>Ga0307475_10000049_pt1 | contig 62427 bp, 48 predicted proteins | sample atmos_gasesECM1C_FD_203317 | JGI IMG/M metagenome (GOLD analysis project Ga0307475, IMG submission 203317) | Hardwood forest soil microbial communities from Morgan-Monroe State Forest, Indiana, United States - atmos_gasesECM1C_515 | ecosystem: Environmental > Terrestrial > Soil > Temperate... | reverse complement strand
AAATCGACCCGTGATTCGCTTCCACAAATTGCAGCAGCTCGCCCTCGAATCGACGCACTTCGCTCACCGGCACGCTGTCCATCTGTCCGCTGGTCGCCACGTAAATGCTGAGCACCTGCTTTTCCACAGACAGTGGCGCGTACTGATCCTGCTTCAAAATCTCCGTCAAACGCTGCCCGCGCGCCAGTTGCGCCTGCGTTGCCTTGTCCAACTGGTCCGAGCCAAACTGAGCGAACGCCGCTAGGTCGCGATACTGCGCCATGTCCAAACGCAATGAGCCCGCCACCTGCCGCATGGCCTTGATCTGCGCGTTGCCGCCCACGCGACTCACCGAAATTCCCACGTTGATGGCCGGGCGGATGCCGGCATTGAATAAGTCCGCTTCCAAATAAATCTGTCCGTCGGTGATCGAAATCACGTTCGTCGGAATGTACGCGGAGACGTCTCCCGCTTGCGTCTCAATCACGGGTAGCGATGTCAGCGAGCCGCCGCCCAACTTGTCGTTCAGCTTGGCCGCGCGTTCCAGCAAGCGCGAGTGCAAATAAAACACGTCGCCCGGGTACGCTTCGCGTCCGGGTGGCCGCCGCAACAGCAGCGAAATCTCTCGATATGCTTGCGCGTGCTTGGAAAGATCATCGTAAAAAGTCACCGCGTGCCGTTTGTTGTCGCGGAAAAATTCACCCATCGCGCAAGCTGCATACGGCGCGATGTACTGCACCGATGCCGGCTCGGACGCGGACGACGCCACGATAATCGTGTAATCCATCGCCCCGGCATCGGTCAGCACTTTCATTACCTGCGCGATGGTCGACCTTTTCTGCCCAATCGCGCAGTAAATGCAAATTAAGTCCCCGCCCTTTTGATTGATGATGGTGTCGAGAATGACCGCCGTTTTTCCCGTCTGGCGATCGCCGATGATCAGCTCGCGCTGTCCGCGACCAATCGGAATCATCGAGTCGATAGCCTTGATGCCTGTCTGCAGCGGCTCGCGCACCGGCTGCCGGTCCAGCACGCCGGGAGCGATGCGCTCCAGCGGGTTCCGCTCCTTCGTGTTGATGGGCCCTTTATCATCCACCGGCTCGCCGAGCGGATTCAGCACGCGCCCAATCAGCGCGTCGCCCACCGGCACGGACATAATCGTGTTCGTGCGCTTCACGACGTCGCCCTCTTTCAGTTCCGAGGACTCGCCCAGCAGCACCGCGCCTACTTCTTCCTCTTCCAGGTTCAGCGCGATGCCGAATATATTGTGCGGAAACGCCAGCATCTCCCCGGCCATGACTTTTTCCAGGCCATGGATGCGCGCAATCCCGTCGCCCACGCTGATGATCGCGCCCACTTCATCAACAGACACGGTCTGCTCGTAGTTCTCAATCTGCTCGCGCAGAATCTTGCTGATTTCGTCCGCTTTGATATTCGCCATTCCTGCTCCCGCTCCCTATTCCGACGCCAGGCGCGCCCGCAATTCGTTCAACCGGCTGCGCAACGACCCGTCATAAACCGTATCCCCGACCCGCACCACCGCGCCGCCCAGCAGTTCCGGCTCCAGCGAAAACTTTGCTTCTACCCGCTTGCCCGTCAACCGCTCCAGCGTAGATGACATTGCCTTCTTCTGCGCCGTGTTCAATTCCACCGCCGACGAAATCTGTGCTTCCGTGATTCCTTGCCGCTCCCGCATCACGTCTTGGAACGCTGCGATCATTTCCGGCAAAACGTGTGTGTGCTGATGGTCCACCACCACGAACAAGAAATTGCGCACGATCTTGCTTCCGCTCACCCGTGCAAGCAATTTTTCGATTACCCGGTGCTTCGCTTCCGTGTTCACCGCCGGGCTCGCCAAGAAATTCCGCAGCTCCGCAGACTCCGCGAATAACGCACCGAATCCGACGAGCTGTTGCGTCGCCGCATCCGCCGCACCCTGCGCCATCGCAATATCTGCCAGCGCATTCGCGTACTGCAGGCTCGCGGACTTCAATTCGGCCTCCCTTCGAGGCTTTTCACAAACGCCACCACCAGCGACTCCTGTGCTTTCGGCGTCAACTCCTTCACCAGCAATGATTGCGCGCCGTCTACCGCCAGATTCGCCGCAATCACTTTCAGCTCCAGCCGCGCGGCCCGCTCCGCGGCCTCAATCTCAGCCTTACTCGCCAGGCCAACTTTTTGTATGTCGCTTTGCGTGATCGCCCGCAGCCGCTCCGCCTCCGCCGCGGCTTCCCGCTGCGCTGTCGCACGCAGTTGCGCCACTTCCTGCTCCAACCCCGCCAGCTTATGTTCCGCTTCGCGAAGCTGTCGATCCGCTTCTGCTTTTGCCGCCGTAGCCTTTGTAATCGCTGCGTTGATGTTTTCCGCGTTCTTGCGGAAAAAGGGAGGTGTGAGCTTCAGAAAAACCCATGCAATCAGGCCCGCCACGATCGCGAAATTAATCCACTTGAAGATCTCATTCGCGCGCTCAGTCGTAGTGTTGCCGCCTTCTTCCGCGGCGTGCGCGCTCATCGCCGCAAAAAGCAAAACCAGAAGCGCGCTGCCAAAAACCTTCCATGCGCCGCGCCGCGTCATCGAGCCTCTCGCGCGGGTCCGCCTGGCCGCGGCGCACCCTGCAGCACGCGCCGCGCGATTTCCGCCGCCAACTGTCCCACCGAAGCCTTAAGCTCCTGCAGCGCCACCGCCAATTCCTTGGCCACGCGCTCCTTGCCCGCCGCAACTTCAGTCGCCGCTTTGCTCCGAGCCTGTTTCAACAGCGCTGCGCGTTCGTCCAGTAGCTTTTTCCGCGCCGCTTCCTGCTCCGTGTACACCTGCGCGCGCGCCTTTTTCAGCGCTTCCTGATACTGCTTGACTTTTTCCCCGGCTGCGGCTTCCGCGGCTGCCGCGGCCTTGCGCGCTCCCGCGGTGTGCGCGTCGCGTTCCGCCATCACCGCCAGCAGGGGCTTGAAAAACAGCGCCCGCAGCATCAGATAAAAAGCCAGAACAATCAGGACTGTAGGCACAGCCTGAAGGAACAGTTCCCCAAGTTGAAGAACAATCTCTTGCATCTAAGTTGTTTCGCCTGAACCCCTTCAAGTCTGGCCGCGTGGGCCACGAGCGGTAGGCAGCCGCACCGTGTCTGACCCGCAACAAACTTCACGGTGGGCCTGTAGCTGCCTAATGAAACAATATTTTATAGCATTCGCCGCGCCGCGCCGTCAATGTGACTCGGCTTAGCGAAAAATGCGCATGGCAGTGGGGTTTATCGGCGCGTTTGTGAGGGATTTGCGGTTCGCGCATCCGCTTGGTCGTACACGTACCGAATGCTGATCTGCGAATCCGAGCGGCCCCGGGTAAGCCGCAGCGTTTCATACAGTTGCGTGCCGTCGTAGGAGAGTTCGTAAGTCCGGCTCATCTTTCGTCCGCTCGGACTTTTCTCATCCGTCACCAGCCTGATGCCATCCCAGTGCGCCGCAATCTCCTGCGTAGTGCTGTCCTTCGTCTTCTCCAGCTTCCGCCCGTCTGTAAAGAACGCGCTCTTGCGCTCCTGGTCATCGAATATATCGATCTCGACGTCCTTCTTGGCCTCAGCAACGGTCAGCGCGCGTGAGGGATTCATGAATTCCTGCATTCGCTCGCGGTCTTGATCGCTTTCGTTTCCGCCTCCGCCGCCACGTCGTCCTCCGTACGGACCTCCTCCCATTCCGGGGACGCCAATGCGCACTCCGCCGCGTCCGCCTCCACCGCCGTTCGCGCCCCGTGCGTCCTGCGTTTTCTTTCGCGCGTCATCGCTTTCATCGCGGTTGAGCTTCCAAGCTCCCAGGATCGAGGTCCGCGGCTTTACTGACTCGACCGGTGCCTGCGGCCGCGCATCCTGCGGCACCGACGTCTGCGGTTGTGCCGCCGGCAACGGGCCTGCCGGCGCCTGCGCCCGCGCAGCGATTGCCAAGCCTGTCCCAACAACTCCTAAGCCAGCAGCGATACTAATCCTCAAATATCTAGCGTTCATAATCACCATCTTTCGCGCACGCTTTTTTCAGGCGCAGCTTTCGACATACATTCCCGTTTTTCGTCTCGAAAGTTCCCGGCGGGCTAGAGTCGTGACCCAGATCCACCGCCCATCCGCGCACTGATCCCTACGTCATTTAGAGGTACTGACAGCGGAAGGGTTGCCTGAACAGCCGCGACGTAGTGACAGCCTCATTTGGACTGCGGCGGTCTTGCCGCCGCTTTAGCGGTCGCAACCTGCCTCCCAATTCTCCCGTGCTCGCCAACGTCCAGCCGAAATCATCTCAGCCACTCATTAATCGCAGTAGCCCGCGGCAGCAGCGCCAGCGCCCCCAGCTCCCGAAATTTCGCCGCTCGCTGCCGGTATCCGTAAACTCCCGGCGGCAAAATCGCCATGAATCGCATCCCCGCCGCCTTCGCGGCCAGCCCATCATCGACGTTGTCGCCTACGTACAGCGCCGTCCCCGGATCGCGTCCGCCCAAAATCTTCAGCAGTCCATCCGGATAAGGCTTCTTCCGCGCAACATCATCCATAGTCACCACCGTGCGAAACTCCCGCGTGCCCGCCCAGCGCGCAAACGTGTACGTAAATTCCTCCCGCGTCCGCCCTGTAAAAAGATTCAGTTCGAATCGCTTCGCCCACCGCTCCACCTGCTTTGGCGTCACCAGCATTTTCTCCCGGCGCACATTTCCCGGCCGTCCATCGCAATCCCAATAAAATTGCTGAAACGCGTCCCGCGCCTCCTCATAAGTCGTCGGCCTCCCCAGCGCCGTCGCCCAGTTGGAAACCATGCTCCAGTCGTCGTTGTTCCCCGGCTTGTTCTTCCACTTGTAAAGCTCCGCCCACGTCACCCGCTTCCCGGTCAGAAATCGCATCGTCTCCAGCGCCGAATGCCAGAAACTCCCGCGCACGTCCACCAAAACGCCATCCACGTCAAAAATCAAAATTTCGGGAATCGGATCAAGTCGCTTGCGGCTGGGCAAAGTAGGCAAAACTCCTCGCTGTGTGGGCCGTCCGCCTACTTCTTTGCCGGCGCCGCGGCAATCTGTTCGATCACCAGCGCATGCGATCCCCCGCGATCAAACAACTTGCCCTTCACCGTCACCCGCCCGCCCGCGAATTCCAGCAGCTTCGCATTCTGGCCGGTAGCCGGCATGGTGTCTGCGATCGGCCAGTAAATGGACCCATCGTCGCTCAAAATCACCAGTTGCGAACCTGCCTTTGCGCACTTCAGCGCGCACTCACGGCTAATCGGCTTGTCCAGGTTCTTCGTGAACGCGCAAGCCGAGTCCAACACATATCCTTCCACCGACACGCTCTTTTGCTGCCCATGCAGCAGCAGCGCCGACGCACAAAACAAAATCACCGCTCCCACCATAAGTTTCGCGATAGTCTTCATCTCTCCTCCTCACCCCGGCGCATCGTAGCACGCAGCCGCTATCGCAACCAGCCTCTTTCGGCAACCGTCAACAAGGCGCCAGAAACGCCCACATCCCGGCTTTTTTCGCATACTCGGGGGGGAAGGGCTATTCATATCTCAACGCAACCAAGGGATCGACCCGCATCGCGCGGCGAGCCGGTAGGTAGCACGCCGCGACCGCCACAAGCGTCAGCAGTACCGCGACGGCAATCATCGTTAGCGGATCGTTGGCGTGCACGTCGTAGAGCATCGAGGTCAGATAGCGCGTTACGCCCACCGCTACGCCGATGCCCACGCCAGCTCCGACAATCGCCAGCACAATTCCCTGTCGTAAGACCAGCTTCAGCACGCTTCCCGGTTGCGCGCCAAGCGCCAGGCGAATTCCGATTTCACGCGTGCGTCGCGAAACTTCATACGAAAGCAGTCCGTACAATCCCACGCACGCCAGCACCAGCGCCAGCAAACCAAAGAAGCCGGATAGCCGCGCGACCAGCCGCTCCTGAAACAGCAACCGGTCGATTTGCTGCGATTCCGTTTTCGCGTCAAAGAGCGGCAAATTCGTGCTTACTTGCGCCACGATTTCGCGTATCGCGGGAAGAATGGCTTGCGGATCGGCCGCCGTCCGCAATTCAAATGACGCTCCCCCGGCGCTCTGCGGAATGTACATCATGGCGTTAATCTCCCGCCGCAGGCTGTTGTATTTTGCATCGCGCACCACGCCAATGATTTCGTAGCCCGGACTCCTCGGGCGGTTTGCATCGGCCTCCGCTTGGCCGAACTGCTTCCCGAGCGGACTTTCCTTGCCGACGTATTTCTCGACGAATGCCTGATTCACAATCACCGGAGTCGGCGCCAAAGTTGGAGTCGCTCCATCGTTCGCAGCGGACACCTTGAAATCGGAAGCGCCGAATCCGCGGCCGGCAAGAAATGGAATATGCAGCGTCTCGAAGAAATTTGGCCCGACGCCGAGGATGTCCGCCCTGGATTCTTGATCCTGCGGCGTGCCCGGCCAGTGGAAGCTGGTGACCATCAGCCCGTTACTCAACAGCGGCATCATCGAATAGCTCACAGACTTCACTCCGGGCGTTTCAGACAGCCGGCCCTGCAAGTCGCGGTAGAAGCTGTCCACCTGCGGGCCTTTGTAGCCGATCAGCGTGGGGTCGATGCCGAAAATCAAGATATTGTGCGAATCGAATCCAACGTCGATGCTGCGCAGGTTCGCCAGCGTGCGCACCAGAAGTCCGGCGCCCACGAGCACAACGATGGCCAGCGCGACTTGTGCGACCACCAGCGCATTGCCGATGCTGAACCATCTCCCGCCGGCATGTCCCGGACTCGCGGAGCTTCTCTCACCTTCCTTGAGTGCCGGCGTCAAATCGACGCGCGCGCCCCGAAAAGTGGGAGCAACGCCAAACAGGATTCCAGTGAGCAGCGAAACGGCGACGGTGAATCCCAGCACGTGCAGGTCGACACCCATCGCGAATCCCAGGGGACGCGCCTGGTTGCTCGACACAAACGAAATGATCGCGTGTGCTCCCCAGTAGGCGAACAGAATCCCCAGCGCGCCTCCGAGTACCGAGAGCATTACGCTTTCCGTCAAAAGCTGGCGCACCACCCGCGCGCGGCCCGCGCCCAGGGCCAATCGCACAGCCATTTCCTTTTGCCGCGCGGCGGCCCGCGCGAGCATCAGCCCTGCAACGTTTGCGCAGGCAATCAACAAAATGATGCCCACAGCAAGCATCAGCACGTACAAGGGATCGGAGTATTGGCTTCGGGCGCCGGTCAAACCGGCCTGCGCGGGCACCAGCGTCACTTGCGGATTATCGGCGGCCGTGGACAACGCCCGCGGGCCGCTTGCCATTTCGGATGCGGTCGGGCCGCCGCCCGCCGGAGCCGCTCCTTGCGGCGCAGAAAGGATGACGGGCTTATTGCCCGCTGATTGCGGCGGCATCGCCCCGCCAGCCGCTTCCCTCTGAACTTGCACCGGGCTTGTGGCCGGCGTCCGCCGCTGCGGCGCGGGCATGCTTGCCGGACCGTTGCCGCCAGCCGCTGGCATTCCGCCGTAGACTATTTGGCCGCGAACTGCGCCACTCCGGCCCGGTCCGCCCGGTCTCGACGCAGGCGTTACCGCCGTGTCGCCGCCATGAAAAAGCGGGACCGAACCGTGAAGCATTTCATTGCGGAACAGGCCGCTCACCGCCGCTTGCGCCTGAGCGAGCTGTGTTCCGGGTTTCAAGCGAGCAAGAATCGTGAGCCACCAGTAACTCACGTCACCCTGACGGTTTTCCCAGCGCATAGGATCGGTAATGCTTTGCGCGTTGGAGAGCGGCAGCCAAACGTCGTAATCGCTGCCCGGAGCAATTCCGGTGAATCGCTGTTCGGCTACGCCGGCGATCGTGAATGGGACGCTGTTCAGCTCAATCGTGCGGCCGACTACGTCGTGAGAGCCTCCGAAGGCGCTCTGCCAGTAACCATAGTTCAACACCGCGACAGGCGCGGCCGACGCTGTGTCGTCGACTGCGTCGAACAGCCGGCCTGCGGCGGCTTTGAGCCCCATCGTGCGGAAGAAGTTCCCGGAAACGAGCTGGCCGTTGATAACGGTCGCAGGGCCGTTCCCTGTCAAATTCAGCCTGCCGGCGTTGGCAAACGCGGCCGTCCCCGAAAACAAATTCGCTTGCGCTATTTCGCGAACCATCGGCTCGGAAAACGAGCACCCTGATGGATTCCGAGCGGCGAAGCTTAAATCGGTTGGGCAGTCGCCCGAAGACATGTAGCCGCGAATGTTTGGCGCGTTGCGCGCGCCCCACTTAAGCACAACCAATTGCGAGGGATTCTCGACCGGCAGCGACCGCAGCATCACCGCGTCGATCAAGCTGAAAATAGCGGTGTTTGCGCCAATGCCCAATGCCAGCGTGAGAATAGCCACCGCCGCAAAGCCGGGAGATTTCCGGAGCATGCGCAGGCCGAAGCGCATGTCCTGCAGCAACTGCTCTAGCCAAACGAAGCTCCACACCTCTCGCGTCTCTTCCTTTACTCGCGTCACGTTGCCGAACTTGCGCACCGCCGCATAATGCGCCTCTTCGGGCGGCATCCCGCGCTCGATGTTGTCCTGCGTCTCCCGTTCGATGTGGTCCCGAATGTCCTGCTCGAGCTCTTCCAACATGCGCTTGCGCCGCCTCATGATTTGCCCTCCCGCTCCGCTGGCCGCAAAATCCGCGCGATCGCTCCCGCTAACTTGTCCCATTTGCTGGTCTCGACCGCCAGTTGCCGCCGCCCCTTGGCCGTCAACCGGTAGAACTTCGCCCGGCGATTGTTCTCGGAGGTGCCTTCTTCGACCGCAATCCATCCTCGCTTGATCAGCCGGTGCAGCCCTGGGTACAGCGACCCCTGCTCGACTTGCAACACCTCGTCGGAGTTGAACTCAATGGCCTTGGCGATGGCGTGGCCGTGCGCACGCCCCAACAGCAGCGTGCGCAGAATCAGCAGGTCCAAGGTGCCCTGCAGCAGTTCAATGCGTTCTTTCTGTTCTTTGGTAGACATTCTAGGTGACCATACAGTGCTTCCAGTAGAATGTCAAGGTGAGCAACTTCAACTTCGCGGAATGCCTCCGCAATGAAATCTGCGATTGGAGGATTGGCAGAGATACAGTAACTCCCAGACGGTCGGCAATTCGGAAGCTAACATCGGGCCGTCGCTGAGTTCTAGGTGCGCCGCCACTCGGGCACAATCGCAAAAAAGATGAGAGGCGCACCGCATCTCCGCATATTGGGATGTGGCGCTGTCCCCTGCATCGTTCCTGGCTTATAATTCGCGCACGATGTACCTGCCTTCGGGCGCACGGCTGGGCCCGTATAGAATCGAAGCGTCCATTGGCGCCGGTGGCATGGGTGAAGTTTACCGTGCCACTGACACACGTCTCAACCGAGACGTCGCCGTCAAGATTCTGCCCTCGCGTCTCACTGCCGAACCGGCCGCAAAGCAGCGCTTCGAGCGCGAAGCACACACTGCATCCGCGCTGAACGATCCTCACATCTGCACCATTTACGACGTGGGAGAACACGAGGGGCGGCAGTTCCTAGTCATGGAGTTGCTCGAAGGCCGGACGCTCATGCAATACATGGACGGCCAGGGCCTGGCAGTCGAGGAGGTGCCCAAGCTCGGAATGCAGATCGCCGCCGCGCTGCAAACTGCCCACGGCAAAGGAATTATTCATCGGGATGTCAAGCCTGCGAATATTTTTGTCACGGAGGGCGGCGAAATCAAAGTGCTCGACTTTGGGCTAGCGAAATTGCTCCCGCCAACTGATCAGGATGCAACCCACTCTCTGACGCTGACCGAACCGCTGGCCGTCCTCGGCACGCTTCCTTATATGGCGCCCGAACAGTTGCGCGGTGATGAAACCGATGCGCGCACGGACATCTGGGGAGTTGGAGCTGTGCTGTATGAAATGGCTACCAGCCAGCGGCCCTTCCGCGAGGAGCTGAGCACACGTTTGACTGATGCCATCCTGCACCAGCCGCCGACGCCCCCGCGCGCGCTAAATGGTGCGATATCTGCGGAACTGGAACGAATCATTCTCAAGTGCCTGGATAAGGATCCGGAGAATCGCTACCAATCTGCTAAAGAATTAGTGGTGGACCTGCGGTGCCTAAAAGCAGCGTCAACCGGCGTAGCGGTCGTGGCGCCACTCAGGAAACGGCCTCGGCGGTGGCTCGTGCTAGCGATCGGCGGTGCCGGGGTCTGCGCTTTGATCGCCGCCACCATTCTCTTGTGGCCGCGCCTCACCCGAAACGAGAGTGTGGGGACGCCCTCCCTCCGTTGGGAGCAACTTACGAACTTTAATGATTCTGCCGAAATCCCCACACTGTCGCGCGACGGCAAGCTGGTGGCATTTCTGCGCGGCCCCGGGAGCTTCGGAAGTTCCGTGAACGCGGGCCAGATCTGGTTTAAATCTCTGCCCGATGGCGAGCCCTTCCAACTCACAAAAACTCCGCCTAGAAAACAGACAATCAGTTTCTCCCAGGACAGCAGCCGGGTGTACTTTACGCAAATAGAAGGTCAGTTTGCCTGGAACACTTACGAACTGCCGTTGCTGGGAGGGCAGGAGCCGAAACTGTTTATGGCCAACGCCACGGGATTGAGCTGGCTCGGTAGCGATCGCGTATTGTTCTCCACGATTCAGACTGGCATACACATGAAACTCTCCACCTCGAATGCCAGCCGGAGCGATGAGCGCGACATCTATGTTCCATCCGACCATATGCACGGGATGGTGCACCGGTCGGCGGTGTCGCCGGATGGCAAGTGGGTGTTGCTCGTGGAAATGGACAGTGCTTGGTGGCGACGATGCCGGGTGGTGCCGTTCGACGGCTCAACGACCGGACGGCAAGTGGGGCCAGAGGGTTCGTGTACCTGGGCCCAGTGGTCTCCCGACGAAAAATGGATGTACTTCACCGTGGACACTTGGAAGGCCGGTTCTCACGTTTGGCGGCAACGCTTCCCCGACGGTGCACCTCAGCAGCTGACGCCATCCGGCGCGAGCGAGGAAGAAGGGCTCGCGATAATGCCTGATGGCAAATCATTTATCACCACTGCGGGCACGCAACAGTCAGCAATCTGGCTGCACGACGACAAGACCGGCGAAAGGCAGATCACCTCCGAGGGTTCCTCGTTTTTCCCGACTCTGTCAGCGGATGGCAAGAAGGTCTACTCGTTGCGGCGGGTTTCGGGGTCGCACTCCTACTTCAGCGGCGAGCTGTGGGTTTCCGATGTCGCGACCGGAACCGCAGAACGCCTCTTTCCGGGTCTAGTGCTTACACATTTCTCGATATCGCAGGATGGCAAAAAAGTTGTTTTCGCGACAGAACAGGGCCAGGCCCGATCGGGGATATGGGTCGGCTGGCTTGACCGCACGCAGGCACCGCGGCAACTTACCTTTGGAGGCGAATATCGTGTTTTTTTCGGCAGGCCGGGGCAGATCTTGTATCAGGGCACTCAAACCTCGCCGAAGATTATGAGTATCAACGAAGACGGCTCCAGCCAGCTTGCGGTCTCGGATCTTCACATCATGTCTCTGCAAAGCGTTTCGCCGGATGGGCGCTGGGCTGTGGTGGGCGTTACACCGCCGGGTGGGCACGGGGACAGAAACTCGATGTCCCTGGGCGTACCGCTTGAGGGCGGGGCACCGATCCCGGTATGCGATAGCTGCAGCGTCGGGTACGGCACCGCACGCTCATCGTCGCCGCTGGTTTCGTGGAGTCTGGACGGGAAATGGGTGTACGTGGCGCTGCGGCACTTTCCGTTTGGCTCATCAAAAACAGCGGTAATCCCCGTCAAGACCGGGGCCGCGCCCCCCCACGTTTGCGAGGGGCTTCGGCAGTGAAGCGGATTTCGCGCGGATTCCGGGCGCAAGTTTGATCAATCAGGACGATGTATCTTCGGGCATGTCGCCGAACTACTACGTCAGTACGCGCCGTTCGGCAAAGGCCAACCTCTTCCGCATCTATCTCGAGCAATAAGAGCCCTGACGCTGTGTGTGGGTCCAGCGCTCCGCAAATGTGGGTCGTTCTGGCCCAGCCCATTCCGGGCGTATCGTCGGCCTCTCGGAACCTATCCCACTAACACTCATTCACTCCGGCTGCGGTCTCGCGTAGTTCACGATGTTGTCAGGCACCACAATCTTCCTCTTACTGCGCGGATCATCCAGCGGCGTTTGCGGCGTCCATTTCAGCGGCAGGACTCCCGTCCACGCCGCCGTGTCGTAATCCCGATTCTCATCGTCCACCGCAAATCCCGTTCGCATCTTCGCCGAGGCTTCCACCAGCGGCACCGCAAGCACCATCGTCGCCTTCAACTCATTCTCGTTTGGCGGACGCACCTGCGCCCACCGCCCGCGGATTACGTACTCCACAAAATCGCGCATCGCCGCCAGTTTCGCCGTTGGCTCGGCGACCACCTCCGCTTTGCCCATCACCACGACCGACCGGTAATTCAACGAATGCCCGATCGCCGAAGGCGCGAACACAATCCCGTCCAGCAACGTCACACTCAGGCAGAACGGTGCCCCGCTCGCCAGCGTCTTCATCAACCGGCTTGCCGGCGACCCATGCAGAAACAGCTTGTCCCCCACGCGCACGTAATTCGTCGGCAGCACAAACGGCATTCCGTCCACCACAAATCCCACCTGGCAAACAAACGCTTCATCCAGAATGCGATAGATGGTTTCCCGGTCATAACGCCCTCGGTCCGCCTTCCGTCGCACCTTCGTTCTTTCCGTACGAGTAAATTCGCTCATCCCCGCAGCCTAGCCCCCGCCCGCGTCCACCCGCAAGCGCCAATCTGGTCGTCCGATTTTTTGCTTGACATTTCAGTACCGCTCGAGGTACTCTACCTTCGTAGATAACTGCATGCAGTTCTCGGTTCAACAGCTTGCTCAACATCTCGCGCAAACAGCCTTAAGTCGTTTATTTGCTGTAAGCTGAAGCCTCTTTCCCTCTTTTGGCATTTTTTCAAAACAGAGTGCCCTTTAGAATCAATGGGTTGCAGCCTCTTTTTTCCGGGTTTGCATGCCTCCACTCTTTGTTTTCAGTGCCTTACAGCCTCTTTTCCGAAAACAACCGGGTGGGGGGTACTCTGCGAACTCACGTGCCCTCCGTGGTGAAATTTTGCCTTGGTTCTACAGCACCGGACTCACAGGCTTCGCCGCCCCGCGCACCACGCGGAAACCAACATACTCCGGAGCAGCCGTACAGTTCGCTTTCGGATCGGCGGGACAATCCGCGCTACCGCCCATCACTTTGCCTTTGCCGTCGCGCGTCAGCACCCATTCGGCCACGTTGCCACCCAGATCGTAGATCGGCTCTTCGTCCTCTTTGCCCTTGCCGGCAAAGCTACCGACTTCTTTCAGCAGCGGTTCGGTGTTGCCCAGCTCTTTGGCTTTTTCGCGCAACTTTGCAGTGTCCTCCAGATTGGGCGCGTACCCAGCCCAGTAATCAAGCGTGTTTTCACCCTCGCGGTTCTCGTATAGGCCCTTGACTTCGTCCTCATACGGCAGCCGCCAAGTTTCATTAGTCCAAGCGCTGAGCCATTTGATGTACCGGTTGGCTTCCTCCAGAGTCACACTTGATGCAGGCATGTTCGCGAGCGGAGACTCGAGGTCGGTGACAGCAGTTTGTGAAACGGAGCTACGCTCGGGGTGCTCCAACACCCGAGACTCAGCCATCTGCGCCCTGGTTGTCTCAAATCTTCCGATCTTCAATTCCCCTCGGGTCACAACCTCCGGGATGAGGGCTTTCATGTCCTTACGCAGCCAGTCATTTTTCGGGCCAGGAACGTACACCCCGTAAAGGCCGTCCTTGTTAGCAGCGGAATTCTTTTTCAAAAGATTCTTCAACGGCGAATCGGATTTCACTGCTTCGTCTTCCGGCTTCGCGGTCTTGAAGAAATATTTGTCGAACCAGGCCACTTCTTCCTCAACCTTGCGCATCTGGTGCGTCAGCTTGCGCGGCCCGTGCGGCTCACCGGGAAACACCACATACTTCACGGTTCTGTCGAAATGCTGCAGCGCGCGAAAATACGACCAGCTCTGTGCCGGCGGCACGTTACGGTCCGCCGTGCCGTGGAAAATCAGCACCGGCGCCTGTACTTTGTCCATCTTGAAGAATGGCGATTTGTTGATATAAAGCTGCGGGTCCTCAAACGGCGACTTGCCGAAATAATACGCGTCAAACGATTGCCCGAAATCCACGTTGCCCCAGTCGCTCAGCCATTCGATATCGCCCGCGCCGACGCTCGCCACTTTGTAGCGCGCCGGATACGTAGTGATCAGGCTCGTCGATAAGATCGACCCGTTCGACCAGCCCATCGTCGCAATGCGGTCCGCATCCGCTTTGCCTTGCGCAATCAAATAGTCGACGCCCGCATTGATGTCCGGCGTCTCCAGGTCATAATATTTTCCGCAGCAGATCGATTCCGCCCACTTCAATCCGTAGTTGTTGCTGCCGTGATAGTTCGGCCGCAGCACAGACGCGCCGCGCTCGGTAAACAACTGAATCGGGTACGCCCAGCTCTCGCCCCACAAATCCTTGTCCGAGCCCATCGGCCCGCCATGAATCGCGGTGATCAGGGGATATTTTTTGCCCGCTTCATAATTCGTCGGGTAATACAGAATGCCTTCCACTTCTTCATTGTTCGCGCCCTTCCAGCGAATCACTTCGCTCTTCGCATAAGCGCGCCCGTTCACCAGCCCTTCATTCAACTTCGTGAGCTGCACCGGCGAAACAATTTTTCCTCCCTCGATCTGCGCGCGATAGGGCTGCGATAATCTGCTCGCCGTAGAAGACACATACACAATGGTCTTACCGTCCTGGGAAACTTCGAAGCTCTCGATGTTTTTTGCGTGATCGCCTTCAAGTGAAAAGCGCTTCCAGCTCCAGGCGTCTCCAGCCTTATCGCGCGTGTAGCGGGCCATTTCAAAACGGTGGCCAGCCGCCAAGCCCACCACGAAGCCTTCTGGCGTGGCCGCGAGATCCGAGCCGATGCCGTTTTCCCAATCGAGGGGAACCTGCACGCTCTTGCCGGTGGTCACGTCGTAGTAATACAGGAGCAGGATCGAGGCCGTAAGAAACCTCGAATCGGTCGAATAAGGCGCCCAGGCGTAAAAACCAGAATTGTTGGGGTTCCACTCGAAACCGTACGGGCGGATGCGGCCTTCGGTAAAGATTCGCTTTTCGGTGCCATCGGCGAGGTTGTGCAGGATTGCCACTGGCGGTACTTTCTGGTCGAAGACGTAGTGCAGGCTTTTCGCGTGGATAGCGGCGGAGTATTTGCCGTCTTTGGAAACGTAAAAGCGCTCGATCCAATCCGTATTCGTGGTCAGCCGCGTGATTTTGCCGTCCTTGGCGTTGATTTTGTAAAGACGCACGGGCGGCTCGTGGTCCGCGTCGTCGACGACTTCGGAATCATCTTTCTTCTTTTTCAGCTCCTGCTCGTACAGAGCCGGATCTTCCTGCGCGCTGTACACCAGCGTGTCTTTGTCCAGCCAGTCGATTTGTTTCGGCGCGTGCGCCAGCTCGGTGAGAGCCCAGGGCTCGCCTCCGTGCGCATTCATCAGCCAGATTTGCATCGGCGCCACATCCGGCTTGGCTTTGGGCCTCGCACGTGTACTGAGAAATGCGATCTTCTCGCCGTCCGGCGACCAACTCGGCTGCGTGTTCGTATCGCTGCCCCGCGTCAGCAAAATTTCTCGGCTCTCCGTCAGGCTCGAGAGAACCAAGTTGTTCACGCGCAAATCCTTTTCTTTGTCGCCCGTGGTTTTCACCCACACTACCCACTTGGCATCTGGCGAGATGCGGAATTGCCCCGCGGTTTCTCCGTAAATAAAATCTTCCGGCTTCCACGGCTCTTTTTTCGAAGGCGCAGTTTTTTCGTCAGCCTGAACGGCGGGCGCGAGATTCCAGAAATCAGCGCAGGCGGCGAAAGCAACCACAACGAATCCGGCGACAAATACGTTTCGTGAAATCATGCTTATCCTTGTGACCTTACGTTCGCCGGCCTAAAGGCCGGCGACTACATCCCGCGCCGTGGCGCGCCGCACAGGATAGACGAATTGACGGGCGAAAGGAATCGTGTAGGCTTGTTTGCTCGTTACCACGGCGGTCCGCACATGGGGAATTCGGAAACAATCATCACGCGCGAGACGTTTCGCTTTTTTCGCGATCTTGCGCGCAACAATCGAACCGAGTGGATGCATGCGCATCGCGAACGCTACCAGGAATGCCTGGTGCAGCCGCTGCGGCGGCTTTGCGAGGAGCTCGCGCCCGCGGTTTTGCGGCTCGATCCAAGATTTGAAACCAGCGGGCGCACCGGCGCGAATTTGTCGCGCATCAATCGCGACATCCGTTTTGCCAAGGACAAAACACCGTATCGCGCGCAGATGTACGTGAAGTTCAGCGCGCCGTTCGGTGGCGAGGGCGAAGCCGGCCAGCTTTATACCGGAATTTCCGCGAAAACGGTTACAGCCGGTTTTCGCATCTATTCCGGATCGAAGCGCAAGGACTCCGCGCTGGCACAAATTGCGGACGCTCGGGTGGAAGCCAATCCGCGATGGTTGGCGCAACAGAAGAAACGCTTGGGGCGACGGTACGAAAGCTACTGGTACTCGGTGGAAAAAGGTGAATGGACGAAGCATGCGGGCTGGCCTGCGGCGGAGAATTGGAAAAAGCTGCAAGGGTGGATCGTGCGACGGGAGCTAAGTACGGCGGCTGCGACGCGCGTGTCATTCTGTAAAGACCTTGGGAGAATCTTCCGCGACTTGCATCCTTTGCTGCGGTTCACGTCTTTGCAGGATTGAGGAAGGCAAGAGTTTCACCACAGAGATCGCAGAGGGCACAGAGATGAGAGGAGAGCGGAATGACATCTAGAGTCGGCCGGAACGCGTTTCTGGGATGTGTGGCGCTTGCCATCGTCGTATCCATTGTGCCGCCGCACGCACGGCCGCAAGAGAGAACTTCGGGAAGAGAATGGCCTGTAACCGCGCCGACCGCGGTCGGTTTGGATTCCAGCGCACTGGCCGCGCTCGATGCGGATATCGCCGCCGGGAAGTACGGCTTGGTGGACAGTTTGTTGATCATTCGCGACGGCAAGGAGGCCCTGGCGCGGTCCTACGCCCATGACTACGGCAAGATTTACGGCGAGCTTGCCAAGCACGAAGGGCCTCTAAACCATGACGTGAACGGGCCGTACAATTACTTCAGCGCGGAATTTCATCCTTACTACCAGCACAGCGATTTGCACACCATGCAGTCCGTCTCGAAGACGGTCACTTCCATCACCATCGGGATCGCCATGAGCCGGAAGGACTTTCCCACCGATCTGGACGCGCCGATCCTGAAATATTTCGACGAGTACAAGATCGCGAACCTGGATGAACGCAAGCGCCGCATCACTCTGCGGAACCTGCTGACCATGACGGCCGGCCTCGAGTGGAACGAGGATTTGCCTTATAACGATCCCAAGAATTCCGCGGACGTGATGGAAGCGACGCACGATTGGGCGCAATACGTGATCAACCAGCCGATGGCCGCGGAGCCCGGCAAAGTGTTCGCGTACAGCAGCGGCGTGACGCAGCTTCTATCGCATATCTTCAAGAAGGCCACGGGGAAAAACGTAGACGAGTACGCCGCGCAATATCTCCTCCAACCGCTGGGCATTCGCTACCACTGGAAACATTCCCCGACGGGACTGCCGGACACGGAGGGCGGTCTTTACATTTCGTCCGCGAGTCTGGCCAAGATCGGTTTTCTGTTTCTGAAAAACGGCATGTGGGAAGGAAAGCAGATTGTCCCCGCGGAGTGGGTAAAGGCCTCGGTGGCCTCCGCGATGAGCGTGGAGGATGAGGGGCGGCATTGGGGATATGGTTTTCAATGGTGGCTGCAGCCTTACGGCAAATCGCCGGAAAAATTCGCGTGGGCCGCACGTGGCTTCGGCGGTCAGGAGCTGCAGGTGGTGCCGGAGTACAAGCTCATCGTGGTGCTCACGGGATGGGACATCCTGCCGTCAGCCGAGGAGTCGAGGCACGACGAGCTCGAACGAGTGATCGCGGCCGTAAAGAAGACCGCGCCGTAGCGGGCCGTTGCAGAATGAAAGCTATTTCATTGCGGCGCGCCAGCAAGATGCTGGTGCTACCGATATGCTACTGCGCGGCCCAGAGACGCAGGCCGATTAGACCCCAGGACGCGAAGAATAGGGCTACGACGCAGCCGGCCAGGGAAACCAATAGAGAGTGGATGCGGACGCCTCGGTGAATTTCGGCTTTGGGCACGCGCAGGGCGAGCACCAGGCCGAGCAGCGAGAGCAGGGCAAACAGAATGGTCGCCATGTAGATTCCAATGGTGAAAATGTTGGCCGTGCCAATGGCGCTTCCGTGCAGAGCGTTGAAGCAAAGCGGAATCGCGACCAGGGAAAGAACGGCCAGCAGAGGCGCGACGCGTACGGCAAGGTGTTGGACTTCTTTCATTTTTCCGATGAGTTTGCGTGCGAGCCAGATCAGGGCGAAAGGCACGGTGCTGAGCATCAGCACGGCGCAGAGCGCCAGCAGAGCAAGGCGCGTATACGGCCAGAGGGGGCTGATCCTTACGGCGTAGGAGACCCCGTCGTCCCCCATGGACGAAAACGCCATGCTGCCTCCTTCATCCGCAAAAAACAAGGTGGTTCCTTCCGGCTCTTTGTCTGCGCGGAAGAGATTCTTGCCGGCGGGGAGCATCGGTTCGGGCTTGCCGAACATCGACGAATGGGTGAGTTGGCCGCCGATGGCGCGAATGCGGATGCCGCCGGCGAGGTCGTCGAGAAACGCGAGCATCTGGGAGCGGGGCGCGCGTTGGGCATAAAAGCCGGCAAAAGATTGCAGTTCAGCAGGCGCTAGCGCTGTCACAGGTTTGTAAGGCTTGGGATAATCCTTGGAAAGGAATTCAATGGCGAGGCGGTTGATATTTTCCAACGGTTGCCCTGATCCCGTGCTATTCAGGAGCACGACGTAGCCCCAATCTTGTTCAGGCATGTAGCGATACGAGGAAAGGAAACCATCAATGCCGCCGTCGTGGCCGTGGGTCACAACGCCACCGGCAACTTCCGTGTAATTCGCCAGGCCATAGCCCAGGCGTAATCCGTGCCGCGACGCCGAGGTCGTCCGCGGAGTTTCCATCCGCAGGATCGATTCCGGCGCCAGTAGTTGCGTTTGCCCGACCATGCCGCGGCGGAGAAGGAATTGCACCAACTTCGCGAGCTCACCGGGCGAGGCCTTCAGATCGCCGGCTGGCCGCAAATAAATGAATGGAAAGCCGACAGGCGTGGTCGTTTTTCCCTCGTATCCGGAAGCCAGGAGCGCCTTGTTCGCGGCGGTGAAACGATAATCCGCATTGGTCATACCCAGCGGCTGAAAGAATGTGTCGCGAATATACTTGTCGTAGGGGTCGCCGGTGATTTTTTCGATGAGATAACCCGCGACGCCGTAACCGGGGTTCGAGTAGGACATGCGCGTGTCCGGCGGCCAGCGCACGACTTGCGGCTCTTGAAATCGTTTGAAGACTTCGAGGAGCGGGTAATCGTACGGGTCGCGTGCGTTGTAAGCCTCGGCGGCTTCCATGTCGTCGAAGCCCGCGGTGTGTTCGAGCAAGTTCACGATGCGCACGGGATGCGTGGACTCCCAAGCGTTCTGCACGGGTATTTCCGGCGCGACATCATGCAACCGCGCTTCGAGGTTGATCTTGCCTACCTCCTGGAGTTTCAGCAGGGCGAGTGCCACGAAGGTCTTGCTGATGGAGGCGACGCGAAACTCCGTATCGCAGGTTATGGGCTTTTTGGAAGCAACGTCGGCGTTTCCAATTCCACCGCACCAGAGGAGTTCGCCGTGTGAGACCAGCGCGACGCCTGCGCCTGGCAGATGATTCTTGTCCAACTCGGTTTTTATGGCTTTCTGCAATTCTTCGAGAGACTTGGGCGGCGCGGGCTCCGCCTTTTCCTCCGCATTGAGCTCGAGCAGCGGCAGGATGGTGAGCAAAACGGAAAGCGAAACGAGAAAGCCCGCACAACGTCGGCGCATGAAAACCTTTCGTTGGAGATCTCAGCCTTTGCCTGGGCCGATTCTAGCGGGAAAGTTCTTTGACGGCCAATGCTAATGCTGCATCGAATGAAGCGTCTAAACGGAATTGACGCTTGAGCGTGGCTCGCATACGATGCGCGGCGAAATTGTTTTTGTTATCTGTGAGGTTGCGTCGTGAAACGACTCGGACGAATTTTGATTTGGGTGACGGTGGCTCTGCTGGGTGCGGGCGCGCTCGCCAAGATCGCGCTGCACCGCGGCGAATCACTTAACGCAATTTGGTTCGTGATCGCGGCGGTGTGCTGCTATCTGGTGGCCTACCGGCTATATTCCGCGTTTCTCGCTGCGAAGCTTCTTGTGCTGGACGATACTCGCGCGACGCCTTCGGAGCGCCGTGACGACGGCCGCGACTTTGTACCGACCAGCAAATGGGTTTTGTTTGGACACCATTTCGCGGCGATTGCGGGGCCGGGACCCCTTGTGGGACCAACCTTGGCGGCGCAGTTTGGGTATTTGCCTGGGACACTGTGGCTGATTGCCGGAGCGGCGTTTGCCGGGTGCGTACAGGATTTCATCATTTTGTTCTGCTCGATACGGCGCGACGGCAAGTCGGTCGGGCAGATGGCGCGAGAAGAGGTCAGCAAGCGCGGAGGATTCATCGCGCAGCTTGCGGTGCTCGCGATCATGGTGATTTTGCTGGGAGTGGTCGCGCTGGTGGTGGTAAACGCGCTGAAGTCGTCGCCGTGGGCCACGTTCACGCTGGCCATGACGATTCCGATTGCGCTGCTGGTCGGCGTGTATTTGCGTTTCGTGCGGCCGGGGCGCGTGCTGGAAGCGTCGCTGATGGGAGTCGGCCTGATTTTGTTCGTGGTGTTCGCGGGCCAGTGGGTGGCGGAATCGCCGTCGTGGGCGCGCGTCTTTACGTTGGGGGGTGTTCCGCTGGCGTTTGCGATTATCGTCTACGCGTTCGCTGCGTCCGCCCTCCCGGTTTGGTTGCTGCTTGCTCCGCGCGATTATTTGAGCGCCTTTATCAAGGCCGGAGCGATTTTCGCGCTCGCGGCGGGAATCCTGTTTGTGCGCCCGCACGTGCTGATGCCTCCGCTGACGCGCTTCATCGATGGGAGTGGACCTGTGTTCGCCGGGAAGATTTTTCCGTTTTGCTTCATCACCATCGCCTGCGGAGCGATCAGCGGATTCCATTCGCTGATTTCCTCGGGGACAACGCCAAAAATGATTCTGCGCGAGAGCCATGCGCGGTTTATCGGCTACGGCGCGATGTTGCTGGAGTCGTTCGTCGGCGTTATGGCCATGGTGGCAGCGTGCGCGATGACACCGGGCGTGTATTTTGCGATTAACAGCCCGCCGAGCATCGTGGGTGCAACACCCGATTCGGCGGCCGCGACGATCAGCGGCTGGGGATTTCCGTTGACCGCGCAAGCGATGGCGGGGCTTGCGCACGCGGTGGGTGAGCAGACGCTTTGGAACCGCGCGGGAGGCGCACCGTCTCTTGCGGTGGGAATGGCGCAGATTTTTTCGAACACGATCGGCGGCGAGCGCTTGCTGAGCATCTGGTATCACTTCGCGATCATGTTCGAGGCGCTGTTTATTTTGACGGTGCTGGATGCGGGCACGCGCGTCGGCCGTTTCATGGTGCAGGAATTGGGCGGCCGCGTGTGGAAGCCATTTGGGCGCACGGGATGGATGCCGGGCATTCTTCTTTCGAGCGCGATCATCGTCGGCATGTGGGGATATTTTTTGTATCAGGGAGTGGTCGATCCGCTGGGCGGAATCAATTCGTTGTGGCCGCTATTCGGCATCTCCAATCAGTTGCTGGCGGCGGTGGCGCTGGTGGTGGCTACGACGATTTTGCTGAAGATGGGACGCACGCGCTGGATTTGGGTGACCTTGCTGCCGATGGCATGGCTGGTGATCATCACGATGACCGCCAGCTATCAGAAAATCTTCGATGCGAATCCGCGTATCGGGTTCCTGGCGTATGCGAACGCGCTGGTTGCTCAGATTGCGGCGGGGAAAATTCCCGCGGCCAAGCTGATGGATACGCAGCGGCTCATCTTCAACCAGCGGCTGGACGCGGCGGTGACCGCGGTCCTTGCGCTGATGGTCATCGTGCTCATTGTGGAGGCGCTGGTGCAGTGGTACGCGATCCTGAGCAGCCGGCGCGCGCCGGTGCTTCACGAATCGCCCTACGTGCAAACGCAGTGGGCGGCGGGCTATTCGGGCGTGGCGCAAGGAGACGATTGATGCGGGAGGCGGCGAAAGGCATCAGGCGATTCGTACGCCGCTTTTGGCGCGGCGTGCGCGAATGGTGCGGCGATGCAGCGTATGAACGGTACCTTCGGTCTTCGGCCAGGCAAAACGAAGAAGGCCGGCGACTGAGCGCGCAGGATTTTTACGTGCAACAAGTCAATCGCCGTTACTCGCGGCCGAACCGCTGCTGCTGAATCCCGAGCTTCACCTGTACCTTTGGCCGGTAACTCTTGGCCAGCCGTTAGAATCACTTAACAAAGCTGACGTTTCGCGGATGCTAAGCTCGCTTTTTCGAGGAGCGACCATGCGAAGAGTTTCCGTAGTTGCTGTGGCTTTATTGCTGATGAACTTGCCGGCGGTGCACCTTGCAGCGACGATGCCGGACGGGGATTCTTCGGCGCCGCCCGCACCGGCGGCTCCCGCAGTTCCTGCCAAAGAATCATCCGAGGGGCGCTTTCCGATTGGCGTGGGCGTGAAGGTGTCAACGCTGGGGATAGGCGGAGAAGTTGCGGTCGCGGTAACGCATCGCTCCAACGTGCGCTTTGGGTTCAACGCTTTCAGCTATGGGCACACGTTTGATAAAGATGGCGCGACCTACACGGGGAATCTGAATTTGCGGTCGGCGCAGGCCACGTACGATCTGTTTCTGCTGCGATGGTTGCACGTCAGCCCGGGAGTACTCCTGTACAACGGCAACAAGGTCAGCGCCAATGTTTCCGTGCCCGGAGGTCAGACCTTTACGTTGAGCAACACGAATTACGTGAGCGATGCTGGTGATCCGATCGCGGGAACAGGCAAACTCACGGTGTATAAGGCTGCGCCGATGGCACTCATCGGCATTGGGAACCTGGTTCCGCGCAGCCGGCATTTCAGCACTTCGTTTGAGATTGGCGCGGCTTACCAGGGACCGCCGCGCGTTGCGCTGAACCTCAGCGGCAGCGCGTGCGACTCCACCGGCTTGAATTGCCGGTCCATCGGATCCGATCCGACGATTCAGAGCAACATCGCCGCGGAGCAGGTGAAACTTAACAAGAGCGCGTCGCCCTATAAGTTTTACCCCGTCCTGTCATTTGGCGTCGGATACAAATTCTAGATTCGGCGTTATCCCACTTCGTCGTCATCGTCGCCGTCTTGCTTGAGGACGGTGGTTTTGTGCTTGATCCTGATGCTGTGCGTGCGAATGCCCGCGATGATCGCGCGACGCGTTTCCACGGGCAAGGCTTCCGGCGGAAATACGCCGAGTAGGTCGCGCGGAAAAAATTTAATAAATAGGGCGGCGACGTGCGCGGTGGAGTAGGCGACGGGCGTGGTGTACAGGCCTTGCTGGCGAATTTGGTAGAGCGTGGGGAATAAGCACTCCGTGCGAATCAGCCAACGCTGATCTTCTTTCTTGCCGCGCTTTACGCCGCGCACCAGCACGACCGCGGCGAACTTCGCGTTTTGCAGCTCGCCCCGGCGGATCAGTCTGGCAATTTTGCGCGGCGACAGCGTGTGCGGAAAGCGCTGGCGCACGATGCCGCGCGACTTCGAGAGCTTTCCCTGCTTGTACCAGCGGCGCAGGCGGTCGAATTCGTTGCCGCCGATTTTCACGTCCATGTTCTGCATGGGGACGAAATAGGGCAGGGTGCCTACTTCGTCTTGTGCGGCCAGCACCACGTTGGCTGCCCCGATAGGGTCCGGGAAGCGGAATTTTTCAAGCTCCGCGAAGCGCTTTCCCATGTGGAATTTTCTGTCGCGATAGACGCGCGGGCGGGAAATGGCTTCGTCAAAAGTCACTTCGGGCGACCACTGCGAAATGGGATCTTCGCTTTCCGTGCTTTCGTAGAGGCGGATCTGCACGGACTCCACTTCGTGCAGCGTTTCGGCGGCGCGCTTGACCAGGAGATTTGTGAGCCCGGGGGCGGCGCCGGTGTTGATGATTGCGGTCCTATTTTTTTCCTGAAAGCGCTTGGAGTAGGCGAGCTGCTCTGCCTTGAAGGGATTCCGGGTGAGGTGCGAACTGAGGTCGAGATAGTGCGCGCGGAGGCGCAGGGCCGCGCGCATCACGATTTGATTGAAGACGGATGCTGAGGCGTTGACGATGAGCTGGCAGCCACGGGCGGCACGCACAATCCCATGCAGATTTCGGGCATTGACCTCGGTGATGGGGATGGCACTCTTTTTGCCGAGGAAGCGGCGGGCGCGCTCCAGGTCGCGGTCACCGCACCAGACCGTATGTCCTTGACGCTGCAATAATTGCGCGAGGAGAGAGCCGGTGGCGCCGGCTCCGAGAACGAAGATCCGCATGGCGTGGCGAAAACTCTACCATATTAGCTGGGCCGGGTTCGGGATCGTCCTCGGGCGATGTGCTGAAATTGCAGCATTGCTCCTGATGGCGTACACTGGCAGCGAAGACTCCGACCCTTGGCGCCTGGCGGGGAGAAAACCTACGGCGGCGGGGGCGATGTCCTGGCGATGAGCCGGGAATGAGGGTTCGGCTGGAAACGGCTGGGCCTCCCGCTTGGAAAGGAGCCGACAACGGAAAAGTGCGCTTTTTCGTTTGCGCCTGTATCCAAGCATACGGATTCAGGCGTTTTTGTTTAGGCTGCAATTGCTGGGCACAAGGTCATGACCCTTCACGACAAATTCGGCCGCCAGATTACGGACCTGCGCATCTCAGTTACCGACCGCTGCAACTTCCGCTGCGTGTACTGCCGCTCGGCTGATCCGGAGAATTATCGCGATCACGATGAGATCCTGTCCTGGTCGGAACTCGACCGACTGGCGCGAATATTCCTGAGTTTGGGAATCCGCAAGGTTCGCATCACGGGTGGCGAGCCGCTGGTCCGGGAGGGCGTAGAGGAATACATCGCGCGGCTGCATGCCCTGGGTGTCGAAGATTTGTCGATGACCACGAACGGGCATTTGCTGGCGGAACGTTGCGAGCGGCTCATCAAGTCTGGTTTACGGCGCATCAATATCAGCCTGGACTCGCTGGATCGCGCGAAGTTCGAGAAAATCACGCGCACCAAATCATTCGCCACGGTGATGGCCGGCATTGACGCCGCCCAGAGCTCCCGGCTCGCGCCGGCAAAGATCAATGCGGTGCTCGTCCGCGGCATTAACGATGATGAGGTGGAAGCGTTTGCCGGCTTCGCGCGCGAGCGCGGCGTCATCATGCGATTCATCGAATTCATGCCGCTCGACGCGGACCGCCATTGGAATCGCGGTCTTGTGGTGCCGGCCGCGGAAATCCATCGTCGCATTCACGCGCGCTGGCCGCTGCAGCAAATTCCACATGAGCGTAGCGAGACCGCCAGGAAATACCGATTTGCGGATGGGGCTCCCGGGGAAATCGGACTCATTGCTCCGGTCACGCAGCCCTTCTGTGGCCACTGTTCGCGCATCCGCTTGACGGCGGACGGCAAGTTGCGCACCTGCTTATTCAGCAAGGAAGATCACGACCTGCGCGCGTTGCTGCGCGAAGGCGCCTCCGATGAGGATATGGTTACCTACATCCGCTCGGTGGTGATGGAAAAAGAGGAAGGGCACCGCATCAACGCGCCGGACTTCGTACCACCGTCTCGTACCATGGTGTTTATCGGCGGATAATGCAGAATTGCACGCCAAACCTGTGGACGAGCGCACCCGCCACTTCGCGCGCATAGCCCTCGATCGCATGTTAAGCTTGCGCTAGGTGCTGTGTAGGGCGTACTACACTGCAACCGGCCCTCGCGGGACGACAGCCAGAACGGAATCACGATGGCGGACGAAGACGACGAACAGAACCAGGACGATAGCCCAGAGCCGGAGCCGCGACTTTTCACCCTCACCGAAGCCGAGCGCGCCCGCAAGGAGCTTGAGCCTTTCCTCGTGGAAGCGATGGATTGCCGCAAGAAGCTGGCCGGCCTCGAAACGGACCTTACCGCAGTTTCCGCCAGAATTACCATGATGGGCGGAGTGATCGTACCGTACGAAAAGCTGGCCACCCTGCGCGTCGAGCACCAGCACCTTGCGGAATCGCTCAAGTCCGCGCTCAATCGCATCCTGGAAACGGGTTGCCTCATCAAAGATCTTGAGGTTGGCTTGCTCGACTTCCCGGCGCTGATCAACAACGAAGAAGTTTATCTGTGCTGGAGGCTTGGCGAGGATCGCATCCGCTTCTACCATCGCCAAGACGAGGGATTTGCCGGTCGCAAGCCGCTGGATCCCAACGATCTCGGCCCGGGCGACGTCGTTCAGTAGACCTTGCAGGTTTTTCGGAGCGTTCCAACAGATGTTCCGGCCATCCCGAGCAGTGCGTTTTTCGCGCTTCGTGCCCTCGCCGGAACGTGATCTTCACCAGGTTACTTTGCACTACGGGAGTTCGCTTGGCGTCACAACCTGAGAATCGCCTCAAGGATTCCGTTAGCCCTTATCTGCGTTCCGCTGCCCACCAACCCATCGATTGGTATGAATGGGGGGACACCCCTTTCGCGCGCGCGAAATCCGAGAATAAGCCGGTGCTGCTGGATATCGGAGCGGTGTGGTGCCACTGGTGCCATGTGATCGACCGCGAAAGCTACGAGAACGCTGAAATCGCCAAAATTATCAACGAACACTTTGTGGCCGTGAAGGTCGACCGTGACGAGCGCCCCGATGTCGACGCGCGCTACCAGTCCGCCATCAGCGCCCTTTCCGGGCAGGGCGGATGGCCGCTGACCGGCTTTCTGCTTCCGGATGGCAAGCCTTTTTATGGCGGCACATATTTCCCGCCTGACGATCAGGGCGGTCGGCCCGGCTTCCGGCGGGTCTTGCTTGCGGTGGCCGATTCGTATCGCAGCAAGCGGCCCGATCTGGAGCGCGCCGCCAATTCGTTGGCGGACGCAGTGGCGCAGGCGGAAATGTTCAACGGCGCGAGAGCCGAATTCGACCTCGGCGTGGTGGACGCGCAGCTCCAATCGCTCACGAAACTTTTTGATATTCGCAACGGCGGCTTCGGCCAATCGCCGAAATTTCCGCACGCTTCAGCAATTGAGCTGCTTCTCGAGCGCTATCAGGAAACCAAGGAAAAGCACCTGCTCGCCATGGCAGAGACCACTCTCGAAAAAATGGCGCGTGGCGGCGTTTACGACCAGCTCGCCGGTGGCTTTCACCGCTATTCCGTCGACGAACGCTGGCTGGTGCCGCACTTCGAGAAAATGAGCTACGACAATTCGGAGCTGCTCAAAAACTATCTGCACGGCTGGCAGGTGACGCAGAATCCGTTCCTGCGTGAAACCGCGGAGAGCATCATCGGCTGGGTGAACGACGTGCTCTCCGACCAGCACAGCGGGGGTTTTTACGCCAGCCAGGATGCAGACTATTGCCTCTCTGACGACGGCGACTACTTCACTTGGACGCTCGATGAGGTTCGCGAGGTGCTGCTTCCCGCCGAAGCGCGCGTGATCGAGCTCTATTACGATGTCGAGGCACGCGGGGAAATGCACCACAATCCCGCAAAGAATGTTCTGTGGGTGGCGCGCGATCCGGCGGCCATCGCCAATACTCTGGGTGACGACGAGACCACTGTCCGCCTGACGATCGCGCACGCCAACGGCAAGATGTTAGCGGGCCGACTGCGGCGCACAACACCCTACATTGACAACACGATGTACGTCGCCTGGAACGCGATGTTCGTTTCCGCGTATTTGGAAGCGGCGCGCATTTTGGGCGGGTCCATCGGCGAGAACTGCCGCGAGTTCGCGCTCAAAACGATCGATCGCATACTGCAGGAAGCTTGGAGCGAGGACAAGGGCTTCGCGCACCGCATTGGCGGCCCGCGCCTGCAAGGCTCGTTGGATGATCAGGTTTTCGGCATTATCGCACTGCTGGACGCTTACGAAACGACTTTGAATCAGCGTTATTTTCGCGCTGCGCATCGCACCCTCGATTACATTCTGGAGTACTACGCGGATGCGGAAGGCGGAGGCTTTTTTGACCGGCCATCCGATGCGCCGCCGCTGGGCGGATTGGACGTACGCCGCAAGCCCTTCCAGGATTCGCCAACCCCCGGCGCAAACTCCGCAGCGATTATCGCGCTCGTCCGCGTGCACGCGTTTACGGGAGGCGATCGTTACTACAAGTTCGCGCAAAAAACGCTGGAAGCCTTCGCGGGAATCGCGCCGCAGTACGGACTCTTCGCCGCCACGTATGGTCTTGCGGCGCTTTTGTTCGCGCACCATCCGATACAAGTGGTGATTACCGGTCGTGCCGATAACTCCCTGGCACGGTCCCTGGAAGCCGCCGCCAACGGGGTCTACCGCCTCGGCAAATCCGTCTTGCGCTTCACCGGTACGGGCAGCGACGGGGTTGCGCTCGAGAATCTTCCCGAAGGGCTGAAGGATACGCTACCGCACCTGCAAGCCGACAAAGCGGTCGCGGTTGTTTGCGTCGGACAATCCTGCCTGGCGCCGACAAGCGACCCCGCGCAGTTGACGAGCTTGCTCGAAACTGGGGCCGCGGGAGCGGCAACCCGCTAGAACGCCTTCTGCTAGTAACGCCTTACTCACTAAAATCTTCGGCTGGGGAAAAACACGGCAAAATTAGGAGAGGCGGCTTCCCGCAATGGAAGCGTCACTTTCCCTTCAGGGAGCAATCCCGTGTCATTTGCTTCACAGGACTGGCGCTTGTGGGTGCTTGCTTTTTTCGCCTTGGTGTTTGTTGTTTTCACGCTGAACCTGAAATTCGCCAATCGTAAGGTTCGTGCGGCACTGTTAGCCGTCATACCTACCGAGGTTCAGTTCGAATCTGTCGATCCGGCGCAGTTCCCCCGGCTGGACAAGAACCAGCTGGCGCAATTGACCGGCGACATGGAAAAACTGGGTTTTGAGTGGGTTCGTGATTACACGTCAAAAGTCCCTGGCAAGTCCACGCCGCGTGGGTTTGCGCGCCTGTTTGTGCATCGTACGGACCGGTGCTTTGCCGAGATTATGGCCACCTCGCAGGGCATGGACAAAAGTTTGCCTTTAAGCGTGGCCATCAATAGCTATCTTGAAAATGAATGGGATCTGGGCACTTCCAACGTCGCTCCACAGTGGGGCCATTACTACATGCAGCTTCCCAAAGTCTTGCGCATGCGCTATTCCGACGCCGGACCCGCGGAGCTTCTACAGCGCCATCTAGCGAGACGGACGGAAATCCTGGAAGGCCTGCAGATTGGTGTTCTGGCGGATTTCGCCGTCGATTCCTATTTTGCCCGTGTCTGTAAGCGCATGGCTGAGCGCCGCGAGCGGATGCAGCGCCGGCAACCTCTCGATGAGCTGCCCGCGGCGGATGCGCTCGCCGCGAAACGCAGTTATGAATGGTTGGGGGCGTTCCCGAAGGAACGTCGTCGTCGGCACGGTGCGGGTTGACGGGTCACCGAGACTGCTTGTCTATTTTTTCGGACGCGACTCTGGCGGCACCAATCCCGCCAAGCGGTAATACACCACCAGTTGGCCGTAGTGCTCGCCGCAATGCTCCATGAAGCCGTACGCCCAATCGAAAACGCGCACCTGCCGGTTCTCGAAGGGATCGACCATCATTCCCGCCATTCCCGCGTCGCCCTTGGCTTTGATCGCCGCCGCGCCATCCTCGAACGATTTCTTCACAAACGCCACCACATCTCCTTTCGTCTTGTATTTCGCGCGGGAAGGATCCTCCTGCGCCGGCGGCTTCTCGCCATTGGCGATATTAATAAAGAAGTAGTTGGCGCCAGCCATGTGAAGCAATTGTTCGGCAAACGAGCGCTGCCCCGGCGTCGGCTTGAAGTCGTACTTGTCTTCCGGGAAGTCTTCCGCCATGGCAATGAGCTTCCGTCCAATATCATTCCATTGCTCAAGCACAACTTGCGACAAGCCCTTCGCCGGTTTCGGAGCGGCATCCTTCTTCGCTGCATCCTGCGCGGCAGACGGCAAGGCCGTTATCATTGCAAACACCACAATCGTCGCCACAAGCAAAATGATCTTCCTCATGCTTCTCTCCTTTTGTTTGAGTTCGTCCTAATTCCCGTCGCGCCCGAGTTCCTGCCGCCGGCCTATTTCTTCGGCCGAGACTCCGGAGGCACCAGCCCGGCCACGCGGTAATACACAACTAGCTGGCCGTAGTGTTCCCCGGAATGTTCGGCAAGGCTGTAAGCCAAATCGGAAATCTGCACTTGCTGTTTGCTTTCCGGATCGGTGGTCCACTCGCTCATGCCTTTATCACCCTTCGACTTAATCAGCGCCGCGCCGTCCTCGACGCATTTTTTCGTGAAGGCCACGATTTCCGCCTTAGTCTTCAGACCGTCGCGCTTCGGATCGTCCGGATAGCGCGGCTTCTTGCCCTGCGCGGGATCGGTGAAGTAATACATCGAGGCGGCCACGTGCAGCATCTGCTCCGCAAACGTGCGCTGCGCCGCGGTGGGTTTGAAATCATACTTGTCTTCGGGAAAGTCCTCAACCATGGCGATCAGCTTGCGGCCAATTTCATTCCATTGTGAAAGCACTATTTGCGAAGTACTGGGCGCTGCCGCTTTGCTCGCCGTTCGCGCGGACAAGAACGAGGCCCCCAACACCGCGGTCAGAGCCAGCACCGCACCCGCAATTACTTTCTTCATTATTCTCTCCTTGATTTTGCCGCTTCGCACCTTCAGCGGACGCATATGGACGCCAGACGCAAGCGCGCCCACTCGCGCAGACTACTCCGTTCGACGCATCACTGGTCCAGACGGCTTTTCCTTCGGAAGCGTTTCCGGGGTTTAGCGGGCCTTGATATTACTCACGAATGCCCTCGAGCGGCAATGAGAGCGAGGCGATTTCTGCCGAGAAAAGGAACTGAGCTCGGACGGCGGTTGGTCGGACAACTGGGCGCAGTGTACTGCACCCTAAAAGCTCTACGCGACGGTGACTTCAGGACTTAGGAAAACGTCTTGGACGGCGTTCAGGAGCTGCACGCCTTCCTTCATGGGGCGTTGGAAGGCTTTGCGGCCAGAGATCAGGCCAGTCCCGCCGGCACGTTTGTTAATGACCGCGGTGGCTACGGCTTCTTCGAAATCGTTGGCTCCAGAGGCGCCGCCGCTATTGATTAGGCCGGAGCGGCCCATGAAGCAATTCGCGACCTGGTAGCGGCAAAGGTCGATGGGATGATCGCTCGCGAGGTCGGTGTAAATGCGCTTGTCGAATTTGCCGTAGCTCGAATCACCGATGTTCAGCGCCTGGTAGCCGCCGTTATTCTCCGCCATTTTCTGCTTGATGATGTCGGCTTGAATGGTGACGCCGAGATGATTGGCCTGGCCGGTGAGGTCGGCGGAGAGGTGATAGTCCTTGTCTTTCTTGAAGGCGTTGTTGCGCAAATAGCACCAGAGGACGGTGGCCAGGCCGAGTTCGTGAGCTTCCGCGAAGGCGCGGCTGACTTCGACGATTTGGCGGTCGGCCTGGTCGGAGCCGAAGTAGATGGTGGCGCCGACGGCGGCGGCGCCCATATCCCAGGCTTCTCTTACCGTGCCGAAAAATATTTGATCGAACTTGTTGGGGAAGGTGAGCAGCTCGTTGTGATTGATTTTGACGATGAAGGGAATCTTGTGGGCGTATTTGCGCGCCACGGAGCCGAGCACGCCAAAGGTGGACGCCACGGCGTTGCAGCCACCCTCGACGGCCAGCTTGACGATGTTTCCGCCGTCGAAATAATCCGGGTTCTTGGCGAAGCTGGCGCCGGCGGAGTGCTCGATACCCTGATCGACGGGCAGAATGGACATATAGCCGGTGCCACTGAGACGGCCGTGATGAAAGAGCCGGTGCAAATTCGCCAGGACGCGGACATTGCGATCGGAGACGGACCACACGCGATCGATGAAGTCCGGCCCGGGAAGGTGCAGGCGCTCTTTCGCGATTTTGGGAGACTTGAATCCCAGCAGGGATTCGGCTTTTGCTCCCAAATAGCTTTCAATTTTTCCCGCGCCCGCGGTTGTAGTTGTAGCCATTTTCGTCTCCTAATCTATTCGCGAATTCCTGTTGTAAGCATGCCGCCCGCCGTAGCGTCCACCAGCCACAGCAGTTTTCCGTTTTGCGGCTGAATCATTTGCGCCGGCAATTGCTCCGGTTCGTATGGCCCCTCCAGAACGCCTTTCAGCGCCAGCGCCTTGTCCGCGCCGGTGACCATGAAGATTACATGGGCCGCTTGATTGACGGCCGGAGCCGTCAAGGTAATACGTTCGGTGTACAACTTCCCGATCCAATTCCGTACCGCAATGCGCTTCGTTTCATGCAGTGCTTTGGTGCCGGGAAAAAGCGATAAGGTGTGGCCTTCGTTTCCCATGCCCAGCAGCACCAGGTCGAAACGCGGAAACTGCCCATCCGCTAGTTTAAAGGATGTGCGCAAGGACTGTTCGTATTCTTGTGCGGCCTTTTCCGTGTCCTTGTACTCGCCCTTGATCCGCGTTACTTGCTCGGGTTTCAGAGGCGATTTCGAGATCAATGTTTCGGTAGCCGTGCGAAAATTGCTGTCCGCGTGGTCTGGACCGACGTTGCGTTCGTCGCCAAAGTACAGATGCATTTTATCCCAGGGAAGCTGCGCGCGCAGCCCCGCGTCGCCAACAAGCAGGGAATAGAGGGCTTTGGGAGTGGAGCCGCCGGCAAGGGCTACGCTGAAGGAGCCTCTTTCGGAGACAGCGGAGGTCGCGGCTTGCACGAATTCCTGGGCCGCGCGTTTGGCGATGGCCTCGAGATTGGTCAGGATGCGAATGTCGCGTTGCACAATTTCTCCACTACAGTTGTAGGGGCACGCTTCAGTTTACCCCGACGAACGAAGGGCGCGTCCCGGTGACGCGAGGCCGAGTCCTCGCTACGGCACGGCCGCAAGCCAGTGCCAGTCGATTTGCAAATCTAGCGGGCGGCGGCAGTTTTGCTCTCGTCGTCGCTGCATCCGCGGTCGTGGTCGATTTCCTCTTCGCCGATGGGACGCCAGGCGCGGCCGTCGCTTGCGAGAAGCTCTTCCGCTTCTGCCGGGCCCCACGAACCGGAGGGATAATTTGGGAAGCCGCGGGCGGGCAACGCATGCCAGACGTCCAGGACGGGCTGGATTACGTTCCAGCCGGCTTCGACCATGTCGGCGCGCTGGAAGAGCGTGGGATCGCCGGCCATGCAATCGCGCAGCAGGCGTTCGTAACCGGTGCTGTGCTCGGCGCCGAAATAGGTGCAGTAGTCGAAATCCATGTTCACCAGGCCGAGCTTCATGACCGCGCCGGGAACTTTTGCGCCGAAGCTGAGCGAGATGCCTTCGTTGGGTTGGATGTGGATGACCAGGCGATTGGTCTCCAAATTTTTTACCGTGGTGTTGCGGAAGAGCACGAACGGAGTGCGGCGGAAATGAACGACTATTTCCGTGGCGCGGCGCTTGAGGCGCTTCCCGGTGCGGAGATAGAAGGGCACACCGGCCCAGCGCCAGTTGTCGATTTGCAGCTTCATGGCGACGAACGTTTCGGTGTTCGAGTCCGTCGCGACGTCAGGCTCGCTGCGATAGCCGTCCACGGGCGGGCCATCGATGGCGCCGGGACCGTATTGGCCGCGAACCATGCAGGTGAGCACTTCTTCGGGGCTGAGCGGCTGGATGGCGTGCAGGACTTCTGCCTGTTTGTTGCGCACTTCGTCGGCGTCGAAGGAGATGGGCGGCTCCATGGCGGTCATGGTGAGAAGCTGGAAGAGATGGTTAGGCACCATGTCGCGCAGGGCACCGGCAGTTTCGTAAAAGCTGCCGCGATGCTCGACGCCCACCGTTTCCGCGGCGGTGATTTGCACGTGGTCGACGTAGTTGCGATTCCACAGCGGCTCGATGATGTTGTTCGAAAAGCGAAAGACCAAAACGTTCTGGACGGTTTCTTTGCCCAGGTAATGGTCGATGCGGTAGATCTGATTTTCGGTGAGGACTTGTTTTAGCTCTCCATTGAGCTGGCGCGCGGACAGCAGGTCGTGTCCGAAGGGTTTTTCCACGATCACGCGGGCCCAATGGCCGTTCTCCTCCTTGGTGAGGCCGGCTTGACCGAGCTGCTTCACGATAGGGGAGAAAAAGCGCGGCGCAACGGCGAGGTAGAAAAACCTGTTGCCTCCAGTGTTGTGTTCTTTATCGACGTCGTTGATTTGCTGCCCCAGACGCTTGAACGCCTCAGGATCCTGGAAGTCACCCTTAACGTAATAGATGCGCTCGGCGAACCAGGCCCAGATTGCGGGGTTGATCTTGGTGGAGGAATATTTGGGAATTTCTTCCGCGAGGGTTTTGCGAAAACTCTCCGTGGTGAAGTCGTTGCCCGCGAAGCCGATGATGGCGAACTGTTTGGATAGCAGATTGTCGGCGGCGAGGTTGCACAGCGCGGGAATCAGCTTGCGCTTGGTCAGGTCGCCCGTTGCTCCGAAAATTACCATGACGCAAGGAGAGGCGACGGGATTTGCATGGACGTGATTCATGAGAGGGTATCCTGTATTGAGTTAGCGCGCGCTGGCGCTGCGATTGATTGATCCTTGAATCAGGATTTCTTTTCCGCGTGACCGCCGAATTGAAAACGCATGGCCGACAAAATCTTGGAGGCGAAGTCGCCTTCGCCGCGGGACAGGAAACGCTCGTACAGCGCTTCGGTGAGCACGGGTGCGGGGGCGCCGGACTCGATGCCAGCGAGAATTGTCCACCGGCCCTCGCCGGAATCGGAGACGCGGCCGGAGAAGCGCTCGAGGGAGGGCTGCTCGAGAAGAGAGATGGCAGTGAGGTCGAGCAGCCAGGAAGCAACGACGCTGCCGCGGCGCCAGACTTCGGTGACGTCAGCAAGATTGAAATCGTATTGATAGTGTTCGGGATCGCGGAGGGGCGTGGTTTCCGCATCGGTTTCATGGTGTTGCTTGCCGACGTTGGCGTGTTTCAAAATGTTCAGACCTTCGGCGTACGCGGCCATCAAGCCATATTCGATTCCGTTGTGCACCATCTTCACGAAATGGCCGGCGCCGGATGGACCGCAGTGGAGATAGCCCTCTTCGGAAGTGCCGGACGCTTTCTCGCGTCCTGGAGTGCGCGGAGCATCTCCACGTCCCGGCGCGAGCGTCTTGAAGATCGGGTCGAGATGTCGCACGGTGTTGTTTTCGCCGCCGATCATTTGGCAGTAGCCACGCTCAAGGCCCCAGACGCCGCCGCTAGTGCCGACATCAACGTAATGAATGCCGCGGCCGGAAAGTTCCTTGGCGCGTCGAATGTCGTCGATGTAATAGGAATTGCCGCCGTCGATGACGATGTCGCCAGATTCGAGCTTCGGGGCGATGTCGTGCAAGGTGGCATCCACAACGCCAGCGGGCACCATGAGCCAGATGGCGCGAGGCTTCGAGAGTTTTTTTATGAAGTCATCGAGGGAAGAGGAGCCCGTGGACCCTTCGGCGCTTAGCTGCTTCACGGAATCGGCGCTGCGGTCGTAGACAACGCATTGGTGCCCGTTTTTTTGCAAGCGGCGCACCATGTTGGCGCCCATCCTGCCGAGACCGATCATGCCAAGCTGCATTCGTTTGCTCCTGTTGCGTTCAGTTGCGGCGTTCCTGGCCGGGCTAAAGCCCGGCCACTACATTGAAACTTTGCTCGTGTTTACTGCTGGAAAGCGGCGGCAAGACCGCCGCACTCCAAAAGAATTATGCCAACACTTTCTGTATTGCTTTGGCCAGTTTTGCCAAATCCGCCTTCACATTTTTTCCGATGTGCACGCGCAGGGCTCGGCGGCCGCGTTCCGCTAAAACCGCGAAATCGCCACGAGCCTGCGCTGCTTTCACCACACCAAACGTGTACTTCTGGCCCGGCACGGGGAAATCGATTTTATCGTCGCAGGTGATTTGCAGAAAGACGCCGGTATCCGGCCCACCCTTGTAGGCTTGCCCGGTGGAGTGCAAAAAGCGCGGGCCGAAGCCGAGGACGGTAGCGACTTTCTTAGCGTCGCGAACGTTGTGCCGGATTACCTGCAGCGCTCCTTCATTCGCTTCGTTCATTGTGATGTAGCCGAGCACGCCGAAGTAGTCGCCCGCATTAATGCGATCGAGATGCATTTTCATGAGGTCACGGAGCGTCGCCGCGCCGCGGAGAGCCGCCACATTCTTGGGGTCAGCGTAGAACTTGAGCCCTTCCGCTTCGAAGAAAGGTCCTTCCGGAGGGAGCTTGCCGGTGGATTCGTATTCGCTGGTCAGCTTTCTCGTTTCGATCTTGCTGGCTTCGACGTCTGGCTGGTTGAATGCATTGATGCCGATGATGGCGCCCGCGACGGCGGTGGCAATCTCCCAGCGGAAAAATTCCTGGCCCAGGCTGTACGTGTTTTTCACCGAAATTCGCACGACCGGCAGGCCGTCCTTTTCCAGCGCGGCCACCGCGGCGTCTTGCTTCTTATCCGGCTTGGTTTCCAGGCGAAGATACGCGAAGACGCGATCGTTGCCGTAGGCCTCCGGCTTGGCAAGTTTTTCGCGATCGATGGGAATAATGCCCTTGCCCTGTTTTCCCGTCGATTCCGCGATTAGTTGCTCCAGCCACGCGCCAAGATCCGAAATGCCGGGCGACGAGATAAACGTGACTTTATCGAGACCTTCCTTCGCCGCAGTGCCAAGAATCACGCCGAGCAGTACGCCCGGATTTTTGTCCGCGGCGACGCCGGCGCCGCAAGCCTTCACCATTTCCTGCGTGTTCTTGAGGAATTTCGCGACGTCGAGGCCCATGACAGCCGCGGGAATCATTCCGAAGTTTGAAAGCGCGGAATAGCGTCCGCCAATGTTGGGCACGCCGAAGAAAATGTGCCGGAACTTGTCGGCTTCGGCGACTTGCTGCATTTTGGAGCCGGGATCGGTAATAGCGATGAAGCGGTTGCCGGCTTCCTTCGCACCAACCTTCTTCTTGATCTGCTCGAAAAAATACTGCTTGTAGATATTGGGCTCAAGCGTGCTCCCGGATTTGCTGGAGACGATGCAAATCGTGCTCTTGAGATCGACTCGGGCCTCGATGGCTTTGATTTGCGCGGGGTCCGTGGAATCCAGCACGTGCAGCGCGGGAAAGCCCTTGATCTTCCCGAAAGTCATGCGCAGAACTTCCGGGCAAAGGCTGGAGCCGCCCATGCCCAGCAGCAACGCATGCTTGAACTTGGCCTTCTTTACGTCCGCCGCAACTTTTTTGAAGACGTCGAGCTGCGCAAGCTGCTTTTCGGTGATGTCCAGCCAGCCTAGCCACTGCCCTTCGTCGCTGCCGGTCCAGATCGAGGCGTCGCGCTGCCACAGGCGGCGAACCTTGTCATTCTTTTTCCAATCATCGAGAGAAGCTTTGACCAGACTTTCCAACTTCTCCGGCAGCATGTAGAGCTGGGAATTGAGGCTCACGCACGTACGCCAGCGGTCTTGCCGGTGGCCTCCAGCAATTGCCTGAACGCATCGGCGAAAAGTTTCACACCGTCGACGACAAGCTTGTCGGTAACTTCCTTCATGGAGATTCCGGCTTTCTCGAGGGCCAGCATGGTCTTGGCGGCGTCGTCGAGATTTTCCGCCAAACTTGCGCGCACCCTGCCGTGGTCGCGGAAGGCGTCAAAGGTCGCAGGAGGAATGGTGTCCACCGTATCCGCGCCGATGAGCTCTTCGACATAAAGCACGTCGCGATATTTTGGATTCTTGGTGCTCGTGCTGGCCCACAGCAGCCGCTGGGTCTGAGCGCCTTTGGCTGCCAGCGCCTTCCAACGCGGGCCGCCATAAATCTCATGATATTTGTGGTAGGTGAGCTTGGCGTTGGCAATGGCCACTCGGCCTTGCAGGCTGCTCAACAATGCACTCTGCTTTGCGTCCGTCACCGTTTTCAGCTTCGCGTCGATTTGGCTGTCGATCAGCGTGTCGATGCGGCTGACGAAGAAGCTGGCCACGCTGGCTACGTGGCTAATGTCCTGGCCCTTCTTCGCGCGAGCTTCCAACGCCTGAAGGAAGGCCTCGGCGACATCTTCATAGACCCACTGCGCAAACAGCAGCGTGATGTTGATATTGATGCCTTCTTCCAACAGAGTGCGAATGGCAGGCAGCCCTTCCGGCGTGCCCGGCACCTTGATCATTACGTTTTCGCGGCCGACGCTTTTCCAGAGGCGGCGCGCTTCGTCGATCGTGCCCTTCGTGTCGTTGGCCAGCAGCGGCGAAACTTCCAGGCTGACGTAGCCGTCGCGCCGCTTGGTCTGCTGATAGACGGGCTTGAAGATGTCGGTGGCATCCTGCACGTCGCGGATAGCGATCTTTTCGTACACGCCTTTGGCGTCGAGCTTCTTGGCTTCCGGCGATTCCAGGATGTCGGCGTAATCCTTGCTGCCGGCGATGGCCTTCTCAAAAATCGTGGGATTCGAAGTCATTCCCATCAGGCCGTCTTCTTGAATCAATTTCTTGAGCGTGCCGCTGGTGAGCAGGTCACGGCGGACGTAATCCATCCAGGGGGATTGGCCGAATTCCAGCAAGGCCTTCAGCGGGTTCACGCCCTTAGCTCCGAGGTTCGGAAGCGCTGTTGTAGTTGTCATGACGTTCTCCTTTACTGCAAGACTTCTCGAATACCATTGTACGCCGCTGCGGGTGGGCCTTGCTCGCTTCAGCCGAACAGCGGCAAGACCTCTTGATTAGAAAATGCTGATCACGCCTTCGCTACTTTTCCTCCGCCGCAGTACTTTGCTTCAATGGCTTTCACTTTGCCAAGGCGGCGGACGTGCCTCTCCTCATTGGTGAATTTGGCGCCCAGGAATGCCTTCACCAAATCCTGCGCGAGCATGACTCCTATAACGCGGGAGCCCAGCACCAGCACGTTGATGTCGTCGTGCTCCACGCCTTGATGCGCGGAATAAGTGTCGTGACACATGCCCGCGCGAACGCCGGGGATTTTGTTGGCGGCAACGCTGGCTCCCACGCCGCTGCCGCAGATGAGCACGCCGCGCTCGGCTTTTTTGTCGACCACGGCGCGGCCCACCGCTTCGGCGAAATCCGGATAATCGGACGGATTTTCGTTGAACGCGCCCACGTCCAGCACTTCATGGCCCAGCGAGCGCAGTAAATCGCCGATGGAGACTTTCAACTGAAAGCCGGCGTGATCCGAACCAATCACGAGTTTCATCTGCTGCTCACTTTCCCAGAACTTCTTTGGCCGCGGCCACGACGTTCTCAGGCAGGAAGCCAAATTTCTTGAGCAAATCCTTCAACGGCGCGGAAGCGCCGAACGTATGCATGCCAATCATCCTGCCCTTAGGTCCGACGTAGCGTTCCCAGCCTGTCGTCGCCGCCATTTCGACGGACACGCGCGCCGTAATGCCGGCAGGCAACACGCTTTCGCGATAACCGGCGTCTTGCCTTTCAAAAAGTTGCCAGGAGGGCATGCTCACCACGCGCGCCTTGATTCCCTCGGCTTTCAGCTTTTCGTAAGCGGCCATGCAAAGCTGAACTTCGCTGCCCGTGCCCATCAAAATTACGTCCGGCTTGCCGTTCGCGGCGTCTGCGAGAACGTACGCTCCTTTGGCGACGCCGGAAGCTGGCGCGAACTTGCTGCGGTCGAACGTGGGCAGAGCCTGGCGAGTAAGCACCAAAGTGGCCGGGCTGTGCCGAAGCTGAATGATGACTTTGTAAGCCTCCACAACTTCGTTGGCGTCACCGGGGCGCAGCACAATCATGTTAGGCATGGCGCGAAGCGCGGCCAGTTGCTCGATGGGCTGGTGCGTCGGGCCATCTTCGCCGAGGCCGATGGAGTCGTGGGTGAAGATGAAGATGGACGGCGTTTCCATCAGCGCGGCAAGTCGCATGCTGGGACGCATGTAGTCGCTGAAGTTGAAAAACGTCGCGCTGTAGGCGCGCAAGCGAGACACGCTCAAGCCATTGACCGCCGCGCCCATGCCGTGTTCGCGCACGCCGAAATGCAAATTGCGGCCCTGGTATTGGTTCGCGTAGAAGTCTCCCGCGCCGTCGAACGTCAAGTTGGTTTTATTCGAGTGCGCCAGGTCCGCGGAGCCACCGAGGAGCCAGGGAATATTCTTGGCCAGCGCGTTCAGCACTTTGCCGGAAGATTCGCGCGTGGCCATGCCCTTGGCGTCCGCGGGGAAACTGGGCAAATCCTTGTCCCAGCCATCGGGCAATTGAAAGCTTTGCATGCGCTGGAGCTGATCGGCGAGCTGCGGAAATTGCTTCTTGTATTCGTCGAATTTCGCGGTCCATGTGGCACGAGCTTCCGCCCCGCGCTTGCCGATGCCGTTCTTGAAATGGTCGTAGATGCCGTCCGGAACCAAAAACTTTGCGTCCTCCGGCCAGCCGTAGTTTCGCTTCACCAGTCTGACTTCTGCTTCACCGAGGGGCTCACCGTGCGAGTCGGAGGAGTCCTGTTTGTTGGGCGAGCCATAGCCGATGTGCGAGTCGACGACAATCAGCGTGGGACGATCGCTGGTCTTCAGAAACGTCTGATACGCGCGGCCAAGCATTTCCAGGTCGTTAGCGTCCGCGACGCGTGTGACGTTCCAGCCCAGCCCGACGAACCGCGTCATGACGTCTTCGCTGAACGACCAATCCGCGGGGCCGTCCAGAGTGACGTGGTTGTGGTCGTAAATCCAGCACAGATTCGAGAGTCCTAGATGGCCGGCGAGAGAAGCGGCTTCGCACGCGACGCCCTCCATCATGTCGCCGTCCCCGCACATGGCATAGACGTTGAAATCAAAAAGCTCGAAGCCCGGTCGATTGTAGTTCGCGCCCAGCCATTTGCTGGCGATGGCCATGCCCACGCTGTTGCCGCAGCCTTGCCCGAGCGGGCCAGTAGTCGTTTCGACGCCGGCGGTCAGGTGCGATTCCGGATGGCCGGGAGTCTTGCTGTCGATCTGCCGAAAGCGCTTGATCTCTTCCATCGGCAGCGAAGGCTTGTCGAGCACTTTGCCGTCGGGAGAAACGTCGCGCACGCCGGTGAGATGCAACATGGCGTAAAGAAGCATGGAGGCGTGGCCGTTGGAGAGCACGAAGCGATCGCGATTGGGCCAAACCGGATCGGCAGGGTCATAGCGCAGAAATCGCTGCCACAGCGCATAAGCGACAGGCGCGAGTCCCATAGGCGCGCCGGGATGGCCGGAGTTGGCCTGCTGCACGGCGTCGATGGCCAGCGTGCGAATGGTATTGATGCTCAGCAGGTCCAGGTCGACTTGGGTTTTCGGCTGACTCACAATAGCTCCCCAGCGGTAGGCCATCGATAGAAGGACACCCGCCGCGCTTTGACAGGTCTTAGATGCTCACCGGCGCCAGCCGGGTAGGGCATTTTATGTTAAAACGAAGTCGCTCGCATCCACAGGAAACCCCACGGATCCCAAGGCCAGCCACTCTCAAGGTTTCCTAAGACGCGCACGGCTCTCGGAAGAAGAAGAGTTTTCAACCTATCGCGCCGCTTGAGCGTTGTCAATTCAGGGTCGTGGGAATCACACACGCTTCACCTCGGGCCACAATTTGCCCAATGCCAAAGGAGTTGATGCCACTGTTGTGGAGATCGGATTGATTTTGGGCCGGAGAGGCAATGTTGCTCAGGACGTTGGTACGTCGCGATCCGATTTCAAAAGCGGCACACGATGATGATACACTTAGTGAGCACATAGAGTGCACACATGAAGAACAAGCGCGCTCATATTCTTCTGCCACAAGACCTGATCAAGGAAATCGACTCGATCGTGGGACCCAGGCGGCGCAGTGCTTTTTTGGTTGAGACGGCGCGAGATGCGGTTCGCCGGACTAAACTGCTGCGTTTTTTGGAGAATGATGTGCCATCCGATCGAGACACGGATCTGGCGGAACCCGCGGACAGTGCCGCACGATGGGTTCGCCAGCTACGTCGAGAGAGCGACGGGCGCCTAAGGCCAAGGAAACCGCGGGCCAGGAAATGAATTTGTTGTTGGACACGACGGTCATGATCGATGTCATTCGCTTTAGAAATCAGCGAAACAAATTTCTGGCCGAGCTGGCTCGGTCGGGCCATCGGCTATACACCAGCACGTTGAATATTGCTGAGCTTTATGCGGGTATTAGGCCTGGGGAGAGCGCCAGGCTCGAAGCACTATTGAGCGGTTTGGAGTATTACGAGCTGAGTGCGTCGATCGCGCGGTTGGCGGGGCAAATGAGGAATGCTTGGGCCCAAAAGGGTCGAACACTGACTCTTGCCGATGCCATTGTGGCCGCAACCGCGATCGATCGAGGATGTGCTCTGCTCACAGACAATCGGAAGGATTTTCCGATGCCGGAAGTGCGACTATATCCCCTACCCTGAAGTGGACCTCGCGGTTCTTACGTCCGCCATCGGAAGAAGAGAAGTTTTCTCAAACTATCGCGCCACCCAGCAGTTGTCTATTTAGAGTCGCTGGTATCGTCGCGCGTGCTCAATGGAGATCGTCACTTCCTCATTGTTTTGAGTAGAGACCGCACACGCGCCGCGTCGCTCTTTGGGAGCCAGTCGCCGGGCCTCAAGCAAGTGTATGCATTCACTTCCGTGCCTTCCAACAGCGTGACGGGTGCGCCGGAAACCTCATCCTTCTTCAAGAAAAAGATCCCCTCTTGATGCTTCTCGAATTTGGGAGCATGCGCCCAGGCTACGTCATTACATTGAGGAAATCGGACGACAAGCTTGTTTTTCTTGGGTTTCGGGCCCTTGAGGACGGACTCGATTTTGATGACCGCGTCATGCCAGTCCGGATCGTGTTCCGTGACGCGACGAGGCACGGAGGCAACGTCAGGCACTGTCCATGGGCGAACATCCGTGACCCGTGCGATGACCACGAAGTCCGCCGAAGCCAGTCGCTGCTTCAGTTCCTGATCACTGATCTGCTCCTCAATTTGTCCGAGTGCCCTTTCGTCTGCGCCGGCTCTTCCAGGCTTTCCGCCGCTCGCCCTGATCTCATGGCTCAATTCCTTCACCGCAACCCCTGAACCAAACATCCAGCCGTCTGTATAAAAGGTGACCTCCATGCCCGGCCGAAAAGCACTTGGGTCTTTCACCTCAACCGTGACGTTGTCACCCTTTTTCAACGAAACGGCTTGGGGCTTTTTCAGGACAGACTCGACGCGAACTACAATGGTTTGCGCCGATTTCGGAACATCAGCAAACGAGGTGGCCCCGAGTTGGCTGACTGTGCCGGCAAATATAATGCTCGATTGTTGCACCAGGGCCGCTTGGCTCCCCATCCCTTGCGGGAGTGCCACGGCCGCGGGTGCTATCAGGGTGACCCACAGGATGCTGCAAAACAAAAATCGCGAATGATTCATGGGCCCCTCTTCCCTCCACGCGGTGGCGGAAATGCTCTTTACGGGATCACAGCAACACTGAAGTAAAACGGATCGATGGAAATAGGCACGGGGTTGCCCGACCCGTCCGTCAGCCTCTTCTTACTGAAATCCGCTGCCCGTTGGTAGGTCACGCCCTGTGGGAAATTAGCCAGGTCCGGCGTATTGTTGGCGCAAAAAACGCCGCGGAACTCACCCCCGACAGAAAGCAAATAGTCGTAGTCCCCCAGATACGGCAAGAACTGTTCAGTCGGCGCATCCGCCGGGACGCTCGCGAGAATTATGTCTTGAACCGTTGCGAAGCCATTGTGCGATTGCACTACATGCGTGACCCACCGGTTGCCGGTGAATTGCTGGTAAAGAAGGCCGGCCACGCCGTTGTTGGCCACGGCCAGCGCGATGTTCGTCGCATTCCTGATCGTCGTGTTAGGTAAGTCCGCGGCCGACCAGGTCATGCCTCGGTCGGTGGATCTCCTCACGTGGAGCGTGTAAATGTCTCCCTTGCTCCCGTGGTCCGCCCAGCCCACATACACCGTGGAACTATTATTGGGGTCCACCGCAATGGATAGCGTAGAACCGATTCGTTCCTGCCCCAGTGTGGGCAAATTCGACCACGGAATAGAAACTCCCTTGACCACCAGCCGCCCCGGCAAATTGTCCGATGGGTCTTTCAACGCCTGAAAGGGATTCGGTCCCGTTGCTCCCGTGTCATCCCGCACCACCACGACGTCGCTGGTCGCCGTCTTGCCGTCAAATTTGCGCCAGCCAAAAAACGCTGCGTAGACCGTACCGTCTCCGGCAACCGCCGGCCGGACCGATGGTCCGTCCTGTCCCGTTGTATTGCGCGCTTCGATTGAAATGGATTTGTACGTCGCCCCGCCGTCCACGGAAACGTCCACCGTCGCAGTGTGGCCCCCAGGCTGATTGAAATCGTTGACGCCTACATAGATGTGGTCGCTATCGGAAAAGGCCAGAGCACGCACAAATGGCTGGTCCACGTTGTTCCGCGTGGACTGCACGTTCATGGTTGTGCTGGAGCCGACGTCGATCGTTTCCGACTCCCCGAGTGTGATCGCGGAGACGCAAGCCAGGGTCCCCGCGTGCAGGTCGCCGCGCGGGTGGTTCTCAGCCGCTGCCATCGCGTGCGTTATGTCGCAAGTCAGCCTCTGGACCGGAGTAATCGCGTTCAGAACCCAGGTATTCCCTCCGTCCTGGGAAACATAGACCGGAGCGTTCCCCTTGGTGGAAATCGGGTTGGGCGTGAACGCCGAGGCCACCATGACCTGAGGGTTGGCTGGCTGGATAGCCAGGAAAGGTTCGCTGTCCTGATTCGTCTCTCCGCTCAGGCTCGCCGGGACCAAATCCACAACCTTTACCTGAGGGGAAGCAGGACTGGCGGACGCACTGAGTTTGGCCCCGAGTTTGGCAACGACCGCGGATTGCCCCCGGACGGACACTGTCCAGGCTATTAGAGCGAGCGTGCCAAACGCCAGAATGCGCTTCCGGGACACAGCCAGGATTGTCATTGAGGAACTCTCCCCGGTAGTGGTTTCCCCACCCGAGACCACACCTTATTCCCAGTGGGGGTACGCCAGCAGGGGAGCCGGGTTGCGCATGCCAGGCATACTTTCCTAACAGCTTCTTGAGCTCTCGGTTCGTAACATACACCCGCCCTTCCGAATATTCAATGTCGCTTCCGCCCTATTTTTTCCTTAGGAGGTGGGAGCTTTAGTTTACCCGCCGCGGAGGGCTCCCACGCGAATTGCGCGCGCTCAGTTCAGCGCAATTTGATTTCAAGAAGCTCATCCGGCTCTGCGAGGAGATCAACAAGGCGTACAGCGAAGGCTGCTACTTCGCGACGGCCATGCTCACGCGCGGCCTGCTCGACCATGTGCCGCCAATCTTCGGGAAGACCACCTTCAGCGAAGTGGCGAACAACTATGGCGGCGGTGGCAAATCCCATCACATGCAACCCAGCGAGTCTCGGTCGAGATCCCAGAAACCGCCCCCCTTCTCTCCGTGCGCTCTGTGGCTCCGTGGCAAATCCATTCCTTTCAGACACTTGGTGCCTCTTTGTCCTCTTTCTCCACCTCTCGTTCTTTGTTTTCAGCAACTTGCAGCCTCTTTTTGCAAAACACCCGGGTGGGGGGTTCCAGCTTCGTTCCCTTGCCCTCCGTCCGAGTGTCGCGATTCGAGGAGGTCATTCACTGCGCAGTGAGGCAGCGTAGCCACTACCTTCATTTGCGATTTTTGCGATTAGGACCGAGTACGGCTCCATCGGCAGGACGTCCGAAGCGCCGATTAGCGGCACCTGGAAACTGGTGAGCAAGACGCTGAGCTTCGGTGAAGCGAAGCCGAGCGGGGAGAGATCAGGGCGGACTTTTTGGTCGGCGGCGGACATGTTCAGGACGACGAGGATCGCTTCGTCTTTGTAGCGACGCAGGTAAGCAAGCACATGGGGATCATCTTCGTTGATGGAAATGTAGCTGCCGTCGAGCAACGTCGGCTCTTTGTGGCGCAGCGCAAGCAGTTGGCGATAAAAGCTGAGGATGGAATTCTCATCTTTCATCTCGGCTGCGACGTTGTGCGTTTTGTAGCTGGGCGGCACGGGCAGCCACGGTTTGGCTTTGCTGAAGCCGGCATTGGCGCTTTCGTTCCATTGCATGGGAGTGCGCTCGCCGTCGCGGCCGATTTCCTTGGGCCAGCCCGCGCGGCCGATGGGATCTTTCACGTCTTCCTTGCGCTTGGGATCGTTGTTCTCCATCCCGATTTCTTCGCCGTAGTACATGATGGGCGTGCCGCGCAGCGTGAGATACATCCCGCCCATGAGCTTGGCGATGTCGTCGTTGTGCGTGCCGTCGGCATAACGCGTGTAAGAGCGCACGATGTCGTGGTTAGTAATGACAAACACCGGCCAGCCGCCGGCGCTTTCCACGGCATTGATGTGCGCACGGTATTGCGGAGCGGAGAGTTCCTTGAACCCGGTCATCATCAGATCCATGGGCATTTGCAATTCGTTGTTGTGTTCGCCGTAGTAGTCCTTCAGCTCCGATACGTCCTTGGTCCAGGTTTCACCGATGAGGACGGCGCCGTATTCGTCAGCAACTTTGCGGAGGCCGCGTAGAGCGTCGTGAACTTCGGGAAGTTTTTTGTTGTAGATCTCATTGGTGTTGGGCATTCCGAATTTGTCGGTGCCGGGCAGGACAGGATTGTCCTTCAGGTCGGGATCTTCGTAGAGAGTGTCGACGGCGTCGAGGCGGAAACCCGCGACGCCGCGTTTGTACCAGAAGCGCGTCTGGTCGAACATCGCATCTTTCACGGCGGGATTGCGCCAATTTAGATCGGGCTGCTGGATATAGAAGTAGTGGTAGTAAGACTGTTTTGTCGCCGGATCGAATTGCCAGGCGGGCCCGCCGAAGGTAGAAGTCCAGTTGTTGGGAGGCTGGTTCGGAGCTTTGCCGTCGCGCCAGATGAACCAGTCGCGATGCGCGGAAGTGCGCGACGATTTCGAGTCGAGAAACCACTTGTGCTGGTCGGAAGTATGGTTGACGACAAAATCGAGAATGATTTTAATGTTGCGCTTTTTCCCTTCGGCGACAAGGCGGTCGAAATCGGCGAGCGTTCCGTACATGGGATCGATGTTCTCGTAGTCGGAAACATCGTAGCCGAAGTCGACTTGCGGCGAAGGAAAGCACGGCGTAATCCAAATCGCGTCAATGCCAAGGTCTTTCAAGTAGTCGAGCTTGGAGGTGATGCCTTTGAGATCGCCGACGCCGTCGTTATTGCTGTCCGCGAAGCTGCGCGGATAAAGCTCGTAGAAGACGGCGTGCTGCCACCATTCGTGGCCCTCCGCGTCAATCTTTTGCTGCGCGGCAGCACGCGGAGCCCACGCACAGAGGAAGAGACTGAGTATTGCAGTCGATGCCTTTCTTGACATGGTCGATTCCTCCTGATTCGCGAGGCCTGGGCGATTGTGGCGCAGCGGTGCTGCGCCACAACAAGACTATTATCGGCGCTTGGCTTTTTCTCGCACTGTGGAGAAATGAATGGCAATCTTCGCGTGCGCGTAGCTTTCCGAACCGCCGCTGGGAATTTGCAGAGCGAGAACTGAGCCGTCAGGCTTTTTCTTGAGCTCGGCGCCCTCGACGCGCTCGATCTGCGCGGCATTCCACACCTTTAGTTCATATTGCGCGCCGGCGGATCCGGAAGCGTCCAGCGTGAGCTGATCGTGCGAGGCCGACCAAGTCTCCGACAGTATGCGCACACCGCTGCTCACGCTTCCCAGCGAAGGCAACACTGCCGTCGCAGTAACCGCAAAGTCGTTCGAGATGAAGATGCGGAGAAGCGTTCGCCCCTCGGAGACAGGGAATCGCACGACCACGTGCTGATCTTCATCGCTCGCTTCCACTCGGAAGGCGAGTGGTTTGCCGTTTAGCTCGACCTTTTGCACCGTCGCGCGCAGGCTGATGGACGGCCGGAATTCGATGATGGACTCGCCGGTGCCAGCGGTGCGCGCGGCTTCCAGGGAAATTCCTTCCGCAGTCTTCGTGAAATTCAGCTGCAATTTGTTTTCGCCGACGCGCAGATTTTCGATGCTAAATCGAGTCCAGTCCGCGGGTGGATGCGGCGCGAAAGTCAGCGTGCGAGCGCCTGCATCGATAGAGAGTCCAAACATGCCGCGGAGCAGCGGGCTTACGACCATGGCGGCGGACCAGATTTGGTGCGGCGAACTGGTGGACAGCGGCTGGTAGTAATCGCCGGAGAGAACTTCGGTGACGTGGCCCGGCGAGCCGTCCAGCGCGAGGAGCGCATTCGCTCGGAGATTTGCGTAGGCTGGTTGCGGACGGTGATAGCGATACTCTCCTACGCTGGCCCAGCCGGTGAACAGCGGCCAGACGGAGCCGTAGTGATAGCCGCCACCGCTGAATTTTGGCGAGCGATCGGAGATGATGCGCATGCCCCAGTCGGTCTGGTGGTCGGCGCCGGCAAGTTGCGTGATCATGGCGCTAGCGTTTTTCTGGTCGGGCAAGCCAAACCACATCGGGACGGTGGCGAGCACGCTGGGTTCGTCAACCGGCTTGCCGTCTGTTCCAAGAGCGAAGGCGAAGCGTTGTTTGTCGGCGAGCCAGAATGCGTCATTTATTTTGCTGGCTTGTTTTTCGAACGCTTGGGCAAACTCCGTGGCGACCGCGTCCTTGCCGGTCAAACGCGCCAGATTGGAAAGAGCGCGCAATGCTTCCGCGCCCAGACCGCTTTGGTAGAACTCGGATTTTATTGGCAGCAGCGGGCCGCCCTCCACCCATCCGTGACCGACGCCGAAATTCTTGGGGAAGCCCTGCTCGTCGTAAGTGGAGCGCAGAAATTGGTAAGCCTTCCAGACGCTGTCCCATTTTTCCTTTGCGAAGGCAACGTCTCCGCTTTCGGTCACATAGTCGTTCATGGCGATGATGTAGAGCGGGGTGGCGTCCGCGGACGCGTAGCCGTAGGGAAAATCCTTGAACCACGGAACGAAGCTCGCACCTTGCGCGATTTCGTGCGGCATCTTCCCATCTTCGCGCTGGTATTTGCTGACGAATTGCAACGCGGTGCGCGTAGTGGCGAAATCGCCCGCCGCGTTGAGCGCGAGTGAAGTCCACAACGAATCGCGCCCGAAGAACCAGGCGAATCCGGGGCGCTGGCTTTCGCCCGAAGTGCGATATCCGGCGACCAAGCCGGTGCCGAGGAACGGATTGTTCACGATTCCTTGCAGCATGCTGACGCGGGACCAATCATAGGCTTGCTGTATTTGCGCGTCCGGCAATTCCACGCTGACCGTGTCGTTCAAATATTTTCTGTAATACTCCGCCGAAGCTCGCAACAAGTCCGCGTAGCCTGTGGCTAATTTCTTATACGTTGTTTCTGCTTGCGGACGGCCATCGAGCGAGGCCGCCACCACAATGAGCTTGGTGTCTTTGCCTTTGCTTGTAACGCCGAGGCGAAACGAATTCACCGCCGATTCGGAGTAATTCGTCTGGAATTCGCCTCGCGCTTCCGTTGCGGTGGGCGAGCCGACGAAGGCGGCGAACTTTCTGGTTTCTTCACCGAGATAAAACGCTCGCTGATCTCTGTCCCAAGAAGAGTAGGTGCCGCCGAGCGCGGCGGGCCATTCGAGCTGAAAATCGCGCAGGAAGCGGCCTTCGATCTCCAGCGGGAATTCGGTTTCGACCTCGAGCGAAATAACTGCGCCGGGCTCGTTCACGGGAACGAAGAAGGTCTCGCGAACGGAGAAAGTGTCGCCCGCGTACACGATTGTGCTCGACTCCGGGCGGGTGATGAGCGTGCGGGCGAGAGTTTCCGCGGGCAAGACGCGGCCCTCGGTGCGAAATTGCAGGCGAAAATCGCGCAACAACTTGAGCGGGTATACCCAAGCTTCCATGCGGCCGACCTCGTTGCCGAGAAGCCCGGCGCGCGTACCGACAGCGGACAGAAATTCCCAAGGCCGCACGGGACGCGACAACTCCAGCGAGTGAGAGCGATCCTCCGGTGGGCGCCCGGTTCCATGGGCGCTGCGTGAAGGCCCTGCCGCTGCAAGCCACGGAATCAGCGCAGAGGCTAGAGCGGCCGCAAAATGTTTTGTGACCAGGCGCAAAGGAGCGGTTTTCATCGGTAGGCTTTTCGTTTTTAACGCGGGGCGCATGTTTTTTCTGCGGCTGGGTGGGCGGCCTGAAGGCTGCCGCTACGTGGATGGCTTCGCTTACGTTAAGATTGAGGCGCGGATTTTAGCACGCGCCCAGTGCGGGAAGGTATCACGTTTTGTTCTCTTCGCGGCGGACATTCCTTCAATCATTGAGCCGTTCGGCGCTGGTGCTTTCGCTAGAAAATATTCTCTCGCTGGTTCGGCCGGTCTGGGCGAAACGCAGGCATTCTTCCGGCTCGCAAACTGCGAATCCTGCCACAACCCAAAAGCCTTCGCCGCTCCCTTCGAATGGCCTGGACATTAGTTTCGTCAACGTGGCTCGCGAAGCCGGGCTCAACGTGAAGACGATTTTTGGGGGCGAGCACAAAAATAAATATTTGCTGGAGACGACCGGCTGCGGCGTGGCTTTCTACGACTACGACAATGACGGCTGGCTCGACATTTTCCTGGTCAATGGCACTCGGTTGGAGGGCTTTCCCGCCGGGCAAGCTCCTACTTCGCACCTGTTCAAGAACAATCGGGACGGCACGTTCACGGATGTCACGGCGCAAGCCGGTCTCGTGCATTCCGGTTGGGGCCAGGGCGTGTGCGTCGGGGATTACGACAACGACGGCAACGAAGATCTATTCGTGACATATTTCGGAAAGAATGTTCTGTACCACAACAATGGCAACGGCACTTTCACTGACGTGACGGAAAAGGCGGGAGTCGGAGGGAACGGCAAGCGCTGGAACACAGGGTGCGCGTTCCTAGATTACGATCGTGATGGCCAGCTGGATCTTTTTGTCGCCAACTACATCGATTTGGATCTCGCGACAGCGCCCTTGCCGGAATCGGGGCTGTGTCTTTACAAGGGCGTGATGGTGGCGTGCGGTCCGCCAGGATTGAACGGCGGTAAGAATATTCTGTACCGCAACAACGGCAATGGCACGTTTACGGACGTGACGGAACAGGCGGGCATTCTGGATGCGAATGGCACGTTTGGTCTCGGCGTGCTGACTGCCGATTTCGACAACGACGGCTGGCCGGATATTTACGTGGCCAACGATTCGACGGCCAGCGCGCTCTATCAGAATAAAAGGAGCGGAAAATTCGTCGATATCGCCATGGAAGCGGGTTGCGCGCTTAGCGCCGACGGCAAACCGCAAGCGGGGATGGGCGTTTCCGCTGCCGATTACGACCTGGACGGAAACCTGGACATCGTCAAGACGAATTTCGCGGGCGACACGCCGTCGCTGTATCACAACATCGGTGGGGCCACGTTCGAGGATGCGACGTTCGCCGCTGGTCTCGGGCGCCACACGCAATTTCTCGGCTGGGGCTGCGGATTCTTCGATATGGATAATGATGGTTGGCCGGACATTCTGATTTGCAACGGGCACGTCTATCCGGAAGTGGAGCAGCTCAAGACGGAAGCAGGCTATCCGCAGCAGAAGCTGCTGTACAAGAATCTTCGCAACGGGCGCTTCGACGATGTTTCGATGCAAGCGGGACCGGGGATTACGGTTCCGGTTGCTTCGCGAGGCTGCGCTTTTGGCGATTTCGATAACGATGGGGACATCGACGTGGTGGTGAACACGGTGAACGATTATCCGCAGTTGCTGCGCTGCGATTCTTCGAGCGGGCACAATTGGATCAAAGTGCGCACCATCGGAACGAAATCGAATCGCAGCGGCATCGGGGCGCGCCTGCGCTGCGTCACGCATCCTCCCGACGAATCGAAGCCGCACCAGCAAATCGACGAAGTGCGCAGCGGCGGCAGTTACATTTCGCAGAACGATCTGCGCGTTCACTTCGGTTTGGGCAAGGCGGAAAAAGTTGACGCTCTCGAGATTCGCTGGCCCAGCGGGCAGTTGGATACGCTGAAGGACGTGAAGGTGAATCAGCTCATTTATGTGAAGGAGGGCGAAGGAATTGTTCGGTCAGTCCAATTCGAGCGCGGCAAACCGAAGATGGCGAGATAAACTCGCCGCTACAACACTGTTGACGGCTGCGGTCTTCGCAGGGCTTGCCGCGGCGGCTACTTTCCCGTTCGGCGAGTGGCGGCGCGTCTCGGATGCACCGATTCTTTCGCCGCAGGCTACGGGCTGGGAAACCGCGGGCACGTTCAATCCTGCTGTCATAGAGCACAAGGGAAAATTCGTGATGCTGTATCGCGCGCAAGATGCGGCGGGCACCTCGCGGCTAGGTTATGCGGAGAGCAAGGACGGAATTCAGTTCACGCGCCGAGCGGAGCCAGTGCTTTCACCGGAGGCTGATTACGAAAAAGATGGCGGAGTGGAAGACCCGCGGCTGCAAAGATTCGGCGGCACGTACTACTTGACGTACACCGGGTACAACAAGACAGACGCGCAGCTTTGCCTGGCGACCTCTCAGGACCTGATTCATTGGCAGCGCAAGGGCGTGATCCTTCCTGCCTACAAAGGCAACTGGAATCGAGGTTGGACGAAGTCCGGCGCCATCGTCCCGGAAAAAATTGACGGCAAGTACTGGATGTATTGGCTGGGAACCAGCGCGGATAAGACGGATCAGATGGGAATTTCGTATTCAACTGATCTGCTGCACTGGACGGAAGCGACCGAGACGCCGGTACTGCCGCGGCGGCTTGGCAAATTCGATTCGCGGGTGGTTGAGCCGGGGCCGCCGCCGATTTTCACGAAAGATGGAATCGTGCTGATCTACAACGGGGCCGACGACAAACTCGTTTACCGCACGGGCGTTGCGGTCTTCGACCGCACGGATCCGCGCAAGCTGCTCTCACGCACCGACCAGCCCATTTTCGGCCCTGAAACGGAATGGGAAAAGGCCGGGCAGGTGCCCAATGTTGTTTTCGTTGAAGGGATGGTGCGTCAGGGAAACCGCTGGCTTTTTTACTACGGCGGAGCGGACAAGTACGTAGGAGTCGCCGAGGCGCCCGCGCGGTGAACGCAGCGGAAGTTAATCTAGAAAAAATAAATCGAGGGAGCAGACTCCGTTTTCTAAACGGTTAGGCCCCGGCCGACTTCGCTGTTGCCTTGCGGTGCGGCTTGCCATTTTCGCCGAGTAACTGGCGTTCAGCTTGCATCCAATCCTCAAACTCATTCCCCGGCGCGCCATCACGCTTCAAGTAAATCTGATAGGCGCGAAGGGCAATCTCTTCTCGAGTCGGTTGGTTACTTGCCGTGCGCGGCTTCTGCGTTATCGGCGAGGAGGCTTGCATCGTCTTGGCCATTGTTGTCTCCTTTCGGCTGGGCCTCCATTGTACTCTCGTCCAAAAACACGGCGTAAACTAAGATTTAAATGGAATGTATCTTGTATATAAATGCATCGGACCTTCGTCGGTCTCCGAACGCAGGGGGGCAACTAGTCGAGCGCTTCACGCGCCTTTTCGAGTTTTCGTTCTGCAAAGGCGGAGGCCTCTTGAAGCGTTTTCTCGATGCGGCGTGCCCGCGCCTCCGGAGTGCGGTAATAGAAGATCCCGAATAAATGTCTGCGGCGGTGCGACGGAGACATACGCTTCCAGCCCTCGAGGGCGCGGGGATCGCGCGCGAAAGCTACTTGCAAAACAGGCGGAAGCTCGTGTTCTGCCTCCATGACCGCGAGCAAGCGCTCGGCCATTTGCTCGGCGCGCCGGACGCGAGCCTCTTGGCTCTTGACCTGCAGAATCCACTTGCCGATTTCGCTGCGTGTGGAGTGGTTCAGCCCGTCGAACCATCGCCGCAGGTAAGCGTCTTCCTTGAGGAAGCGCTTGAGCTCCGCGGGAACGATGGCGATGCGTACTTCCAGATCGGGCTCAAGGCGAAATTGCGCAGCCATGCCTTGGCGCACGTCACCGCCCCTCTGCATGCGCTTGTTGACCAACAGAATGTGCCCGCCACCGCGAGCGGGAAAGAGCGAAGTGCGAAACGCGAAGCCGTTGATTCCGCCCTTGACGCGCAACTGCCCGCGAGTCCCCCAGACTTTGCCAACATCGAACGGGATACGAATAATGGTCCAGCCAAGCCGCGATTGGATGCGCTCGAGCGTGGCTTTGAAAGTCTTTGCAGTCAACGTACTGTTGCGCTTCAATATCTCGCACCAGTTGGCGATTCTACTATGGCGTTCAATAGAGGGGGGGTGGGGATGACAAGACGCAAGCGAAACACTGCCCGGCTGTTGCCCGCGCAGCCTGACTCCGCGCCACCGCGGCCTGATTTTCTAGCTCGCCTGAAGAAGATCTACAAGAAGACTCTGAAGGTTACGGGTTGTGACCTTGTTTCTTCAGAGCGCGACAAAAACTAAACACCTAGTTTTTCCCAGCGGCGAAGTTTGCCGGCGTGCCCGTTCCTTCCTTGATCGTGCGAACGCCATCGACGCCTACGTTTTCAAATCTCTCAAGGAGGCCGCTGGGCCAGCGAACTTCCACCCAGTCGATTTTGGCGGCTGTGCCCAAGCCGAAGTGCACGCGCATGTCGTTGTTGGAATCGAAGCTGGAGCCGCTGCGCACCTCATCAATGAGCGTGCGCCCGCCGGCGCGCACCCGAAGGCGTGCGCCGATTCCGTCGCGATTCGACTTAGTGCCAATCGTTCGCAACGCCACCCAGTGATTCGTCGTGCGTACTTGGTTGACCAGGAGGCTAGGCGGCGCGTTCATGTTACTCACCACCGCGGACATGCGGCCATCGTTCCAAAGATCGCCCACCGCCAGACCTCGCGATGATATTGCGTTCGTGATTCCCGGGCCGGCGCTCGCGGAGATGTCCGTGAATTTGCTGTTCCCATTGTTGTGATAGAGGATGCGCGGCTCCTGAAAGTTGCTGCCGAGGTGTTGGCTATCGACTTCGGGATAGACATGTCCGTTCACCAGGAGCAGATCGGGCCAGCCATCATTATCGAAGTCGAGAAACATCGTGCCCCAGCCCAGATATTGCGTGTTCAGGCCAAGACCGGCCCGGTAGGTGACATCGTCGAAGGTGCCGTCGCCGTTGTTGCGATACAGGGTGGCGGTATCGTCGGAGAAGTTGGTCTTGAAAATGTCGAGCTTGCCGTCGCCATCGTAGTCCGCCACCGTCGAGCCCATGCCTGCTTGCGAGCGACCGTCTTCGTTGAAAGCGGCCCCGGCGGTTATGGCCACGTCGGTAAACGTCCCGTCGCGATTGTTGTGGTACAGAATGCTGGGAGTGCTGTCGCAGGCCACGAAAATGTCCGGCCAGCCATCGTCGTCAAAATCCAGGGTGGTGACGCTGAAAGCGTAATGCCCGGTGGTTTGATCGATGTGCGCCTTTGTCGTGACATCTTCAAACGTGCCGTCCCCGCGATTGTGGTAGAGAATATTCTTCGCGCCTGGCAAGCCTTGCGGCCCGCACATTACAGGCACGCCCTTCCATATGCAGGAAGGCCGGTCGCCTGGAGCCGGCGCCGAGGACAAATCAAAATTTACATAGTTTGCGACCATTAGATCCAGCCGGCCGTCGCGATCGTAATCGACAAACGCGCAGCCCGTTCCCCAGGCTTTGCCGGAGCCGCTCACGCCGGCTTTATCGCTCACGTCGGTGAACGTTCCGTTGCCGTTGTTGCGATACAGAACGTTTTTGCCGTAGTAGGTGACGTACAGGTCTGCCCAGCCATCATTGTCGTAGTCGCCGACGCAAACGCCCTGGCCCCATCCGGTGCGCGCCAACCCCGCCTTCTCGGTGACATCCGTGAAGGTTCCGTCATGATTGTTGCGATACAGATGATTGGTCGGTGCTTTGCCTGCCGGAAATCCCTCCAGCTTCGTTCCATTCACTACGAAAATGTCCGGCCAGCCGTCGTTGTCGTAATCGAGAATCGCCACCCCCGTGCCGGTGGTTTCGATGATGTATTTCTTCGTGTCCACACCGCCGAAGACATTCATCATGGTGAGCCCAGCTTCCTTCGCGACGTCCGTGAAGTACGCCAGAGGTTTCGATGATTTGGAGTTTTGGCGGCTGGACCCGTCTGTCGCCGCAAAAAGCGAAGACAGCAGCAGCACCGACCGGCAAAATTGCAACGGAGGGGAAAAGCCGCGCGAACAAGAAGGATTTCTGAAAATCATGTCCCTTCGGCATAGTAGGTGGCGGCCGCATGCCGGTCAAGGCGCACCGGTCAGCGGGCAAATGCTCGTCAGGTGCGTGCTACTATTTCGATGGAAAGCGATTATGGATTTTGTTACGAGGCTTCTTTTTCTGGCTGGTTGCACGCTTCGTTCTTCCGCGCTGGCGGCGGCCCTAGTCTTTACGGTTTGGCTGGGATTCGACGCGCACGCACTAAGCGCCGCGCAGAAAACGAAGGTTCCTGCGCAGGCAGACGCGCTTTACGCGCAGGGAATGCAAGCGCTGCAGCGGGGCGACCTCTCAGCGGCGGAAACAGCTTTTGAAAAAGTTCTGCGCCTTGCACCCGGCAGCCCCGAAGCGCACAACTCCCTGGGCTGGGTGCTTTTGGCGCAAGAGAAGATCGATCCCGCGATTCGCGAATTTCAAGCTGCGGTCAAGCTCAAGCCTGAGTTTCCCCAAGCGCGCATCAACTTGGCTAATGCTCTGCTGCGTAGCGGCAACCAAGACGGTGGGCTTCGCGAAGCAAAAGAGGCCGTCCGGCTGGCCGCATCCGATTCCGAGGCTCACCGCACCCTGGCGAGGGCGCTCGACGCTTCCAGCGAGCTGGCGTCCGCGACAGCGGAAATGCGCCGCGCGATTGCGCTTGAGCCGACCCGCGCGGAGCTGCACGATGATTTGGGATCGCTCCTGGCGCAGCAAAGCCTGACCAACGAGGCCATCGCCGAATTTGCTCAGGCTATCGAGTTGCAGCCCGGCCTGGGAAGTGCGCACTTGCACATCGGTGTGCTGCGCTTCCAGGAAAAATCCTTTGACCTAGCGATAGAGGAGCTGAGGATTGCGGTGAACTCAAATGCGGCCGGCGCGCAGGCGCACTACTACCTCGGGCAAGCACTTCGGGACACAGGCGACGTTGACGCCGCGGTTCGCGAACTCCAGGCCGCAGTTCGGTTGCAACCCGATTTCCCCGCAGCACAAAATGTCCTCGGGATACTGTTGCAGCGTTTGGGCAACGTGGACGACGCGATTGTCTCTTTTCAGCGCGTCGTGCAACAGCAGCCGGAGAACGCCGAAGCCCACAACAATCTCGGTCTCGCGCGTTTGCAGCTCGGAGACGCAGACACTGCTATTCGTGAATTTCAGACCGCTCTTCGCTTGCGTCCGCAAGAGGGCGGGTTTCAAACGAATCTAGGTGTCGCGTACCTCCAGAAAACGGACTTCGACTCGGCGGCCGCGCAATTTCGATCGGCACTCGAGAATTCACCACGGAACCCGACGCTCCACTACGATCTCGGACTCGCGCTGAAGCTGAAGGACAAACTGACCGAAGCCGTGGCGGAGTTCCGCGCGGCCGAACAACTCGATCCACAGCAGGCTGACGTTCACTACACGCTGGGTGTGACGCTGTGGCAGCAGGGCGACTTTGCGGCGGCGGCCGGCGAGCTGCAGGCCGCTATTGACGCAAAGCCGGATTACGCCGAGGCCTTTTACACGCTCGGAACGGTTTTGAAGCAGCAGGGCAAATTGCCCCAAGCCGCGGACGCTTTGCGGCAGGCGGTCCACTTGCAACCCGATTTTGCCGGAGCGCACAGCACTTTGGCGGCGGTGCTTCGCCAGCTCGGAGACCGCGAAGGAGCGGCCGCCGAATCCAAAGCAGGCGCTGAAATCGGCAAGGAGAAGACGAATCAGCAGGCTGCGCTATTCGCGACTAATTCGGGCAAGCGACTGCTCAACGCCGGAGATTTGGAAGGCGCTATCTCGCAGTTCCAGGCCGCAATTCGAGCGCTTCCCGGCTACGCGCCCGCGCATTTCCAGTTAGGCTTGGCGTTGCAGCGAAAAGGTGACAAGGCAGAGTCCGCGCGCGAATTTCAGAAGGCCCGCGAGCTCGATCCGCGGCTCAACCCGCCAACTTAGGGGTCCTCACTTGGCGCGATTACGACGTCCCGCTGCGCAGTGCCACCAATTCCGTCTCGACCGGTACACCACGCGTCACTTTTACGCGGATCACTGCCTCGAAGGGTTTCAGTTGGCCGGTTTGTGAGACGGGCAAGCGCAGCAAGAGTTCCTCGACGGAACTCTGGCGGCAAACATATTCCACGGCCGCCTGTGTTCCGATAGTCGTGGTGCCTGCCAGGATCAGGACTCCCTGGCCGGGGTTCAGTCCCTTGACTAGGCCGACCACGGAGTAATCTTCCGTCAGAGGTGCGTTGCGAGGGCTGGGAAAGTATTCCTTAGACTCTCCCGGCTGAGGGTGGACGTTTATGATGGCCTCCTCGCCTTTGCGCGATCCGGAAGCCATGCGGCGGAAAACAAACTCCTGGGTTCCTGGAATTTCGAGCAGCGTGAGGTTCTCGAAAGGCGAGCCAATGAAAATCAGATTATTGTTTTTCGCGTCGTCAAGGGAAAACAGGCTGCCGCGCTTTATGCGAATCTGCCGGTGAAGCAGTCCGAAAACGCGATCCAGTTCGTGGACAGCCAGCACCTCGCCCACACCGGTGTAGTGGTCCAAAATGAAGCTGCCCTTGTCTCTTGCGGTGTCGTAATACCGCATGCCCGTTTCGGGACGGCCCACAAATGCCGCGTTGCTGAAAATTACCCACGGCTCTTCTTGCCCAGACGCGAAACCGTTCCAGAACACTCGAAACGCCGCCGGTGCGAGCTCGCCTTCTCGAGAAAGGCCGGCTTGCGCTGAGCTTCGACTCCAAAGCAACCCTAGGATAGCGGCTGCGGCTAGCGCCAGCAGCACGCCCATCGAAATCGTTGCCGCAACCCATTTCCGATTGCTGCGGCCCTCCTGCCATTCAGTTTCGGTCGGTGGGCTGAAGTGTGGCCTACCCCCGTGGGCGCGGTGATGGAATGCCAGGACGTAGGTGCCCTTTGGGAGTTCCACTACGATGCTGTCGTCGGTGCCGTTTGCGCTGTAATACTCGGCGAGTTTTGCGCGCAACCGACCCGCCTGCACCCGCACCATGGAATCGAGCTGAGGATCGAAATCATTGGACCGACCGAAAACCTCCGTCGCAATCTGATATTCCTTGATCGGAGTTCCAGGGTGATCCAACACGTGCTTTGCTAGATAGCGGAGGAGTTTGCACAGGGACTCAGAGCCGTGCAAAACCTGGCTACCGACTAATTTCTCGATCTGCGCGAGATATTGTTCGCGTTCGGACAACGAGTAACCCTCAGTTACATCGGTTTAACAGGAGTGTAACAACGTACCCATCTTCAGGCAAGCGCAGGCTTTACTTATGGTAACGGTATCAGACGGCCTGAGACTTCTATTGGAGCTTCCAAGAAACTAATAGTAAGCATCATTTTTTCGGGTGCGCAGTCGGGGTGTACTGTTGGACCGCTTCCGCCGATTGCGGAGCGACAGCAAGTTCTAGGATCTCTTGCTTGGGGTGCATTTCACGTCGAGGGTGGGTTGGGTGTTTTGAGGCGCTTGAAGAACCAAGTTTGGTTAGCGCCCTGCATTTCAAGACGCTCGAACCTCATAATATCTTCCAAATACGGGCATGCACGAAATGTATGCCGGAAATTCGGCTCATTCATTAACAACCAATCGTTAGGTCATCCTTAAAGTTTTCCGCTGGCTGCGTTCTCGAAGGAGGGTGTGATGGTGAGGCGATCAATTTGGGTGGGACTGGTAGTTCTTTGTCTAGTGTGCGGCCTCAAGACGTCAACCACGTTGGCGCAGGCCGTCTACGGGAGTATTCTCGGCACAGTGACGGACTCGCAGGGTGCTGCGGTGTCTGGCGCTAAAGTCACCGTGACCTCGATAACCAAGGGCACCACCGTAGAAACTACTACCAATGAAAGCGGCAACTACGCGGTAACCCACTTGATTCCGGACACGTACAAAATCCGCATTGAAGCCGCTGGCTTCAAGGCTACGGACATTCCTAGCGTGCAGGTGTCCGCCGACAGCGGCTCAAACGTGGACGCAACGATGCAAGTCGGCGCGGTGACTCAGTCCGTGGAAGTTACCGGGGAAATTCCTCAACTCAAAACCGACCGCGCCGACGTCGACGTCGAGTTCAGTCAAAAGTACGTGGAAGACTTGCCGGTACTCAACCGGAATTTCACAAATTTCGAGCTTCTCTCACCCGGAACGCAAAAGCTGGTTGGCTGGAGCCACGCGGCTACCGAGAATCCTCAGGGTGGCGGGCAAATCTTCGTCAATGGCCAGCATTTCAGCGGCACCAATTTTGAGTTGGATGGGACCGATAACCAAGACCCGATCCTCGGCATCATTGTGGTAAATCCAAACCTCGATGCCATTGGCGAAGCCAAGATCGCACTGCAGGACTATGACGCGGAATCCGGCAAGGCTACGGCGGGCGTCGTGAAGGTTCAGACTAAATCCGGTTCGAACGACTTCCATGGCAGCGGTTTCTATTTCTACCGCAGCAGCGATCAGGAAGCGCGCGATCCATTCACGAACAAGCCTGGAGTCTCTCTCGCGGCCGCGACATGGAAGCAATTTGGCGGATCGGTCGGCGGCCCCATCCTTAAGAACAAGCTGTTCTTCTTTGGCGATTATCAAGGCACCAAACAGCAACAGGGCATCACGAACCAGTACACGATTCCGACTGCTAAGGTCCTCAGCACCTGCGGAGCCGGAAAACCGGGCAACTGCGACCTCAGCGAATACCTGACTGCGGGTGGACCTATCAACGGCCAAATCTTCGACCCGTTAACCGGCAACCGAGAGACGGGAACCGGACGGACGGCGTTCGCGAACAATCAGATTCCGAACACGAGGATTTCGCCACAGGCCACGGCGATTCTTGCCTTGTTCCCGGCACCTACCGCTGGCGGCGTGACAAATAACCTGGTCACGACAGGTGCGGGCCCCTTCGATCAGAAATCTTTTGACGTGCGCATGGATTATAGTGCACCTCGAAACTATCAAGTCTTCGGGCGGTTCAGCCTTGACTATTTCTCGCTCTCCGGCAAAGGCGGATTGGGCGCGTTAGGTGGACTTGGCTTCGGTCCGGGCGGCTTGAATGGCAGCTCCAATGTTCACAACTATAGCCTCGCCACGGGCTTCACAAAGCCCATCGGATCGACATGGTTGACGGATTTCCGGTTCGGCTGGTTCAAGTACAACCCGCAAACAGCTTACTCTGATGCCAGCGCTTCGCCGATGGACGGATTCGGCGTTCCTGGCTTGAACAGCGGGCCGGGTGTTGTGGGGCCCCCGACGACAGGAGGCTTGGCCGGCATCGATTTTGGCGGTACCGGCGGCTTTACGCCTTTCGGCGACGGCTTGAATATCGGTCGCTGCAACTGCCCGCTAACCGAAAGCGAACAGCAAGTTCAGTTCGTCAGCAACTGGACGAAGACGCAAGGCAACCACACGTTCAAGTTCGGCGCAGACATCCGCTATGCCTTGAATTTGCGCGTGCCCAGCGATGCCAGCCGCACAGGATTGTTGCACATTAATTCGGGAGACACCGCCAACGCTGGAGTAGGCGGCCTCAGCTTCGCAACTTTCCTGCTGGGGGACGTAACTTCTTTCGAGCGTTTCGTTAGCAGCAGTTTGACAGCGGCCGAGCGCCAAAAGCGTTGGTTTTTCTACGGCCAAGATTCGTGGCGCGTCTCGCCCAAATTCACTATGACCTACGGTCTGCGATGGGAGATTTACTTCCCGGAGTCCGTGAATGGCAAGAATAACGGTGGATTTGCAAATATAGACCAGGGCGTGATTCGCGTCGCCGGCAACGGCCCAATCGGTTTAGACGGCAATATCAACAACACATTGAAGGCTTTTGCGCCGCGTATTAGCTTTGCTTACCAGTTTGACCCGAAAACCGTGGTTCGGATCGGTTACGGCCGGGGTTTTGATATCGGCGTGTTCGGTTCCAACTTTGGCCACGTGGTCACACAAAACTTGCCGGTTCTCGCGAACCAGAGTCTGACGGACACAAACTGCGACCCTACGCAACAGCCAACTTGTGGCTCGGGCGCGACGAACGACCGAAGCGCGGTATTTACCCTCGCGCAAGGCCCGCGGCCCTTCACTTTTTCCACGCTCCTCGGTCAGATTGGCTCGGACGGGACATTGCCACTCAGGGGGCCCCAGGGCAATGTGAGCCCCAGAATCCGGCCCACGACTCAGCGGCTTCCCACTATTGACCAGTGGAATGCCACGGTCCAGCGCCAGATCACCCCAACGCTCAACATAACCGTGGGCTACGTGGGCAACAAGGGCACGCACGTG
>Ga0307475_10000048_pt1 | contig 63163 bp, 46 predicted proteins | sample atmos_gasesECM1C_FD_203317 | JGI IMG/M metagenome (GOLD analysis project Ga0307475, IMG submission 203317) | Hardwood forest soil microbial communities from Morgan-Monroe State Forest, Indiana, United States - atmos_gasesECM1C_515 | ecosystem: Environmental > Terrestrial > Soil > Temperate... | reverse complement strand
AACTTCTTGTATCAGCAAACTTGCTGGATCGGACAAGTTTCAAGTGTAGGGCCAGCGCACCAGAGTCACCCTGACTCCGGTCAGCGGTGGATGGACCTGCGGAGGAGATGAAGTCAACGCCGCGGCGCAAGCAGGTAGTACTTGTTCGACGATGATTCCGGCAGCTTTCCAGTCATCCGCGTTCGGCGACTTCGCGAGTCGTGCCTCTGCTCGCTCGAGGAAGAGTAGGGCGATCGAGCTGTCCTCGGTCGAAGCGCTCAGCTCTCGTCGCATCTTCTCCAAGTCGCGCCTGCGTTCCGATTGCTTTGCCGCATCCGGCGCAACCGTATCGAGCTTCCCGAATTGCTGGACTGCAACGAGGTATTGGTACAGAGCTCCCGCATAGCGTTCGGCAGCGTCCAGTTCCCCGGCGAGTTTGAGCGTCGCGTTGAGGCGAATGAAGTCGGCATGATGTTCAACCGAGCGAGGTGGCTGAAACGCCGCCGTGGTCCGCTCCTGCAAACGTTGCAATTCCGGTGAGATGGAATGCAGCAGAACGGGCGCACTGTTGCGTGGAAGATGGAGCGTCTCATAAAAAGCTGCAACTTCCGACTGAGCCTCAGCCCTACCCACATAATACAGGGCGGAGGAAAGGTCGTTTGCGCGATCGCCAGTGTCGTTAATGACAGCAAATCCGCGGCCTCCCTCAATCAAGTTCGCCGCTTCACCCTCCGCTTTTTCGGATAGTGCGCGAATTACCGAAGGGGCGCTTCCGCTGGCCCCTCGGCCGTGCTGTTGAACAAGAGCTGCAAGGTCAACCCTCGCCTTTTTCACCTCCGTTTCGACCTCGGGCAACCCGTCCTTCATCAGTTGTTCCCCGGTCTTCTTTGTCGCGCGCTCAAATCCGCGAAATGACACCAAAGCGTCCGACAGCGCTTCCAAGCTCGCGTACAGGCGGCCGCCGTGAACGTCATCAGCAGCTTGCTGCAACGCTGCTTCGATTTCAGGTCTTGCGTCTTTCCATTGAGGATCGCTATCCGGCTTGGCAGCCAAAGACCTGCGGAGATATTCGATCTCGGCTTTGATCCTCTCGGGCGCGCCCTGGTCTGCGATCTTGGGCGTCGCCATCGCCAGTAACCCCAGCAGGAGCAGAGCTGGACGTGATTGGAAGAAGGATTGCATCTAGGAATCTTTCTTTATACAGACGGACATTCGTAGCAGGCGTGAGCACCAGCAAGTAAGATTCCACCGACGGGCCAGCTCGACTTGCCGTAGATCTGGTCCACTCAATCTAGTGAGCAGTTAAGAGCAAATAAGCCGAGGTCGTTCACAGTCGAAAGCCCGCCGAGGCCTCGACAGTGTTGCGAACCGTATCTCGCTGAACACGCGGCGTGCCGAGAAATCGGAACCGGCCAAAAGGGCGTCCGGCGCGGCGGACGCCCCCTCGACCCAGGGCCGACTTCAGAAGGTGAGTTGCGCTTTCACCTGAATCAATCGAGGTGAGGCATCGCCTCCCAGGAACGAACCGAGAATGCTGGTTGGCGGATTCACCATCTGCTGAATCTGTCCAAACGAACCGCTAGATATGTCGTTTATGGGGAAGGTAAAGTTCGGATGATTAAACAAGTTGAAGAACTGCAACCCGACCGAAAGTTCCCCGCGCTCCCAGTTCGGAATCTTTGTCCTCTTTACAAAACTGAAATCGGTGTCGAAGTAGGAAGGTCCGCGGAAAGCATTTCGCAAGCCTTGGACGCCGAAGTTTGTCTCGGATCCTGCTCCGCCTCCCCCGTTGCCAAAAGAGCTGCCTGCCGTCAGGGGCGTCCCGCCAAAACAGGGAACATACTTTGGACCAGCGAATTTCTCGCTGTTGCACGTTCGATTCACGCTGGCATTGAGGATGTCGGGTAAGATGAGCTCTGTGCTTCCGTAATTGTTACCGCCGACCAGCGCTGCGCTTTCCAACCCGTCAGTCACAGAGAACGGCAAGCCGGTCCTGAAAAAGAGAGCGCCCGAAACCTGCCACCCATCCACAAGAGGTGCCCATCCGTGGCCTCGAAGAGCCTTCCGTACCGGAACTTCCCAGACGTAGTTGGCGTTCAGACCGTGACGGACGTCATAATCGGCGGAGCCATAGTTTTGTCGAATGTTGAATGGGTTCTGAGGGTTGGCAAGATCGACTGGGAACACCCCGCCGAGCGCGGCAGCAAAGGGCAGGAAGCCCCCGTTTGAGATTTCATCAAACGCGTGGCTATAGGTGTAGTTCAACTGAAAGACCCCACTGCCTGTCCATCCCGAGAAGCGATGCTTGTAGGAGACTACAAGACCATTAAAGTTCGAGACACCCTCGCTGACTGCTTCTTGCAGTACTCCCAGCTGCTTCGTCACCGGTGCCGCAGGGAGAGAGCCGAAGCCGAAGGCGTTCAATCCATTATCGAGTATCGGAAGATGTACACCGTGGTTTCCAAAGTAGCCGATGTCGATCGAATCGTTTGGCCCGAAACCTTTTTGGATTTCTAGACTCCATTTCTGGAACTGCGGTGCTTGAGTCCTTGGTTGCGTGAAAGTCACCCCGGGGACCGGTAATCCTGCCGGCAGCGCGCTGGCACCCGTGTTGAAGGCGTTTAACAATGCCCCTTGCGCTGCGACATCACAAGCTAGGAGGTTGCCGGCTTGAGTGGGCGCCAAGAATCCTGGTGAGCAGTTCGATCCTGCGCCAAACCCCGGTGAGGTGGCAACGAAGAAATTGTCCAAAGGTGGATTCTGAGTCATCGTCCCCGCGATGAGGCCAGGGAAAATATCGTAGAAAATACCGATGCCTCCACGGACGACTAAATCAGACTTTGCCCACCCGTTCGCGGTGCCGAACGGCTGCCATGCAAAGCTGATTCGCGGCTCCCATTGAAGGTTTTGATAGCCGAGGAGAGCTTGGCGCCGATTGATTTGGAGGATCTGGTTATACGGCTGGTTTTGGTTTGCGGCTATCGCCGAAAGCGGCTCACTCAATTGTCCGAAACAAAGAGTCACGCAAGTTGGATTCGAAGCATGCTCTAAGCGCAAGGCAGGAGTAATGGTCAAGTTCGACTTGACTCGCCATTCATCCTGAATGTATCCCGCGACTTCGTATAACCGGACGGGATTATTCAAGGACGCCGTGAACGCCTGTTTCAAGAATACGGCGTTCCCAGGTCCGCCACCATTGAAAAAGTCGGCAAGCGAAAGCGGAACTTCCAGACCGCTGGTAAAAACTCCGTTACCGTGGTCGCTCACATAGTCCTTATGATACTTCACACCAAACCTGAGGGTGTGGTTGCCAAGAGCTTTCGATACGTCATCGCCAATCTGAAACTGCGATACATTGCGGCCTTGCGGAAACGCAAAGTCCGCGCCTCCGATGCCTGAGAGCGCCCCGTCACCAAATACGACCGTTGTGGGAAAGGCAGCTAGCGTCGCTGGGAGATTCGCCGGCGCGAAAATTGCTGAATACCACGTCGCAGCCACGAGGAGCTGATTGCTCATGCTCGGCCCGAAGACGTGAGTCTCATTCAATTGCCCTTGATATTCAGGCTGGTTGCTCTGTGTATTGAATATCGGATTTACGGGATCCGTTGCAGTTGGCTGAACACCCTGGTCATACTGCATCCTAAGGTATGCTCGGTCGTTTGGCCCATAGTTCCAGTCCGCGCGACCGGCGATTTGCTTTTCGGGCGCAAAGTTGATCGGAATCTCCCTGACCTGGAGCGCGCACGGCGTCCCCGCTCCACCGAATCCAGCCAGCACCACATTATCGCAACCTCCGTTGGCCAGCGTGTTCGTCGCGTTCCCAAGATTCTTGACTGCGTTGAAGAAGTTGAACATACCCTGCCCGCTGCCCGGTACCGCACCTACACCCGGGCAAATATTCGCAAGATTCTGGCAGTAGAAGGGAATGGAATTCTGAAGCCCCAGAGTGGTCAGGTTTTGGATTGTAGCCGCTTCGAATTCTTGCGTGGGCACATTGATTGTGGCCGGAACGGGAATCAATACGCGAAGGCCTTCGGTGTTGAGAAAGAAAAACAGCTTGTCCTTCTTGATTGGGCCACCGATAGAAGCTGCCCACTGATTTGCGTTATCAAAGGGGCGGGAGAGGCCATTTGCTTTGGCTTGCCAGTCATTGGCATTCAAAGCGCGCCCATTCCAGTAGTAAACGGCGTTGCCGTGGTAGTCGTTTCCGCCCGACTTCGTGATGTAGTTCACGTTAATGCCGGCAAAGGTGCCAAAGCTGCCGGAATAGCCGTTGGTCACGACGTCGGCTTCCTGGATTTCATTCGAGCCCAGAAGTAGGTTCGAGGCGCCCGAGTTGTTCAGGTTCAAGTAGGGGTCGTTGTCATCCATCCCATTCAGCGTGAAGAGATTCGAAGTGGCCGGCAATCCAAAAGCTTCGACGTTGCCAAAGCCCCCCTGTGAATTGACCACGACGCCTGGAGCAAGCTGCGCGATGGCACTCAAGTCGTTGCCAGGGTTTGGCACATTGGCCACTTGCTGCTGGCTCATCGCGCTCGCCGTGTCGCCATTTTCAGTCTGGATGAGCGGCGCAGCTTCGGTAACGGTCACCGTTTGAGTTGAGGCGCCAAGCGTTAGGTGGAGGTCTGCTGTTTGAATTTGGCCCACGACCACGGCCATCTCGCGCGTGCTGGTCTCGAAACCAGCGGCCTTCACAACGAGAGTGTACCGGCCCGGCGCCAACAGGTAGAAGTGATACACGCCGTCTCTATTCGTCTTCGTCTCTTGAGCGTTCCCTTTGGCGTTATCCGTGATTATCACTTTCGCATCTGGGACGACGGCGTTGCTGGGGTCAGTCACAACACCCGAGATATCCCCGGTGGTTGTCGTTTGTGCAGCCAGTTGAGTGGCGCCTATCAACAGGACCAATAGCAACACGACTGCGAAGAAAGACCTCCAACTCATAAACCCTCCTCGAGTCTCCGCCCTGTGGCACCCGCACATGATCGGGCCTAAACTCTGAGGCTTCTTGCGGCAGGTTCGTGCCCAGGCCGGTACGAATGGTGGCAACTCAGTTGAAACTTGTTGGTAAGCTGCTGGTAACTCCGTGAGATTTACTTTAGGAATGGGATACTTCCGTGGGTAATCGATGGTCCTTTACCAGCCTGCGGATGAAAGTTTCCCTTAGTGAAGGAAGCGTCCATTAAGAATGCCAACGCCATGACTTACAGTAGAACTATTCCATTTTGCGTAGCTGACGATGCTGTGTGGATTCAGATTCGAGGTAGGAGTGCCGAATAGGCGCCACTGCTTACTATCCTGCCGCAATTCCCGCGGCCGATGAAGTTCCGCCGTTATAGCCGCCGCGGACTTGAAAACGATAGGGCGTAGCCGCCAGCTAATACCAATTCGTGTTCGCTAGCTTTCCGAATCTATGTACACTCACAGCAACTCCGCAATCATTCACGGCATCTCAATGGCATCAACGTTGATCTCGGTGGGTTAAACTCCAACGAAATGGTAACGCCTCCCACGCCTTCGACCAGCTTGCGCGAAGACGGTCAGCCGGGGGTCACGGTTCCTCCCGCGCACACCTATCGCTTTGGCGTTTTCGAAGTGAATCTTCACACGCGGGAGCTTCGCAAAGATGGCACGAAGATTAAATTACAGGATAAGCCCTTCCAGTTGTTGCTTCTGCTGCTCGACCATCCCGGGGAGATTGTAAGTAGAGACGAAGTGCGCGCAGCGCTCTGGCCTGCCGGAATGTTCGTCGATTTCGACGCGAACTCCAAGACAATCCTGACGAAGCTGCGGCACGCGCTTGGCGATCTCGCGGAGAATCCGATCTTTGTCGAAACGATTCCACGGCGCGGTTATCGCTTTATTGCGCCCGTCATTCGAGCTGACGAATCTCACCCTGCGACCGGGCAATGGTTGGGTGAACCATCCTCACACACCAAGGGCTCGACTTTACCGCCGCCCGCGAGCGGCTTGCCGAAAGCCACATCTCGATTTTCATGGCGGCAAAGTTTAGCTTTCGGAGTGCTGGCCTGCTTGATCGTGGTCTTCGTCTGGGTCGTCCATTCGCGCCGAGCACCCGTTCGTCCGTCGACTCCACGCAGGATCGTGCTGCTCGTGTTGCCGTTTGACAATCTAAGTTTGGATGCCTCCCAGGAATTCTTTAGCGATGGCCTAACCGATGAAATGATCACGCTCCTTGGCCAACAATCGCAGAACGAGCTGGCGGTCATCGCTCGTACTTCGGCTATGCAGTACAAAGCCACACGCAAGCCACTCGCGCAGATCGTTCGTGAGATTGGAGGCGCGGACTATGTGCTCGAGGGAAGTGTTCGCCGGTCGGGCAACGTCGTCGCGGTGAATGCTCAACTTTTTCGCGTACAAGACCAGGTCGTTCTCTGGTCGAAGTCGTTCGAGAATCAAGTTGTAGATCTGCTTTCCATCCAACAAGACATCGCAAAGCAAATCGAGCAGTCGCTTGTCATAAAGCTGATCCCGCCTGCTGCCTCATCGACGTTTGCGGCCAGTCCTAGCGGACCGGCTCATGACGCGTATTTGATGGGTCTTTACGAAACAAACAAGCGCACTAACGAAAGCTTGCAGCGCAGCATTCGATACTTTCAGCAGGCGATTGCCCAGGATGATCGTTACGCGCCCGCTTATGCGGGACTTGCGAATTCCTATCTGCTTTCTGCTGGCTGGCTGAATCTAAAACCATCCGACGCATATCCGAAAGCGCGGGCCGCGGCCCTCCACGCCCTCAAGCTGGACGAGAATCTTGCGGAGGCGCATTCCATGCTCGCCGAAACAGAAAATGAATATTATTGGAATTGGGCGGAAGCGGATGTTGAATTCCGCCGCGCGATTGAATTGAATCCTAATTCCGCGCTTTCCCACAAGAGCTACGCTGAGTTCCTGATGCACGCCGGCAGAAACCAGGAAGCCATCTCCGAGATCGAGAGAGCGCGCGATCTCGATCCACTGTCGCTGATTGTGAATTCGCTCGTTGGGCTTGTTTATCTCAACGCTGGGCAGCCCAACCGCGCCGTCGAGCAATGCGAGAAAGTCGTCCAGCTCGATCCCCAGTTTGCTCCAGGCCACTATTTCTTGGGCGAAGCACTTCTGCGATTGCAACGATACGATAACTCAATCGCTCAGTTTCGCGCGGCTCGAGATCTCTCTGGCGGCAACACCATGATGCGCGCGGGTCTAGCTGTCGGATATGCAACTGCGGGTCGTCGCCAGGATGCCGAGCAAGCTCTATCTGAGCTCGAGCGGGATGCCGGACATGTCTACGTTTCATCCTATGGTCTGGCGCGAGTGTACTCCGCTCTCGGAGAGAACGAACGCGCCGTCGACGCGCTGGAGCATGCACGGGATGACCATTCTTTCCAGCTCATGTTTCTGCGCACCGACCCGAGCTTCGATGCTTTGCACGGCGACCCGCGCTTCCTGAAACTCGTCAAGCAGATCGGTTTTCCCCAGTAGGGCGTCGCCGATGCGAAATTCCTCCGGGTCGTTGCTGCGCCCCAGCGTGCGACCAGAGGTCGCGCCTTCATTTCAGTTGTGTCCCTGTCTGTGCGTCTTCTCCGCCGTACACCTAGGACGCCCTAGACTCCAAAAACAGAAAAACGTATATGGTAAATCATCGTCAGTCTGAATTCTTGGCGAGGATACCTTCGTACTGCGCGGGTTTAAGGGGTGTTGAGATTTACTTAGAGACTTAACTAACTTCTGATAAAGCTTTCGCATGACTTCCAACAAATTACTCAAAAGCTTCCGTCTGGTCACCTTCTTTGTCAGCCATTTTGCTGTCTAATCTTCGTACGTGGCTCAGGACTTAGCGTCCGGAGGGGCCGCCACATGGTAACCATCATACGCACCTTGATTGGTGACGAACAGCCGCTCGCCAGAGAGCGCCTGAAGTCACTCCTCCAGACCGAAACGGACATTCAGATCGTAGGAGAGTGCCCGGACGGACGCAGCCTTATCGAGTTTCTGCAGAGGGAAGCCGTCGACCTCCTCCTCCTTGAAATTGAGCTGCCGGAGCTCAGCGCGTTTGACACATTGAAACGCATTTCAGCAGAACAGCTACCGGCTGTCATTTTTGTGACGGCACATGATCGATATGCTCTGGAAGCTTTTGAGTTTCATCCTGTGGACTACCTAGTAAAACCCGTGGAGAAGGCCAGGCTCCTGACTGCTATTAACCGGGCTCGTTTGTACCACAGCCTGGGGACGTTCAACATCGACTTGAACCGGCGGATCAATGAAATGCTTGCGGAGCTTGAAACGCGACGATCTGTCAGCAACCGAATCGCCGTGAGAGCAGACGGAGAGATCACCTTTCTCTACCCTGAGGAAATCGATTGGGTCGAATCGGCTGGAAGACATCTTTGCCTGCACATCGGCGGCGAGAAATTGGTTGTTAACCAAACCTTATGTGGGTTCGAGAAGAAAGTAAGTACATATGGCTTTGCATGGATTACCCGCTCCAAACTCGTAAACACAGCGAGGATACGGACAGTGCGACCGGCGTCCTTTGGGGAATATTCGGTTGAGATGCGGGATGGCACGAAACTTGTTCTAGGTCGCGGCTATCGAAAGGCTTTCTTCGAATCGATCGACCGCGGGCAATTGAGCAGCGTGGACACTTCATGAAGCGTCCTCCGAAGCACGATCTCGAAAGTGCTTTCCCGCGGATTTTACCTTCCGTCACTGCTCAAAGCCCGACGAATCCCTTTCTGCGGCCTGATGAACAGGGAATCGAGATTCCCTGATACCTGGATTTGTAGCGAAGTGTCGTCAAGCGTTCTTACTAGCCCGAGAACCGAAACTTCGGAACCGCCTTAGAGGGCTTGCCGTTTAGACAAAATCTCCTTTCTTTAACCCTGGAAGTGTAGTCGCAAAGGTGGTATTCACGATCAAAGACCCCTTCCCAGCCCGGGTACGATCTCACGGATCGCAAGCGGAGAAACACCGTCCGCACCTGTGAGCGAGTTGAGAGAGGTCCGCCAATGGCACCTCACGGTCCGATTCAACACGTTGTCGTGATCTTCAAAGAGAACCATGGCTTCGACAACTACTTTGGGACGTTTCCCGGCGCCGACGGCGCAGCAATGGCACACTCACTGAACCCACCCGCGCAGGACCCTGATCATCGCCACAAGGCGTGGCTGAATCGCGCACAGGGGTCCGTGCGCAAGCAGTTCATCGAGTCCGATATCCCGGCCTATTTTTCCTACGCGCGTCAGTTCACCCTCTGCGACAACTACTACACCGATGTCGCCGGGCCCTCCACGCCCAACCACTTGATGCTGCTTACCGCGGACTCTCCGGTCATTGATAATCCATCGGGCAACCCGGTCTACGATCTCCCGTCCTTACCCGCTAGCCTCGACGTTGCCGGCCTCACCTGGGGTAATTACGGAGGTTACGCATTCGGACTCATCAAGTCTTTGGCCGGACGTCCTCAGCTCCCTTCGGGTCGGTTTGCCACGGACGCAGCGGCGGGAAAGCTGCCAGCCGTCTCCTGGGTGTATGGGCCGCACGCCTTCAGCGAACACCCGCCTGACCCACAGGATCGGGGCGCAAATCCGCCCGTCGGCAACGTCACGAACGGCATGCAGTGGACAGTCGACCAGGTGGATGCCATTCTGAAAGGGGGGCTCTGGCCGCAGACCGCGATCTTTATCACTTGGGACGACTGGGGTGGCTGGTACGATCACGTCGATCCACCTGAAGTCGAAAAATGGACGGACGGCACGCAGTTTCGCTACGGCTCACGCGTCGGTTGCCTGGTGCTCAGCCCGTACGCCAAGACCGGATACATTTCCAAAGTGCTGCACTCTCACGTCAGCCTCATCAAGTTCTGCGAGACCACTTTTGGACTGCCCTCTCTCAATTCGCGCGATAATACGGCCGACGATATGTCCGACTGTTTTGATTTCACTCAGAAGCCCGCGCCGCTGCCGTCAGCTGAGAGCGTGCAGCCGCGAACGGGATCGCTACCTCCGCCTTTTCCGGGCAAGAAGCGGGAGCCTTAAACCCCGGCCCAAAGTGCCGCGAGGCGCTGACGAGGACCAGGAAGGGAGAAGGAAGTCTGAGACTTAGGAAAGCTGAGGGAAGGTCATGACAACGCGACAGAAAGTTGCTTTGAAGGCATTCGGCGCATTCGTTGCCGCAGTTTTGACAATGCCGTGCGTTCGCACGTCGGCTCAAACGGCGAAGGTGCCCATAGATCCTGGGGTGCGCGGCGGCGCGGCGGGTGCTGGCACTCCCCTTAAAGGCCTCACGGCAGACGAAAATGCGTTCTTCAAAGATGGGTTCGTCAGGTTCGCAGAGGTCGAGGTCGTGACGGGAGGCAACAACAATGGGCTTGGGCCTCGCTTCAACTCCAACCAGTGCTTATCTTGCCACTCGCAGCCGGCGGGCGGAGGATCGAGTCCTGCGCAGAACCCCTTGATCGGAATTGCCACTCTAAATGGCGCCAAAAACATCGCGCCATGGTTCATCACCCAAAATGGCCCCATCCGCGAAGCCCGCTTTAAGAGGAATCCTAACGGAACCAACGATGGCGGTGTGCACGACATCTTCGTCATTACCGGCCGCAGTGACGCCGCAGGCTGCGACATCGCCCAACCGAACTTCCTGCCTGCCGGAAACCCGCTCTCCGGCCAGGGCGGGAATCCGAACATCATTTTCCGCATACCGACGCCCCTTTTTGGCGCTGGGCTCATCGAAGCAATCTCCGACTCGGCAATCCTCGCGAACATGAAGACCGACGCTTCCCTGAAGGTAGGGTTGGGCATCTCCGGTCACCCGAACGCGCACCTGAGTGGCAATGCGAACCTCAGTGCAAATGACGGGACAATTACGCGCTTCGGATGGAAGGCACAGAACAAGTCCCTGCTCATGTTTGCGGGCGAAGCCTACAACGTCGAGATGGGAATCTCGAACCAGCTATTCCCACAGGAGCGCGACGAAACCCCTAGCTGTCTCTTCAATGCAACGCCCAATGACACACTCAACTTCACGACGACGCCCACAGCCACCGCCACCTCCAACCCGGCCGTGATCTCCGACATTGAGGCGTTTGCCAACTTTATGCGGATGCTGGCCCCGCCCATCCCGGCCCCCGACACGCCGTCCACCGTGAATGGACGTGCCAATTTCGCAAAGATAGGTTGTATCCACTGCCACACGCCGTCGTTTACTACTGGCAAGATGATCGCCTCCGGCTCCTCGACAAACCCAAGTGCCGCGCTTTCTAACCAGACTGTAAATCTCTACTCCGACCTCCTCGTCCACCACATGGGTAGAGATCTTGCGGACGGCATCACACAAGGTGCCGCAGGCCCTGATGAGTTCCGAACAGCTCCGCTTTGGGGCGTCGGGCAGCGGGTTTTTTTCCTGCATGACGGACGGACAAGCGATCTGGTGGAGGCTATCAAAGCTCACAGGAGCCGCGATAGCGAGGCAAATAAGGTCATCGACCGTTTCGATAGACTGACCGCTCAAGAGCGGCAGGACATCATCAACTTCCTGCGGTCGCTGTAGTCTGGCAGCGCCTGGTGCAAGTCAGCTCCGAACATGTGACTTCTGGAATGTTCCGGACGTCATAGTGTCATGCCGATAGGTCAAGCGTCTCCTTCTGGGCATGGCGTCCCCGCCCATGATTTTCTCTTCGGGCATGGCAAAATCCGGTGCGGGCGTGTACATACTAAACGAACGGGTGTGGCGGTTCGTCCTTTGCCAAGCCTAGCCGCATGAGGCTGATTCAGCGATGTCGAGAGCGGACATGACCTTATTGGCTGGTTCAATCTCACAGCGGAGGGGGTTGAAACTCGGTCGCCGAACCGACGAGGAGCTCGTGGCGGCGATCGTAACCGGCGACCACGACGCGATCACGATTCTCTTTGATCGCTACGCGCGTTTGGTATTTCGCGTAGCCGAACGCATCTTGCGTGATGCGGGTGAGGCAGAAGAGATTCTCCAAACAGTGTTTCTGGATGTCTTTCAGGCCGCGGTCAAATTTGATGCGACACGAGGATCCGTCCGCATCTGGGTGCTGCAATACGCTTACCACAGAAGCATCCGTCGAAAGCGGCAGTTGGAATCGCGGCACTTCTACACAGCCGAAGAGATCGAGTCGGTCGTCTCCGAGATTGCGCAGCGCAGCCCGCGGAGGGTTTTCAATCTTTCTCCGCAAGAGATGGGTCGCCTAGTCAACGAGTCGTTGCTCCTGATCGATGAGCGGCAGCGGAAGACGATTGAGCTGACTTATTTTGAGGGCCTCACTGCAATCGAAATCGCCGAGCGCACTGGGGAATCGGTCATAGCTGTAAGGCACAATCTTTACCGGGGTCTGTCCAAATTGAGAGAACACTTGGGGCCTCGCGCAGTTAAGTCGAAGCAAATTGTTGAACCAGAAACTCGAACCCGAGAAGGAGAAATAGCTGATGCCCGGGCATGAACAATTTGAAGAGCTCTGTGCTTTGGCCGCGTCGGGACAACTTGACCCAGAGGACTGGCATGCGTTGCGCGAGCATCTGCAATCGTGCCCTGCGTGCCTCGAGCTGCTTGGAAATTTCGGCAAGATCGGCGCAGACCTCATGGCCGAATTCGTGGACACCATACCTTCTGGGCGCATGGATGAAATGAGATCACGCTTCGTGGTTCGGGCTAGACAGGCAGGTGGAAATTTGAGCAATTGTCCTTCGCCTCCTCTACCTACGCGAAGGGCGGGCTCGGCTGTGCTTACAGGATGCATAGCCGCCTCAATCTTGCTGATCTTAGGTGGACTCTTGGTGAGAACGCGCCGTGAAACTCCACAGGAGGTCGCCGCGAAGGCCAGCGCGCGTTCGGCAATGGGCGCTACACGGCCGGAAGGTCAGGCGTCGGAACAATTCCTTGCAGCGATCCACGGACTAGAGCGTGACAAAGAGGCACTGCAGGCAAGATTGAATTCTGCAACAGCTCAACAGGTCGAACTCGAATCCCGCATCGCGCAGCTCACTTCGCAACTCGATGTTGAGAGCCGCGAAGCAGCGCTCGCGCAATCGGATCGCCAGGACTTGGCCCAACGCTTGGCGCAAGTCGAAATTGCACTCGATCAGGCCAGGTCCAAGCAATCGGCGCAGGCGTTAGAAGTCGCATCCGCTCAAGCTCAGATTGACGATCTTAACCGGCAGTTGTTCTATGAAAAGGCGGACTCTGAGCGCGAGAAAGTGCTTCTTGCAGCGGGCAAAGACGGGCAAGGCATCATCGGAGCTCGCAACCTCCATATCGTCGATGTCTACGATGCGGATGGTCGCGGCAAGCGGCGGTCCTTTGGGCGCGTCTTCTACGTGGAGGGCCAGGAGCTGGTCTTCTATGCCTATGATCTTTCCGATCCGCGTCACGCGAACGCGCAGTTTTACGCTTGGGGAGCGGGCGGTCTTGCAGGTCAGGCGGTCGCGTGCCTTGGGATCTTGCACAACGACGGTCAGAACGAGCAGCGCTGGGTGCTGAAGTTCAACGACCCTAGCGTCCTTTCCAAGCTCGATTCGATCTTTGTTACTGCCGAGACCGCGAGCAACCTCGACAAACCAAAAGGCAAGCGAGTTTTGTTCGCAGTTCTGAGCGGTCAGCCGAACCACCCGTGAACAAACATGCGAGTCTTACTCACCTTTGGCAAAAATCTCCGCCGCGATGAACATACTCCGGCGGAGGACGTTCTCCTATGCACGATCCGTTCTGCCCTGGTCAGCGCATCCGCTTGTTGCGTAAGGTGTTCCGCCATGCCGTTGTGCTAGTGGCCTCCGCAACCCTCAGCATCACTGCCAGTGCACAAATGGAGACCGCACGCGTTTCCGGTCAGATTACCGACCCGTCAGGCCGCATCGTTCAAAAGGCGGGCGTCAAGATCATCAATCTCGCGACCGGAGTCATCAGCGAAATTACCTCGAACGATGAGGGCATCTATTCAATCGTCGGCCTCATTCCCGGCCGCTACCGCATGACAATTCACAAAGATGGTTTCCGTGAAGTGGTGCTGGATGGCTTGGTGCTCAACGTTCAGGACGTGGTGAATCAGAACTTTCGGCTGGATGTTGGATCTGTCGCTGAATCCGTTACCGTCGAGGCTAGCGCCATCAACATCAACACGACCGATGCGGCGGTGAGCACCGTCGTGGATCGGCAGTTTGCCGAGAACTTGCCGATGAATGGCCGTAGCTTCAATACCCTACTTCAGTTGACGCCCGGAGTTGTGATCGCCCCGATTAAGAGTAACGCAACAACCGGCCAGTTCAGCATCTCCGGTCAGAGATCTGATGCGAACAACTTCTTGGTCGATGGGGTCTCAGCTAACTTCGGCATCAGTCCGACTCTGGGTATCAGTGCGACGGGGACGGGTGGCTCACAGGCTTTCAGTGCCCTTGGAGGTACGAGCAGCTTGGTCTCGGTAGAAGCGCTTCAGGAATTTCGCCTGGAGACCTCCACGTATGCGCCTGAGTTCGGTCGAAACCCAGGCGGACAAGTGATCCTCAACACGCGATCTGGCACCAACGAGTTTCACGGCGGACTCTATGAATATTTTCGAAATGACGTAATGGATGCAAACGATTGGTTCGCCAAGCAGGCAGGTAATCCCCGTGCACCCGAACGGCACAATGATTTCGGTGGCTTCTTGGGTGGCCCGATCTGGAAGGACAAGACCTTTTTCTTTTTCTCCTACGAGGGCGCTCGACTAAGACTTCCGAAAACGGAGGTAGAGCAAGTCCCCTCCGACGATATTCGCACATCACCGACAACACCCGCCCAACTGCTTCCATTTCTCAATGCGTATCCTCTTCCCAATGGCCCGGTCTCCCCAGGCGACTTCACTGCGCAGTTCACTGGTAGTTTCTCGAACAGCGCGACTCTGAATGCCACGAGTATCCGAGTTGACCATACGTTTAGCGGCCGATTTTCGATCTTTGGGCGATATAACGACGCTCCGTCCCAAACCGTAAGCCGGACGAATAACCTGAGTGAACTCGACACAGCAACGGTGAATACTCGCACGCTCACTCTGGGTGCGACCGTGTTACTCAACAACATGGTCTCGAATACCTTTCGCGGGAATTACTCTACGCAGCATTCCGACTTGAAGGCCGCTTTGGATTCGTTCGGCGGAGCTGTAGCGCTCGACCCAAGACTTTTGATTGGTTCATTGCCTGCTGCCAACTCCACCGGGGTATTCGCAACCTTTGATACTGGATTTCTCTTTACCGGACCCAACGCACGAAATCGGACGACGCAGCTGAACTTCTTAGACGACTTGGCTGTTACGGTCGGCACCCACCAGCTGAAGTTTGGCGCCGACTATCGGGCCATCTTCCTCGACGCGGAGCCTCCCCATCAGTTTTTGGTATTCGAGGCGAATACCGTACAGGATTTTCTCTCCACGGGAACCGCTAGTCTAAGTGCTTCAACGTTAGTTCCAGCGCGTATTCTCACCCAATCGCTCTCGCTATATGGCCAAGACACCTGGAAGATCACGCCGCGGCTGGCACTCACGTATGGTCTCCGATGGGAGTTGGCGCCCGCACCTTCTGGCCGCGGTAATACGTCGCTTGCCTCCTGGATCAATGTCAACAATCCCTTGGTGATTGCACTAGCACCTTCCGGTGCGCCTTTGTGGAAAACTACGTACGATAACTTCTCGCCGCGCATTGGACTCGCCTATGCCCTGACGGGAAAGGCTGACTTCGTCTTGCGAGTGGGCTGGGGATTGTATTATGACCTCGGTGTAGGATCGTCCGCAGACCTTACATCGACCTTTCCCAATTCCGCTGGCCAATTTATCCCGTCCGTTTCTCTACCTGTGACTGACGTGACGCCATTCCTACCCGTCATCTCGCTTCAGCCGCCATTCTCGAATATCGAGGCATTCTCCCCGAATTTAAAGCTTCCCCGTTCGTATCAGTGGAACGTGGCTATCGAAAAGTCGTTTGCCGGCCAGCAAGCGATATCAGCAACATACCTCGGTCAAGCCGGCCGAGATTTGCTTAGGCAGCAGGCATTCTTTCAGCCGAACCCAAGCATCCTAGGTGATTTTCTGTTGACCAAAAACGACGCGTTCTCGAACTATGATGCCCTGCAAGTACAGTATCGCCGGCCGCTCGCGGCTCGCCTCCAGATGCTTTTGAATTACAGTTGGTCACATTCTTTGGATAATGCGTCGAACGACGTGGTGGCAGCCCTTTCAGAGAGTGTCATCTCAGCGGCGCGTGACTATGCGTCATCCGACTTCGATGTCCGGCACAGTTTCTCAGGAGCTTTGACGTACGACGTCCCCGCGGCTGCTAGGTCTGGGTTGATTTCCCTCCTGAGTCGTGGTTGGTCCGTTGACACGGTCATCGTCGCCCGGACCGGATTCCCATTCAACGGCCTGATCCTACTGGCTTCACCGGACCCGACTGGTATAGCTGCATCACGACCAGACTTAGTCCCAGGCCAGCCCTTCTTCATTCAGAACGCAGCTGCCGGCGGTGGCAAGAGTCTAAATTCAGCGGCTTTCTCGATTCCCGCAACAATCCGACAAGGGACCGAAGGACGGAACGACATTCCAGGTTTTGGACTGACGCAGGTGGATCTATCTGTAGGCCGGAAGTTTTCGCTCACCGAAAGGCTCAAACTTCAGTTCCGGGCCGACGCGTTCAATCTCTTTAACCATCCAAACTTTACGAACCCCCCGGCTTTCGTGGAATTCGGTCCTGCAGAGCTTCAATCGATCGAGATGTTGAACCAGGGCCTCCAAGGACTGAATCCTCTTTTTCAGGAGGGCGGTCCGCGATCACTTCAATTGTCTCTAAAGCTCTTCTTTTGATTATTTTGTGTTTTCTTACGCGAAGATTTGTGCGCTGGAGTTGGTGAAATGGATTCAAAGTGTTGAGTCTCAAAAGAAACGCAAACCATGCGCGCCGGAAGCTCAGCCGAATCCCCATGCGCCACGCGTCTCTTGCCTTTCTGGCATGCTTGCTTGGCACAAGCCACGCGAGAACCCTGGGCATTTCAGCACCAGGCATCATCGCAGGGAGGGACCAAGGTTCGGTGGCGAAGTCACCCGTCCGGGTCGCCGATGCAATCGAGATGACCAATATCGGGTACAGCCAGAGCCCTGATGATTACAGCTCCCATGACAACGTCGTGGAGTTTTCACCTGATCGTAGCAAGTTTGTATTTGTGACGCAGAAGGGGAATCTAAAAAACAACACCGTCGAGTTTTCTTTACTCCTGTTCCAGACTGCCGACACATTCAAGTCTCCGACTCCTGAAATTGTTGCTACTCTTGCATCCACTTCCAATCGGGCAGCCATCACAAAGCTCGATTGGTTGCCGGACAACGACACCATCGTGTTCTTGGGAGAGCAGGCTGGTGACACTCCTCAAGTTTACAAGGTCAGCTGTCGGACAAAGAAGATGGAACGGCTCACCAACCATCCGACGTCGATCATTACCTATGCAATCAGTGACGGAGGAGATCGAGTCGTTTACATAGCTCCTCCGAAACTGCCCTCGCCCTTGTCAGAAGATATGCTTCAGCGTGGGTTTGCTGTCACCTCCCAAAATTGGCTTGAGATTTATTCGGATCGATTCTCCAGCTTTGACACCCGGATGGGGATTTTTGTCCAGACCCGCGCGATGAAGTCGGCCAAACAGATTGGCGGGGTCCTCGATCTTGACACATGGGTGAACACGGATGTGAACCTCTCGCCGGATGGCCGCTACGCTTTGGTCGCAGGCTGGGTTACTGATCCTCCGAAGGCTTGGACGGAATACGAGGCTGGCATGCTGTCGGGAAGCGTTACCACCCCCTGTGCAACCGGTAAGGCAGGGAGTTGCCCTCGCGAGTCTCTGCTGATTGATCTAGCCAACGAAACCATCAGTCCTTTGATCAACGCGCCACTTCTTCCCCTCAATCCCAGAAGCCTAAGTCTCAGTGCGTGGACAGAACGCAGCTCCGTCCTGCTCGTAAATGCCCTTCTCCCTCTGGATACTGGCGATCCCGATCACCGGAATAGGCGGCGCGCGAACCTATATGTCGCCGAAGTGAAACTGCCTTCAAGAGAAATCGCCGAAATCGCGGAGCGACCGACACCTTTTGCTTCTCGCTTCATTTCGTCCGACCTGGCTGCAAGCCGAATCGTGACGCGGCCGTTGGTCTCCGCCGACGGTCCTCGGTTAGAGTTTCGCAATGACGGGAACAACTGGAAGATCAAGGAGCTTGGTTCCGAAACCGATGTGGCTGCGGAGGAATCACTCGTCATACTTGAGCAAGACTTGAATTCCCCTCCGAGATTAACCGCAACCGATTCCCGAACCGGGCGGAAAAATGTTCTTCTCGATCTGAATCCTCAGTTTGCGGGACTCGCCTTTGGTCGAGTGGAAGTCTTCAAGTGGAAGACGAAGGATGGCCATGCTGTGGCCGGATCGCTATATTACCCCCCCAATTACTCGGCAGCCGAAAGATATCCGTTGGTAATTCAAACTCACGGATACAGTCGAGACCGCTTTTGGATCGACGGCCCCTATAGCACCGGCTTTGCCGCCCAGCCACTCGCAAATGAAGGCTTCGTCGTCTTGCAAATAGACATGGGCGATCCAGATGTGAAAGATTCCTATAGGGAGGTAAACGACACACTTACGTCTCCACAAGAAGGCTCTCGGGCTATCGTCGTCTATGAGGCCGCAATCGATGAACTAGATCGTCGAGGTTTGATTAATAGGCACAGGGTCGGCCTTACGGGCTTTAGTCGTACTGTGTACCATGTATTGTATGCGCTCACGCACTCCAGGTACGAATTCGGGGCGGCTGTCGTCGCGGATGGAGTCAATTTCGGCTATGTAAATTGTCTTTTTTTTTCCGGCGTAGGCGAGCGGGACGACCTGGCTCCCTGTGAAAAGATAAACGAGGGCGGTCCCCCCTACGGTGATTCCCTCTCTGGCTGGACTAAGGCGGCCCCTACCTTCAATCTCGACAAAACGCTAGCTCCTGTGCTCCTCCAGGCTATTACCTCACCCCTCGGGGAATGGGAAATTTACGCTGGATTGAAGTGGCTGAACAAGCCGGTTGAGCTGCTCAACTTCTATCCGACGGGGGAGCACGTGTTGGTGAAACCATGGCAGCGTATGACGTCACAGCAGACCACGGTGGATTGGTACCGCTTTTGGCTGAAGGGCGAAGAGAACCCTGATCCAGAGAAGGCCACGCAATATGCGCGCTGGCGGGAACTCCGCAAGCTGCAGGAGCAGAACCAGAACAAACCTTCAGCTCCGGCAAACTAGCGAAATCTCCCTGCCAATTCCGTGAACCTCGACTCAAGTGTCCTTGTGCTTTGGCGGGAAACCAATCGAATTGTTCGTTTATCCGAGCGAACTTCATCGGTTAACCAACCGAAGCATCGGTACTGTGAACCTCCGAGCGCAGGAGGCTCGAAAGGCAGGAACCAAAACATCCGGCAACCACGTGGCGCGGACATCTTATAGTATGCCGCCGACGGGGCGAGTTTGTGCGGAGTTCCTGAAGAAATATTGTTCGCCCCAGACCCTACCGAAGTCATACCCGCTGTGATATAGAGACTGCCAGTCGATGGAAATTCGCCTCTCAGCATGGTTTGGCAGGTCGGTCCATGAGCACGTCAGACGAGATGCCATTCCTAATGATTTTTACCACCTCGCGCCAAAATTTTATCGCTGGCGCGCTGTCGATCTTTGCTTAACTCAGAATTCATTCATATCGGAGGGCCACAATCGGATCCACGCGCATCGCCCGCCGCGCCGGAATCCAGCAGGCCACAAGCGCGACGCCCGCGAGCAGCAACGCCACCGCCGCGAATGTCGCCGGGTCCTTGGCGCCAACGCCATAGAGCAGCCCCGCCATTAGCCGCGTCAGCGCGAATGCCCCGGCAAGCCCCGCAGCCAAGCCAAGGCCAGCGAGGCGCAGACCGTCACTGACCACCATACGCAACACTCCCTGCGGCTGCGCACCAAGCGCCATGCGGATGCCGATCTCGCGCGTGCGTTGCTCGACTGTGAACGCCATCACGCCATAGATTCCCACAGCGGCCAGCGTCACGGCGAGCCCGGCAAAGAAGGCGAGTAGCATGGCGTAAGAGCGCGTCTCCGCCGAATCTTCACGCATCCGCTCGTCGAGTGTGGCGACGTTGTACACGGGGATGTCCGAGTCTATTTTCTGGATAGCATCGCGCAACGCCGGGATCATGGACTCGGGGGCAGGGCGCGTCCGCACGATCAGGCTCATATTCATGATTACTTCGCTCTGCAGAAGCGGACCGTAGAACACGCGCTCCGCCTGCATGTCGTCCCGCAGGGAATTGAATTTGAGGTTGCCCACCTCGCCGACGACCTGCATCCACGGACTCTTCGAATCGAGGGGTCCGTAGTGGATGCGCTTTCCGATAGGGTTTTGGCCCGGCCAGAAGCGCCGCGCGAAGGATTCGCTGACGATCACGACGCGCGGAGCATCAAGCGCGTCGCGCATAGTGAAGTCGCGACCTGCGAGGATGGGGACCCCCATGGTCTGAAAATAGCCCGGCCCGGATTCCTGATAGATGGTCGCGTCCTGGTCCGCAGTTGAGATTGGGGCGTGACCCTCGAGCGTGAAGCCGCGCGAAAAGCCACCCCACTTGAACGGATCAATGAACGTAACCGCCGCTGACTCCACTCCGGATAGCGCCGCGATTCTCTGCGCGAGCTCCGGGCCGAAGCGGTTCCGCCCATCGCTGTCATATTTGCGGTCCGGCACGTAGAACCGCATCGTGAGCAGGTGGTCCGGCCGGAATCCGGAATTCGCCTCGACCAGCCGCCCGAGACTTTTCAGAAGTAGGCCTGCGCCGGCGAGCAGCAACAACGCCAGGGCAACTTCGGACACCACGAGCAATCCCCGGAGCCGCTGTCCAGGGCGACCCGCCATCCCCTTGGCTCCTTCCTTCAGCGCATCCTGCAGGTTCTCACGCCCCGCGCCAAACGCCGGGAGCACCCCCAGAAGCACAGCCGTTCCCAGCATCAGAAGCGAAGTGAACGCCAGGACGCCGCCGTCGAGGCGAATCCTCGCGAACGAAGGGAACGAAAGGGGGAGGATCGAGACAAGGAGATCCAGACCCCAGGCGGCCAGCAGAAATCCAGTCAGCGCCCCCGCTGCAGAGAGCAGCAACGCCTCGGTGAGGAACTGGCGCAGCAAGCGGCCCCGTCCCGCGCCGAGAGCTAAGCGAATCGCCATTTCGCGTTCTCGCGACGCGAGGCGCGTCAGAAGCAGGTTGACAACATTGGCGCAGGCAATCAGCAGCACGAAACCCACTGCCGCCAGCAGCACGAGAAGCGGCGCTCGGAAACTGCCGGTGAAGGCCTCCTTCGCAAACTGAATGGCGACCCCGCGATCCTTGTCTTCATTGGAGTAGGCCTTCGCAAGCTGCACCCCGATCGTTGCCATCTCCGCACGCGCCTGCTCGAGCGATACCCCGGGCGCGAGAGCCGCAAGCGCCGTCATCCAGTGGACGTCGCGGGCATGAACGAAATCAAATCTGGCTGTCTGTGGCCATAGGGCGTCATGCATCATTACTGGAATCCATACCTCCGCTGTGTCCGAAAAACCGTGAAATCCCCGCGGAGCGACGCCCACGATCGCAAAGTCCGCGTTGTTCAATCGTACCTGCTTGCCGATGATGTCGGGATCCGAGCCGAAGCGCCTTTGCCACAGCCCGTAGCTGATCACCGCAACGGCGTGCGCCATCGGCGTCTCGTTTTCTTCGAGAAGGAATGTGCGGCCTTTTATCGCCGCAACTCCGAGCAGCGAAAAATACGAGCCGGTGACCTGCTCTCCGAAGATGCGTTCGGATTGTTCGTTGCCGCTCAGGATGAACTCTGCGTCGGTAAACGCCGCCATTTCGCTGAATGAATGGCTCTGCGCGCGCCAGTCAAGATAGTCCGGATATGAGACAGGATTCGATCCTTCACCCGCAATTGTATTTCGCATATATACGAGTCGGTTCGGGTCCTTGAAGGGGAGCGAGTGAAGTAGCACGGCTTTCACAACGGAGAAGATGGCTGTGTTGACGCCGATGCCGAGCGCTAGAGTTAGGACCGCGACCGCGGTAAACCCTGGCGACTTCGCAAGCACGCGCAACCCATATCGCAAGTCCCGTCGGAGAGTTCCCATTGACACACCTCCAGCCCGCTTCGGCTCAATTTCGGCAATTCGAATGCCATTAGCAAGGCCACGGAAGTATCAATGCAACAATCATTTGGTATAAATGGGTAGAACAGCGCGTGCTCCAGGTGTCCAATAATGGGATACGCGAGTCGTGAAGATAGACACGCCATCTGACCTGACCGGGGATTTTTGGTCGGCAGCGATGGCAGGTATGGCACCACATGGTGACTCGCTTATCGCCGCTCGGTTCGATCCTTTTCAAATGATCGTTGGTGCTGTCGAGCATTCTCGGCGTTTCACGGGCGCGATTCTTGTTCGGATTCTCGTCGGCAGAGCACAATTCTCCATATTTTGGTGAGATGGATTGTCCTCGACTCCGATGCAACGCGCTTAAGCGTCATTTTTCCTTGGATTCTTTCAGCTTCTTCAACTGCTCTCGTGCATTTTCATCCGTCGGATCCCGCGTCAGAGCCTTTTGGTAGTATTCCTCTGCCTTTTTCAGGTTTCCGGCCTTCATGTACGCTTCCGCAAGGCTGTCCCAGACATTTCCCGATTGTGGAAATTGCTCAGCGTTCAGCCTGAACACCTCGACAGCCCCCGCGACATCGTTCTTCCCCAACGCTTCGTAACCAAAATTGTTCAGGGCGCCTTCACCAAAATCATATGCTCCTCTACCGGAGTACTTCTGTTTCAGGTCGGCGTAATAATCGAGCGCAGGTTCGAGGCCCTTCATCCGATACTGTTCCCCGAGCTCTTCCTCTAGCGTCATGGGTCTCGGTCGGCCGCGATGGCAGGTATGGCACCACATGTTGACTCGCTTATCACCGCTCGGTTCAATCTTTTTCAAGTGATCGTTGATGCTGTCGAGCATCCTCAGCATTTCACGGGCGCGATTCTTGTTCGGATTCTCGTCCGAAGCGAAGTCGTATGCGCTGAGCGGTTGGCCTTCCTCCCCCTTGTGGCAATACGAGCAACGAACTCCAAGGGCCCTTGTGAATCCGCCCATCACCGGTTGCAACCGGGAGCCCGGCCAGTCTTTTGGCAACACCTGGAGGTTCGACGGCTTTTCGGGCCACGACCAGCGGTCTTGTGCCGTAGCCGGAAGTGCTAGGGAGCCCGTCAGGAGAAGGATGCCAACGCTTTCCAAGATTCTGCATAACATGATCAGTCCTCTTTGCCGCGGATTGCGAATGCCTCGTTCACGCACCTCCAACCAAAGCGGCATTGCGCTACCCTGGTGTCCGTCTAACTCTGGAACACACCGTGAGGCAACGGATTTGGGGCAGGACGGACAAAACGGGGGCAGAACGGGACGGGCGAGCAATGGTTGGCCTCACACGTCAACTGGGGCGCCATCCCAAGAGTCGTTCTCTAACTTCCGAGTGGGCAACTTCTCACCAACTGACCTCGCAGAATTCAGCAACGGAGGAAACAGGGTATTCAATCAGAGAGCTAGACCACGTAGCCGCTTCGAACCTGTTCGGCTGGCGACGATCCTTACGCCACTCTTCATAACAACCTGGACACGAGCGGCATCATATGACTCAATGGAAGTCACGTATTCGAGGTTGATGAGGTGGGATCGATGGATTCGCAGGAAGCTTGCTCCCGCCAGCTGCCCTTCGAGATCAGACAGCCGGACGCTGACGAGATACTGCTTCTCTGCCGAATAAATCGTCACATAGTCATCGGCCCCTTGTGCGCGCTCAAGGCTCGCCAGTGGAATTGGGACTATCCGGTTGCCATCGCGAACGAAGATTCTTGAAAGCGTGCGGGCGTGTTCAAGGGATTCTCTTGCACGGGGCAGCAAGGGTGCTGCAGGTCCGTTTAAGGCGGCCTGTGCTCGACGCACCACGCATTCAAGCCGGTCACGTCCGAATGGTTTGAGGAGGTAATCCAGAGCCCCAAGTTCGAACGCGGTGACCGCATATTGGTCATAGGCAGTGGTGAATATCACCTTGGGTTCATAGCCAAGCTGCGCGAGGACCTCTAGTCCTGTCGCGCCCGGCATGACGATGTCTAGAAATATCAGGTCAGGCCGTTGCTCATTCGCGACCGCAATGGCCGTCCGGCCGTCGGGAGCCTCATATATCGGCCCGTGCCAGCCGAGGTCAAGCAGATGTTGTCGAAGGGTATGTCGAGCCAGCGGCTCATCGTCAGCGATCAGAACGGAACCCTTCATTGGCGATTACCGACAAACTCTCGATCGACTGAGGACGATTCTGAGGAAGGCGGAACTACAAAACGGGCTTCGAATCCTTCGGGGCCGCTATGGAGGCGAAGATCGGCCATTGCTCCGTAAGCTGCCCACAAACGTTCCCGTAGGGAATGCAAACCGATTTGGTGTGACTGGCCACGATCCGCGCCGCCTCCGGGTCCGTCATCTCGAACGCTTACGCTAAGTCCGCGCTCCTCACAGGAGCATGTGATCCAGATAGAGCCGCCCTCCGGGCGGATGGAGATGGCATGGCGCACCGCATTCTCGGCCAATGTCTGTATCGAGAACGGGGGGACATCGAAATTGAAAGACTCTGGGTCAATTTGTAGATCGACTTTCAGCCGGTCTTCATAGCGAAGTTGCTCGAAGGCGATGTACTGCCGTGTGAACTGGTATTCCTCAGAGAATTCAACCAGCTCGCGGCCATCCTCTTTCAGGGTGTAGCGCAGCATGTCCCCGAGGCGCTCGATGGCGCTTTCCGCCATCGCTGGACGGAACTTCACCAGAGCGGCTAGGGTGTGAAGAGCATTGAACAGGAAATGTGGATTCAAACGGGCGCGAATCGCATCCAAACGCGCAGCAGCTGCTAGCGCTTCTGCGCGCGCAGCCAGCGTCTCTTTTTCGTGCAAGCGACTCCTCGTCTGCACTGCATAGGACACGCCCGCGAACACTCCATAGACCCAGACTCCCGTTAGAAGCTGCCATCCGAGAAAGGGGGAGCTCCGGAAATCCTGCAGCGCGTTGCTTCCACGACGTATCGACTCGAGCCAATAGACCGAAATACTCCAGAGAATTGAGTACACTGAGGCAAAGAAGATTTGAAAGAGATAGAACTTCAAGTGGAGCCGAAGGGGCCAAGGCCAGCGTTGGCAAACATGCCAGACAGCGATTCCCATCAGGCTCGCACTGCCCATCGAAATCATGCTTGTGACAAGTGCCACGCGTAATGGAGAGTGCGCGTACAACATCGCGAAGAAGACCCAAATCGCGAAGAACGGCAGCCATGCCGCTAAAACAATCGCATAGCGCTTGATGGCCTTTCGCATGATCTGCTCAAATTATCTTACCTTGTACCCGGCTGCACCACCATTGACCGACAAAACTTGCTGGTTCGCCGAAAAGGTCTGGCAGGGGTTGCGATGGCGCTCTACATTGGGAGCGAACAAGAGGGAGAGCCGCCTGAGGGAAAGCGTCTGCTGATCGGGCGACTATGGAGATGGCAATGGCTCGGAGTCAACATTCGAACTCCTCGAAATGCGCCTGGGCCAGAGTGGCGGTAGTGGCAATCCTGCTGGCCTCCGCGACAATGGCCCCGGCCGCGCCTGCCCTCGATTCATCGCGGGAACAGGTGGTTAAGATCGTTACCCAAATACAACGGGCTGACTATGAAGGCGACCGCGCAGCTCTAAACGACCTTTACGAACAGCTTGTGCCGTTTGTTGACGAGCCTGAACTCGCGTCTCGCGTCCGATATTGGCGTGGATTTGCGAAATGGCGCCGTAGCATTAACGGGTTTAACGAAACTCCCACTCCAAAGGACCTGGCAGAAGATCTGACGGAAGGGGAAAGTGAATTCGACGCAGCGATTCAAAGGGATCCAAGCTTTGTAGATGCGAAGGTTGGAGCTGTATCGTGTCTGCTCACTCGGGTTTTCCTAAAAGGGTCTTTCTCAAATCAGAAAGACCTTCAGCGCTTGAAGGAAATCCTGGCGCCCGCTTCACAACTGCTCAAAGAGGCCAAGGCTGAAGCACCGGAAAATCCCCGCCTCCTCTGGATCGTGGGTCCAAATGAATGGAACATTCCCCCGGAGCGCGGAGGCGGCCAAGACAAGGCGCTCGCAACTTATCAGAAAGGTCTGGATGCCATCCGCGAACGCAAGGGGAGCAGCAGCGATCCGCTGGATCCGACATGGGGAGAGCCCGAACTGCTGATGAGTCTCGCATGGTCAAATTTGAACCGAACCAAGCCCGATTTAAAGGCCGCCGAGCAGTACGCGCAAGCTGCCCTCAAACTCGTCCCTTACTGGCATTACGTTCGCGACATTTTGATGCCGCAAATCCGTGACGCCGAGGCAAAGCACAACTGACAGCAGCAAGATGTGGGAGTTACCTTCATAGACTAGCTTGCCTTCTGTGATGTCCAGCGCCACTCCCCTGTGGAAATCATTCCGGGCATCGTGATCACCGTTCCAGAGATCGCAATAAACTGATCACGATCACACCGGAATCGCGATCACCATCGCCCGGAATCCCCCGAAACTAAAAAACGTGCGACTGGCTGGCAGTGGACGCAGTCTCGTGCGAATTTTTCTCTGCCCAATTCCCTGCTAGCAGGGAAATTTACAGGGAATTTTGCACATTCAGTTGAGGCATTCGGAGATAAGTCCCCGCCTGTGGTTGCTTTGGCGGCAGAAAAGGTTTTTTTGAGACACATCGGAACAGGGAACGATCAGGGGGTGAACAGGGAATGGAATTCCCCGGTGTTGGATTCGTAGCGAAGGTTGGCACCAGCCTCCCGGTACCGAACCGATCACATCGATTTTAAGTGTCGTAGACGTTCGACAGATTGTCGAGAAAAGTGCCGAATGTCCCGACACTCCCTAGAGGGATTGCAGTCCCACAAAGCAAAGCTCTTCTGTGTCCAATGAATTTCTGGAAGAGACAAAGCCACTCATAGCCACGATGTTTCGTGACCGGCCAAAGGTATGGTCGCGGAAAGTCCGCTCATCCTGGAGATTTATGTCGATTCTCGCGAAGCACGCTGAGTACGCCGAGGTCGGCGCTGTCGTCGACAGCGTTTTGCTTGAACCAAAAGGTCAAAAGTCATTTAATGGCTTGGAGGAGGAACAGGCGATGAGCGATGCCGAAGATCCGAAAACGATTGAGTACCCGTCAAACACGCTCACACGACGCGACCTAATAAAGGGAGTAATCGTAGGCGGCGTGGCAGTCTCCTCAGCAAGTTATCTCTTCCGCGCCTCCATCCTGTTAGGCCAGTCTGGTCGCGGGACAGGCGAAAGACTCCTGACTATCAACGTCAACGGGCAGGAGCGCCGGGCCGACGTCATGAAGCAAGAAACGCTGGCGTGGACGTTGCGTCACAAACTCGGTCTTACGGGCACGAAGCTGGGGTGCGACCGGGCCGAATGCGGTTCTTGTACCGTGCTGATCGACGGCGTGCCGCACTATGCTTGCTCGGTGCTCACACATACAGTGCGCGCTAGGAAAATCCTCACAATCGAAGGGCTGGCGAGCTCCGATGGAACACTGCACCCGGTGCAGCAAGGCGTCATCGATGAACAGGGCTTCCAGTGCGCGTTCTGCATGCCTGGCTTCATCATGGCGGCGGTGGCATTCCTGAAGGCGAATCCCAATCCGACGCGGAGCGAACTAGCGCAGGGCCTCTCGGGGAATCTGTGCAGGTGCCAGGACTACGACAAGATCCTCACCGCGATGATGCGTGGGGCGGAGAACTTGAGGAGGGCAAGCCGTGCCTAAGGGAAACAGCGATTCAGCTGGAACGACTGCGCGCTCATACGGCGCCGGACACAAATTGATCGGCAAGAATTATGTAACTGCCGACCTTTACGCGAAAGTCACAGGGCAGGCGAAGTACGCGGAGGACTATCACGCCGACGGAATGCTGTTCTGCAAGCTACTCCTCAGCCCCTTGCCGCACGCGCGCGTGAGGCACCTCGACGTACGCCAAGCGCTTGCAATGCCCGGCGTGAAAGCGATTCTAACGGCCGACGAACTTCCACCTCCGGCCGATACGCTTACGGACAATGGCACGGTGATTCGCGCTAACCCAAAGAGCGAGAAGGCTCTTACGATGGAGCCGCTTTACCAGGGTGAACCGATTCTCGCTGTGGCCGCAGTCGACGAACTCACCGCCGCCGACGCGATCGAAAAGATTCGAATCGAGTTTGAACCCCTTCCCTTCGCCATCGATCCGCTTGAGACCTTGCGACCCGGTGGCCCGAATCCCAGAACGGATGGAAACATCTGGGTGCAGTCTCTAACACCGCCGGCCGTCGCGGGAGCTCCACCTGGGGCTCCTCCGCCTCCCACGATCGGAGTGCTCAAGTGGACCGAGGCGGAGTTCGACGACGCGAAGTACGCGCGTCTACCGATGGGGAAGACGCCCGACGAATGGTCGTACGGTGATATCGACGCGGGGTTCAAGAATGCAGCGCTCCTGCTCGACGAAACGTTTTTGACACCGGACACGAGCCATCAGCCGCTTGAGACGCGCAGTGCGCTGTCGTACTGGCAGAACGGGAAGGTCTACGTTCACACCGGCACGCAGAGCACCGCGCAAACCGTTCCTGCCATTGCGAGATGGTTGAACATCGACGTGAGCAAAGTTGTCCTCGTCAGCGAATACACGGGGGGCGGCTTCGGCAGCAAGGTCACGGCCGGCGTCTCGCTGATTATTCCTGCGCTCCTATCGAAGAAGGCCAATGCGCCGGTGATGATGCGGATCAGCCGGGAGGAGGAGACTTTCATCGGCCGCGCGCGGCCAAGTCTGCTGGGGCGGATGAAAGTAGGCTTCTCCAAGGACGGGCGGATCATCGCGCTCGACATGTTCGTTATCTCCAACAACGGTCCCTATGACGCAAACGGCGATGTCCCCACATCGGGCCGTATCGTGTCTCTCCTCTACCAACCACAAGCCATGCGCTGGCGCGGAGCCACGATGCTGACGAATACGCCGCCCAGAAGTGCGCAGAGCGCGCCTGGTGGCCTGCAGGGCATCGTGATCATGGAACCGATCATCGCGAAAGCGGCGCGCAAGCTCGGGCTCGACCAAGTCGCCATCCGCCGAATCAATTGCCCGGAAGGCAAGGCGCCATTCGGACCGGAAGTGAAAGGCAAGCGGCCTTATGCGACGAGCGCGTTCCTCAAGGAAGCCCTCGACCGCGGGGCGGAACAGTTCAAATGGAATGAGAGGGTCGCGCGCACGCCGAAACGGATCGGTACAAAGGTTCGCGGCGTTGGCGTATCGCTCAGCTGTTATGTTGGCGGCACGGTCGGCTTCGATGGTCTCCTCGTTATCAAGCCGGATGGCCGTGTGAACTTCCAGTCCGGAATCGGCAACCTAGGAACGGAGTCGGTAATCGACGTACATCGCGCGGGAGCCGAAGTACTCGGCGTGCCGTGGGAGAAGTGCGACGTCACCTGGGGCGATTCGTCGAAGAATCTTCCCTTCACCTGCGTCTCCGGCGGCAGCCAGACGACCCATGCAATGACACGCGCCGCCTATGCGACCGCGATGGATGCGCGGAAAAAACTTCAGGAGATTGCCGCCAAGAAGCTCGGCGGCAAGCCAGAGAATTACGATGTTGCTAACGAACGCGTATTTCGCAAAGGCGGTGGCGCCGGAATGACTCTGGCGCAAGCCGCGAAGTATGCGATTCAACTCGGCGGCATCTACGATGGCCACGAGGTATCCGCCGACCTCAACAGGCGGACTAAGGCGTCGGCGGCGGCACTCGCGGGCCAGGGCCTTTTGGCGGCCGCGAAGGACAATTACCCTCGTGATGGCGCGACATATTCCTACATTGCCAGCTTTGCCGAGGTCGAAGTGGATGTGGAAACCGGCAAGTACGATATCGTTGATTTCCTCGCCTACGCCGATGTGGGCTCGGTAATTCATCCCCGCTCGCTTGGCGGCCAGGTGCTGGGCCGGTCGGTTCTGGGCATGGGGCATGCGATTGGCCAAAAGTGGGTGTACGACCCTCACTATGGCGCCATGCTTTCCACGCGCTTTTATCAAAGCAAGCCGCCAACAATTTTGGACGTCCCTGTCGACATGCAATGGGAGGCGGTCGATATTCCCGATCCGGAAACGCCGGTCGGCGCTCGCGGCGTGGGCGAGCCGCCCGTTGGCGGGGGGTGTGCCTCGATCCTGAACGCGCTTTCGGATGCCTTGGGTGATGAGATTTTTCGACGCGCGCCCGTCAACGCGGACACCATTCTCACGTCCCTCGAAGCGGGACATCCCATGCAACATCCCTTAATGGCGCACATTTAGTGGGGATGCGAAAGGAGAGGCCATGGCTGTAATTCGAGACGTCATGCCAGCTTTCGAGTTGGTCCAGCCGAACTCAATTGCGGATGCACAAAAGATGCTGGAGCAGCAGGGCGAGGACGGCTGGGTGCTGGCCGGTGGCATGGATAGCTTCGACTGGCTAAAGGACCGCATCAAGAAACCAAAGGTGGTGGTCGATTTGAGCGGGATCGCGGAACTCAAGGGAGTTCGCACCACCGCCGACGGCATCGAGATCGGAGCGATGACCACGCTCACGGAAGTGGTTGAGCATCCCGTCATCAGAGAGAAGTACAAGCTGCTGGCCGACAGCGCGGAATTGGTGGCGTCGCCTCAGATCCGGAACCAGGGCACGATCGGCGGCAACGTCTCACAGGACGCTCGCTGCTGGTATTACCGGGCGGGTTGGCCCTGCTACCGCGCCGGCGGGAACATCTGTTATGCCGACACGCCGGAGGGCCGCAACCGCGAGCACGCGATTCTCTACGCAGACCGCTGCGTGGCCGTGAATCCCTCGGACTCGGCTCCGGCGTTCATTGCGCTCGATGCCAAATTCGTGATGCGCACTCCGAAGGGAGAGCGTGTGGTGGACGCCGAGGACTATTTCATCGGACCTGAAATCGATATCACCCGCTTGCACATCTTGAAGCCCGGGGACCTGCTGACGGCGATTCGAATTCCTTCGGCCTGGGCCGGTGCACAATTCTATTTTGAGAAAGTGCGGGATCGCAACGTCTGGGACTTTCCGCTGTTGAACGTGGCCTCAGCGATGGTGGTATCGAATGGCAGCATCGAGCGAATACGCATAGCGGTGAATGGCGCGGCCGCCCGTCCTCTGCGCTTGAAGGTTGTCGAAAACGCGGTCCGCGGCAAACCGCCGAATGCAGCAACCGGAGAAATGGCGGGAAAGCTAGCGGTGCATGGAGCTGTTCCCTTGCAGTTCAATGCCTACAAGATCCCGTTGATGAGGAACCTGGTGAAACGCGCTATCGGCGGCGTGGAGGAGGCAAAATGGACCCCCTACAATGGGCAATAGATCCGTGGGGGAAGGTTGTCCCCATCCATATTGCTTGGTTCTTAATATGGGTAGCAGCGATTGCCGGATTGCTTTTTCTAATGGTTCACGCCACTTACGTCCGATATTTCGCCAAAGCCAAGGAGTTTGCGAACAGCAATTCACTTCTGGTCGTCTCGCGCATACCTGCGCACGTGCCCAGACACTCGCTTACCGCACGGTTGTTTCACTGGATCATGGCCGCCTCCATGTTCACATTGCTATTCACCGCCTTTCTCCCGAAGATGGGTTTTCAGCTCGACTGGGTCACGTATCATTGGCTCGCAGGCTCCGTCTTGACCGTCTCCGTTCTGTTTCACATCATCCACGCGTCCTTCTTTATGGATTTCTGGTCGATCTGGCCTGACAGAATTGACCTGCGGGACGCACGGAGAAGAATCCTGCGGTTCGTGGGGAAGGCTGCGCCACCACCGGACAGATTCGCCAAGTATCCTCTCGAGAACAAGCTCTACCACGGGGCCATCATCGCCGCAGGCCTGTCTTCAATCGTGACCGGCGTGTTCATGATGTTTCGCGTACGCACGATCTTTTTCCCCCGCAATCCGTACCTGTTCAGCGACATGACGTGGGGCATGATGTACGTGCTGCACGGGCTGGCGGGAGTTGGATTGATCGCGTTGATCATGATGCATGTTTACTTTGGGCTGCGGCCTGAAAAACGTGCCATTACGAAATCGATGATCTTCGGCTGGATGAGCCGCGACTTCTATCTAAAGGAACACGATCCCGCGCGATGGCCGGTCGAGGCCTCCGCGTCACCTTCGAGATCCCAGCGAGCGAAGACCGAGGAGTTAACAGATGCTGGCTGATGTCTCGGAACGATGCAACACCATCGAAGAATGCTACGAGTTCATGCTGGCCTATGCGGCGCAAGGGCTACCCAGTGACGAAGGCAGCCCGTCCGGCGGACAAATCCGCGAATGCCTGGGTCGCGCCGTGAGAGCGATGTCTGGTCTGGCAGAAACCTTTGCGACCGGGCTGAAACAAGGACGCTTTGAGCCGGTTGAGCGATACCAGGCATTCTTGGCGGTGCTAGACCGCGACGCGCACAGCTCGCTCGCCGCCGTTGAACTGGTCCTGACGCAACCCACCATCAGCTCTCAATTGATCGACAATCTGAACGCTTCCATTCATCTCCGTGCTCTGCTCACGGATCTGTTTCTCCTAAGCGAGATCGTAAAGACCCAACGCACATCGGCAAAGTCGATAGCTTCCGGCGGTTAGGTCCTTCTTCCGTCGCATTTCTCGGATGAATGGGACTACGTGCGCTACGCAAGGCAGGACACGAAAGTAGTCGCTGACAGGGGTGAGTGCCCGGAAGCAGAGACCCGCAGCGATCTAGGTTTCGCCGGTGGGTGGGCGCGCATTAATCAGTACGACGATTCCGAAGGAATAGACAGAGCTGCTGAAGGAGAAAGTACAGAAACGAAAATGAAAACCCGCACGCTTGCAATCAGACTCGTCATCCTGTTCGCGCTAATGCCCGGAATGTCCGCACTTTGTCAGTGCACACCAACGTCAACCGAGAAAACAACGTGGGGCGGCAACACGAATGCTGTGATGCAAGAGCCCAAACCCATGAGGAGCATTCACGGAATCGTTGAAGACCAAGTGGATAAGCCTCTAACGGGTGTCCTGGTCGAAGTCTACGACCACCCGGAGATTGTCCTTCAGAACCCCAGCTCGGATAGGGCCGGACAAAAGCGCATTGCCGCGCGCATAACCAATGAAACGGGGCTCTTCTCTCTTGATGTGCCGCCGGGCCATTATGAGCTGAGATTTAGCAAATCTTCGGAATGGAACGTCACATCAATTCCGGTGCGAGTAACAAAATCAGCGCCTTCATCAAAGAAAGACATCGTCGTGCGACTCTTGCTTGGGCAATGAGGCACCTACAATCGCCGGATATGCAAGAGACTTCGCTGCCGAGCTAGCGAGAATGTCCCCGTTACGAAAGTATAATGCGCGCTTGTTCCAGTCAGCCGCCCCATGTTGTCGTAGATGGAATCTATCTCTGTTCCGATGCGGCACTGAATCACAGGCACCGCATTAGACATCGACCTTGGCTGGACGGCGCGATAACACTGATGTGACGAACTAAGGATTAGCAACATACTCGGGCGCTACTTGAGATCTTTGCTGTCGACGCCATCCACCGTCCTTGATTTCCGCAGCCGCTCTTCGTTTCTCCAGTCACTCAGTGCGGGGCCAGCGATGGCTCCCATTAAGGCCAGTCCGAGCGCGACATCAAAGACGGGGGACGTGAAGGCCAGCATCCCGGCCAAGGCGAGGGGAACTATCGATACCAGCCTTGCGTGATGAAGGACGTAATCAAACACGAGAAGTAACAACCACGCTGGGACCACGGCGAGACAACAATAAAGCGCGTCGATAAATCCAAAGTGATGCCCAAGGACGAAGCGCCTGACGCCAAACAGAAATAGCAGACCCCCGATTGCAACTGTGATCCAAGCCCCCCATGGAATGTTTCGGGACATAGATTCGTCCGAGTTCACTACATGCTCCTGCCAGCGATCCCGTGTCCAAGTCTAGGAGTGTGGTGGCCTGAAGTTACGAGGACTATCATACGTCCCTCATCATCGCCGCAGGTTAACGACAATGTCCACCTTTGATGGGGCACTATTGCTGGAAAAGGTAAAGGCTGCGTGTAGGGGTTTTCTTGCGGTCGCTCGGTCCGCTTTCGCAGAAAGGGCGCCTTCAGTGCCTTGACGGGAAAGACGTTTTTCGAGATCAATCGGAACAGCGAACGATCAGGGAATGAACAGGGAATCAAATTCCCTGATACGGGTACCCTCCAGACACGCTGGAATCAATATCAGATAATCAGTGCGGCTTGTGGGCCGATTGGTCCATGTTTCAATCTGGAATACGAGCGCAACAGGATGATTCCGTCTGGAACTCTTGCCAATGCAGCCTTGCGGCGTGCTTCCAACTCCGAGGTGCTGAACGGCGTTTGGCCGAACCCAGCCAGCTGAGTCATGAATAGTAGCAAGCTAAGAATGTAACCCGTTGTTTTCATCTTGCCCTGCTCGAGATTGAATTTGGGGTCTGCGGAACAAGTTCTCCAAACACCACCTTGCCTTGACGAACGGTTGCAGCGAGAGACGCGGCCCGCGCGCAGCCGTTCGCCACGGGTCGAGTCCCGGACACATCTATCGACTACACTCGCGCGCGCGGATGAGGTCCTTGAATTGAGGGGGACCCTTCGCTGCCTGCAGCCGCCACATTACTCCTACGAAAATCCTTCGTTGTGGTCCCCGGAGGGACCATGACTTACTCGTAGCGCAGCGCAACGATCGGATCGACACCGGCAGCCCGGCGCGCCGGGAAGTAACTCGCGGAAAGGATGGCCGCGCCGATCACCGCGGCCGCAATCGCGTACACAACGGGATCGGAAACATTTACGCCAAAGAGCAGCCCCCTCATCATCTGCGACAACGCGTATCCGCCGCCCAAACCAAGAATGATTCCCAGAAATGTGAGGCGAATTCCGTGCGATAGAACCAACTGCATCACTTCGGGCGGGCTCGCGCCGAGAGCCATGCGGATCCCGATCTCTCTGGTGCGTCCCGAAGCGATGAACGACATGATTCCGTAGACTCCCATGGCGGCAAGGAACAATGCGAGAAGGCCGAAGAAGCCCGTGAACTTCGTGAAAATGCGGTGTGGCGCTTCTTGATCATCGATCAATTGCTGCAAGGGCATGACCTGCGAAATCGGCTGTTCTTGATCGAGCAACGTAACGGAATCGCGCACCGCCGCCGTCAGAGAGGCCGGAGCCGCCGTGGTCCGCAGCACGATTACCATCGCGCGGCTGGGCGATTGCACGAAGGGGATATAGCTTTCAGCCTGCGGAGGTTGGCCAAGCATGCCGACTTCCGTCACGTCCTTCACGATCCCGACGACGGTCCATAGCTTCTGGTTGTCGCGGCCGAGCTGGATTCTTTTCCCCAGCGGACTCTGATTCGGGAAGTGGCGCTGAGCGAGCGTTTGGTTGACAACCATCACCGGGAGCGAGTCGGGACCATCCTGCTCTGAAATGAAGCGTCCGCCGACCAGGTTCAGACCGATGGCGGAAAGATAGCCCGGAGTCGCGCAGGTAAGCGAAGTCGCGGGCACGCTTCCGGGTGCCGGAGCGGGCCGCCCCTCGAAGAACATTTCCGCACCGCCGCTGGACTCTCCGAAAGGAATGAAGTCGCTCGCGGCTGCATCGGTGACGGTGGGAAGCGCCCGGACCCGCGCCACCAAGCCGTCATAGAAATTCATCGCCTGGCGCAGGTCCGCATACTTGGTGGCAGGCAGATTGAGCCGCGCTGTAAGCACGTGGTCCGGCCGGAACCCGAGGTCCAGGCTATAGATGTTTTTCAGCCATTTCGACATCATGCCCGCCGGCACGAGGGAGGTCAGAGCTAGCGATACCTCCAGTACCACCAGGGCTTTCCTCATGCGCTGGCCTCGGAGGCTCGTGGAGACCGCTCCTCCTGCATCTTTCAGGGCCGCCGTGAGGTTCGGGTTCGAGCTCTGCCAAGCCGGCGCGAGCCCGAACAGAACACTCGTGATGACCGCAACGCCCATGGCATAGGCAAAAGTCGCAAGATCGAGGTAGAGACGGCCATAGTTCGGCAGGTATCCGCGATTCTCGAAAGGTATGGCAGCTGTGATCCAGTCGCCGCCCCACTTCGCGACCAGCAGTCCGAGGCCTGCGCCCAAAATGAAAAGCCAGATGTTCTCCGTGAGGAGCTGACGCACGAGGCGGGAACGCCCCGCACCCAGCGAAACCCGGACCGCCATTTCTCTCTGGCGCGCAAGCGCACGAGCGAGAAGAATTCCCGCTACGTTGGCGCACGCAATCAGCAAGATGCAAATTCCGAGGCAGAAGCCCATATAAACGCCCGTGTCGCCTACGTGCTTTCCGATCTCGTGCGTCAGAGAATTGAGGAAAACGCCGCTGTTCGTATTGCTTTCCGGATACAGCTTCTCGAGCCGCTGCGCGATCCGGTCCATGGCCTGCTGCGCTTGCGACAGAGTCAAGTCCGGCTTCAGCCGGCCTACGACGCTCAGCCACGCGTTCATGCGATCGGCGCGTTCTTTGCCGGTCAGCGCGAGCGGAACCCAGATGTTCGCGCGGCCCATTAAGGTGTAATGGAATTCTTCGGGCATCACACCGACGACGGTGTAGGACTCGCCGTCAAGCTTGATGGTTCCCCCGATGAGGTTCCGGTCGGCGTTGAACCGGTCGTGCCAAAGCCCCTGACTTAGAATCGCGACGTGACCTCCGCCCGATCGGTCCTCGTCCAGGTGGAAGGTTCGCCCGAGCGCTGGGCGAGTTCTCAACGTGTCAAAGAAATTCGCGCTTACGCGGGCGCCGAGAACCCGCTCGGGGCGGTCGTTTCCGGTTAAATTGAAAGTCCATGCAGTCCAGGCGGACAGGTTCTCGAAGACTTCGTTCTGTTCGCGCCAGTCGTTGAAATCGGGCGCGGATGCGGGTACCTTCCAACTTTTCTTGGTATCAATTTCCCAGAGGACCGCCAGACGATCGGGTTCCGGGAACGATGCTGCATGCAGAACCCACTGGCGCACCATGTTGAAAAGCAGCGTGCTCGCGCCGATGCCCAGGGACAACGTGATCACGATGAGCACAGCTACTCCGGGCCTTTTGGTCAGCATTCGGAAGCCGTAGCGCAGATCGCGAAGCAGGTTTCCCATGTTGGCGGATCCTCTTGGCGCAGGAGCGTAAGGAACCTACACGTGCTCCCTCTAGAATTCGCAGTTCTGCTGCCAATCAGGACTACGGCTAAATGGATGGATTGCAGATGTTTAAGAGGATGTCGTGCGCGCCGAAAGGCAAGAACTGACCGCTCGCGGGAGGCGGCGTGACGAAAGCGGACACTGCGCCTACTTGGTCTCGCCGCTTCGCGCGCTCGCACCAGATCGCGCAACGCCTCGTGGGCTGCGTCGGGCACCCAGGCCGCCGTCAATTCTCCGGCCCGACAATTTCTCGCAAGTTTCAACGTATCCCGCCGATCCGTCTTCACCCGATCCCCGGCTTTCACCGGCACCAAGGTGGGTGCCACCACCTCGTATTTCGCTCCCATCCGCGTCAATTGCCAGTACAGCGCGTAGCCTGTCGGACCCGCCTGATAACAAAACCGCCGCTCTTCCACCGGCCACCGTCTCTTCACCAGCTCCCGAATCGATTCTTCGCGATTCGGTATCACCCCCAGCGACCTAATCTCCCCGTCCTGCTCCGCCACGGCTATGGACGCGCCGCCCGCTCCCCTGATTGCGCCCGCGCCGCGGCATCCCTGCCGAACGCTTACGCCGCGTCCGACTTCACGTCTAAGCCGGGAGGCGAATCATGACAAGAACTTGGCTCGTCGCGACCGCGTTTGCCGGACTCCTGTCCATCGTGCCGGCGCGGCCGCCGGACGCAGACGCTGAGCGTGCAAGAGCAGAACTGCTGACGCTGCATCAGGCGGACCGCCGCGCCCATTTCTCGCACGACATCGGCGCACTACTGGCGACGCTGCCAGCCGAGCTCATCTATGTGCGCGAAGGGAAGGTCGAGCATCAGTCAAAGGAGCAGTTGCGCCACCGGTTCGAGGAATACTTTCGTGGCGCAGAGTTTTCGGCGTGGGACGACCTCGAACCCCCAATCATTCATGTTTCACCGGACGGCCAGATGGGCTGGATGATCCTCCGCGTGAAAGTCGCCTATACCCAAACGGACCCCGGAGGCAAGAAAACAGGCGAGCAGACCGTGATGGCCTGGATGTCGGCGTATGAAAAACGCGACGGCAAATGGTTGCACGTCGCCAACATCACCACGGTCGAGCCTAATTGAGACGAGGGCCGATGCCGAGAGCATGCAAGTCACAACTACGGTCTGCTCTATTGGCGGTTGCGGCGTTTCCCGGCACTTCAACGATGGCGCAGCAGCCCGCGCCGCAACCGGCTGCTCCTCCTCCATTCGAGCAGGTGTACAAGATGCCGGTGGTCTATTCGGTGCCGGGCGAGGATAAGGTTCAGGTCCGCCGCGATATCGTTTACAAAACGGTGGAGAGACCCGCCGGCGGCAATCTAGAACTGAAGCTGGATGTGTATACGCGCCGTGAAGCAAATCCGGGCGACCGATTTGCCGCGGTCGTGCTGATCAGCGGCGGAGGCGCGGGCGATCATGACTGGCGCGATTCCGGGGTTTACAACTCTTACGGCAGGATTCTTGCCGCCTCAGGATTCACGGCAATCACGTTCAGTAAGCGCTACGAGCGAACCATGGACGACTCGGCGAAGCTGGAAGATTTCCATGATTTGGTCCGCTACATCCGGAGCCATGCGGCGGAGCTGCAGGTCAACGCGGACGACATGGCATTCTGGGGATTCTCGGGAGGGGGACTCCTTCTAAGTCCAGTTGTGGCGGAGATGCAGCCTTACGCGCATGCGGTGGTCTGTTTTTACTGTGTAGCCGACGTGGATTTTCCTTCGACGCAAGGAACAGATTCAAAGGCGTCTGAGAGACTTTCGCTGACCGCACAGATCGAAAACGCGCGGGGAACAGTTCCTCCAATCTTCGTGGGCCGTGCCGGATGGGACAGCGCTGATCTGAACCGCAACCTCGATCGCTTCATCGCGGAAGCCATGGCGAAAAACCTGTTGATTGAAGTAATGAATCATCCCACGGGACGTCATGGCTTCGACATTATCGACCCAAATGCGCGCTCGCGGGAAATCATCCAGCGGGCACTTGAGTTCTTGCGAACTCATCTCGGCGACGGCTGACGAAGGTTTTTCCCGCCGCATTCGCCCATGGGACTTCGGACAGCAGACTAGGTTTTTCGAGATCAATCGGAACAGGGAACGATCCGGGAATGGAATTCGCTGAGCGACGGTCTCGGGCACGGCGTGACCCACAGAAGGATTTATGAAGTTAACTCTAGCGGTGATAACGATGACAGTGGTTTGTTTGAGCTCCGCGGCTCAGGACATCACCCACGTAAATGCCAAGACCCCTCGAGATGTACAGATCCGAATCGCCAAGCTCGCCGCACCCAAAGAAATTACTGACCATGCAGACATATACGTGTTAGGAGAACACGGATATGAACTGGCGAAACGTGGGGACAACGGTTTTTCTTGCATGATCGAGCGGGAGAAACCTGACACGATGGAGCCCGAGTGCTACGACGCAGAGGGCACCAGAACTACGGTCAGAGTGCGGCTCTATGAAGAACAACAGCGCGCGAACGGGGTCAGCGAACAAGAAATCGAACGCTCGGCAAAGGCGGGCTACCGATCGGGAAAATTCAAACCGCCTTCCAAGCCGGGAATCGTGTACATGTTGTCGGATTATAACTATGTGTTGAATCCGGAAACGGGAAAGACTATCCACTTTCCCGGACATTTGATGTTTTACGCGCCATACGCTACTGAGAAGACCGTAGGATCCGGCGAAGGAGCTCCCTACCTCGTCCATCCAGGGGAACCGGACGCACTGATGATCGTGGTGCCTGCAAAGTCTCATTAAACGCGATTAAGAGTTTGGTACCGGGGTCGGGATACTTCGTCAGAGAGCGGCGGATTGTTTGTGTGCTTCGCCAACTCCGATTCGGTCCCTTGTCCCTCGCCAAAATTCTATCTCCGTCGAAAATGGCGCGATTCCTTCTCGCCGCGGCGCGAACAGGGAGCCATGTGATTTCGGCGTCGGGTTTATCCGCTATCGCGATGGCAGGTTGGCCTCAGACTGATTTCAGTATCCGAACGAGAACACCCGTGCCCACCAGGTCCACCATCGTGTGGGCAAGGATGTTGGCCACCAAATCTCGTCGCCAAAGATAGAACCCTGTGAGAATGCCGCCCAACACCAACGGCTGCAGTATCCTGGCCCCGCCTTTTCCTCGTTGACAGGATTGCCGACAAGCATCGTCCGAGTGATCGCCCAATCCTTCTCGCAGTATTCTGGTGGATGGTCTTTCTCGAAGCCTTCGGCGCGCAATCGTTCAAGGTTCTTCATTTGTGCAGGATCTGGAATCCTATCCGCATCCTGTGCCGTGTGTTCGGGCGCATACTTCGAGCCGAATTTCCTGGGCACCGGACCAATTTGAACGATTCGCTCGACGTACTCCGGATGCTGCGTGGCATACAGCACGACCATCATGCCGAGATAGGATTCGCCGATTAGGCTCACTTTCGGTGCGTTGAAATGCCGACACACGGCCTCGAGATCATTCACATCGGCCTGGATGCTGATTTTCGAGGTATCCGTGAGGGAATCCGAACGGCCGCGATTACGCATATCGTAGGAGATCATGGTGCGATCCTTCGCGAGCGATTGAAAATCCTGGCCGACGAGGGCAATCTGGACTGTCTCGCGAGCACAACTTCGGAAAAGCTCATAAGTCCTTACTCGAAGCTGCCGGTTACACCCTGAAATCGGTTTCGCGCCTGCTTGTAAAGCCACTTCATCACGCGAGCGGCGCTGTAGCAGTAGGCAACGTTGTAGCCAAGGGTCGAAAAGCACTGGGGCTCACAGCCTTTTTTCATCTCTGCTAGCTGGTGGAGGTCGAATTTCTGATTTTCCACGGTGCCCCAGTCGAATTTCGCGTTGTACATCGGAAAGCAGGGCGCGAGCGTGCCGTCGGTGCGGACGATCAACCAGTTCTGCCCGGCCCGGCAACCCCAGTGCTCGCCTTCCCCTCGCATGAATCCCTTCATTTTCTGCAGGCGCGGGATCGAGTCCACCATCTTGTAGCCGTGGCGCTGTTTGTCGATGAGCCAGTCTAGCAGGTCATCGACCATGGCGAAGTCGTCCGGACGAATGTAGGTGTCGTTCTCACTGAGGTGCTTGAAGTGGGGCTGCTCCATCATGGGAGCTTCGTTGATGTGGAAGGTGAGAGAGATGCCGTTGTCGTGGGCGATCTCCACCAACTGCTTCACGTCTTCGATGTTGGTGCGGCAAATGTTTGTATTGAAGAAAACTGTGTAGCCGTAGCGATACTGCCGCTTCACCAGGTAATCGAAGTAGGAGCGTACGTGTTCGAGCGCTTTGGGCAGGCCCGGCTTTTCCCTAATGGCATCGACAGCGAAGTTGATGGTGGCGATTCCCGCGTCAGCGAGGCGATCGATCACATCGGGACGGAGCAAACGCGCATTGGTAGCAAGGTATACCCAGAAATCCTTCTTCGCGGCGTAATAGACAACCTTGTGAACGAAGTCGGGACGCAGAAGAGGTTCGCCGCCAGTGGGAGCGAGAACGCGACAAGGCGTGGAGTGGAGCCAATCAATCGCGCGCCGGGCGGTGTCCTCGGTCATGCCTTTTACACGATTGTCATAAGACCAGCAATAGTGGCAATCGAGATTGCATTTCCACTCGGTGAAGAGGTAAGCGATGATCGGCTGAAAATCTCCAGGCAGCAGGCGTGATTTGAAATACGGAAACATCCAGCCGCGCATGGTCTTGAGAATGCGGGCGGTGGGCCATTGCCTCTTACCCGTGCTCACGACTTGCTCGTGGGCCGCGAGGTCCCCTGTGTCGAGCTCATGAAGCAGTTCCGGCTGCTGCGGAAAGATCGGCGTCGGCAGAGTTTTCGCTTCGTTTGAAGAATCAGATGACGGTTTTTGAGAAGGCTGCTGAAGGAGACTATGCAGCGGAACGTCTAAGCGGAAGGGAAACGCAGGGACCGTTGGAAGTGGTTGTTGTGCGTCTGACATAAGTATTCTCCTCCTCATCGCGGGCAATCCGGAAGGATTCACACGAAGATAGCCATCTCGAGAGATTGATCCCGATCGGAAGCGTCTCTCGCGTCGGTGCTCACCACTGCGGACAACCCCCAAGAAAAGCGAAAGAGCGCTACCCTCGTGGCCCTAAACTTGGATTCCGCGACCTCCCAAAGCGATTCATCCTGTTTAGCCGGAAATGCCCGGGGGCTGCCATCGCGCGCCAACCGTGACCGACTATACGAATCAACCCATCGGGAAAAAGATGGACACTGGCGAAATTGTCATCTGCCCGTACTGCGGAAGAGTCGGTCTAATTAAAGCGGTCGAAGATTTAAAGTGGATCACACACTTTGATGGACTGACGCCGAATCAAGATGGGACTCATTCTGTTCCCGAAGATGAGTGTCCAAAACCAGGAATCCCTCTTCTACCATTTGGTCATGAATAGATTTAGTGTCCTGATACTTGGAAAACTTTCCGTCGCCGTCCTTAGCCAAAAATTACTGTCTGGAAATCTCTGAACGTAGTTTTTCAACTCTTCGGAGTTCCATCGACAAATCTTAAAACCTTTTTCGTCTACGTGAGCAGACAACGGGACAGGCCCGTCTGTACGAGCTTTGATTGATTTCATAGATTGCCTTCTGATTTACTTCGGGACTCGCGCCGTTTTTCGGCGCGGATGACATTTTGGCGAAGCACACCCGCCGGTCAAGTTGCCAAACAAATCACATGTGTAGGTGTTGTCCAACGCTCCCGCAGAAGTAGTGAGTGAGGTAACTATGCCCAATCCGTCCTGCGAGTAGTAGTTCGGCTTGCTGGAACGAAGCTCAGACAACGGCTCGTCGATGTTTTGTGTCATCGCATAAAGATATCATTCGCGACTCGCCATCACTGGCGCCCTGCGCGCTGTGGCGAGCCCGCCAGGCCACCAGTTCCAATCGCCTGCCATACGAAGGAGCGCGGGACCGATCACAATACGAACGAATGTCGCGTCAATCAACACGGCGACCGCCAACGTAAATCCGATCATCTTGACTACCAGGAAATCTCCGAAGGTGAATGCAGCAAATACCACGATCATGATCGCGGCGGCGCTCGTAATCAGGCCTGCGGTTCTGGCCAGACCCTCCGGGATGGCATCCATTTCACTCAGTCCGCTCCTTCTGGCTTCGAGAACGCGTGCAACCAGAAATACCTCGTAATCCATGCTCAATCCGAAGACGATGGCAAAGGCGACGATCGGAACAAGGGGAAACACGCTACCGGTTCCCCCAGCAACTCCCAGGAACCTGCTTCCGTGTCCATCTTGGATAACGAAAACCAATGCTCCGAAGGACGCCGCGACCGAGAACAGGTTGAGCGCGATGGCCTTCACGGCGGCGAAGATCGATCGGAACCCGCAGAGCAGAGCAAGGAGCGTCCCCCCCACTACCAGCGCCATTACGGAAGGAAAGCGGTCTCTGATAATCGTTTCATAATCGGCGTTGAGTGCCGGGATGCCCCCGACAAGAAGGGTTGCACTAGGCACTCCGGTGAGAGCTGGCGCGCCGGCCTTCCGGAGCTCCCGCACCCAGTTGACCTGGTCGCGCAGGGAGACCGAACTCGCGGGTAACACCTCAAGCAGCGCCGCTCGTCCGTCACTACTCAGGAACGTTCGACGCGTCTCCCGAGAGAGGTCAAGGAGGGAAGACCGGTTGCTCTCCGCAATCGTAGTGATAGAAATCACGCGGTCACAGCGAGGGTCGCCAGCGAGGCGCTTGGTGAGACCATCCAGCGCATTCCACCCCGAGTCGGTTTGCGCGATGGAATCCGTCGGAAGTTCGACAATGACGCGCAACGATTCAACAACACCGCCCCGATCCATCCGTTCAAGGGTGTGGAGCGCATGGACTGATTCCGCCGCCTGCGGAAGCCAATCCCCTCGGGGGAGACTGGTATCCAGTCGTCTGACCTGCCAGGCGAGCAGAAGCAAAGGAGTACCTGCCACAATGAGGGCAAGCCAGGGATGCGCAACGATCATCTTTCCCCATTGCCGCCAGCGATTTCCGGTACGTGCGGCCCGATGCGCATCCAACTTTGGAGTAAAGGGCAATCGGCCAAGGTCGATCCGCGGACCGAGCAACACCAGCGCAGCCGGAACGAGGGTATTTGTAAGCAACACACTCATTCCCGTCACCAAGAATCCTGCGACACCGATGGAACGGATTTCGCTGATCGGAACCGTCAACAGGGCTAGAAATCCGATGGCTACCGTTGAGGCTGAAATCAAGAGCGTGCGACCTGCCTGACGTGCCGCGATGAGCGAGGCCGCGGATCCGTCGTGCCCGGCGGAAATCGCTTCCCGGAAGCGGCTGATCATGAGGAGCGCGTAGTCGATTCCCAGGCCCAGGCCAAGCATGGTGGCCAAATTCTGAACCAGAATGGATAAGTGCCAGCGTTGGGCCAGGAATCCCGTTATCGCCAGAGTGGTCGCGATGGCAAGCTGGCCAACCGCCAATGGAATCAGGGCGGCGACGAGGCTTCCAAAAGCCACCAGCAGAAGCGCGAGGGTCGCGGGGATCACCAGGCTTTCGCCGCGATGCACGTCGGCGGCGCTCGCTTTCCGTATATCGAAATTCAGTGGAATCTCGCCTGTGAGTTCAAGCTTCACCGCCGGATAACGGCCCCGCAGTTGATTTTCAAGCGAGCTTGCCAGCTGGTGAAGCTCCGGAACAAGCGACTCGACTGGACCGCCGGTCGACGTGAGTCCCACGAGAACAAACGTTCCCCCTCCCCGGCCCAGAAAAATCGGATCGCGCAACTCGAGATAGGACACCACTCCTGAAACACCGGGTTGCTCTCTCAGTCCTGCCACGATGGTTTGTAACGCTTGCCCGCCTTCCTCCGAATCCGCAGGGGGGAGTCCTTCGATCACCAGAACAACGCGGTCCACAAACGGCGACCGAAAACGACTGGCCAGCTCCTCCCGGACAGTTTCAGCTTGGCTCCCTTCGACACGGGTTGCGGTCTCCAGGCGGCGCTCCGCGTGAAAAGAGAATGGAAGAAGTGCGATGGCTGCTGCGAGAACGATCCCTGAAACCCAAAAACGGCGCACATACATATCTATGATGATGTCATATCACATAAGATCGTCGTCACCAAAACTCTCCGGTGGCGCCTAAGACCACAGGGGCGAAAGAGGTGCTCCGTCCGGCCCCGGTTCGTACGTTTGCGCTTCGTTTCGCGAGTTTACACTTGCGCAGGGCTCACGTACTGAGCTATCTGAATCTGCTAAACTTTGCCCCATCGAATTAGGAGGATCAATTCGCACCTTACTTTTGCTCGGGCTGCTTGCCGCCATCCAACCTGGAGTGGCAGACCCGCGCCTTGGCTCGTGGACGCTCATCACTGCGGAGTCTAGTCTGGATCCTCCGAACCGGCTCTCCATAACACCTCTGCATGACGCGGTGCATGTAGTCATGTTCGGCGAAACCCATCTCGATTTCACGGCCAATTGGAACGGACACGATTCGTCCGCACCAGGCAATCTCGCATTCAATCAAATTGAGCTGCGCAGGATCGATAAGCGGCAGGCGGAGGTCAAGGAGAAAAAGGACGGAGCTGTTGTGGCGACGGTTCGCGAAAAAATTTCGAATGATGGCAACCAGCTCACGACTACGACTGCGACCGCCGGCCACGCCGATAAAATCACCGTGTGGACGCGAAGCGGAGGTACGAAGGTCCCGAGTGACCTCTTCGCAGGCGAATGGACGCAAGATCTCAGCAAGACCCGTTTGCGGCAAGGTTTGGTGCTCAAAATCGAGACGGACGGAAGCGATGGGATCCGTTTTCTGGGTGACTTCAGCTATACCGCCCGTTTTGACGGAAAGCAATACGATCTAAAGAACTCGCGCAACGATACCGTGACGCTTGAACTTGTTGATCCTCACACGGTGGATGCCATCTACCGGCGGGACGATCAAGTCACTCAAAAGGACAGGTGGGTGGTTTCCGCGGAAGGACGGCAGATGACACTATCCACCACAGGCACGTTGGAAACCGGCCAGCGGCTAGCGGAGGAGCTCTTGTTTAAGAAGCAGTAGCGGATATTGCATCTGTGCAGTCCAGAAGCCGATCGCTCGGTGACACTGCGTTGACCTCACGAGTCGCGACCGAAATGATCCCCTTGCGATACATGAATTTCAGAATGCCGTTGACCGTATCTTCCAGGGACGGATCTGCTTTGCCCCACACCGAGGCCTCGCGGGCCATTTGATAAGAAGAGCTGTCATAGCGTTTGAACTCCATCGCGGAGATGTTGTCGACCGAGCCCACCAAAAAATCCAGCAGCGGAAACAGAAGATCTTCCTTCCGGCACCTCCGGATCAGCTCGGGAACGAAGTCGGGAAGCCTGAATGTTTCGAATTGCCGCCCAGTCGCTTTGGTAATAAGCCTGGTGATATCCATCATGTTCGAATAGTCGTCCCGCGTCACATGGTAAGTCTTATTCGCTGTACCGGGAGTGGTAGAGATCGCAACGATGTTGTTCGCCACAATGTCCGCCGGAACAAAGCTGACTTGGTTGAGCGTATCAACGCCAATGCCGTGATTCACCATGAACGCAACTAAGCGAACGGCGATATCGAAGTTGTTGCCTCCGCCCGTGACGGAAGGACTCACCAGAGCAGGCCGGAAAATCCGCGCGGAAAGTCCCCGGCTGCGTGCGTCCACAACCACCTGTTCCGCCACCCATTTCGATTGGCTGTACCCAAAATCCAGCAGCTCCATATTCTCGTTCAGGTCGGTCTCATTCAGGACTGATTTCACCGCCCAGCCAAACACGAAGGTAGTCGAAACATAATTGAACTCTTTGGGCCTTCGCTCGAACGCCAATCTTACGACCTCATTGGTTCCCAGCACGTTCGCCTCACGCATCAGGTCGTAGTTGAACAGGTAGTTCACGGTTGCACCGTTGTGGAAGACTGTGTCGATTTCACTCGCGAGGAAATCCCACACGTCCTGCGTCAGGCCCAGCTTTGGCTGCCCAAGATCGCCGCAGACGGCGATCACCCGAGCTTCGAACTTCTCCATCACATCTATTCCGCAGGGTCCCATTGACTCCATCGCAGCTCTCAGTCTTTGCTTACCCTGCTGTTCATCGGAAGACCTGACGAGAACATAAATCTTCGCCCGTGTCTGTTCCAGCAAGCTCTTCATCAGGAAGGGTCCTATGAAGCCGGTCCCGCCGGTGAGCAGCACGTGATTCGGCGTCGTTATCTCCGGCATGGGCAAAGGCACCGGAGGCTCGAAGATGAGCTTCCTGTCGTTGCTCATCATCTGCTTCTCGGCGGCGCGCTGCTCTTCACGGAAAACCGCAAGCGAATCACGCAGATGAACCAGTGCCTCTACGGGAGCGCGCTTCAACTTCTCGGCTAGTCCAAACAGCTCCGCTACAGCAACACGCTGAATCACACCAATATCTACCTGCCTCGCCAGCATCTCGGCGCCTTTATCTTTCAGGAGTTCCTTCAGCTCATGCACGAACACGACAAGATCCAGGGAATCCAGGCCGGCTTCGACGAGGTTGCACGATTCCCGGCCTGTCAGGTTGTATCTGGCTTTCAATTCGGCGAAAGTGGAATGCATGTCGGAATCGGACGGAGAGTTGCCGGCGTCCTTCTCCCGCGAAAAGTCGGAAAGAACGGTGAACTTGCCTTCCAGCCACATCTGCTTGGTCTTATGCCGCATGATCTTCCCCGAACTCGTTCTGGGGATCGCACGAGGAGCAATGAGGGAAATCACCGCCACTTCCACGTTGAGATAATTTCGGACCGCGGCGGCAATCTTTCGTGCGTCGGGAAGCGCCCTGGGATTTTTGACTTCGGCGACGATTGCCAGCGCAGGTTCGCTGTCTTCCTGAATCTGGAACGCGGCGACGCAGTTGTGCCGGATCAGACCAGATGATTTCTCCACGACGTTCTCAATGTCGTGCGGGTAATAGTTTTGCCCACGGAGAATAATCATGTCCTTGATGCGACCGCAGACGTAGAGTTCGCCGTCGTGGAAGAATCCTATGTCGCCGGTCCGAAGGTAGCCGTCGTCATAGGGAGTATCGTCCACAAGCCGCGCACGAAACTGCTTCAGACTCAATTCGGGATTATTCCAGTAACCTCGGCATTTACCGCTTCCGGCGACCCAAATTTCGCCGGTGCGCTCTGGCTTAAGAGGGAAATGCCCTTCCGGATCCACGATCTTAACGTCGAGACCTGGGAGCGGCGTTCCACAACTGACAATCTGAGTGGCCCCGCCGATTTCAGAGACCTCCGTAGTCATGCGGGCCATCCCCAAGGCCAGGGCACGCTTGTTGACGGAAACGATGTTACGACCGCCCAGTGAGACCGCCAGAGTATTCTCGGCCAGCCCGTAGGCGACACAGAAACTCTCGGACTTGAGTCCATAGGACTGAAACGCTTCTAGAAACCGGGTGTAGGTATCCGGCTTTACGGGTTCCGCGGCGCACATCAAAACGCGAAGCGAGCTGAGATCACAAGCCGCCAGACTCTCGTTGGAAAGCCTCCCGGTGCGCAGACAATAGTCGTAGGCGAAGTTGGGGGCAGCCGTCGCGGTGGCGTGGTAAGTCGTCATCGCATCGAACCACAGGATCGGCCGCTGAATGAAGTCCATGGGAGCGAACCCGTACGTCGTGCCACCTTTCAGTGCCGGATACAGGTAGCACCCGATCAATCCCATATCGTGATACTGCGGAAGCCAGGAAACGACGACCGGCGCGGGATGGTCGATCACGAGCGGACACGTATTCAGAATGTTTTCGTGCGTCACGATCACGCCCTTGGGCTCCATCGTCGAACCCGACGTGTACTGGAGAAACAAGATCTTCGATGGATCGACAGCCGGTGGGTCAGAAATCGCCTCCACAGGACCTTCCGTGGGGATCCACGGAAGACCGGAAATGTAATCTACGTCAATGCCGCACGCCGAGACTCCACTTCTGGCGAGATTCGTCTTGAGGGATGCCTGGTAGTCTCTGCTAGTTAAGATCCCAGCCGCCTGGCAATCCTTTGCGATGTGTACCATCTTGTATAGCGCGCTTTGGAAGCCGCGCGAACTGGGGGGATAGACCGGCACGGGGATCAATCCGGCGCGCACGCAGCCAAAGAACGCGCAGATCATTTCGAGCCCCGGTGGGTAGGCAAGCAGGAGCCGGTCTCCCGCCGCGAAACGCCCCTCTTTCCACAAGTGTCCGGCGATCGCTTCCACACGCTGGAGAAACGACGCGTAGGTGTAGCTTTCGATCGGATCGCCGTTTACATCAAGGTACGAATGAAGGAGTTTGTCCGGGTGCTCATCTGCCAGCCTATCCAGGTGGCCTAAAATTGACGCCGTCATCAATCAGCGATCCTCCAATGTTGAATAGAACGCAACTCAGTAAACGAAACATCTCTCCCCCAGCGAGTGAGGTGATCCGCGATTGAGTTTGAAAGTGCAGACCTGAAATTTAGGCCGACGGTGAGAATGTAGGCGTAGTTTTTTCTCAGCATAAGCGTCGCTCGACGCTCTGGGGAACGATGTTTTCCTATTTGGGCTCACAGGGACGCGAACGGGACTTCGGGAACTCCGTCGACCTTCTATGGTCCCTTGCAGGAAGCCCGTTTCGTTATGGCTCATTGATGGCTATATGTTAGCAAAGCATTTTAGACTATGCCATGTGTCATCGCTTCTAGTTCACGCGCTGCAACCAGGCATCGTCCGCTCCGAATGTTCTTGATTGTGTTTACGGGCCCGCATTAAAATCGTGCGGCGAGACTGTCGGCGGCGCGGCACAATTTCGCTGAGGGTCAGGACCCCGGATGCGGCGTATGGAACGCGTCGGGTCCAATTAGCATGATCGCGGAGGCGCCGGTGACGTTCGAAACTGAAGCCATAATCACTCAAGAGCCGGAGACTCCGGATCTCGTCCCATCGGAAGCCTCAGCGGCGTCGATTACCGAGCCCGTCGGTGCAGCTTCCTTTCCGAAAGTCTTACGCGGTCGCCTGGATAGGTTTTTTGCCGACCAGAACATTACTCCCAAAGCGAACCGCACGATGTGGGTCAAGATCGCTGTGGGTCTGGCAGTCCTCGGGGGCACTTGGATTGCTCTGTATGCTCTGAGGCCCGATTCATGGAAGTTTGTTGCCCTCTACCTTTTAGGCGGCCTCGCGCAGACATTCCTTTTGCTGAACATCGCCCATGACAGCAATCACAACGCCATCTCGTCCCGGCCGCGCGTCAACAAGACCCTGAACTATGTCTTCGATTTGTGCGGAATCAGCTCGTACATGTGGCGTATCCTCCATCATCGGGGCCATCACTCCTGCATCAATCTCCACGGCGAAGATGATGCGCTTTCGGGACGCGGCATCTTTCGCTTTACCCCCTATGAATCCCGCGCGCCGTGGCACCGATTCCAGCACATCTATGCGCTGTTCTTTTATGCAATGTTCTCTCTCGACTATGTGTTCTTCAGGGACTTCGAGAGCTTTTTCTTCCCGTCCCACGATTATCTGAAACGCGCCAATCATTCTCTGCGCGAATATGCCATTCTCGTTGCCGGCAAGGCCTTCTACCTCACTTACATGCTTGTCTTGCCGGTGATGGTGCTGGGGAAATCACCTCTACTAGTCGTCGGGGCGTTCCTCCTCGTCCATTTGTTCGTCGGTTTAGCCGTAACGCTTGTATTCCAGACGACGCACACCGTCGACAGCACCTACTTTCCCACGGACCGCGGTGAGTTTGACAACGGCGTGTATCACATCTTCGCGACAACGGCGGATTATGCGACGGAAAATTCGCTCGTCGGTTGGCTCGTTGGCGGGCTCAACCATCACATCGTCCACCATCTGTGCCCTTTCGTGTGCCATACCCACTATGCTCCGCTGACCAGGATTGTGAAGGAGACCGCGGAAGAGTTTGGGGTTCCTTATCGGCAGCATCCCACCATGGCTCAGGCAGTCCGGCATCATCTGATACTCTTGAAGCAGCTAGGGAACGAAAACTGATTCTGAGCATTTTATTTTTTACCTATGGCCCCGCTACGACTTCCTACAAGTGAAAATGAAATCGCCTGCGGTTCGAAGCAAGTATCAGGACGGCTGGGTATGACCTCATCCACGCCTCTCCCCGTGGTTTCCCGATTTCGCTGCTTTGCGGATTCTCGCGCAATGTTCCGCAATCCCGTGCAGGTTTTGTCCAGATACAACGAAATCTTCGGCGACACATTCCGGCTCTACTTGGGTGGTCTCAAGGACGCGATCGTTACGATCGATCCCGCTGTCATTCAGCACGTGTTAAAGACCAATGCGGAGAACTACCAGAAATCCGAAATTCAAGTAAAGCGGATGGGCCACTTCCTGGGGAAAGGTCTTCTCACGACCCACGGAGAAGCCTGGCGCACGCAGCGGCGTCTGATCCAGAAAGGCTTCGATCGAACGGAGCTCGATGCGTTGTCCTCAATCATGCAGGACTCCCTTGCCGAGTCGCTGCGGGATTTCGACAGACAGGTCCGTCGCGGTCCTGTTGATATCTACCCCCAGCTGATGAAAATTACCTTCGCGATGGTCGCCCGATCGCTATTTGGCGCACGGTTGAGGGAGGAAGACATCGATCTTGTCAGCCACACCATCTGCACCGTCCAGGAATTCATTGTTCGGCAAACCCTTCAGCCCTATCTGAATCCCTGGTTCGCCGTCTCGGGCGAACTGCGCAGGCACGAAGACATGCGAACCCGCGCGGACGCCATTCTGCTCGAATACATCAAGAAGCGCCGCAACGAATCGCCCGGCCACGATCTGCTGCAGACTTTGATGGATGCGCGTTACAGCGATGGCGAAGGCATGAGCGATAAGCTCATCCTGAGTGAGAGCATGCAACTTCTGGTCGCCGGCCATGAAACATCTTCGAATGCGCTATCGTGGCTTCTTTATCTCTTGAGCTCGCGTCCGGATTGTCTCGAAGGGGTAAGGCAGGAATTTGATTCCGTGCTCGGCGAAGCGCCTCTGAGCCACAGCGACGTTCCCAAATTCGAATTTGCGACTCAGGTCATTCAGGAGGCGCTCCGGCTCTACCCGCCGTTTTGGATGATCGACCGCATGGCCGTCGCGGACGACCGCGTAGGCGACCTCGCCATACCCCGCGGATCGACGGTCATTGTGTATGTGTACGGTGCGCACCATGCTCCGCGCTACTGGCAGAATCCGGAGAATTTCGATACGGAGCGTTTCACCAAAGCGAACGACAAGCTGCGCACGCCCTTCACCTTCCTTCCCTTCGGGGGCGGACCGCGAGGCTGTATCGGTGGAAATTACGCGATGCTGCAGATCCTTATGATTTTGAGCGATCTGCTCAGAAAATACGATTTTCAGTTGGCTCCGAGCCAAATGATCGAAGCTCGTCCGATGGTCATTCTGCGGCCGAAGCACGGAATCCGCATGACGTTCACGAATATCATCGCGCCGGCCCCTGTCCCTGGCCAAGACTCTATCCGGCTGCAGAATCAACGGCTTGCAGCAATCTCCCCGCCGCTAATTTGATATAACTCCAGGCATGTTCAACCCCTCTCTCGTGTGGTTCGGCGCGCTTGTCCGCCTATTTCGCAGCCGCAGCAATCTTGTCTTCGAGAACTTCGTGCTCCGCCAACAACTCGCCGTGCTGAAGCGCCGGCGCCCTCGGCCAGGCCTCAACATCTTCGACAAGCTCTTTTGGGTTACCGTCCGTCGGTTTTGGTGAGGATGGAAACAGACTCTCATCATCGTCACGCCTGAAACGGTGGTCCGGTGGCACCGGGCTGGCTTTCGTTCGTATTGGAGGCTGATCTCCCGAGTCAGGAATCGGGTTGGAAGAAGACAGACATCCAAGGAGGTTCGAGTGTTGATCTTCCGAATGGTTCGCGAGTATCCAACCTGGGAGCACCGCGCGTCCATGGCGAGCTTCTCACGCTCGGCTTTGATGTCTCGGAGCGAACGATCTCCCGTTGGATGCGCCGGGCGTCTCGAGATCTCGAGTCGGCCAAACGGTGGCTCGCCTTTCTTCGAAACCACCGCGAAGCCATCGCAGCGATGGATTTTTTCACGGTTCCACCCATCAGTTTCCGTGTGCTTTATTGCTTCTTCATCATTGGCCATGACCATCGACGCATTCTGCACTTCAACGTCACAAAGAGTCCCACCCTATGTGGATCGTCCGGCAGTTAAGGGAAGCGTTTCCGTTCGAGTCCGCTTCGAGGTTTCTCATTTTCGACCGCGATGCGAAGTATGGGGGGAAGTTCCAGCCACGGTTCGGTCGATGAGAATCCGGTGTGTTCGGACTTCGTTCCGGAGTCCATGGCAGAACGGAATCGCGGAACGATGGATCGAGAGCTACAGGCGCGATCTGCTGGATCACATCATCGCGGTGGACGGACGCCATTTCAAACGCCTGCTCTCTGAATACGTTCGCTACTACCACCTAGACCGCACGCATCCTGGACTCGGTAAGGAAACACCGGGGCGCAGAATTCGCTCTGTGGCTACTGGTCGCATCATTTCTCATGACCGTCTCGGCGGGCTGCATCATCGCTACGATCGGGCTGCCTAATTTGAACCGACGTAACGCCGCGAAAGCGCCCGGGTTCCCCCATCCTTATACATAGGCTCTTGGCGCGGCCGTTGTCCTGGGGAGAATCTTCGCGCTCGGCGATAAGGAATTGCGCGATTTCAGCGCGGACAGAATTTTGGCGAACGACAGGTCCAAACGGGGTTGTAGGAAGCAAAAAACGAGGTTCTGGGCGGATGGTCGGCAAACAGGAATTAATTCGAATACTTCCGGATGCTCCGTTCTCAGGCGCTGGCCGGGAATTCGGACAGGTGGGACAAAAAGGAGAGAGGCGCTCGGTAACCTCACAAGCGCCTCCTCTACTGCGTCAACGTAAACCGTACCTCACTGGATCACCTCCTTCTCGGCAGGAACGCCGATGTCAACAAGAATGTTGAGTGATCCGAGTATAGCCAGAACAAGCGTTTCCTTAACCTTATTTGGTTTCTGCCATCCTGATTACGCCGTGTGGCATGCGGTCGCTCAGGAAATAGTTGGAATTTCTCCGATGAGCCGCGTCGGTGGACACCCGCCTGGGGGGATACCCCAGCCGTGGTCTCTGATGCTTGCGCTTCAAAACCGCGAGTTGCTGCCTCAGAACGAGGTTTCCGAGCAAGAGGCTGCGACGTGTGCGGAAGAGGTGGAGAATTGATGTGAAAAGGACTCGAATGAGGGGGAGCATGAGTCGAAGCAAGGTATTTTTGGCAGGACCTATTCATCGGAAGCTCAGGTGACGTCGACACGTCCCTAAGGCTTGGAATTTCTCCGGGACGTCTAGTACGATTCCGGACTCGGTTCCGGCAAGGTACTGAAGAGAATCTCGCGCAAGCGTTTTTGGGCGCATCGACAACGAGCCGTGAGCTGCGGAATTAATTAATAGATCTCCCAGATAGTGAGTTCTTGCATCTTTGTTTTGCAAGCAGCGAGTCGATGAGGATTGCAGCGAAGCGGGGAGGAATCCGGTGAAGCAATCACGGGTGTCTAAGGGCTTCTTGTTCGTGCTGTTCCTGGTCGCAATCGCATTATTGTGGGATCACGGCATCGGCTCGGCGAAACCCGCGCGGGCACAATCAGAAACTTCCGCGAAATCCGCAGCGCCGTCTCAACAGCTCAGCCCTGAGGGCCAAACTTTGTTGCGCGCCATCATCCAAGCGGGAAATCTCTCGGACCTCCGCTGGCCCGATTTTAGCGACTATGGCAAGCATTTGCAGAAATTCTACGAGTCGTACGGCTATTCGCTTCCGTGGGTCAGGGGACTGAAACCAACTGCGCAGGCGCAGCAAGTAATTGCGGTTCTGTTGGAAGCGGACCAAAAAGGATTGCCTGCTGACGATTACGACGGGCCGCGCTGGGGCGACCGCCTCCGGAAACTCAAACCCGCCGCGCCGGAGGCATCGGAAGCAGATGCGGTGCGATTCGATGCTGCGCTGACTGTTTGCGTGATGAGATATGTCTCGGACCTTCACATCGGCAAGGTGAATCCGAAGCATTTTGACTTTGGTCTCGACGTCGAGGCTAAAAAATACGATTTGCCCGAATTCCTGAAGGCACATGTTGTGGACGCTTCCGATGTGTCTGGCGTCCTGGCGCAAGTAGAACCGGCATACCCGGGTTACTTGCGCACGATTCACGCCCTGCACACGTATTTAGAGCTTGCGGGGAAAGATGATGGGGAACAGCTACCAGCCGCAAAAAAGACAATTGCGCCCGGCGATGCTTATCCCGGTGTCCCGCGGCTGATCCGATTGCTAAGCCTAGTGGGCGACCTTCCGGCTGACGCGAATGTTGCTGGGGATGGAACCGTTTATCAAGGTGCGATCGTGGATGCGGTAAAGAATTTTCAGCGCCGGCTTGGCCGAACGCCGGATGGACGAATCAGCCCGCAAACCTGGGCCGATCTGAACGTGCCTCTCAGCAGCCGAGTGCGGCAAATGCAACTGACTCTCGAGCGCTGGCGGTGGTTGCCCGTTTCATATCAAAAGTCGCCCCTCGTCGCGAATATCCCCGAGTTTCACCTCCGCGCTTACGACGAAAACTTCAAGATCGGCGTGACGATGAATGTCGTGGTCGGCAAAGCCTATGGCCACGATACGCCGGTTTTTAGCGACACAATGGAATATGTCATCTTCCGGCCCTACTGGAATGTCCCGTACTCCATCGCAAAAGCCGAATTTTTTCCGCGCATCGCTCGCGATCCCGACTATTTGTCGAAGAAGGGATTCGACGTGGTGAACAGCCGCCAGGAGGTCGTTACGTCCGGAACGGTGACGAGCGACGTGCTCGAACAGCTTCGGGCAGGCAAGCTCTTCGTCCGTCAAAAGCCGGGACCGAAGAACTCACTCGGACTCGTGAAGTTCATCTTTCCAAACAACTACAACATATACATGCACGATACGCCCGAGCAGGAATTCTTCTCCAAAACCCGGCGTGATTTCAGCCATGGCTGCATCCGGCTGGAAAGGCCTGCCGATCTAGCTGTCTGGGTCCTGCGCAATAATCCGGGGTGGAATATGGACCGCATTCGTGCGGCCATGAATGGAGATACCACGCAGCAGGTAAACCTTACGCATCCGATTCCAGTTTTGATCGTCTATGCCACCGTAATCGTGACGGAGGACGGAATCGTCCATTTCTACGATGACATCTACGGGCACGATGCCGCGCTCGAGAAAGTGCTCGAGGCGGGTTATCCGTACCCGGGTTAATCCCCGGTGATCAGGCTGGCAGGGCAGTCAAAGCACGACTGGCGGACGCGGCCGGTATCGACGTGGATGAAGTCAGAGTGAGGATAGTAACCCACGCCGCCGCGACGCAGGGCGAGCGCCGCCTGGCGCAGTTTGAGCGTGTCGATGCCGGGCATGCGCAGGTCGATCGCCTCCGCTTGAATGTGAAGGCTGTTCTTGGCGACTCCGGTGGTGTGAGCGCGAAGGGATTCGTTTGTCGAAGGACTGCGATAGCCGCAGACGATGTCAATCTCGCCGTCGGGATGCCCGATGGCAAATGTCAGCTCGGAGAGCATATCGTACAGGCGCGGATCGAAATGGCGAACGTCGCCCGTCCGATGATCGCGCAGGAAATAATCGAGCTTGGCGAGCACGCTCGGAATGTACTCGTCTCCGCGCCGGTAGACGATATCAAGCCGTTCGCCCGTGTGTGTGTTGAATAGCTGCAGGCGATGTTCCCCGCCTTGCTGAGAGGACACCTCGCGCGATTGGGAACCCGCGCCGCTCAGTGCAATCAGGAAGAGCATTGCGCCAGTGACCCATAGATATCGCGGAATCTTTCTAGCTGCGTGCATATACTCTCTTTCGACGCAATTTTAACACAAGCAGACATCTCTCCTAATTCGTCCGGGATGGGTTTTCAACCGCTCCGGAGCGAATCCCCAATTGAACGCGAACCCCTATCTCTGCCCACAACCAGTTCTTTTTGAGGTGGTCCAAGACACAGTTCTGGGCAAGCAAAATCTCAATGATATCGGGATGTCATGAAATAGGGATTTTGGGCAAGCAAGGGTTTTTGGGCAGGAGCTACAGACCGGACTTTACGTCTGGGTTCTTTATTGGTGCCCTCAGATCCCCCTTTGTTAACAGCGCGGGTCAACCACTTTACCGTCATGTTCGTACGAATTGAAACCCACTCCTTCCAAGGCTGTCGTGTCTGAACTGTAGCCCATTGATTGGCAGCTGCTTGCGCTCGGCTCATTTCCTCCAATCGTTTCTCTTGCCGTTTCTTTCTTGTCGCCGCCATAGCAGTCAATGTGGCGCCGCATCGTCGGGAGCAGTACGTCTTCTGCCGGGAGGTTTTCTTAACATAGTATTTGTCGCAGCGAGGGCACGGTCCCCCCAGTCTGTGCCACTGTGGATTTACGATTAGGTTCATGGTCGACAGTGATCTCGATGTCACCGTCACCGGCTTCGAAATTCCCGAGATCGATTTGATCTTGTCGCAAGCGGCTGCAGAACCAGACCCGGACGACGAGTTTGAGATTGATCAAACAATCCAAACCGTCACCCAATCCGGCGATCTCTGGCTCTTGGGCAGGCATCGCGTCCTATGCAGCAATTCACTTGAGGACAATTCGTTTAAGACCCTAATGGTCTCTCGGCGCGCCAGTGTGGTTTTTGTTGATCCTCCGTACAACGTGGCCATCGACGGCAACGTCTGCGGAAACGGTTCTCATTCCAGACGTTCGTAACCGGGACTCGCTCCGTTTCGGCGCGGATGACATTTTGGCGAATCACAGGTTGCTCGAAACGTTGCGTAAACCACCTTCAACTAGATGTTCGGTCTCGCTGAGGACGCGTCCCACAAGCGGACGGCTGCGCGCGATTGGGTGAAAAACAGACCTGCTAAGTGGTGCGCCAGCAATGGCCTAGAAGGCTTCTTAGATGGGCGAGGGCATGCTCTGAATCGTCGTAACATGTACTTGGAGGGGGAGCGATGACCTCATTCGGGCAAGCCGGCGGTATGGCCCGCGAATGATCGCGAAGGCGCCCGGGTTTGCGGCGAACAGAAATCTCTGAGGGGGGAGCCGATGCTGACACTTATGCAGGATCTGCGGTTCGGCGTCCGGGTGCTTGCGAAGTCGCCAGGTTTCACGATCGTGGCTGTGCTCACGCTGGCGCTGGGAATAGGCGCCAACACCGCGATCTTCCAGCTCATTGACGCAATTCGCCTGCGAACGATTCCGGTGAAAGACCCGCAGGAACTGGCGGCCGTGAGAATCGCAGACCGCACCTGGGCCTCGGGCAGTTTTAGTGGCCCCTACGCTCAGCTTACGTATCCGCTTTGGGATCAAATCCGAAAGCGCCAGGAAGCATTCTCCTCCTTTTCCGCATGGGGAAGCGACGAATTCAATCTTGCCACAGGCGGCGAAGTCCACCACGCGCGCGGCCTCTGGGCCAGTGGTGATTTCTTTCGGGCACTTGGTGTGCAGCCATTAGTCGGCCGGCTGATTTCCGATTCTGATGACCATCCTGGCTGCGAAGCTCCTGGAGTAGACATCAGCTACCGCTTCTGGCAGCGCGAATTCGGCGGTGAGGCCTCGGCGATCGGCAAGAAGCTCACGCTCGAAGGCCATCCTTTTGAGATTATCGGCATCACTCCTCCCACCTTTTACGGAGTTGTCGTCGGCCAATCGTTTGACGTGGCCATTCCTATCTGTTCAGAACCGTTGATCAACAGCGAAAATAACCGGCTTCCTGTGCGCCACGCCTGGTGGCTGGCTTCTATCGGCCGCCTTAAGACCGGCTGGTCCCTGAAGCGAGCCACCTCTCAACTCGAAGCAATTACGCCGGCGGTTCTTCAAGAGACGATTCCACCGTTTTACAACGCGGAAGGCGTGAGGAAGTATCTCGCGTACAAGCTCGCCGCCTTTCCAGCAGGCACCGGCTTTTCAGATTTGCGCGAGCAGTCACAGACCTCCCTGTGGCTGCTCCTAGGAATCTCTGGCCTGGTCCTGTTGATTGCGTGCGCCAATCTGGCAAATTTGATGCTCGCTCGCGCGAGCGCGCGTGAGCGTGAAATTGCCGTACGCCTTGCGTTAGGAGCCTCGCGTGGACGCCTGATTCGCCAATTGCTTTCCGAAAGCCTCCTGCTCGCGATTCTTGGCGCCGTGGCTGGAACTGTCCTGGCGAGTATTCTCAGCAGCTTCCTGGTCTCATTCATCAGCACGCCCTACAGTACTGTCTTCCTGGACCTGACGGTGGATTGGCGCGTGCTTGCGTTCACTGCGGGGCTCGCGATCCTGACGACGGTGCTTTTTGGCTTGATGCCAACCCTGCGCGCGACTGGAGCATCTCCGAGCTCAGCGCTGAAAACGGGTGGCCGGGGCATGACTGCCAGCCGCGAGCGCTTCGGCCTTAGGCGTGTCCTGGTGACTTCGCAGGTCGCTCTTTCCCTGGTGTTGTTGTTTGCGGCGCTGCTCTTCGTGCGCAGCCTCCGAAATCTAGTCACACTTGACGCTGGGTTCCAACAGGACGGCATTCTGATCACAACTGTGGACTTCACCCGGCTCAATCTTCCTCCCGAGCGCCGCGGGGATTTCAAACGTGACCTGCTCGAACAAGTCCGGAGGATCCCAGGAGTGAAGTCCGCCGCCTCCGCGATGCAAGTTCCCGTCAGCGGGAGCTATTGGAATCTGGCCATCCTCGGCGACACGCAGGACCAAAAGAGAGGGGTGGCAAATCTCAATCGGGTCGGTCCCGAGTACTTTCGGACACTGGAAACCCCTCTCCTCGCAGGCCGCGATTTTGATGCGCGAGACACCACCGCCTCGCCGAAAGTAGCGATCGTAAGCCAGGCGTTCGCACGCAAATTCATTGGCGGCGCAAGCCCACTTGGCAAGACATTCCGGCTGGAGGTTCCTCCCGGAAAGCCGATCCCCGTCTACGAGATCGTCGGAGTGGTGAAGGATACAAAGTATGCCGACCTGCACGAAGAATTCTCGCCCATTGCGTATTTCCCCGTTTCTCAGGCAGACCGCCCAGATCCTTGGGATCAAATCATCGTTCGCAACTCGAACGCATCTGTTCTCAGCATCGTTTCGTCGCTCAAAAGCACGATCGGCGCAGTGAGTCCGAACATCGATATTGATTTCAAAGTGTTCAAGACTCGGGTTCGGGAATCGATTCTGCAAGACGAGCTCATGGCCACGCTTTCAGGGTTCTTCGGTTTTCTCGCGGCTTTATTGGCTGCGATCGGCTTGTACGGCGTGATTTCCTACATGGTCGCGCAGAGAACCAACGAGATTGGAATCCGCATGGCGCTGGGCGCGCAACGCGGTGATGTACTGCGCATGATCATGCGCGAATCGGGAATCCTTCTGCTTATCGGCCTGCTGGCGGGAACGGGGCTCGCGCTCGCTGTCGCCCGGGCTGCCAGCTCGCTCGTGTTTGGTTTGAAGGCGCGGGATCCCCTCACACTTGTGTTGGCTGTCGCCACGCTGTCGGTGGTCTCGGCCGTGGCGAGCTTTGTGCCTGCTTATCGCGCATCGAGGCTCGATCCGATGGCAGCGTTGCATTACGAATAGGAGACAGCGATGCGAACTTTGATTCAGGATCTTCGCTATGGCATCCGCTAACCGCTCGTGGAGTACTGCAATTAAGCCGGAACGTTACGGATTCCGTCGGAACTAGAGGAACAGAGAGAAATCTCTAAGACTGGCTGGCGGTGGACGCAGTCCCGTGCGAACTTTTCTCCGGTCCAAATTCCCTGCTAATAGGGAAATTTACAGGGAATTTTGCACGTTCGGCGGGAGCCACTGGAGATAAGTCCCATCCAGAGAGCGCCTTGGCCGGAAAGACTAAGTTTTCGAGACCAATCGGAACAGGGAAGGATCCGGGAATGAACAGGGAATCGGAATTCCCTGATACAGGATCTTTGTAGAGAAATACCGGCATCAAAGACGTGATCGCCGTGCAAATGCGTGAGCAGGAAGGTGTCGATGGTTGTAAGTCCACTGGCGTCGAAACGCCGCTTTGCATAGCGGCCGATCCACTCGCCGGGACGATGCTGGCCTGAAGGAAGCGGATCGCTGAGATATGGCGTGGTGCAAATGGCACCGGCATCGACCATCATGGTGGTGCCGTCGGGCAGGATCAACAACGTACTGTTGCCGCGATTGGTGGCGATCTGGTGGATTTCAAGTGTGCCTGGCTTCCATGCGGGGAGGGCTTTGAAAACGGGTGCCGCAGCGCGGAGAAGCTTTGCGGGAAGGCTTTCAAACGCGGCAAGAGCAAGCGAACTGAGTAGAAAGCGGCGACGTGGAAGCGACAAGCCGACTTATCGGGATTTGGCTACCGGTTGGGAAAACCGCGAGCTTGAGTCCTCAAATCTCCGACAAAGTCTGCTGCCACTCTTCAAGACTAAGGCCCAGGTAATCAAGTGCGATGCGGTTGATATAAAGACGCTCGCGGTTGGGTCCTAAGACAGCAATGAGTTGTGGCGCGAAGTTCAGCATCTGTTGGAGCTCTGCTTCCTGCCCGCGGATCCTTTCTTCGGCAGCCTTGCGCTCGGTGATGTCCGTCACCGCCCCGACAAACTCGAGGTTGCCCGCCTTGTCTTTCACTACGTGAGCCACGACGTGAACATACTTGACCGAATCGTCGGGCAACAAGAGCCGATATTCCAGATTGCAATCCTTCCCTTGACTGGTTGCATGACTGATTTGCGCTTGAACCATAGCCTTGTCGTCCGGATGAACCCGTTTAAGGATCGCTTCCATGAGGCACCCGCCAATTATGGTGCCGAAAGGCAGGCTCCAGATATGTTGCAAGTTTTGCCAGGTATCAGCGTCGTGCCACAGCAGCGCGATGACGCCGAACAACACCGCCGACGCGCCAAAGACGATCCGTCCGTACAACGCCGTCTTCATACGGAAAAAGTAACTCCCATGGGTACCCCGGAGTCAGGCCATACAATTTCAATGTCTCACGGAGCGCTCTTCGGCAACGGCAGCGAAGATTGGCCAAACACATATTTCCATCCCGCCGGCGTGCGTACGTACGTGTCACTGAACCAAAGTTTGCGGTCGAATGACTTCCCATTGGTGGTACCTTCTTCCCAGAGTTTTGCCGTGACAACGGCGGTGTCGACCCAGACGCGAACTGTTTGGACATCTTCGTCGTTGTGTTGGTAACTCGTGCCCCCGCTCCGCGCATCCTCAACCATGTCCGACTTGGTGTATGTCTTCCCGGAGCCCGTCACCAGAACGAAATCGTCGGCTAGAATACGAGCCATCGTCGCCGCATCGTTTGTCTTTACGGCTGCTTGGTATTCCGTGTCTAATGCAGCGACGGTTGTGCGATCATCGGCAGCGGATGGACTCATGCCTGAGACTGACGTTGCCACAAGTATGCCGACGGCCAGCCCAGCCGCAAGAAGTAACGGCACGCGTGAAAAATGGCGGCCGCGAGCCATTCTCGCATCGGTACTCGGTGCGAATGAAATTGCTAGAATACGAGGCGTTCCTTTCATGTTCGTCTCCTTGTTAGGCTTTCACGCGAAGAAAGTGCTTAAGCGTCAGGAACAATGACTCCTGAGCATAATGCTAATACTGTCGGTCTCTGTTTGTGTAACGAAGAAACTCAGTAGCTGCAATCGTCTCGGCTGGACCTGCCGCTCTTGATAGAAAGCAAGTTGCTTTCGCAGGAACAAGATCTCAGCGCTCAGAGCTGTCCTCGAACGGATCGTCAGATGGAGGAAACGAAGTCCGTCTGCGACCAGATCGGTGATCAAGTTAAGGAAGGAGTCCAATGTACGTGCCGTGCTGGGAAGGAATCGCGACATGGGGCGTCAGGA
>Ga0307475_10000047_pt1 | contig 63474 bp, 73 predicted proteins | sample atmos_gasesECM1C_FD_203317 | JGI IMG/M metagenome (GOLD analysis project Ga0307475, IMG submission 203317) | Hardwood forest soil microbial communities from Morgan-Monroe State Forest, Indiana, United States - atmos_gasesECM1C_515 | ecosystem: Environmental > Terrestrial > Soil > Temperate... | reverse complement strand
GCCGCCGGCGGCGCGGCTGGCACCGGCGTAGCCGGAGAAGGTGCAACTGGTGTCGGAACCCGGACTTTACTTGGTTCGGCAGGGTTGCAATTACAGGCCCAACGACAAGCTCAGGCTGAAGGCTTGACCGCCGGTGCGGGAAGTTTAGAGGCGCAACAACAAGCCGCGTTGGATGAACTTATGCAATTAAGCACCAATATGAATACCCAAAAAGCCGCAGTTGGAGCCGGCGCAGCCGGGATGGGGAGCGCTGCCTTACCCAACATCGGCCTCACGGGAAGTGAAGCTGCTAATCTAGCAGTTGGGAATACGCAGACCATGAATCAGAAAGCGCTGGCTCAGGGTAATGTGTCCGCGTCAAGTGCGGCAGCATCAGGTACGATGGCGAGCAGCATTCTTGGCGGTTTGGCAGGCAGTTATGCGACGGGCAGCGGCGGCACCGCCAGCTTAGGCGGGTGGCTTTCCAACCTTTTCACTCCGAGCAATCCAACTGGGAATACGGGTAGTGCGTCCAGTACACTCGGCCCCGCATCAATGGCACTGGCAACAGGAATTGGAGGCTAATTTTTATGGATATTCAAGGAACTCCAATGTCAACACCGGCAATTCAAGTGCCGGTTAATCCACTTCCGTCCGGGGTAAATCCTTCGGACTATAGCCCGACGCCGGCGCTCGACCGTTTACAGACCGCGTTTCAACAGGGCCTTGTAAACGCCAGCGACATCGCGTCGCTTGTCAAACAGGGCAGCGATACCGCCAAAGATGTCGCCGTGAACGCGGCAGACGTGCAGGCCGCCCAGTTGCGTAAATCTGTGCAACCGCAACAGGCGGCAGCCGACATCTCAACCGCTCAGGCCCAAGCAGCGACGGCGGCAGAGATTAAAGCACTTGTCCCGTACAAGCAATCCGCCGACATCGCCGCCATCCACCAAGCTGAATCGGAAGCAACTTTGGGCGCGACCAAAGCGAAGGCAGCGCTACCGGACGCGGCCCTGACGCAGAAGGAAATGGAATTCGACCCGACCGGCACCAAGACTGCTCTCCGGGATTTTTACGGCCAGTTGCTTCCCGGCAAGACCTTGCCGCAGAGCTCCAACTCTCCGACCGGGATTGATTACGACGCCATTGAACGGACGTTGTACGGGAATATCAGTGGCGACCAAAAGGGAGCCGCGACTGCATCGCAGGATAAAATGGATGACTTTTTGCATTCCATGATTGTGCAGCGGCTCAACGACCGTTGGTTCTCGACTGACCAAGGGAAAGCTCTGACGGCGGAGATTGACAAGAAGAATGCGAACGACCTGCGCTATAATGCTGACGGAACGCCGAAGGACTTTTTCACGTTGCAACGAGATGTGGCCGCTGCACCGGCGCGATATAACCCGGAGGAACGGGACACCGCAATGGCGGATTATACGCAGGTGCTCAAACCGCAGCGCGACCAGTTGAATGAGATTTCCAAGCTGGTCAACACGCCGGGCTTCATCGGTCGCGGCGTCGGGTCAGGAGATGTTGTCGGTAAATTGTCTGCCGAAGCGCGCGCCGCTTTGGGCTTGGGTAACATAAAATATACCGGCCAGAAGGAAATTGAGATGGCGCTCAACGCGCAGAAGCAGAAAATTATGTCTCAGGTTCACAACATCCGCAACCTGTACGAATTCAACGCGGTTACTGGCTCCATTCCGTCACTTGATTCGACCAAGGAAGTCTGGAACCAATGGCTTACGCGCGCGCAAGCCCAGCTTGATGACGCAGCCAAAATTACCAAAGACCATCTGCCGACCGAGGACATCGGGGATTTACAGCCGTCATGGACGCCCCCTACCGAGGGGGCAGCCGGCGCGGCTCCGGCATCCGCCGGAGGGCCTTCCCTTGCGCCGTTGGTCAAGACAATGGGCGATTATTACTCGTTGCCGGCGGGGACGGCCTATCGGGACGCACAGGGCAACCACTATATCAAGGGTGGGGCAGCACAATAGACTTGACAAAACAGGTCTGTGGAACGATATTAAAACCATGATGCCGAAACAAGTAAACATCCAATTACGACCGAGCGTGCATTGGCCGAAGGATAGGGCTACTACACCGATTTCCAATCGTGATTGGATTATGATAATTGCGTTATCATTGATTTGTCTGCCACTCGGTTTTGCATACTGGGCGTCTTTGAAAGACAAGTAAACGGCCCCCGGCGCTACCCCGCACCGATATGGCTGATTTACCTGTAACGACTGCTGACGCTGTTGCTCCTACGCAACTGGCGACCAATCCGCCTCCGGCATCTCCCGGCGCTACCCCCGGAGCAGCGGCTGCGACTCCGACCGCACCGGCTGACGCCGCGGCTCCGTTTGCTCCGCCGGCATCCGATTCCAAAGTGGACTTGACCGCGCCCTTTGTGCGGCCCGCATCGGATAAAGCCGCTCACATGGATGTCCCGTTCAAAGCGCCGGCTTCCGACCAGAATATCAATTCACAGGTCGGTCAAAACTTAATCGCGCAAGCGAAGGACATGGCGGCCTCCGGTGCGTCGCCCCAAGCAATCGCCGATTTTTACGTCCAGAACGAAACCGTTCTTGCTCCGCATCGGCAGGAAATTACCGACGCTTTCACCGCGGCGCAGAAATCCCCGCTCAATGTCGGCAAGGGTGTCTCGAATGCGTGGGAATCCTTAAAAGGAGTTGTAAATGGTGCGACGATGGCTGCTACCGGCCTCGGCCTCGGCGTAGAGAATTTGTTCCATCATTATCTGCCCCAAGTTTTCCCCGCAACCTATCAGGAAAATTCAAATCTAGCGCAAGGCATGACGCCGGAAAAAGCGAATGAATTGGCGCGAAAACAAACGTCCGCTGAAGCGCGAGAAGGTGTGGAATTGGTGGCCGCCGATACTGCTGACATTGGCCGGCGGTTAATCAAATCTGCGGTGCAAGCGGAATCTACTGCGCCTATAGTCAGCGATATTGGCGCGGTCGCTCAGGCTCCCGGAACGAAGGCCCCGCCGACCCCGGAAGCGGATTTGAATGTGCCGGAGCATTTTCTGAATCCGAAAAATCCGCAGGACGAATTTCAATCTGCGGTGGCCTCGTCTTACGTTCGGAACCTGATTACAACTGGCGGCGGCGTTTTGACTAAGGGCACGGAAGTTGACCCGGACATGCTGGCGTCCAAATACGGCGTCCATTTGAATTCGGACATCATTGACGGCTACGAACAGACCGGCGACTTGGCCGTGTTTGCGGCGTTGACCGGGCCGCTCAAAATCGTTCCGAAAATGGGGGATTTTGCCATCGTCAACGGCGCAGGCCGTACCGTGGCGACATCAGCTTCCGAATCTGCTGCCAAAGCCGGTGTGCAAGCGATTGGCCGGGGTATTACTACAACTGCCGACGGCCTGAACAAAGTGGTGAGCACGGTCAGCAAAGCAGTCACGGCTCCGCTGAAGAAATTGAAAGAAGGCGGATTGGCTGGGGTGGTCGGTTTGGGAGTTTTGAAAGAAGCCGGCGCGCTCGACCCGATTTTGAAGCTTCCCCCGGTGGCCGCCATTACTCAATATGTGGGCCCGGTTGTAGCCGGCGCGGTGACAACGAAGCTGGCCGCCACATACGGACTGAAGGCAATCTCCGGCGCGGGCAAGTTGCTCTCAAGCGACCTTGGCTCAAGCGTAGCCGCCGCCGGCACGGTGGGCGCGGTCAAAGGAGCGGCAGCGATGGCTCCCTTCGCCATGACCGCGGATAATAAGACCGACGCTTTTTCAAATCTCCTTTTTGGCGGTGTTGCCGGCGGAACAGTTGGTGGAATGGTTCGTGGTGGACTCGGCGCGGCGGATGCACTTTCCCGGATGGACGCCTATAATCATGGCGCGATTCTGGATAATTTTTCCCCGAACAAAAGCGCGCGCGTAACGCTGAACCGGCCCGGAATGGAGAATTTTGAGAAGGCGACTCAGGATAATCTCGATGCGCTGGGTTCGCGTTCAACGGGAGTTGCGGCCAATACCTTGCGCGGGGTGCTGGACGCGCGTGGCGTTCAATCATATGTTCTCACCCCCGAACAAGCTACTGCAAACGGAGTCCCGGACATAGAAGGCGCTCACGATTACAACGTGAAGGATTCCACTGGCGCAACTCAGAAGGCGACAATTTGGGTGCTACGCGGGAACGACATTAAATCCTTGGCCCACGAACCGGGACATGATGTAGTCAATTTTGCGCGCGGTTTGAACGACGGCTCCTTCGAGAAGCTTATCAATTCCATTCCGGACGCCGAGCGTCAACGAATCACCGCGCGGTATATGGCCGGCGCAGCGCAGAGCCCGGAGGTAATGGCCAATCTGAAGGCCGACCCCGATTACATGACCAAAGAAATTGGCGCGGAAGTGCTCGGCCAATACCTAAAAAATGGTTTGTCCACCAAGATGCCGGTCGGTCGAGTGCGTTCCATCGGACAATTTGTAGGGAGCATGATTAACCGGATGGGCGTCCGTAATTCCCGTGTGCTCCCCGGAGCCCCCGGCGCTACCGCCTACGGACTCATCCCGGATTACAACGTGGAACGAGTCGCCGGCGGCATCGTCAACAAATATCTGGCCGACCCGACCGTGGACACCTTTTTGAAGGGCCAAGCAACTCCGCCCCCGGCGACCCCCGCCGCCCCGCTGGAAGTCAAACCTTTGGGAACGGAGCCGACTGTGACCCCCGACCATACCGCCGCTATCGCCGCCGTGGGCCGGGTTAATCCCGAATTGGCAAATGCGCTTGGCGTAGTTGCTGACAAAATCAAGAACAAGGTGCCGCTGACCTCGCAAGAGGGTGAAGCATGGCGGGTATTAGACGACCATCTGGCCGCACTCAAGCCGAAAACCGAAGGGTTGACCCCGGAGGAAGTGACGGCTCGGAATGAATTGAAAACCGGCCAACCGGAAGTCAAACCTGCTCCACCTGAAGGTGCTCAACCGGGCGGAGTCACGGTTATCCCGAAAGAAGTGCCCAAGGCCCGGCCACAGACGACCGATGAAGGTCGGCTCGAAGCCGGAGAGAATATAGCCAACGCCGTCAAGGAAACCGGCAGCAAAGAATTGGCGATGATGCAGGGTGCCGGCGCTCACGAAGTCGTTTACCAGCACGCCGAGGGAGAAAAGGCGGGGCAGAAGCAACGTAGTGAAGTAGTTAATGCGCCGGAAGCGCGCGGACGTAAAGGCGGCGAAAAACTCCGAAGCACTCTCACTCTTTTGGACGCGCGCAAAACTAAAAGCTCTGGCTGGCAGGGCCAATTTTTCAACCACGATGTTCTCGGTCAAAACATGGAGGTTGCGGTCAAGGCAATCAAAGTCGCCGGGTTGGAAGCACGAGTCCCTTACAAGATTGGCGACCGGGGTATCGTTGGGAAAGCCGACCAAGAGGAGTTCCGCGAGGATTTACGCAAATACACCGAAAACCAGCATAACGGGTTCAAAGGTGACGGTGGCAAATTGGAACGTCCGAAAGGTGGGAGGGCATATCTACCGGAGGAGACTCCGGGCTATGTTCCACAGCGATTATCCGACCCACGCGCCGCCGAGTTCCTGAATCTGTTGATGGGCGAGAATCCGCCCAAGACTACGATTGTTCGTCCGAAGGGAAGTTACCCTGTTCATCTCGAACATCAGGACATCGCGCGTCTAAACAAGGGCGTTGTCCATCCAATTGCCGGACTGGAATACGAGGACATCAAAGGCCGTAGCGTGGCGAGCACGACCAATCTCCGAAATGATTTGCGCGCGGCAGGACATAATCTGGCCGATATGAAGCCGGTTCACGAATGGAAAAATGTGAATCGAATCGTATCCGCAAAGCCTATCGCCGGAGAGGCGACGGTCGCGGCTCCTGTGACGGCCACGACTGGGGCCGGGTTTATGCCTAACGCGCACCCCAAGGCAATCAAAGAAGCTGCAATGCGAGATGAGACGACGGGCAAAGTTTACACCGGGCCCATGCACGTTGCCGCAACTCTCAAATACCTTGAGGAAACGCATCCGAACCAAGATTTCAATGAGCTCCGCGCGTGGGAACAGCTTCCGAATCTCACCGACGGCTGGGTATCCAATGAAGGTGAGTTTTTGACCCGGCAAGAAGGAATGGAACGCGCCGAGAAATATAACCATTACAATCCCGACAAAGAAGATTTGGCCAGTCGGGAATTGGAATCCACCCGGTTCAACAAACAGATGGGAATGGCTGCGATGCCGCGCGCCGGGTCGCCCGAAGTCCGAACCGTGGCCGAGGACTATGCAGACAAAGCTGGATTGCCGAAACTCCCCGCTGCAACTTATGCACAGGTCAACCCGGACTTGATGAAACGGATTGCCGACCATTTCGAGGATACACCGACCAATTTGAAAGACCCGGACGTTCAGAAATCCTATCAAGCCCTAGCCACTGAAGTCAAAACCCAATACGGAGCACTCACCAAAGCCGGTTACAAGATTGAACCGTGGACAGGCAAAGGCGAACCGTATGCTTCCAGTGCGGACATGGTGAAAGATGTTCAGGACAACAAACACCTGTACTTCCTGAAAACTGAAGGGAATTTTGGAAAGGGCGCAGAGCCGAAAGACAATCCAATGCTTCAGCCGGCGGGAGCCAGCGCCGGCGACCAGCCGCTTGTGGTCAATGACTTGTTCTGCGCCGTACACGACTTTTTCGGGCACGCCAAGGAGGGTTATCAGTTCGGCCCGCGCGGCGAGTTCAATGCTTGGCGCGAACACTCGGCGATGTTCTCACCGGAGGCCCAAGGCGCTCTCGCTGCGGAGACATTGGCTCAGAACGCTTGGGTCAATTTTGGCCGGCATCTGCGCGGGCCGACCGGAGAAGTGGCAACCAAAGGGGAAGCCGGGTATGTCCCGCCGACCGAACGACCGTTCGCGGAGCAGAAAAACATTGCTATCCCGGCAAATCTACGACAGGAAGCCGCAAGTCAAGCCGCATTCATGGGTCGTGCGAAGCAGGGGGCCTCGGAGAAGAAATTGTCCGGTTGGGTGCTGCCTAACTCCAAATTTCATCCCTTGGTCAGCGGCTATCACGAAACCGATTTACAGAATAACGCCGATGATTGGAACAAACAGTTCGGTCTGACGTTGCCGGAGAATGCACAGAATGATAATCCGGCGCGGATAGCCGCACTGAATTCTGGTTTTGTTCGTATCCGGAATTTTACCGGCAATACATCCGTGGAGCTCAATCCCCGGTTTTGGGCCAAACAGAAATCCGCCATTTTGAAAAAACTGTTGGAGCATAAAGATGACCTTGCTCGCCTCCAAGTAAACTTTATCAACGATGAAGGGACTCCCGTGGATGCGGTCGCTGACAACATTAATTTGTCAAAGACCAAGCAAGCGGACATCGAGAACGTGCTTAACAGCATGAGAGTCCCGATACAGGCCCGGTCGCCGGAGCCCACACGCATTCAACAGGCGCGCGCTCTGCCGGGCGAAGAAGGGTCGCCAATGTTCATGCCTACGAAAAATATAGAGCCGGAACGAATTGAGCGGGTTGCAATAGCGGATATGATGGGGAACATCATTTCGCACGCTCCTTTAGCCAATACTCATTATGCTCTCGATGAACGTGCCGCCCAATCTGAAGCTAACGGCGTGGACGTTCAACCGGGATATGTTACTTCCAAAGGCCGGTTTGTTGACCGCTATCAAGCAGCGAATCTAGCCTCTAAATCGGGTCAGCTTGACAAACTCGACCCCTCTCATTTGGCATCTGTGTTACGCCGTGGACTCGATACCGGAGATTTTGCAGAACCAGAATCATTTATGCCCACGACGCCGGCGCAGAAGGAGGCGTCAATGGACAACATGAATATGTACGTTGTCCGGCATGGGGAAACAACTCTTAACGCAACTGGAAAAACCCGTGGCTGGCAGAATCCGCCGCTCAATGCTGCTGGCCGGCAGGAGGCTCAAGACGCCGCCAAGCAACTTGAAGGGCACGGAATCAATCGGCTCGTGACCTCCGACTTAGCGCGCGCGAAAGAGACAGCCGACATTCTCGGCAAACATCTTGGATTGCCGGTCGAGGTTGACTCCGGCCTGCGCCCGTGGGGCTTTGGCCCCAAACTCGAAGGAATTTTGTCGGTCCAGGCCGCGCCGGAGATTCAAAGACTTGCGGAAAATCCCGATGAACAACCGGCGAGTAGCTATCCGACCCGTCCGGCAGAAACGTTCAACGAGTATAGGCACCGGCTTTTCGGTACGCTCGAAAAGATTCATGCCGAGAATCCCGACGGCAAGACAGCAGTTGTGTCGCACTATCGCACGATGAAGATGCTGGAAGCGCGTACCCAAGGCCATGACGTTGACACCAAGACATTCGCACAGAAGGGAAAGGACGACCCCGGCTCCATCGGGCATCTGAAGAACGGCGAATTTCAGCACGGCCTCCCTGCATTGAATGGCCCGACCGGAGCGCCGGCGCTCGCTGAATTCAAAGATGAGAAAACTTTGCCGGCGGCGATTGCGAAACCAAACTGGGCCGGGATGACGGCCACGCAGGAATTGAACGGCCCGCATGATAATGAGGCTAATACCAAAGCCAATGCTGAATTAGAACATGAACTGACGAAGTCAGGGTATCCGTTCATGGAGGTCGGTGGGAAGTACAAGGGTATCGAACAAGGTAAGGGCTTTTTAATTTCTCCCATTGCCGAACCGGATGCGTTATCGTTAGCGCGTAAATACGGACAGGAGAGTATAATTACGCCGCGAGGGATGCTTTACACCGATGGAACGCTCGCGCCGGTCGTCCCGGAGGGGCTGAAGGTTGGCCGCGAAGCGGAGCAACAGGATTTTTACGCCACACAACTGGACGGCCCGTCGTTCTCCATTGCGACCGATGAATCGAAGCGGGGCCCGGCAAATGTGCCCGTTAGCCCTACCATTCGTAGGAAACCCAATCGAATAATAGGGCAACCCCATACAAGCGAACAAGCCCGAATTTTCGATGAGGGTTTGAAAAAAGCCCAAGCCAAATCTACAAATGAAAGTATCACATTCTTTGCTGACTGGTTGATTCAGCACAAATTAGATTCGTTACCAGAATCTGAATTACTTGAAATGGCTCGTTGGTGGTACGACCACAAATTATGAACCTACCCACATCTGAAGCTAAAACGATAACGGAAGGCGCGAGACAGAATATCGCAACGCATCCCATTGATGCGTTTATGAATAAAGTCTTTCGAGCAGCGAAACAACACAAGCAACGGAAATCAGCTTTCCTCGTTGCCCCCAAACAGACCCAGCCGACGGGTTGACATTCGGCGTCCACGAACGGAGAATACGATATGGCATACGCAGACGGAAAAGCGAAAACTTCGGGCATTTTGAATGGCCTCGGCAATGCCGCAAGCCCGGATACCGGCGCGATGCCGGCCAATTACGCCGGTTCCCCGGCACCTGACGCCAATCAGCCGGGCAACGATGTGGTGAACACGAGCCCGAATAATCAGGCACCGATGACCAAGAACGGGAGCGTACACCCCGATGTCAAGGGCAAAGCCCTTGGCGTGCTCCACGCAATAGGCACTGGCCAACTTGCCGGAGTTCATGTTCCCGCCGATGCGCCCAAACTCAAATCCGACGTGACTCCAAAACAGGTGCAGGATATGGGTATCGGAATTTACAAGCCCAAAAGCAAGGATGTCAGCGCGGTGTTTTTCAATCCGGGCAAAGTGCCTGTTACCACTCTGAAAGCGCTGGATGCGAAAAACCGTCTCGCTCATGCGTTTCCGTCAATTACTAAATTTCTCGGAATTAGTAGTTCCCCTTCGGGTGCTGGCAAATCCGGCGTCGGGACTCCGGGCAAGAACACCAGTGAAACCGGGGCCGCCGGGCCGGCAGGAGCGTCCACAGGCACTCCCAGCACTGGCGCAGGCCAAACCGGGGGCACGTCCGGCGCTGATTATGGCCAACAGGGTAGGAACACTCCATCTATTTCTGACTTAAACCTTACCGGCACCCCCACGCCAACCGCTGCCGCCGTGCCTGTCCTTCCCCGACCGGGCATGGGGGCCGGCGCTAATGCCGCATTGGCCTCCAAACGAGCCGCAGCGGTAAATGGCCCTCCTGCCTCCGCCATGCAGAAACCCTCGTCCAGCATCGTCAGCGGCTTGTGGCGAGCCCCTGTTTAACGCTCTCGGACTCTGGCCCGTTCCCCCGGCCCCGGAGTTTACTGAGACTGGCTGCTTTCGCCCTTCGGTGGAAGCAGCCTTTTTCATTAAATTTCATTGATATTCAACCACTTGTAGCTTTTCACTTGACAAGTGCCAAGGATTATATGATATTGGTGATATGAATGAAATACAAGTCAGACATTGCCGGGAAAAATATGTTGACTGGATGACCTCTACGAACGCCAAGTCTCCGTTGACGGTCAAAAAAGAAAAAGCGGCGTTGAAGGGTTGGGGCAAGTTCCTTCCCGGTCGGGAACTTTCAACCGTGACCGCGGGAGATATTCTGGACTACGCCAAAAAACGGAGCCGGGCCGGCATCAACCCGCGTACCGTCAATCTGGACGTGCTCGCGCTGGCCAATATGCTCAAGTGGGCGCGTAAGGCCGGATACCTCGACCCGGAGAAGTCGCTTGTGACGGATAACTGGGAACCGCTCAAGTATGTGCCCAAGCGCCGGACACTGGTGACTGGTGAACAGTTCGGAGCGATACTTACGGAGGCCCGAAGCCGAATCATAGGCGACGACGGCACCAGCGGCTCAGATTGTTGCTATAATGAAGCTGAACATCTTTACGGCGACCGTCTAGCCGACCTGCTCGAATTTATGGCTTATTCCGGCGCGCGGAGACAAGCCGCTTTAACCGCACGGTGGGAAAATGTGGACTGGATAAATCAGCAACTTACGCTGTTTACTAAATTCGACAAAAAGGTGGTCGTAGATTTTAATTCAAATCTACGAGTGCATTTGAAGAAACTTCACGCACTAACCGGAGCAGGGGTAACTGAGGGTTGGATTTTTCCATCTCCCGATGACCCGAAGAAGCATTGGGCAAATCCCGGCCCGCTCTGTAAACGAGTAGCGCGCGCCGCCGGCGTCCCGGACTTCAGCTTTCACGATTTGCGCCATTCCTTCATCTCAAAGTGCATTATGGCCGGGATTGACACCCTTACGGTCGCCGCTTGGGTTGGCCACGCCGACGGCGGCGTATTGATTGGCAAGATATATGGACATTTGAATCCGCAGCACCGACGGGAGGCGGCCCAAAAGCTATCCTTTTGAACGACCCGAATTCAATTACATAAGGCGCGTCAACCCAGTCAGGATTGACGCGCTTTTTGTTTTGGCAAGTAGGCATTACTTCTTCAGGACGAGATGTCCTTCTACTAGGGTTGAATCTGACTTCAAGTAGGGTTTGTAGTAGCCCCGTGTGAAATAGCGATTGAATTCTACTCGGCAACGTGTTACTGTACCATCATTAGGACTGACCTTAAATTCCAAAATAGCCCCGCCGACTTCCATCCGAAGCCGTTTCTTGCGAGCGAAAATAGTTTGGTCTTGAAATCCCGGTAGCGAGATAACATGCACGTTACGGTCTTGCATGTAGTTGCTGACATGATAATGTCCTTGTATAAGGATGTGAGGCTTTTCTCCACCTTCCCAAGATTCGACTTGTTTCTGGCCCGTATACGACCGGGCGTATGCTGAACCGCCGCCGGGATGCTGAATTTTAATGATGGTACTCTTACCGGACTTATGCTTAATTTCCACATCTGCTTCCACATGGCCAATATATTGCAAATCGTGGCGATTAGTTTTTCCGGCAACAAACTGAAGATAGGCCCCAAAATTAAAGCCCGGTGCGAACCAAGATTCATGGTCGTCCCCCGTAATAAAGTAAGTCGTCACTCCTTTGCGGGCTGGGTAGTTGTTAGCGACATATTGAGCTTGTCCATCAATCGTTGTTTCCAGAACGCTTGCGCCATTGATACGGGGTAAATATCCATCTACAATGTTGCCGGCGTGAAAAACGGTGGTAATTCCCTCTTGAAGGAATAAGTCATACTGGGAATGCAACTCCGATAGCCGTTCTTCCTTACAGCAAAGATGAGTGTCTGAAACAAGGCCATATCTATACCAAGCGCCGGCATTTATTGCTTTCAAATCCAAACGTCCAAATTTCGGCGGAGGTAAGTCTACGGTCGGCAGTTCAGGGGCGAGGGATTTCTTAACCTTGATTCCCTCGTAGGGAGGCAGCCCAAGGCTCGCGCGTTTATGTTGAACCGCGGTCAGGCTGCGATTGAGCTCTTTAGCAAGTGCCACATTTGTAACTTGGTCGTGCAAACGGTCTATTTCTTTTTGTGTCCATTTCATAATTTTATTGTGCGGGTTTCGGGGCTTCATCCTCGGCCAACTTTTCTAGTTCGTTCAGCCGTTGCTGTACGGCGCGGTACACTTCCTGTTGCATCTCCTGTCGAAGCAGTTCGGTCGCCTGTTTCTCGCGGATTTTCATTTCTTCCAAGGCAATCTCATTGCTGCGGACGGCTTGTTGTTGCAACATTATCTGTTGGGTGAAATACTTGATAGCGAGAGTATGGGCATCGGTCGGCGGCGCTACCCACCGTTCATCGGCCTTCATCAAAGCATCTAGTCGTTGACAAGCATGGAACAGGGATTCCTCCAACGTCGTGATGCTTTTCTCGCTGTGATAGCCTTCATCCTTTTGCGGAATACTAGACTCTGCATCAGGTGAATTTGGGATGGAATGAATCCGAATACAATTCGTCATCGTGGCAATGGTCGTAATGCAATCCTGAATTTGGGATTTCAGGATGTCTCGATTTCCGACCAAAGCAAAAGACGTATTTGGCATCATCCTCTGGATTGGGTTGTGAGGGACTTGTTGCTGTTGTTCCATAATGCGTATCTCAAAAGGTGGATTGCGTCAACTTCGTTATCATCCGGGGCCGGCGACCGAGTTTTGAAATAAGGCAACGCGCGGTCAAGCGCGATGGCCATTGCTTTCTTGTCTGCGTTACCACGGCCTGTGGCGAACTTCTTCAGTGTGCCGACCGGCACAGCCGTAATCTTCGGACATTGACGGAGATACCGAAGCGACACGACAGTTCGGAACCCGGCCCAAAGTTGGGTTTGATAAGTGTAGGTCGAAAATTCGACATCCTCAAATACGATTTCATCCACGAACCCCAAAGCGGTAATATAGTCTTGCAGACGTTGAAAACGAACATCACAGCATCGGCTTTTATCCGCCTTGGCCTGTGTGGTGATTTCCTTGGGTGTAGCCAGCACCCATGTTCCCGATTCAAATATGGGTGAATTGTCCATATCATCAGCCTGAGAATGGAGAGCCCAACCTGTCCTAGTGCCCAAATCAAGTGCAAGGGTTCTCATGGCGCAGCGGGAACCATCCGCAGGGCTCCGTTCAAAAAACCGTTGATGTAGTTTTCAAGTCCCTGACGTTCCACCCGATAAGGATTGTAACCAGCGCCTTTGGTGTAGGCATCGCGGAGGAGCTCGAAGCGGCGCATCACCCGTAGTTTGGCTGCGACTTGCCGCAATGTCAACCGCGGGATGCGTAGCCGGCGAGCTTTACCGTCGGGGCCGGGCACCTTTGGAAACCTTGTCACGCTTGGTGCGCGGTTGGAAGCTGGCCTGCTCGTACAGGGCTTCGCAATCGTTTCCGAAGCGGAGCGTAAAGCCTCCATTACTTCGTTCGGAAGTGAATCCGGGATGTTTTCGGACGTGGAAACGCCAGTTTTTGTGTCGTGTTCGGTAGTCATTTGTGCTTGGTGTTGGTACCAGGTCAGTGTTGTGTTTGTACTCGGTGAAAATTCGCCGAAGCTTCGTGGCCGCGGCTTGATAAGCTTGGTGCAACCCCTGCCGGGAGATGTTTAACTCCGCCGCGACTTCCGCACAAGTTCGTCCATTCATCCCGACTTCAATGAGGGCAATTTTTTCGGTTTTCGTCATCCACGTCATCGCTGTCTCGATTTTCTTCCGGCGTTCGAGATTGAGCATGTGCTCCTCGACGGTCGGCGGGGTGAACATACCCACGCCCATGACTCCAAGCAATTCGCCGTCATCGTCCAGTTCAGGAACAACTCTACCCTCGTGCTCACGAAAGTCAAGGATGGCGTCCCAAATTTCACCGTGGATGTGCTTGTGCAAAAAAGTGGAGAAACGCTGTCCCTTGGTGGGGTCGAAACTTCTCCGATGCAACAGCCGCATCAGCGCGTAATTACCCGCCGATACCGCCATGTCATCGGGGATTTGATTTTTAGCAAAGCTGACGGCCATTTGGATGACCAGCTTCAAATATGAGTTTATCAGGACATCTCTGGCCTCGAACGCCCGGCGCTCCACGGGCCCCGGATAGGTCAACCCGGAGGGTTGTGGCAGGCCGTCCGGCCCCCGGTTGCCTTTGTAGGCGTAGAACGTGCGGAATAGGGCTGTCTCCTGCTCCCGCGTCAACGAGGGACAGTCAAGCTCCGGCGATTTGGAAACGTAATAAGGCATATTATTTTGGGGGGTATATTCGGTAGGTATCGGCGTCAATTTGTTTGACCAGCCCGATTTTGACAAGGAACGGCATTTTGTAAGGCAACGTGGAGATGTGGTAGCGCACCAGCTTCTCGTCCACCGGGTCGAACAATAGGGCTTTGATTAGGTCAACCCGTTTTCCTTCCCAGTAGTCCAGCTTCGGATTCAGGGCGAAATGCGACTTGCGCCACATCTCCACCAGTTCCGCGAGCATACTGTCCGGGTTGGCTGCATTTGAGATTACGACAAGAGACTGGTCATGGTAGGGTTTGACTCCGTAACGATTCTCGCCGCGGATGTCCTCCGGTATCTGATAGTCGTACAGGAACCGGGCGAAGTGCGGGAGCTCCCGCCCAATGATGTCGGCTATTTCATCGCGCATCGGGAATTCTTTTATCTTTCGCTGGGTACGTTCCACTGTGCGGAACAGCATCACTTTGCCGGCGACCGAATCCTCAAGGTCAGGCATCAGTAACCCGTCCAAAAAGTCGAGGTTCAAGGTACAGATGATTCGGCCCAACCATGTGATTTGGGAAGCCGTCAGGAATTTTCCGTTCGCGCGGTGGTTCGAGTTGGCGACAAGCTTTTTGATAATCTGCGAAAACAGCCGGCGCTTGTTGGCGGTGGACGAGGATTTGCCGTCGTCCACGTTCCAAATTCCTTTTCCCCACAAATCAATGTTGAATCCGGCGTCCTCGCCGGTCAGATGGTCAACCGCATCGGCGAATCCACCGAACAGGGCTCCGACGACTTGTTGCGACCACAAAGTTTTGCCCATGTCAGTCGGGCCGCAGATAAAGATTGCCTGCCCGGACGCCGGCTTCTGTTGGTAGGCATGAAAGTACGCCCACGAAAGCCACGAGATGAGATAGCGAAGCGGCTCCGGGTCAAGAAACTCGGTCAACGAACTCAGCCATGCAAAATTGCCATCGGCTCCCCACACTTCCGGCGGCCCCTCGGCGGGCGCGATAGCCTTGGTGTTGCAGGTATTGAGCCGGGTTTCTCCCATAATGGAGACAATACCTGACGGGAAAAACACCATCGGGCCGGCAGAATCCACCTGTTGATAACGATTGATGTACGACAACGCCTGCTCCACCAGCGAGACTCCATTCTCGTCCATTTTGGGCGACAACTTCCGGGTCGTTTTCAGTTCAAGTAAAATGTTGGCTCGCTCGAACTTCATCCATCTGTCATTGACCCGTGACCAGTAATACTTGCTATCAAACCAAATGTCCTCCACCGCCCGGCCCAGTATGGCGGCCTCGAAGTCCTTGACAAACGATGCACCCAGCAGGTCAACCCACGGGTAAAATGCTTTGACCGCATGGGCAGAGAAGGTTTGCATCCCCGTCTTGCGAACGATGGCCGATTTGGGAGACGTAGAACCCTCAATCCAAAACGAGGGGCCCTGCGAACCTTCGAGAAAATCAGTGTCCCATTCTTTGAACTTGGAAAACTTTTCGGCAAGCTTTTCCCGGACGACTTCAAGTGGAATCTCGGTGCCAAATTCCTTGGCGCTGAATTTATAGCTCTGGCTGGCTTTCATCAGCCAGCCGGTCGCCACAGTCGCGGGAATCAGCTTGTCATGGACGAAATGCCATTCGCAGCCGTTCGTCCACAGCTTGTTCGGCTCTTTCCACGCCGGCAAGTCAAGGCCGGGCATGACGCGCTCCGGGTCGAACGCAACCGCCGAAAATTGCGTCATCAAGTGCGCGTAAAACTTGTTGCCGGGAACCAACATCGGTTCTTCGAGGCCCCATAGCGCGCGCCAGTGGCCGGACAACGTGTGTTCGAGCCAGTTCGGTTTGTACTCCAACGACTTGATGTACTCCAACACCTGTTCGAGTGTGTGAGACGAATCGAAGTCCGCAACCAAGGCGTTAATCAAACGCACCGGATTTCCGCCGCCATCCTTGTCCGCCTTGGTAATTCGGGAATTGGGATTGACTCCCTCGTTGAACGTATAACATTGGTGATTCGTTTGTGGATTATTTATCCAGATGTCCCGGAGCTTTTTATCCTTACGAACCCAAACGGGAATCGGAACCGCGGGCTGAAATTCCCAAGGCAGCACACCCAGTTTGAGCGACTGAACAGAAAGGCGGGGCGCAGAATACATATTATTTGGTGTAATGCGGGACTTCTAGGGCCTCAGCAGCGCATGGCAGGCCCTCAATCCAATCCGGTGTCACCGACATGACGGCTTCCACATCTTGCGTCGTAACCTCGAGCTCCGTCTCCATCAGGGCCTCGTCGTGGACATGAAAAAGAACGTCGCCGGTTTGTTCTTCCAAGGTCAGCATGTGCTCCCCAAATACATCGCGCGCCGCGGCTTGAGTCACGTTCTCAGCAAGCAGTCCGCCATAGAGCTCTTTCCGGCGCAACGCGACTTCCGACGTGATGACCTGTTTGGATTCAAACTGGCCGGTAGTCCGATTCTTTTTCTGCCGAATTTCCGCCCGGACATCGTGGTAAATCAATTCCCTGCCGGACGGCAAGCCGATGCGAAAATCACTCTTGGTGGACTTGCGGTACGCATTATCCAACGTGGCCCAAAATCGGGTGATGCGCGGATTGGTTTCCCGGAAGCCTGAGACGATAAGCTGGCTCTCGGTCGGCGTCAGGGCCACATCATACCCGGCGGCAATTTTGATGAACTTTTCCCAGCCACAGCCAAAACCAAGACCGAGCACCTGAATTTTCGACATTTGGTATTTGTCAGCGTCCTCTTTTTTCAGGACGCCACCACGCCAGCCCATATTCTGCCGGGCGAAAGCTTCATAGATACTCATGGTCTTGAGCATCTTGAGCAGTTCCACATTGCCGGTCAACCACGCGAGGACGCGCGGTTCGATTTGAGATAGGTCAGCCAGAATAAATTTTTTGCCGGCGCGAGGGATAATTAGCGCGCGTTCGTCAATAGATTTGAAAACGTATTCGGCTTTCCATGCGGCAAGCAATTTGGCGCTCAATCCGGTCGGCGGCTTTATGACCTGAAGCTTTTTGTTCAAGAATAATGGCACCTTACGAAAGTTTTGAAAGTTCAAGCCGGAGCCGCCACCGCTCCATCGTCCGGTATGAGCGCCGAAATAGAGCAGAGAAAAATCAATCGTGTCATCGGGTCGGAGTCTGTCCTCAATGGTCTGAAATTTGGAGAGGAGTTTGCGAAGGCTGCGCCATTGGCCGGCGGCATACACCCAAGCAAATTTAGGGCCGTAAGTGGATTCCCACAAATCGAATCCCTCCTCGTCATCCTCTTTAACCGGCGGCGCGGGGATGCCGACCGTGGCGCATTCCTCGGCGATGGCAATGGGACTGGTCGGCTTCGCACCGCGGGCCGTCCACGGTAACGACCGTTCCAATTCAAAGATGACGCTACCAAGAAGCTCGATATATTCCCGGAGCAACGGCACATTTATTCGTACCCCACGTCGGCATTGCTTCATCGTGAGCGAGGACAAGTTTCGCTCAAACTCTGGCCATCTATCGGAATACTTCGTCCACAGACTGTGACATTCGATGGCGTCCCGAACGGCGTACTCCTTCATGGCCGTTTGCTCCGTAGCATTCAGGTCTTTCCATTGCACGCCACTCATGTCATCCCGGATTGCCTTCGAGATATTTCGCTTTTCCAATACCTTGATGGAGTCGCGTAACGACCGAACGTCAGCCAAAAAGGCGCACATATTCGCGGTGCATTGCCACGGTTGCTGGACAACAAATTCCGGCGCGCGACCAAGCTCGACGAGGCCCTCCGTCACCGATTTGTCGAACCCGGCGTTGTGCGCTATGCACAAGTCGCCTTCGACCGAGGCCCAGTTGAAGTCCTCTGGCCGGCCCGCCCATGACTCAGCGCCATCGTAGGCGGTCAGCAGGTATGGGTCAAACTGGTCGTCGTGAACGTAACGCCAGTTCCCCATCTTGGAGACGCTGTACTCTTTTTTGTGAAAAAAAGTTTCAAAATCAAGAGCGACAACCCTCATACAAATTCAGCAATCCAGCTTTCCAAAGAATTTTCCCGAAAAAATCGGGGGAGGGATGTGGCGGCAACTCTCTCGATTCGCTCTAGGAGTTCCAGCACAAAGATAGTCTCCTCGGCGGTCGGAGCGGGCCCTGTAAGCACTCTCTCAACAAGGGCGACGGTCAGCGCTGATGATAGTCGTTTATTAAGTGTCCAGATTTGGGTAAGGCGTGCAAGTTGGTCATATCGTATAATACGTTCTGAAACTAAAACGGGGGCCTGTTCAGGATTTGAATTGCTCATTTGCGCCGTCCTTTATGAATTCGATGCCAGTTAATTTTCGCGTAGTTCGCCCGGAATTTCTCCGAGGCACTTCGGTTCCGGTCGCCTTTGCCGGCGGCGCGGCCAATCGGGTCGCGGTCACTCGTGGCGAACGGGTCACGGTTTTCGTATCCGCGTTTAACAACAATGTTCATGGTTGGGGAAGGGGATGCACTTGTGACCAGTTACCGGGGCCCGCAGGGTGCGTCCACGCCGTACCGTCGGTTGCAATGGCGACATAGAGAAGTTCACCAAAGGAACGTCCAAAGAAATCATGCGATTGGTAAATAGTTAAATGAGCGAATTGTCGAGACGGAATAACCGTTAATGTTCGGGATTTTTTCAATTTAGTTATTTTCATAACGCCAATTTACCACAAAATTTATACCTGTCAAGCGGGGAATGGAAGATTTTTTCTCCCATTCCCCGCAGATACTAGCCGCGAGGCTAGGTGTTCGTTACCGCGGCCACTTGGTCGCGGAATACTTCCGTTGTCGGGCCGGCAGCCTTCACAATGGGTGCGTAAGCAAAGTTGCTTCCGTATTTGCGAAGCTGGCTTTGGAGAGTCCAAATGCCGTGCCGATAACCGCGTTTCATGGTGGGCTCATCGCGGAGATGACCCATCTTGCGGGCCGTCTTGAAGTGACGGGCCGCATTGGTGTATGCAACGCCCTTCATAGTGTAGAGGGCCAGTGCATAGTTTTTGCCGTCAATCGCGTAGGGGAACGCGGACGGGTCGAGGGTGCCGGGCTGCTCAATCGCAATCCACGCTATCGTGGTTCGCTGATAGAGTTGTTTGCCGGTCTTTTGGGACTCGTTCCAATCCAAAGTCCCATTGACCTTGGTGACTTCCTCCTGTGTACGGAAGTAGTTGCCACGGGCACCGCCGGGCAGTTTCTCCGCATACGCAGTCGGTTGCATACCGAGCACAATGATACGCACCGAAGCGCTCGGATTGGTTTCCTTGCCGCCTTCAGCGAGCACCAGTTGGCCGCCAAGGACGATTGAGCCGCGAGGATAGACTTGGGACAGGTCGCCGACGTTCTGGACAATTACCAGACGCGGGAGAACCATATCGCCTTCATCGAATCCTTCCTCGGCTTCGCCGTCGTAAAAAGCCGGCGGAGGAGCGTCGGCGTATTTCTCGACTGCGAGTTGTTCCCCGGCGTCGCCGACGAGCTCGGTCTTTACGAGGGTTGGTTCGGGAGGGGCCGCAGCGCCCGCCGGCGGGGTCGCCGGGGAGGGAATCTGCTCCTGTAACGCCGGAGCGGGAGCCGGATTTGCCGCAGCTACCGGCGCTGTCGCCGGAGCCGATGCAGTTGCTTTTTGAAATGAGATTTTAGCCATTTGATTTCATGTGTTGTATTTCTAGTTGCTGTGTGCTTTGGTTAAGTTCCCGGCGACGCACACGTTGAGCCGTCGGAAATTGGTGGGGGCGTCTAGGACTTACTAATGGCCTAGAAATTGTTACGCTTTCGCCCCCATAAATCAGGTTTTCAATCGTTGTAAAAAGTAAATCGCTGGCTCTTTCTCTGACGCGCCAGATGCAAGCAAATCTTCCTTGAACGCGGTCACAGCAGCCTCTTTCTCGCCGCGCGGTTGTAAATCCATGATGACCTTGTGCAACTCAGTCATCGGGATTTTCTTCATGGCGTCAAGCTGTTCCTGACTGACGCCACAAGCTAGTGCCGATTTTTCAACCGCTTTGTAATCCAGAATTTTCGTGTCCGAGCGTTCCACGAGTTTGTATTGCTCCGGCATCCAATCGGTGTTGTCAATCGCGTATTCGCAAATCTGTTTCTTTACTGCTTTGCTCCATGCCTCCATCAGAGTTGATAGCTCCATGAGTTGAGTCGAACTCGCCGCATCATGTATGGCCGAAGGCGTCAGGTCGTCCGGGATTGCGACTGGCGAGTATTTCTTACCGACCTTCAACACCAGCCCGGCGAGAGTCTCACAGCGACCCTTACGCGCGCACCACAGGCAGGAGGCGGTTGTCACCCGGCAATTCTCCATCTTCCGTTCCCGGAGCATTGTCCGAGCCTCCACAGCACGGGCAACGACCGACTTGACCCGGAGATAAAGGGCTTGAAACTGTTCCCGATGGAATGTGTGATGGTCAATCTCGTCCCGATGCGGAAGGACGAAGTGAACAGTGATTTTATTCAGTGTCGGGTAACGAAAGAATAGGCCCAAGAGATACGCGATACCCTGTAGATTATTCTCAGTTGGCTCCACCGACCAAAGGCCGAATTTCCAATCCAGAATATCCGCAAAGGTCACGCATTTTGAAATAATGCACAAATCGGCGTACCCAGCAGTAGTCCCGGCCCAACGGGTTTCCGGGCCGTGTTCACCGGGGCCTATGATTACCTCGTCGTCAATGGGCAGATATTCTTCCTTGAGAATGGTGGGCGGCTCTGCGTAATTCTGCAAAACTTTATCCCGGTAGACCCGGCACGATAGGACGGCGGCCATCTCCGAGTCGAGCAACGCCGGGTCGTCAATATCAATTACGTCACGCTCGGCGAAGTCATGTTGCTTGGTGCCGGCGGTCGAAGCCTCAGTATCCCCCGTCTCGCCCTCGTACAACGGAGACACTTCGAGCGGCTGAAGTTTGGACGGGGAAAAGGGGTGGTGAAAGCGCTCGGCCATAGGGTAAAGGGATTGTGATTGCTCAGGGTCGTTTTGTCAACTGAATCTCAAATTGTTCGGGAGCAGGTCGCCGTCCTGTAGCGAATCTAGGTTATCCAATTTCATCGCAAGTCGGTTATGGATAGGTTCTTCCTCTGTTCCCGCGGCGAAAATTACACGCTGTAAACTCTTGGTTTTGGAACTCAAACGGCAGGGCCGACCGAAGATTTGCCGGAGCAATTTTGCGTTGAATCCCGGACTGATACCGGACAGGCGCGGGAACCGGCCTGTCTCATCAGGCAGGTCTAACGCCACGCCGCCGGCATCTGATTGACATAGGATAACGCGCGTCTGCTCCCGCTGGTATTGAAGCCTTTGGTCCTCGCGCTCCACCGCTGTTTGCGCGCCCCAAATCACCGAGGCCGTGGGGAAAATCTTTTTGAGCTCGACAATGCTTTCCTTGAAATTTAAGAACAGCATCACGCTCATCCCGTTCGCCAGCCCGTCATCAGTAAATTCCTGAAACACCGGCACCTTCAACAATTCGATTTTCTGTCTCGCCCGTAGGAAAGTAGTGAGCGGGTCGTCCGGCAACTCATCGCCTTGAAACCCATTTCTCTTGGCTCGCTCCAAGAGGCGGCGCTTGCATTCGGCGTCACGCTCATCCACTCGATTAAGCGCTGCCGACATCTGTGCATATAGTTCGTCCAAGCTGCGCTTGCCGGAGCCAAGTTCATATAATTCAGCGGTGATTTGTGTTTTGGGAAACCACGGAAGGTCTTTGATTCGGACACGGACGCCGTGTGCCGGAAAAATCGCGCGATTGAGTCGGGCCATGTTCTTCGCCTTGTCGGCTTTGCTTCCGAGAAACTCGAAGGGTTCAAACATCCCTTTGCCGCAGCCGTAGCGCCGGGCCCATGTGTAGAAGTCGAGCGGCTCTTTCACTCGGAGCGTAGCGGGCTCGTGACTGTCATGTAGTCCAAGCATAAACCCCAAAGCATCGAGCTCCATAGGTGTGTCTGCAAGCGTAGCGGACAAGGCCAATCCGTACAATCCCTGCCGGCGCACCGCTCGCATAAGCTCACTGTTCTTGGTTTGTAATCCCATGCAGCGATGAGCTTCATCAAAGATAACTGTTCTAACGCCGTCGTGAAATTGAAAACGCGGTTTTCGGCAAAACTTGGGGGTGAACCAAGTTCCATAGTCGGTGCGGCCTGTCCGGAGCATCTCATAATTGATTACATCGAATTCGGCCTGCTGAGAAAGCGCAGTACGCTCCCAACCAGCTTTAGCGGCGAGGGGACAGACAACAAGTGTGGGCAAGTCCAGCGTACGTTCGACTTCAACGGCCACGAGGGTTTTACCAGTTCCCATGTCAGAGGCATCCACCGCACCGCACGGGGCTTGCCCGAAAAGAGACAGCAAGTGGGCGATGGACTTCGCTTGATGCTCATAAGGTATCATCGGTGACGACGGGATTTATCCGGGATGCCTTGAATGGTTCCTACCAAATCCCGAAAATCGCCCGTTTTCCCATTCCAATGCACATTAGGGCCTCCGATAAATGAGAAAGTATCAGGCATGATTTTCTCATCGTACAAAACACAAAGCACCCGGAGAGCCTCACGGATTTGTTCGGGTGTAGGAGTCATTCGGGGTTTTCAGGGTCAAACCGATGGTTACAATTCGCGCACTCCGATTTGTACTCATTGATTGAGATGAGAATGTAGGAGCCACAATGCGGGCACCGGGGAGGCCAGAACCGGCCGATGAACAGCCCCAGCGCGATGATTGAAATAAAGACGAGCGGTATCATTGGTTTACCTCGATGATGTTGACATGAATCCATGCGCCGCCGGTGACGCGTACCTTGAAAAATCCATTGGCCGGCGTTGGGACAAATGTGGTCTGAAGGTCAATCGGCCAACTGAAGTTGCCGCCGGAGCCTGTGACAGTTGCCACTTGAACAAACGGCTGGGTCAGGTCAGGCGTCTCGAAGATGTCAAACGAGGTAGCCGGCGAGCTCCATGTGAGCCATACGTCATTCGGCGTGTACGGAGCAGCGTATCCGAGCTCCTTCGAGAATTCACTTTCCAGTCCGTTCGGGTCAACGGTTGTCACGGCGAAGAAATAGACCTGCCCATCCAACAGCCCCGACACAGTGCCGTTCGTTGTGGCGCAACTTATCTCATGGTCGTACACACCGGAATTCGTGCCGTAATACAAATTGTAGTGGTCGGCTCCGTTTACGGAATCCCACGCCAACGGCAACGCGTATTCCCCGTGACAGCCCTGTAGCGAGAGTGTGAAAAACTCCGCGGCGATAATCCACATGAGAACATGCTTTAAGGTCATATTGAATCCTTTCTTACGGATACGTCATCCCGGATGATGTCTGCTTTGGCTTCTTCGGCAGCTTCACGGAGCTCTCGCGCTTCCTCGGACGGATAATTTTCCCATGATTCTGACGGAAAACGATTCATAGTAAGTCTCCGTTTGCTTCTATTTTCTTATCCTCATACGGAGCAACCACCCGCCGATAGAATTCAGCCTTGGCACATTCCAAAGTTCCCATGAGTTCACAAGCCCTTCGATAAGTAGGGTTTTCCTGAAACAATCTCCAAATTAATTGCGAGATACAATAATTCACATCCCCAACATCCCCGCGATGGTGAGAATTAGCCACTTCTCGAAACAAAGGAATAATTTTTTCATCGAGCTTTTTTCGATTCTCTTGAGGGATATAGGGCATAATTAACCTTTACTTACAGGTGCGGATTCAATTTCGAGTTGCAGCATTGCCAGCGCGCGCCATGCAAGCTTGGCTGTGTGCCTCACGCCGTCGGAGTCCAGCGTCCCGCGCTGTAAGAAATGGCGCATCGCACAGTCCGCGTGGTCGTTTGATTTGTCCCGGCTCCAATGCAACGGCTGGCCGGGATTGTGTTGCTCATTGCCTAGCCACGAAACATGCGCGAGCGCCGCGATGGCGTTCGGGAAGTAGTCCAGCACACCGGAGGCCACCGGATGTTGTTTGCGTTCCTTCGCTAGTGTAGGGAAAATCTCGGTCATAATGTTTTACCAGTTCGTCGTTTGTTCACCGCAGCGTGAATGATACGCGCGGACTTGATTCGGAACGCTTCAGCGAGCTCGTCCAAGCCCCGGCCTGTCAGGAACGTTTCCTGCTCCGGGTCAACGTCGCCCATTGGTGAAGTGACAGTCATGTTTCGCATCGCACGGAACGCCGATTCGATTTCAGCTTCAACTTCGTTGATGAAGTCCTCGCTGACTCGTGTATATTTGCCGAGCCGTGTCTTTTGGGATACCTTCAACGCGAACCGCCGGATGGCAGCGCGGTTGAACTTCCCGCAGGAACGAGACTCATTTTCAGATGGTTGTTTTTCGTCCATACACAAATACTATACCACACCGTCCGGGACTTGTCAAATTTTATTTTCCAGAGCCCAATAGCAAAACCGATTCGCTGGCGCGTTCAAGCTTAAGAATCCCGGCCTTCGTGGTTATCAGGTCGTTAATTTGCTTCTTGAGATGCTCAATGTTCGCCTGAAGCTTGTTCAAAGTTTCCCACACCTGTTCGCTATACGGAAGGATATGGCCGCCGCGCATCGTGAGTGGCGCGCGCAACGGTAGGTCGGTCAATCTGAATTCATGGCATTCGCGCTCCTCCATCCACTTCGCTTTCGCTTTACGATGGACTTCATCCACTTCCCAGGAGCATTCCAACACCGAGCCGGCGGGCCCCTTTGACAGATAATATCGTTCAAACTCCAAACTGAGATTATCGCCCGAATACCCATTGGACACTTTGACCTCGATGACGGGGTGCCACTCCAAGGTAATCCAATGCTCGATACGTTCCCGGATTTTCTCCACTAAAATAGAGGCGTCCGGCGCTTTCATTTGTGTCTCAAACACAGTAGCGACAAACTGCGTGCCGTCCAAATAGTACGGAATGATGATACCTGATTTGGGGTGATTTACTTCACCGACTTTTTTCAATTTATTTTTTGGGGTCATAGAATTGTCAAATCTTTATTTAACTTAGTTATGGAGTCAAGCTCAGGTGAAACTGTCCAGACGGACAGGCCCAAAGCTTTTGCCAGCGCGTACTCCGCTATCGCGCCGCGCGATTTGTTCCAACCGGGCAACAGCACCATCATGTCAGCGTGTTCGGCAATCCAGCATAAGTCATCGCGCAGGGCTTCCCGAATACTGAAAGGAACGGTCAAATCGGCTTCGTTCCCGCTCCGACTGACAAAAGTTCCTTTGCCAAATTTCTGCTCGTCGTGTTCTGCCGGATTGAACACCGGGCCAAAGCCAGCTTTCCGAAGCTTCGCAGCAACCGTATGGAACATCGGAAAATTAAAATCCGGGATTCCACGCATCGGGCCGGCGAGGTAAACTCCATTCATAGATAAAGTGGGGCCCGGCGAGGAAAACAAAGAAACCCCGCCGGGCGTTTGCCGGCGACACCACGAGGCCGGAAATTAAAGGGCGAGGCCGCCGGCTGGAAGCCATAAGTCCCCCGCCCCGCGCTTCCTTCAGATGAAGGCCGAGATAAGTGGCCGGTATTATCGGCCTCCCCTGTGCGCTCCTTCACCCTTGACAACGACGCAGAACGCGCTCCGCGTGGGTCGTCGGAATTGGTAGCGGGGGCTGGATTTGAACCAGCGACCTTCACGTTATGAGCGTGACGAGCTAACCGGGCTGCTCCACCCCGCAATAAATTTATGGTTTGTCCCATGCTAAAATTCTTTCCATCAGCCAATTTGGATGCACACGAATCCAAGACGTGCAATCTTTCCAGTTCGGCAGCATGAATTCGATTTCATAAGGCATCGGCCACGGGTCGTAATTCCACTTGTTCATAACGGTCTTTCAAACTATTCAGGTCGGGGAATAGGAAAACAGTGTTAGGCCCATATTTCCCAGTGGAGCCGTTATGAACTACGACATAACCTTCTGCCACGCCTGTATGGGCTTTCACAATCGAATGGACAATCCCTATAAAAGAAGGAGTCGTCCAGTGCGCGCCTTCACGCAAGTGTTCTCCGGGCTGAAGTCGCCGCCACCCCGCGGGAATTAACACTTTCCCTTTCATTGAATTTTCCCTCCGTCCACAACGAACGTTCTGCGCGCCAACATCCGATATTTTCTGTTCAATCTCCGCCGTCGGAGCCATGATAGGTTCAATCGGAGTAGTCAGAACCGGATTAGCGGTCAGCCATGCGACGCCAGCCTGAACTTCTTTCTCCGCCTCCGCCAACTTTTCACGCAAATTCTCAACTTCAACCCGCCATTCGTTTACGCTGGTCTGACTATCGCTCCAAGTTTTATTTGCCGCTTGAACACCAGCACAACGAAACGCATGGTCATCCCGCGCGCGCTTATTGGAATCCTGAACCGCTTGTAAAGCCTCGCGTAAGTCGCTCACAGAAACGTGAGCGTGCTTGGTCAAGTCAATATCACCATAACCCTTCACTTTGAAACGGAGCTCCGCGGCTTCAGTGTTCGCCTTGGCCGCTTCCGCATCAAGCTCCGCGGTGCTTGTGTTGAACATCTCGGCGAAATACTTCTTACGTTCGAGCTCCGTCTTGCCGGTCAGAAAATTCTGGTCGAGCAGGAATGGATTTAGCATTCCTTTGAGCTTGTCCACGGGCCGCGCTACTGATATTCCATCCAGTGTCAGCCGGAGCGGACGCGCCTTGATTTCCCCGTTATCCGCCCGGTAAAAAGTACGAACAAGCTGGCCGTTCTCAAAATTCAGACTGATTACTCCCATATCGGCTCCGGGCCGGATGATGTCCGCCGGGAATGAGCCGCCGAACACCCAACGCACCGCGTTCAGGATGGTCGTCTTGCCCTGTTTGACCTGTCCGTAGAACAACAACAGCGGCTTGTCGAATTGAATCGTCTCATCCTCGATGAGCCCTATGTTCAAAATTTGGAGGGAGGTAACTTTCATAGAATCTGCGCCGCTAGAATCGTCGTCCACACCAGCAAGCATAGCGTCCGATGGTCGCGCGATGCTTGTAGGCAGGTTTTCTTTGGATTCGTTTGTTCATTCCACCATTTCAAAATTGTTGCCCGGCGCAGCATAAACTCCACCGGGCAAGGTTTCAGGCGACCACGCGGGTCGGCTGTGTGGTCAGTTTCGGGGCCACAATTCGTGGGGAGCGTTTGGCCTTGCGGGCCATACGGGCTTCCCACTGTTGGAGCGTCACCGGCTTTGCGTAACCGGGCGCGTTCAAGTTTGCATTCATTTCATTTTTCTCTCTTTCTGTAAGCGTTGCCGCTGTGTAACATACTATCCCCTATCGGGGAATGTTTGTCAACTGATTATTTTCACAAATTTGCTCCGCCGCCAATACCAAAAGCGCCCGGATGAAAGCCTCAATGTTATAGACAAAGTGGTTACTCCACAGTCCTTGGCGTTCCAGTTCGGCGCGCGCCGGAGAAGCTCCCACGGTTCTCGCAATCCTATAATGGTTTATCTTGGCAACCGCGTGAAGGTCGTCCATCGTGCCGCGGTTAATTGCCAGCGCGTCATCAGCGGTCAGCGCTATCTCGAATCCGTCAAAGCGGGCAACATATTTTGGTTTGCTCATAAAATTGGAACCTCGTAAACCATCATGGTCTTGGTTGTTGCCTTTGGTAAAAGGCTGTCCCATATCGTCCCGCGCACTACAGCGAAAGCATGGGTCGCGGTCGTGATGATGAAACACTTGGCCGGGTCAAGCTTAGGCATAACCTCATGGAGCCGTATCCACGAGAGTTCCTCGCGAGCCAACAGCCCAAGTCGCTCGGCGTAAACTCCAAAGTGCATTCCCTGTCGGGGCTGACGCCCCAACAGTGCCAGCCGGTTGTGGGCCTCCGGGTACGGCACGCCAAACGCCGCGGCGACGGCGCGCACCGTGCAATCGTTCTTCTCCGCCGGCGCGTAGATACTGCGCCCGGCGTCAGAGCAATGGAAAGATGGAATCATAGGCCAATCTCGGAAAATAATTTCACGATTGCACTGTACTCCTTAAACTCCACTTCAGTTAAAGAATGTTTTCGAGCAATCCCTTTGAAATGTTTCTTCCAGTCGGCAAACGTGTGTTCCTCGCAGCCGATTTTTAACCATCCATGTTTGCAGTTCGTACAGCCATGCCCACGAGAGTCTAGTAGAAAAAGAACTGGCTTTACCCACGCGTCACCGTAAACCTGCGCGGCACCGGAAACCTGCGCGTCACCGAAAACCTGCGCGTCACCGTAAACCTTCGCGTCACCGAAAACCTTCGCGGCACCGGAAACCTGCGCGGCACCGGAAACCTTCGCGTCACCGAAAACCTTCGCGGCACCGTAAACCTGCGCGTCACCGTAAACCTGCGCGGCACCGGAAACCTGCGCGGCACCGGAAACCTTCGCGTCACCGTAAACCTGCGGGTCACCGTAAACCTTCGCGTCACCGAAAACCTTCGCGGCACCGGAAACCCGCGCGGCACCGGAAACCTTCGCGTCACCGTAAACCTGCGCGGCACCGGAAACCTGCGCGGCACCGGAAACCCGCGCGGCACCGGAAACCTGCGCGTCACCGTAAACCTGCGCGGCACCGGAAACCTGCGCGTCACCGTAAACCTTCGCGTCACCGAAAACCTTCGCGGCACCGGAAACCTGCGCGGCACCGGAAACCTGCGCGGCACCGGAAACCTTCGCGTCACCGAAAACCTTCGCGGCACCGTAAACCTGCGCGTCACCGTAAACCTGCGCGGCACCGGAAACCTGCGCGGCACCGGAAACCGTGCCCCACACAATAGCGTTTTCCTGAACGTTGTTTTCACATTCCTTCCAGACGGTGGCAGATTTGTGAATCCAACCGCCGCCAGAAGCTTGTCGCCAGTTTTCGGCCACTTCTCGACCGCCTAATTTTTTATTTAATTCGTCGTATGTCATAAAATTCGTTTGCTCCGTTTCATTTCGTTGGTTACACCTTTGCAGAACGCCAATGTCCAGTCCGCAACCATCGCCACAGTGTATTCCCCGGAAGCTTGGAGGCCGACAACCTCCTCGGCGGCGTAAACATTTATGGCCCGAACCAGATTATCCGCTGCCAGTTTCCGGCGCTCCGTGGTCTTGGGCTCTAGTTGGATAGCCCGATTTGGACGGGATTTCGCTTTGCGCCCTATTAGAGCCTGCACGAGTTTTGCGTCGTATTTGTTCATAAATGGCATCAAGCGGGGTACAACTCATTCAAAACTGGCACCGGGCACAACGGCAGCGCGCGCGGGATTTCAAACCCGCGGCCATTCGTGGAGTGCCATGAGTAACGGTCAAGTCCAGTTGCATAGGCATTGCATATAGGCAACGTGATGTCCGTGCCTGTCGCCAACTCAAAGCCGGCTCCAAGCGTGTAGGTCGCGGCCTCGTAAGCTTCGCCATCGCGCGCCACCAGCACTACGCCGGTAAGCCCGAAGGAGTTTGTGTTTTCCGATACCGCCGCCACGCGAAATGTTTTCATTTGCACGAGCGACGGAGTGTGTTTGTTTTTCGTTTTCATGGTGTCAATATAGTTCAGGTCGGTTGCGGTGTCAAGCATTCGCCAAAAGCTCGTCAAAAAATGCCTGTGGCCGAATTTCAACTGGGCGCGCTGTTAATCCTACTGTTTTTAGCCATGAGTTTATGTGGCGCGTGGTTGTGGCACTGTACTTCCGATTCATTACATATCGTTCTGAACTAAATCCCGGCGTTGCAGGAGTGAACGCCGCAACGGGTGTCTGATAACTGATGAGAATTAGCTTCCCGTTGTTCAACCGGACTTCGGTTTGGTTACTGCCAATGTTCGTAATGTTTATTTTGTTCTTTCTACGGCGCGTTGGTTATGCCGCGCTCATGGTTAAAGAATACACCCGTCCCGCAATAAAGGCCAGAACTTTGTTATGTTGACTATCAACGACTTACGAAGAAACGGAAAAATAAATCGGATTGCCAGTCAATTAACCAAGGGTGACTTTTTAGAAAAATCCGTTTTAATTAACTCTAGTCTCGGCGAAGAAAGTCCGATGCCGTGGAACGAATTACACTTTACCTGTGGCGAGAGACAAGTGATTAGGGCCGTCGAAGCGCGCGCATGTGGGCAAGCGCAGCCTGAGATACTTCGATTGCGCCGGCGGCAACCGCAAGCGCACGTTTGGTCAAACAAATGTCAAAGTGCTCGCGCCATGTGCCGGGGAATTGAATATATTTTCGTTTTACACCGATTTTGTCCGCCATGTAGAAAAGCTCGGTGGAGGAATCGGCGAGCATGTGGCACATCCGCATTCCGCGGTAGCTCATGCGTGCGTTGTCAACGTACACACTCATCAGTAGGTTGGTACCGGCGCATTCGGGTCGTCACCGACTACAAACGTGGGCGGAACCGGGTCGCCAATATATGTCGGTTCAGGCGGAGTCGGGGAAGGTTTGGGCTTGATTTGAAATGCCGAAATAAAAATAGGACGCACATGCGGGTCGGACGGCGCAAGGTCAATGACGTGTCCCGGCGACTCATCAATTATATCAACCGGCACGCGAACGCCCAGTATCCGGTAAAGCCGGGCTAGAACCGCCAGCACATTCTTAGCGGTGACAGAGCCAGTCTCCACAAGCTTGTTTATGTCGTTCAGCGCGTCCCGAACGCCGCGCGCGCTGAGTTTCCCGCGGCGTATTTTTTCGTAACGTCTCATAATAGAGTTAATTCATTGTCGTTTACTTGCCCTTGAATTTTAGGCCATTGAAAAAATGCAAGACGTGTCCAGCCAGACGGCCCCGGAATGACCGCGCCTTTCTCATATAAGAAAGGGAAATTAAATGGAAAGGTGCGCCAAACAAACCGTTTATCTGCGGCCCAATAGAAGAAGTTATCCGCGGCTGCGGCGGCGGTATCCTCCTCAACATAATCCCCTAAATGAATAAAAAAATCGCGGACATAAAAGCCTGCACGAAATTGCCCGGACGGTAGAACTTTTACCCATCGATATTTTGACTCGACTTCACTCATAACGCCTCCACCGCTCCGCGGCGCAATCGAGTCTCGTCGCTGTTTAGTATCTGCCGGAGACGCGGCAGCATTTTTTCCGTGAACGGGAACGGCGCGGGAACATCCACCTGCCGGCTGTAAATCAGCGGGAAGTTGAAATGAGCAGGCGCGTGAATCAAATGCTCCTGCCATGCGTAGTACAAGAAGTTGTCCACCGCTTCGCCGGCCTGTTCCTCGTGCTCGTGCAATCCGAAGTAAAGCCGTTGTCCGCCGACCGTGATGAACACGCGCCAGCGATTCGTGGCCGAGACGTAGTAAACGTGTTTGAATTTCGATTTCCGAGTTCTCGGAACCGCTTCCACTTTCTTGCGATTAGCCAAGGCGATGTCATACGGCTCGCCGGTGACGGTCATCAGAATGTCGTGGCAGCAATGCGAATAGTTATTCTGGTTGTGACAGAGTTCCTCACACAAACGGCAAACCATGAATGAATCCAGCCATTGCCGGGAATGAACGGATTTGGTCTTGTCGAATACTTCCATGTTCCCGGCGACCTGCTTATCATCGGGCTTGTCAGGCAACGGTGGCGCGTCATCGGTGACGAATTGCCGATACCCGGCGCGCGCGAACGGTACCTGCTTACTGGCCGCACCAAACAATCCCCATGACAAATCAGAATAGCGCCGCTCATCGAGGGATAATCCCACATCCAACCAACGATGCGGCATCGGCGGCAGCAGCGGCGACAAAACAAACTGCGTTTCCAGAACACGCGGTAACACCCGGCAGGCAGCGGTAATCATAGGTCAGTGATTGGAATTTTATCATCCGGACAATCCCAGCGCAGGATACGCCCGTTGCGAAGTTTGTATCGTTGCGGTATGATTGCACGAGTCTCAACAAGCTCTGCGCGGAGCTCATGGATACGCACGATAAGCGCGTAGGTGACGTGATTGGCAGTACCCCCGGCGGCGAGGACGTTTTGCACCGTGGGCTCCTGCTCAATGACACGCTGCTCGGATGGCGTCAACGGACGAACATAATGACGGCCAATATCACGCCGCCACGGGTCGCACCAACGTTCTGATTTGAAATCTGCCCGTGCCGGGTCGCGTGGCCCCCGTGCATCATATTTCTCCAACTCAGTTTTTACAGCGGCCAACGACGGGTCGCCAGCAATGTGTCCTTGGACTTTCACTTTGTCAACCGCTTCGGCAAATGGAGTAGGCCCTAGTGGGTCGCCGATACCGTGCGGCCACGGTCGTTGTGCTTCAGGCGGTGCGCCTCGTATCTCAGACGGTGTACCAAGAGACTCAGGCGGCTTGACTGTGGCCGGTGACGGGTCGCCTGTGCCCAGTGAATGTTGACTAGAGGCCAGTGACGAGGGATTGGCGTCCTGTGATTTGATAACGCTCATGCCGATATTATGCCCGGTCAGCCCCGATTTGTAAAGCAAAGAAGTAAAGAGGTCAAGAGGAATGTAAGGAAATAATCTCTCTATAGAAGGCACTATATGTAAATGTGAAGGTCTGAATTTAGTATAAAATAGAGAAAATGTAGTATAAAGTGTCACTCTATAGAGAGATTATTTCCTTACGTTCCTCTTGACCTCTTTACTTCTTTGACTTTATTTCCCACCGGCGGCCCCGGTTTTTCTGGAAGTGCGCCGGTTGCTTTTTGAGTGGTCGCCGGCCATATTACGGTGTGCAGTCCGCAACGGTGAACACAAACACGACGAAGAAAGAGTCCAAACATCCCCTTTATGCCAACATGCCCGCCGACCTCCGGGCCCTCCGCGCCAGTGCTCACAAACGCAAGCGCGAGCAAGACCGAATCGAATTCCGCCAGCGCCAGTTATCAGGACAGGCTAATCAGGCTCAGTCCTAACTTGGCGTGGTTGTCCGGGCCCGGTAAACGTCCAAACTGGATTGTAACGCGCGCGGCGTCGTACCATCGTTCATTCTGGCGGTTATACTCAGTCCACAAAGGCGCTCCCGGCGAGGTTCTCATGGCCTTTTACAAAGCGGTTCATCATTCCACAAACTAACATGGATAAACGCTTGATTGACGTAGCGAAGGTGTTCCAAACGTATATCACGTTCAATGGCGACATTGACCGTACCGCCGCGGCGATTGATATGCCGCGCGAGGATGTCCGGAAGCTGGCGGAGAGCGAGCAATGGACAGAAAAAATCAAAGAGTGGAATGAGCTTCGGGATGGCAACAACAAAGACCTTCAGGTTCAAATCAATCGGGCAGTCAACTTTGTGCAAGCTCATCGGCTCCGCAACGTGGTTGACCGCATCATCCAATACTTCAATAATCTTCAAGAGCAGCAGTTGATTGACTTATTGACTGAAAGTACGCCGAAAGGCTCTAAGTTTAATACCCGACCACTCACGGATTTAGTGAAAGCTGCTGAGGCTTGCCATGTAATGAGTCAGCGCGCGCTTGGCGATTCTAATGCTCCTGCGGATGACAACACCAAAGGCGGCGGCTCCTCGGTTGCATTGGCGGTAATGAAGGCAATGGCCGCGGCGGAGGAGAAAGACCTCGGTGCTGTGGCTATCGTCACGAAACAGTTGACCGCATGAGATGGATTGCTGCTCCGATGACTGTTCGGCGCGCTCGTTCGATTTGTGAATTTTTCCACGAGCGATACGGCACGCAAGCTCAAGCTGTGGCCAAGCGCTTTTGTCCCACCGTTGAACGATATAAGCTGCATTCTGAGTCGCTTATGTGGCTTCACCTTGAAGAAGCAGCGCGCGCTCGTGGATGGCACGACCGTATCCGCCCCGCTGTCGAGCGAAAACGTCGCGCGCATCCTCCGACCTCAAATGTAGGTTCAATTTTGGATTCGGAAAAGCTTGCCGCTGGTGCTCCCGACCTCGTATCTGGCCCCGTAGCAAGCCCAGCCGTGAATCTCGTCGGCTGAATCTCCTTTGTTCATGCGGGTTTGGTGCGGTCGAGCTAAGGATTTGGAATCCTCGGCACGGCTCGCCGGCGGCCCGATGCAGGCCCCGACCCATTAAAAACAACCCCCGGCGGCCACGTTGAACCGATGGGGGGACATTGGCCGGGACTTTTCGCTCACTGGTGGGGGAGAAATTTTGCAACTTCACTCCCACGGACTTTTCACGAATTTGCGGTCAAAATGTCCGGTAAAATGTCCGGGTAAAATTGGGTTGACAAATAGGGCCACTCGTGTCATAGTACGTCCAACGGACAGTGACCAGCGAACGTAAAAAAGATTTGACCACGCTGGTTCGTATGGACTGGAAAGCTGAGTAGAGCTCGACGCACAGAGCTCCGTGGAATGTCACTGTCCTTTTAATTTTATGCGAATCTGGATGGCTCAATATCGGGGAAAAGGTATCCTCAGTAAGATTGTAAAATTTTTCACTGATTCGGAGTACAGCCACACCGCAGCTTTCTTCCCTGATGGCGCGTGCCTTGTCATTGGCGACCGGACATACGTAATACCTCCCCGGTCAGTTATCGAAGCGTGGGCCGGCGGGTGCCACATTGCCGGTTACAGCGACTACCATCACAGCGGCGTGCAGGTGGACTTATTCTCATTGAAAGACTGGCTCACCTTGGAACAAGAGGTACGGCTCGGCGAATTTCTGGTCAAGAGTGTTGGCAAGAAATATGATTACCTCAACGTGCTGCGGTATATCCCGTTCGTCCGGCTGCTCATCCCGGAACCGAAAGGAACATACTATACCCGGACGCATGTATATTGCTCGGAGTTAATCCTCGAAGCTTTTGCTTCCATTGGTCGGAGTCTTTTTGTGCGACGCCCGTTTTGGAAGATTCCTCCGGGCCTTGCATCCACCAGTCCTCTTTTGAAGTTTGAAGCTACACTGACAACCACCTAATCTATGGCAGTATTCACGCTAATCCCTGTTCCCATTCCTCCGGCTCGATCGACTCCGGGATGGGCCAAACCAATTGTATCTCGCTTCGGGGCCGGAAAACTGGCCTTCTCCGCTCGACCGTTCAAAATTTTAAAACGCGAACGGCACCGGGAATCTGTCCGGGAACGGTTTTCGCAGTTTGTGAAAACCGCTGCCGGCAAGCTTCGTCCTCTTGACGCGCAAAAGCAGATGCGCGCGGAGTTTGAACGGTCGTTTCTTATCCCGTAATTTTATGGCTGTCATTGCTTTTGCTGGTTTGGGATTTTGCGTCTTGATGGCGATGGTGATTCGCCGTTTGGACAAGGCGCGCGATTCACAGCGGCATCGGTGTCCGTTCACGATGGAATCCGAAATGGTCGGGTTCTATTGCAATCGGTGCCGGAAGATTGTGGAAGCCGGGAAATGCAAGTGTGAGAAATCACCGTCACTGTGGGTGTTGCTCTATAAATAAGTTTATGCCTTGGAAAATTGTTCCCACTAAGAAGGGCGCGAACTTGGTAAATAAAATTACTGGCAAGGTGAAGTCTCATCATTCCAGTCCAGCCAAGGCTGCCGCTGCGCGCCGGGCAATCTACGCCAACTGGACGCCTACAACTAGCGCTGAAGGCGCGGGGGTCACAGCCAAAGACGTTCGGAGGAAACGATGATAGCCGTGTTCGTACGAACGATGTATCATTTCTATGACCCGTGGATTGTTCTTCCGTGGGGTATAGCCTCGTTAGAGGATATAATCATTGTGGGACTGCTTTGGAAAGATTGACATGAAAATACTTATCACGGGTTCATCGGGGTTCGTCGGAAATCATGCAGTCGAGGCTGCGAAACAATACGGTTGGGAAGTCGTCACATTCGACGCGCGCTCCGGCTTTGACATCAACGATTTTGAATCCGTCCGAGCCGCCGCGGCGGGTTGTGATTACGTTCTGCATCTGGCGGCCTATACTTCCTTGGCGGACTTCGCCAAGAATATGTATGACAACTACACCACAAATATCGTGGGATTCTTGAATGTCATCGAGGCCGCGCGCTTGGCGAAGGTCAAGAAGTTTGTGTACGCCAGTAGCTCGGCGGTATATCCGGGCGACGTGTTACGTCCGCAGAGCGAAACCGATGTGATTGACCCGCAGACCATGAAGGGCCATTATGGCAAGTCGAAAATTATCAATGAGATGATTGCGGCCTCCTACCATCTCTCGTGTGGTCTGCCGTGCCTCGGTCTGCGCTTCTTTAATATCTACGGCCCCGGCGACGAAACGAAGGTCGGCAAATGCGCGCCGATGCAGCATTTTTATGAGGCCGCGCGCAAGGGGAAACCGATGGTAGTGTTTGGCGACGGAAGCCAGTCCAAGGATTTCATCTACATTGACGACGCAATTCCTCGGATAATGACTCTCGTAGGTCATCCCTCGGCACTGGGCATCTGTAATGTGGGCACGGGCACAATCACTTCGTTCAACGAATTGGCACAATTATTTGGAAATATGTTTGAAACCAAGATTCAACACGTCCCCCATCCTGCGCGAGAATTCTATCAGTATTTTACTTGGGCTGATACTCGCCGAATGGTTGAATGGGTCGGCAATTATTTTTTCAAACCCATAGGTGAGGGTTTACGACAGTTAAAACCGGGCCCGGAGTAAATCTATGCGCCGCTCAAAATCATGGGGCCTGATTCTCGGCCTGCTGTTCCCGTTCACCGCTCTCGCGTTCCCGGTGCCAATGAAATCGGACGAGCTCAACCGTTATGCGAACGCTATCTGGTGGACTGAAGGCGGCCCCAATACACATTACCCTTACGGTATCAAGTCCATCTTCACCTTCTCGCGCGTTGAAGCCCGTGAAATCTGTATCAACACGATTCAACATGCGTGGAAGGACTGGCAACTCGCGGATTATCCCAAGGATTTTGTGACATTTCTGGCCGACCGATACTGCCCCTCGGAAACTGACCCCAGTGGTCACATCTATTGGGTGAAAAACGTGCGCTGGTTTCTGAAGCATCCCAAGCCGCTTGCTACATGATTCGGCGCGCTAAAGACCCTCCGATTGCTGATGGCCGCTTCGGCTCCAAGCAGGGGTTCACCCGGCGCACGAGCACCCGGCAGGGCGGCCCATATTATCCCCAGCCGTCGCCGCCCCCGCCGCAGCCGATTCCGGTTCCGAGCCATTCGCCGGCGCACGGACTGAGAATTGCGCTCGTGACCTCGTTGTATCACGAGGAGATTTTGGCGCGCTGCCTGTTGAACCATTATTGGTTCTGTAACAAAGTTTTTGTAGTGCTCGGCCAATCGCCAGATGCGACTGAGGCCATTGTGAATTCTGACCCGCGGTGTGTGGTGCAGATTCTCAACATGCCGGACGGATTCCGGGACGACACAAAGGCTGGCGCACAGAATGATATTTTGCGGCGCGAGAAGGACAATTTCGATTGGTTCATTGTGACCGATGCCGATGAGTTTGTGTATCCCACGGGAGCCCCGACCTGCGTTACCTTCCGGGAATGGCTGACGACGGTGCCGGACGAGCAGCGCGCGATTCCCTGTCATCTCAGCAATGTGTATAGGCACCGCGATGACCGGGACTTGGATTTAACCTTCTGTTCCGCGCCGGCCATATTGCAGCGCCGGCACGGGGTTCTCAAGCCGCATCCGGGCTATATCAAGCCGAATGTAATTCGGCCCGGTCTGGAAATAGACCTCGGCCATCACTCCATCCGGGGACTCCACGGGCAGGATTTCAAATCATTGCGCGGTTCCCATTGGGCATGGGCCGACCCGGCTTTTTCCATTACTCGAACGGTGGATGACCGGACGAATCGGCAGCACCCCAACCAGTATAAGCATAACTGGGGCAATGGCAACTATGGGCAGAGTTACGACTCCGTGCGACAAAAACTTAATAATCATTTGGATGACCCCCTAATTGTATGACGACGAGATTGCGGTGCATGTCGGTTTGGGCCGATGAAACTCATGCGTGGTGGCCTTACTGGCGGAAAACATCACGCGCTCACGGTCTGGAATTCATTCAGGCGGACGACACGCTCTGGTCGGATTACAAGCGGAGACATCCGAAGGAGGGCCATCCGTGGCATCTCAAGGTCGTTCCTATAGGTAAATACATTCAGGCCCATGATGATGCGGATTACTTTTTGTTCTCCGACTGCAACGATGTGATTTATTCTGCCGGTGCGGATGAGCTAATTGAGAAATTCAATGCCATCGGGTCGCCGATTGTATATTCATCGGAGCGGTATTGCTGGCCGCCGGTCATCAAGCCGGAGGAATATCCGGCGCATTCGATTGGCCGGTTCTCCCGGTTTCTTAATTCAGGCTTTTGGATGGCGACCCGCGAAGGCGCGTTGAAACTGGCGGTTGAATTACAGAAGCCGTTCCCCGACCGGGTTATCTGCGACCAAGGCTCGGCGGTGCTTCTTTATCTGTCCGGGAGGCTGCCGATTGCGCTCGACCACGAGAACACGCTTTGCTATTGCAACGCCGACAAGGCGCAGGGCTTGGAATTTGACGACCCCCGCCAACGGTTTAAGCGCGCCGGCACCGAAATCTATCCCTGCTGCTTCCACGGGAACGGCGCAGGGAACATGCGTCCTTTTATCGAGAAATTGAAACTGTGAGTACCGACGAGTTATTGGACGCTTTGATAAAGGCAAATGATTGCCTCCGAAGCTCTGCGTCCATTGCTCATCGAAAGGGAGAGAACACCGATTGGGAGTCGTGGCGGAAACATTTGGATGGTGTTTTGGAGGAACAGCATTTGATTCTTCTCGAACATAATGTCTGGTGTCCAAAGCCGGCCCCGGAGGAATTGCTGTGACTCGTGAAGAACTGGTAAAGCAGGTCAGCGGGCATCTCCATGCCGAGCAGCATACCGATGCCGCCCGGCTCATCGCGTCATTTTCCAATCTGAAAATGGATTTGGAAAAACGCGAGGATGTGATGGAGGTCTGTAGTTCCCTGTTTTACTGGTGCCTGAACAACAAGCATTATGACTGGGCGGCTTCAATGATTTGGAACAAGCGCCTATTTTATCAGGAGCCTCGCCCGCATTGTACGAATCTGGTTTGGGACAACATTGAGACTAACAACTCGATTATGCTCATGGGCGCGGCTTCGATGAGCAAGTCCTATGGTGCCGGCGCGTGGTTGCTTCTGGACTGGGTGCGCGACCCGGAATACACGAATGTCAATCTCGTGGGGCCTTCGGAGAATCATCTGAAGGATAACCTGTTCACGCATTTGGTGACGTTGCACGCACAGAGCACTCTCCCGTTGCCGGGTTTCGTCAATGAGTTATTCATCGGGTTGGATTCGCGGATGCTCAAGGGCGCTATTCGGGGTATCGTGATTCCTGTAGGCCGCAAGGCAGCAGGCCGATTACAGGGACGCAAACGGGTGCCGCGCAAAGAAATTCATCCCTACCTTGGGGCCATGTCGCGCATTCGGTTCTTCCTGGACGAAGTGGAGAAAATTCCGCTCGGTGTTTGGAAAGACGTGGATAACGTATTTTCCAACCTCGATGACGATGTGGACGGCGTCAAGATTTTGTGTGCGTTCAACCCGGAGGATGCCACAGGTGAAGTTTCGCAACGGTGCGAACCTGCCGGCGGCTGGGAGGCTTTTGATGCCGAGAAGGATGAAGTATGGCGGAGCAAACGCGGTTGGACGGTGGTACGGTTGGATGCGGCAAAGTGCGAGAACATAATGTCTGGTGTCCAAAGCCGGCCCCGGAGGAATTGCTGTGACTCGTGAAGAACTGGTAAAGCAGGTCAGCGGGCATCTCCATGCCGAGCAGCATACCGATGCCGCCCGGCTCATCGCGTCATTTTCCAATCTGAAAATGGATTTGGAAAAACGCGAGGATGTGATGGAGGTCTGTAGTTCCCTGTTTTACTGGTGCCTGAACAACAAGCATTATGACTGGGCGGCTTCAATGATTTGGAACAAGCGCCTATTTTATCAGGAGCCTCGCCCGCATTGTACGAATCTGGTTTGGGACAACATTGAGACTAACAACTCGATTATGCTCATGGGCGCGGCTTCGATGAGCAAGTCCTATGGTGCCGGCGCGTGGTTGCTTCTGGACTGGGTGCGCGACCCGGAATACACGAATGTCAATCTCGTGGGGCCTTCGGAGAATCATCTGAAGGATAACCTGTTCACGCATTTGGTGACGTTGCACGCACAGAGCACTCTCCCGTTGCCGGGTTTCGTCAATGAGTTATTCATCGGGTTGGATTCGCGGATGCTCAAGGGCGCTATTCGGGGTATCGTGATTCCTGTAGGCCGCAAGGCAGCAGGCCGATTACAGGGACGCAAACGGGTGCCGCGCAAAGAAATTCATCCCTACCTTGGGGCCATGTCGCGCATTCGGTTCTTCCTGGACGAAGTGGAGAAAATTCCGCTCGGTGTTTGGAAAGACGTGGATAACGTATTTTCCAACCTCGATGACGATGTGGACGGCGTCAAGATTTTGTGTGCGTTCAACCCGGAGGATGCCACAGGTGAAGTTTCGCAACGGTGCGAACCTGCCGGCGGCTGGGAGGCTTTTGATGCCGAGAAGGATGAAGTATGGCGGAGCAAACGCGGTTGGACGGTGGTACGGTTGGATGCGGCAAAGTGCGAGAACGTAATCTCTGGCCAAGTGATTTATCCCGGCTTGCAGACCAAGACCGGATTTGACCGTATTATTCAGAACGCCGGTGGAATGAATACGCCCGGTTACTGGACGATGGCGCGCGCGTGTTTCCCGCCCGTAGGGGCGGTCTATTCGGTTATCTCGGATTATCTGTTCATCAACAGCCGACGCACGCTGCTTTTTGCCGAGGAGCCAGTGCGCGTCGCCGGCGTGGATGTGGCCCTAGAAGGGAATGACCCGGCCAAGATTTGCTTTGGGCGATTTGGCAAATCTGTCGGATACCGCGAGGAACCCAGTTTGAATTTTCCGCGCGGACGAACGGTCATGTTCAAAGACTGTTCCGGCAAACCGCTTTTTCGTTGGGGTTTGCAGGCAGATAAGATTGAAAAATTTCCTCGCGCTGATACCGTGAAGATGGCCACGGCAATTCGAGCCTCGTGTGTGTTAAATAAAGTTGACCCAAAGGGACTCATGGTTGACCGGACGGGAAATGGAGCCGGGGTTCACGACTTGCTCAAGAATATGTGGAGCCCGGAAGTGCTCGGCGTCAACTACAGCGAGGGAGCAACGGAGAGAAAGGTTTTGGAGGAGGACTCAAAGACTCCGAAAGAGGAACTCGTGCGGGTCGTGTCGGAACTTTGGTTCGCCACGAAGAAATGGCTTGAATTCAATTTTCTCGCGCTCTCTCCCACCCTCGGTGCGGATGAACAACTGAAAAAGCAAGTCACAGGCCGGCGCTATGATGCGTCTCGTCAGAATCGGGTTGAGCCGAAGGACGAGTACATGGCGCGCAACAACCCTTCGCCAAACGACGCCGATGCCTTGACCCTTATGCTCCATGCCGTGCGTGTAGGATTCGGTGTTGTGCCGTCGGCGCTTGACCATGTGACACCGGAAACGGTCGTTGGGTACGGGCCCATCAACTACGGCCCGATGCCCTGCGTGGTGGATGAAACCTGCCGGCAACACGCGCTTGAGGATTACGATACCGAGGAGTTTATGACATGAAAGCTCTCCGCTTTAAGGCCATTTTCGAGAAGGGCTCGACTCATCATGTGGAGGTTGTTGTCCACCGAACAAAGAAAGCCATGTTCCGGGCGTTGCATTACAAGATGTCCGCCAAATGTCTTGCGTGTTGTCGGGACGTGCCGTTTCCCGGAACCAAAGGTTGCGTAGCGGAATTGCATTTTCGACTGGACGAACTGAATTTGAATGCAGTCGTCCACGAATGTACGCACGCAGCCCACAATCGGACTTCGCTAATGGGCTTTGAACCCGGTCTAGCGCGCGAAGAAGCTATTTGCACAAGTGTTGGCGATTTAGTTGAAGTAGTAGTGGGACATATCATAGCGAAAATGTCCCGCCTTCAACTGGAAGGTCAATATGATAACCAAAACGTCTCGCTGTTTGCGAGATACACAAAACCATGAAACCTCCCCATCCTCTCCTTGTCGGCTTTTTGCTCTTTATTCTGCTTGTCGGCACGCTCGTTATTCCTGTGAAAAAACCAGACATGCAAGCTACGGCTAAATTGCAGCCGGTGATTGTGGCCCCGACGGAACTATCTGTAAGGGCTATTGCTATCCGTGCTGCCGATGACTTCGCATTGGTGGAAGCCGGCGACCAGCTTGGGAGCGGCGTGATAACCCGGCGCATCACCCCGGACGGGCATGTGGCGGTATTCGTCTGGACTTGTGCTCACGTTTTAATTCCCCAGCCGCCCGATGCTGCGGAATCGAAGAAGAAAAAGAAGGTCGAACCGAAACCGCCGGCGGGGCCGGTCGTTATCAAAGTCAAAATTGACCACGTTGACTATCAGGCCAAACTCATCGCCATCGGTGGCTTGGGCCGGGACGAAGTGGATGTTGCGTTGCTTGAAGTGATGAATGCGCCGCTCGACACTGGCTCTGTGGACTTCGATGTGAAATTGCCGGAGGCGGGGTCTGCGGTTTACATGCTCGGCGCTGCCGGCGGGGAGGCCAATCCGCCCAGCTTTTTTGTCGGTGTAGTTTCCGCGCCTGACCGTTTGATGACCGGCCAAGTTTTTGACCAGTTGGATTGCGCGTCATTCTTTGGCTGCTCCGGTTGTGGGGTATTCAATGCGGAGGGCCATTGCATCGGACTTACGGAGTCAATAATGACCGCTTCGATTTGTTTTGATACGCCCGCACGCTGCATCTATTCGTGGGCGGAACAGAATCATGTGCTGTGGGCCATGTTTACTACGGTACCGATGCCCAGTCAATTTTCAAATCTATGAGTGAATCTACCATTCCGAATAATGTGTTGAATCTGGCTGAAGCGCCCTTACCTGAATTTTCTGATAAACAGAAGCTTGAGGAATTGGAAAAGCTTCTTCCACGCTTGGCGCTCGTCGCTCGAATTGCGGAAAAGATGTATCGGTGGGCGGCGCGGACGAACAAATCAATCCCGCCGGATGGTTGGGAGGAGCTCCGGGTGGCCTTGGGTTTGCCGCCCCCGGAACAACCCAAGTTAATTGTGGCTGCGACCGCGATTCCAGTGGTTGACAAACGGCGGCGGTAGGGCCATACTACCGACGTGAATGAACAGGTTTCCGGGCAATATAAACTGGTGCCTGCTCGAAATCAATGGGATGCGTCACAGAGAGCGAAACGAGCAACGAAGGCCCAACCAAGGGTAATGCCGCTTCGTATCCAACCGCCTCCCGCTGTAAAACCGACCATCCCCTATAAACCATGAAATTCCTCGTCTCCCTATTCGCTGCGCTCGCTCTGCTCTGTCTGACGGGTTGCGTTCATCTTCCTTCCTTGTATGATTCCGTGCCGGGGCCGTCCTCGCCGGGTTCGGCGGCTACCACAGCCGTTCACAATGCGACCAGCGCACCAACTGCGAGCAAAGCAATTCAGAGCACTTTCAACTGGTTCGCCACAATTTGTATTTTGGGCGGTATCGCCTGTGTCGGTCTTGGGGCCCTGTCCATTTATCGTGGGTGCCTTGTCTCCGGCATCAAGTTTCTTATCGGTGGCGTCCTCTTGCCGGTCGCCGGAATTTACGTTGCGTATCATTGGCTTTTGATTACGGCTATCGTCCTTGTCGGCGCTGCCTTGTATTTGATTGTCGTGGACTGGGCGCGGGTGAAACCAGTAGCGTTGAAGCTTGAATCGTTTTTGACTTCCCACCTTTCCAAGAAAGTTCCGATAGTGGTTGCTGCCGTAACCAAGGTTGCCGAAGTTCCTGCTCCCGCCCCCGCCAAGTAAATTTATGGACGAAACAAAAAAACCTTTGGGCGACCGGACGCCGAGCACAAATGAGGCCGACCGTTATTGCGGTTCGGTTTTGGAGAAGTCTCCGTATCAAGCGGAGACGCAACCCAGTACCGCAAGTCGGTCTGATTACCCGGTGCCGGACGCTGCTCCGCTTGAAGCCGATGCCAATGGTGTGAAAATGTCGCCGGGGCTCAAGCCGCTCGTGCAGCATGACATGGGCGACCATTGTGAATACTCCGAATTCACCGCGCCCAAAACTGGGAAGGGCGACCTTCAATAATCTTATGCAAAACCAAACCACAAACCTTCCGGACTTGGTGAATCCAATGGAACAGGCTTCCAACGGCATCAAACAGCCGGCTCCGTTGAAACCGCTCGTGCGACACGACGCGCTTTCCTCGCATTCCTATTCCGAGTACACCCCGGAACGAACCGGCGACGAACGGGGATTCACCAAAACGGACGAAGTGTGCGATGCGCCTCCGTTCAAAACCTCATAATCTATGGCACTCGGCGACCAAAACGTAATTCTCGAAAGTCCCGTTCTGACCCCGGCCACGACCAGTGTTGAGCCGGAAGTTTGCACTTGCGATGCCGGCCCCGCGGTAAAGATGCCGCGCACCGGCGACGACCGCGGGTTTACCAAAACTGGCGAAGTTGAAAATCCGACCTTTCACTCGAACGAGTCGGAAAAACTTCCCTCGGAAATCAGTTTTCGCAACGGCAACTAATCCCATAAGGCGCTACCTATGGGAAAGTTTGCCGACCTTACGGGCCGACGATTTGGGAGACTTGTTGTAATTCAACGTCTCTCGAATGATAAATCTTCACGCGCCCGTTGGTTGTGCCAATGTGATTGTGGGGGCTCCTCGAAGCCAGCGACCCATTCCTTAAAAAGTGGGAATACTCAATCTTGTGGGTGTTTCAAACAAGGTAATGCTGCGCGCAGAGCAAAACACAGTTTCCGTTTTCACGGTCTTTCCCGCACTGTTGAAGGTCGGGCGTTGGCAGCGGCAATTCAGAGGTGCAAACCCGACCATGAAGCTCATTCCGATTATTATGACCGGGGAATTGCAGTTTGTTTACAATGGCAACAGCCCCGTTATGGAGTTGAGGATTTCGTTGCCCATATCGGCCCCCGCCCTTCTTCTGACCATTCTTTAGACCGAATTAACAATGCTGAAGGGTATGAGCCCGATAATGTTCGTTGGGCTACCGCTCAAGAGCAGACCGCTAACCGTAGAAAGAATCAATCGTTATCGAAATTTTCGGATAAAGAATTACTAGCTGAAATTTCAAGACGGGGGTTGAATGCCTAGATTTTTTTATTTCACACCTTATAGTCCCGATGGATTGGGTGAAGCCTATAATCAGCACGCCGCACTTTTACCGGGAGATGACGATTGGGCCGTGTTTATGGATTTTGATGCGATGGTATTTTGTAGTCAATCCATAGAATCGCAACTTCAAGACGCCATCCGGGACTACCCGGAATATCAAGTTTTCACCGCAATGACCAACCGGCTCTGCGCCCGGTGTCAGCAACAGATTCAAAACAGTCCCGGTATCCGGGAGGAAAAGAATCTGGTCAACCTGAAGAAAATCGCCGACGCGCGCGCCCGGTCATACCGGAACCGCGTCACACCTATTCGGGGATTCTTCGCCGGCTTTTTCTTCGCGTTCTCGAAAAAAATCTGGAAGAAATTTCCGTTCCCGACTACTGGCAGCCAGCATGGAAAAATTCTTGGGATAGATAGCGCGTGGAGCCGTACCCTCAAGGCCGGCGGGGTGAAAGTCGGTTTGATGGAGGGCATCATGGTCACGCATTTTTATCGGCTGGACACCGGGGAACAGGATGTCTCTCATTTGAATGACCCTTCGCACAATCGTCGCGTAGCTGAATACTGGAAAGGACAGAGAGTGGCACAACCGGCGGCTCCGGCAGAGTATTTGAATCCCGCGAAACAGTGGTATCTAAATCCCGGCATACGTCCGCCGGGCGGGTATCGGTATGTTGACCGGGATGGCATCACTCATTTTGGAACCAGTTTCAACGATTTGCTCCGCGTGGTCGCCGCTTATCGGCAACGAATTGGTCAGCCGCTCGGAAACGTCCGCGCAGAAATAATGGATTATTATGTCAAGCGTTACCCCCGTTGTTGTATCTACAGGTGAACCGACTGATGTAGTGTATGTGTTCCGACGAGTCCACGACAAGGACTTCGATTTGGAAATGCTGTACTCGCTCCGGTCGGTCAAGAAACATCTCAAGGGATACCGGCGTATCTACGTCATTGGTGAGGCTCCGCGATTCCCGGAGGATGTGTGCGTGGATTTTGAGCGTATCCCGATGGAGGATAAATTCAAGACCAGCCAGCACAATGTCCGGGCCAAATTGCAGCGCGCGGTAAAGTTGGAGAACGCGGCTCCGAACTTCGTCTTGATGAATGACGATTTCTTTTTCCTTCAGGAGTATCCCGCTGCTGGAATTCCGTATTACCGGCAAGGGACGTTGCCGCAACACATTGAATGGAGGGAGGAGCAAGCTGAAAGTCCGTATGTCCGAGCGTTGCTCGCTACAAAACAGGCACTTGAATCGAAAGGACTCCCCGTTACGGATTTTGAATGCCATGCGCCAATTTTATTGGATAGACTATCCCTAGAGGTCGTTGTTGGCGATGAATTATTTGACTGGGCGGCCACTTACGGATTACTTTTTCGGTCGCTTTATTGTAATTGGTTGGGCTTAAAAGGCGAGCGCCGGATGGATTTGAAGATTGATTCCCCGATGGACGATAAGCAGCTTGACCGCTGTTTTCAAACTTGCGGCCTTCTCAGCACGGGCCCCGGAGGACTAAATGAGCCAATGATGGCGCACCTTCGGGCCTATTTCCCACCCGGTTGATATTTGCGACCTGAACGGCCATAATATGAATGTGACCTTGTATTGTTTCAAATCCCGGCTCTACACGAGTGGGTATGTGCTGAGGGTGTTGGACAATACTACAGTGATGACGGGTACATGGTTGGATTGTGTGCGGTACGCGCGCCGGCAGGGATTGAAACTTGCCACTGGCGTCGGCCCCGCGCGTCTCCCTTTGTGCCCCATGTAATATGGCAAAATTGACCACGAAAGGCCGCGAGCATATTGCCCGGCACAACTTTGCGATTCCCGAAACCCGGTCGTATCCGATTCACGATTTGTCGCACGCGAAAAATGCGCTGGCGCGCGCCTCTGGCAAGCCGGAGGAACATCGTGTCCGTGATGCGGTCTATCGGCATTATCCGCATTTGAGGCCCTGAATTTTATGGGAGCCGCCGAGAACGTAGCTAAGGCTACTATTCGAGTGGCCGGGGCGATTATCGGACGTAAAAGAGTTTTTGTCCGACCGGAAGTTTTGTATGAACGTACTGCGATTTGTACGTCCAACGCTGGTAAGTGTTTTGATGCCGAGACTGGGCGGTGCATGGTTTGTGCCTGTATCGTAAGTCTCAAGGCTCGGCTGGCAACTGAGAAGTGCCCGCGCGGTCTATGGCCTGAAGTAAAAATTTGATATGCCCTACGCTGACCCTGAGAAAAATAAAGCCGTAATCGAGGCTTGGAGACGAGCCCATCCTGAAAAGATTGCGGCTTATCGCGTAAAACGACTTGCCAAGCCGGGCAATTTGGAGCGTGAACGTATTCGCTGTCGAGAAGCACAATGGAGAGAATTGGGTTTAATTTTTTTTGAAATGGACTATAGTCGGCTTCTACTTCAACAAGTAGGGCGATGTTCCCTTTGTCGGTGTTTGGAATCAGAATCTCGTGGAGGTCGTTTATTTGTTGACCACGACCATACGACAATGGCGATTCGGGGTTTACTTTGTGATAATTGTAATACTGGTCTAGGCCATTTCAAAGACTCTGCCCACTTGTTAGACCGGGCCCAAGACTATGTTCAAGGCGTTCCCTTTCTGGAATCGGATAAGCCTGATTTTGATTTTGTCGAGGTTTGTAAACGCGGGAATCAATCATAATGTCCACTACTTATCAGGGCTTGCAAAGTAATGTCGTCTCACCCTTGGGTGACGCGCCAAATTCTCCGGCGTTGAATAACGACATGCAGCAGCATGTCCCCGCGATTACTGATATTGGTCAGGCTCTACAACTTGTTAGGTCTTTACAAGCGGAAAATCGGGAACGAGAGAAAAAGAACTCCCGTATTCTCGAACGGTACAATGCCGAGCGACCCTACAACCCGCACCAACTGAAGGCTGATGGATTATCGTGGCGAACCAACTTTACTACCAAACCTCTTACTATTTTAATTGATAAAGTGGTTCCGCGTTTTACGTCTGCTATACGCGGAATGAAGTATCTTACCTCGGCTACTTTACCGGACAAATTTGATAACGCAGCGGAGAAATCCGAAAAGTTTCAACGTGAAATTAGTGAAACCTGCCGCGCTCACGAAAAATGGGATGAGCTAGTTAATGACATCGCACAAGAAAATACCCTGTTCGGGTATGTTTGCGCTGCTTGGCTGGACTCTTATTCTTGGTTCCCGCGCTACTACGACCAAGATTCGTTCCTTGTCCCGCAGGGAACGAAACATCACAGCCGGTCAGCGGTCGTGGTGTGCATCCGCGACAGTTATCCCGTTCATACATTGTTTGACATGGTTCGGGATTTCAACGCCGCCGATGTGGCCGGCTGGACTGTCCCCAATGTAGTCGAGGCCATCAATAACGCCATCCCGGATGACCGCCGGTCTTACCAAACGGATTACAGCCGGGTATATGCCGACCTCGTGCGTGAATCCGCCATCCTATCCTCGTTCACCGGCGCAAAAGCCGTCATTGTTTGGCATGTTTTTGTTACCGAAGTGGATGGCTTCGTAACCCACGTTGCGTTCGACGACCGTTCCGGCAAGCAACTCTTTTGGGCGAACAAGCAATTTGAGCGCATGGACGATGCCGCAGCCTTTTTCTCCTTCCAGCACGGTAACGGACGTATCCACGGCTCCAAAGGAATTGGCCGGGAACTTTACAATATCGCCCAAGTGCTCGACCGTTCCCGGAATGAGGCAGTTGACCGGCTTCAACTCAGCGGGAAAATGATTCTTCAGTGCGATGAAAAGGAACTGAAGCGCTTTCGGATGTCGGTTTTCGGCAATGCTATCCTGATTGGGAACGCTTTTACCTACAAGGAAAATAAACTTGATACCAACATGGAAGCGTTCATGGAGTTGGACAAGTTTTTGACCAATCTCCTGAATGAAATTGGTGGGAATACCTCGCCGAACACGCTTCCCGACCGGGAACGAATCAATAAGGAGGAGGTTAATCTTCAGGCTGCGCGCGAACAGGAGAAACAGGACACCGTTATGGAACGGTTTATCCTCCAATTTGCCCGGTTCATGTCCACGATTCAGCGCCGGCTTTGCGACCCGGAAACAGTTGACAAGGATGCGAAGGAATTGCAAGACCGGCTGAAGAAATTTTTGAGCGATGAGGAAATTGAGTATCTCTCCAAACAGCCGGCGGTTCATACGGTCAAGGATTTCACCGACCAAGAGCGTCAAATCATCGCCGCAGTCGCCCAAGAGGGCCGGGGCAACCCCCTCTACAATCAACTTGCGCTGGAAAAAGCGAAATTGACTGCTCTGCTCGGCGCGGAATTCGCCGACCAAGTGCTTTTGCCGCAAAATGACCCGACGGAGACGGCGGAAAATGAGCGCGCGCAGTTAATGGAGAATGATGCCATGAAAAATGGTGTTCCTATTCCGGTTTCTCCACGGGATAATCACCTTATTCATCTTGAAGTTGTGCAACAGGCCATAACCAAGCTGATTCCGATGGCAAAAGGCAATCAAGCGGTGTGGCAATACATGGAAATCATGGCCGCGCACGGTTCCGACCATCTGAAAGCCGGCGAAGCGGCTGGAATGAAGGCCCAACTGCAACCTTTCCGAATTTTTCTGACAAAAGTGGCCTCTACCTTGTTCAAACTGCATCGGTCAGCCGGAAATCAGCCCGGAGCCGCCGACCAAGGGCAGGCTCTCGGTGTTGACCAGCAACCGGAGGAATCCACTCCGACTCCGGAAGCTCCGCTTGCGTTTACTCCGGTGCATGAGGCCATCGCAATTTCGTACAAAGATTTTCCTGAAGATGTGAAACGTCAAGTTGAGGCCAAACTCGGCCTCCAACCCTCCACGCTACCACCTGTTCCACCGCCCGGCGGAACGCAACCCCCTAGTCCCTAGTGAGCACTGTTTCCGAGCCCTCTAAATGGAATTCTGACGCCGCCGCTTTGCTGAAACAATTTCTCAGCAGCAAGACTGGACGACTTTTTCTCCTTCATTTGGATTATATGCGGCCCAGTTTGAATTTACCGACTCCAACTGTAGAGGCGATGGCCCTTCAAGGCCGGTATGTCTCCGGTTACGAGGAAGCTGTTAGTAACATTTTGTCGTTGACTGTTCCTCCGACTGAGGACGGCACCCAACCAACCATGTATCCCTCGCTCGATGACGACTCGGCGTGGGCCGAACCACCAAAACGGGAGGAAGCTCCGGCACCGGGCCCGAAACCTGCACCGCCGAAGATTGCTCCCATAAAGAAAGTATAGTATGGCTGACCTACCTGACCTGACCCCGGATGCGGCTCACGCGAAAAGCGATGATGTTGCGTTGAAATCTTTTACTGACAACGACGCCGGCGCTTCACTGGACGCGCTCGCAAAATCTGTGTCGGACGCCAAAGGCGGCGCACCGATATTGGATGATGCGGCTGCGGCGGCTGAGGCGGCGCGCGCCAAAGCGGCTGCGGCAGCTAAAGGCCCGGAAGCTGGTGCTTCGGGCGCGGCTGCGGCTCCTCCCGTGGAGGATGAAGCGACCAAAGCTGCGGCTCAAGCTGAAGCCGACCGCAAGGCCGCTGAGGCCGTGGCGCAAGCTGAAGCCGACCGAAAAGCCGCGGAGGCGGCGCAAGCTGAATCTGACCGGAAAGCTGCTGAAACGGCTGACCCGTTTTTGGCGCATCAACTACCGCCGAACGCCAAGTCGAAATCTGCCGAGGCTTTTGATAATCTCAAGCAGGCGGCTCGTGATAAGGTCGCGGAGGTTGCGCGCGCCCTTACTGAATCGCAAAACAAAATCACGGAATTGACCTCGCAGCTAGAGGAGGCCAAGAAAACTTCGGGTGTAGTTCCGCCGGAGATTTTGGCCGAACTCAAAACACTTCGAGAGGAACACGCGGCGCTTGATGTGAAGGCTGACCCGGAATTTCAGAAATTCGACTCGGCCATTCAGACCAATGTGGAAATGATTTTCAAAAAGCTGGCTGATACCGGCGTCGCCGCCGATGCGGTGGAGAAAATCAAAGAGATTGGTGTGGATAATGTGGACTGGGCTCCTATTCTCGACAAACTTCCAGTACAGGCCCGGCGCTTCATTGAAGCGACTTTGGTGGACAATGAACGGGCTCGTCTTGATAAAGAAAAAGCGATAACCAAGGCCACGAGCAACGCCACGGAATACACCAAACAGCGGTTGGCGCGCGAACAGCAGTCCGTCAAGGCCGCGGCTTTGGAGTTCACCAAGTCTTTTGATTGGATGGCTCTAAAAGAGGTTCCGGCGGCGGCGACGGCTGAGGAGAAGGCGGCTCTTGACGCCCATAACGCCGAAGCCCAGCAGGCGATGAATAAACTCAATTCATATCTGGATTCACGTTCCCCGGAACGATACGCGGAGTTGGCAGTTGGAACGGTGCTGGCCTATAAATGGCGCGCGAAGGCGAACGCTCTCGAACAGCAAATCGCCACATTGAAGGCGGACAAAACGCTCGACACGATTACGAAGGAACGGGACAAATTGAAGTCCGAACTGGATGCCATCAAGCGCGCGCAAATCCCGCGCAATCGTGGCGATGCAATAATCCCACCGGCCCCGCTCAAAAAGGCTGACCTGAATACTTCCGCGGACGAATCATTGGACGCTCTAGCCAAGCAAGTTGTGGCGCAGCGTGAGGAATAACGCTGTCACATAAACTGTGCAGTTTTTGGCCGCTCCGTTACTGGGGCGGCCTTTTAGTTGCTTTTTAGGTTCCGAGAGGCCATAATACCGTCAGCCGGAACTAAAATCTTCCTCGTGGTTGTTCCCTGCGAGACGGGCCTTATTTCTTCCGTGGCCGGGAGGGAACCAGTAAACCAAAAAACCGGCTAAGATTACCTGCCGGAACCATTGGAGGCTTTGTGGCTGACAATTATCAACTCGAACCGGCTGAGATTTCCCAAATCGCAGTCAAAGACACGAACCGCTTGGTCGGCGTCGTGGCTAAATGTTTGGCGGCAAATTCGCCTTACATCAATGTGCTGCAAGGCGGCACATTTCAAAGTGGAATGGGTGATACCGTCGTGGCGGCGGTAGAAATGCAGGCGGCTCCCGGCGATTCTTTCGCGGTGCCGACTTTCATTCCCCAAACTCAAATCGCGGGCACTTCCGGCACCAATGAGCGTACCGGCAAGATTGACTTCAGCTATCAGTTGAAGGCAAAACGCGGTACTGGCCCCAAAGTCTCCGTCAAGGACGGCTTCGGTGCATTCAAATCTTCGTATCTGTCCGCTGAGGACGCGCTGCGAAAATTGATTACCCAGTACATCAATGCGGACATTCAAGCCAACCTCGTGTTGCAGTCCGGTACAAAGGCTACTGCTTTTGCGGGCCAGCCTTTGGCGAACATCACCGTCGGTGGTGTTGAAACCGACATCGGCATTACTTGGGCGGGTCTTGACCTTCCGAATGCCCAGCTTTCTTTCAAAGCTCTGCACGCTTGGGCGCGCTATTTGAAGGAAGCCCTGTTTGCGGAAATGTTCGCGGCAGGTGACAAGGTTCAACCTCATTTCCGTTTCATCGGCGGCTCCGATATTATCGAAGCCTTCCGAAATGAAACTGGTGTCAATAGTCAGGCTCTTGCTCTGACGACCGGGCATTACAAGCTCGGCGAAAGCATGGTGTCGGCGTATTCGTTTGAATCCAGCCCGGCGTATCGCGGCATTGCCTTTGGTATGACGCAGCGTCCGCTCCGGTTCAACACGTTGACGAACGGTGTACCGAATTTCCTGAATCCGGTCACTATCGTCTCCGACTCCTCCAACTTGACGGCGTATGCCGAACCGAATCAGACGTGGCTTGCTGCGTCTTATGAAGTCGGCGTGCTCATCGCGGATGGTACGTTCCAACGGCAGGTGCCCGAACAGTACGTCGGCGAGGGTACGTTCCGTTTCGCTCCCCAGCTTCACGGCGGGGAACTGGAATGGCATTACGTCAAGGACAACAACGACAACGCATGGGGCGATTTCGGGTTCCATAAGTACCAGATTACCCGCGCGTACAAGCCGTTGCGTCCGCAACACATCATCCCGATTATCTTTGAGCGCGCTCAGACGGATATGGGCCTCGTCGCCCTGTCGTCCAGCACCGCTTCAGTGATTAGCGGGCCTGCGTTCACTCCGGCGGCTCCGCCCGCTGGCATTGAGCCGGGACATCTCCCGAACACGGGACAATAAGCTAACTTAGGGATTTCCTCGCGCAAGCGGGGAAATAGGGGGTAGCGCCGGGGGTTGTTCGACCTGAAATCGAGCAACCCCCATTTTTTGAAAGGTAAACTATGGCACATTCAGTTTCAACTCAGGGGCAGGCAATCACCGCCCTCAACGCATTGCGCGAGGCGGTTTACAACAAAGCAGGTTCCAATACGAGCCAAGTTTCGGCTGTGAAGAAATTTTTTGCTCAGATATTGGGGTCTGCTTCACCGACGGTTTCTTACGCGACCGCGGCTAAAGTGCTTTATGCAATTCAGGCCGCAGCGCTCGGAGATTCCGACGTACCAGCTTTCACTCAGCAACAGGCCAATATCATTGGGTCGGCGCTTTTGGGCGTTACGGTGCATTCAACCGTTGCCCAAGCGCAGTTGGCGTTTCAACGTATCTATGATGCTTCGATTGATGTAGCGGCAGAGCCGGCTCATCAAATGCGGGCGGTCAATCAGTTAATCTTGGCGTTAATGGCGCTGTAAATTTGTATGTCGCTTCACGGCGGAAATACAAATTGGGATTACCTGCGGATTCTGGTCGGCTCGAAGTTCCGAACCGGAATGATGTGGCATGACTTGCTCTACATCTTGGCCGGTTCGCCGAAAATGGTGAGCGCCGACTACAACGACCCGGAATTGTTCCGGCTGTGGGCTGTACGAGTCACAGGGAACAAGGAAGTCCATCCGGGATACACAGCATGGGATTGGCTGCGAATCCTTGCCCAATACTACGGCGTTTTTACGATTGGCGATATTGACAACGATATGCTGCGAAAATTGGCTGCTAAATATCCAAACGGAGCCCCCTAATTTTATGCCAAATCAATCTCTAGGTGTTCAAGTTGCTGTTCTCCATGAACAGGTCAAGGAACTTCAGGATATGCGTGGCGACGTGAAAACAATTCTTACGGGGGTTTCGGACATCAAAGTGCAACTAGCAACGCTGCCGACGTTTGATAAGCTGCGGCCTCTTTATGAAAGCGTTCAAACTCTGAAGGAAAAACGTGCTGAATCCAAGGGTGCTTGGAAAGTTATTACGGGTATCAGCGCTTGTTCGGGAGTTATTGGCGGTCTGATAACGAAATTGTGGCCGTCGGCGGCTCCCCATGTTCATGCTGCGGCTTCCACTTTGGCAAAATAAAATGGCCACTGTCAACGTCAATCCTTGTCCGAGAACCGGCGCGCGCCGGGGGATTTGCAGCAGTCCGTTCACGTTCGGCTACGTCTTTCCGTGCGGGTATCCGCACTATCCGTTTGGCTTTCGGGGAAATACTCCGCCGCCGGAGGTTTCGGCCACGGCTGTCGCAGCCAGTTTGAACGCCGCAGGAATTTCAGCCACAGTCGGAGCGCCGGGCCCTACTCCGTCCTGCGCGCGCAGCAGGCCCCGTCAATTTTGGAGACTATAATATGGGTAATTCTGAAGAACAATTTCTCGGTTGTTGCGACCATGACCGCGACCGCCGGCCCGGCCCCAGCGGCTCCTGTCAGCAGGTCGAACCGCTACCCTCAGTCATTGCCAATTTCATCCAAGCTTTTTTCGGCACGTTGACCGTTACCGAAAGTTGTGGAAAATGGACGTGGCAACTTCCTTGTAATCTTGATGCCGGAATTCCGGGGTATCCTCGAATTGCTGATGAAGGTTTAGCCTGCTATTTCGCGCGCATTCTTTCGGCGCAGGTTCAAGGTTTGGCTGGTCAAAATGCGTTCGGAATAACTACAGCCGATGCTACCCAGCCGCCGCTCCTCAGCACCGTTACTCTTTTCATGGATACCATCGAGTGCTACGCAGTCGGGGAATTTGTTTGGGGTAGCACAGGCGGATTTTACGTCATTACGGCGATTGACCCGGACTACATGACGATTACGGTGCAGAATGCCTACGGGCCTCCGTTCAATCTCGGAGCCGGTGCGGATATTCCGGTCGGAACCAAAATTTTACCTTCGGGCGCTCCGCCGAATACTGGCCCCCAAGGCCCGACGGGCCCCGCGGGCCCAGCCGGCCCCACGGGGCCAACGGGCGCAGCCGGGCTTTCCGCTTTTTCAACCATCAAGGCGAATTTTATTCAACCAGCGGTTGGAGCGACTGTTGTAGTTCAGATGAATTCCGTTCTCCCCTATCAAGTGGGAGAAATTGTTTGGGATTCCGTAGGAGGCTGGTATCAAATTGAAGCCCTCAATTCTGGTGCGATTACCCTGACCTTGGAGAATCTTTTTCCGTACACGCCCGGTCAGTTATTTCCCGGCAATGCGCCGGCAGGAACAACGATTACTTCCGGGGGCCTTTTACTTCCGAGCGGGCAACAGGGGCCGACTGGGGCTCAAGGAAATCAACCCGACCAATTCTGGACGTTTAATCAGCCCGGAGCGAATAGCTGGGTTTGTCCGGCAGGTGTTACCTTGGTGAACATTCGTTGTTATGGAGCCGGTGGTGGGGGAGGCGGCGGAGCCACTTCCAGCGCAGATGGTATCGGCAACGGGCAAGGCGGCGGAGGCGGAGCTTATTCACTGGCTTTGAATCTGACCGTTGTTCCGGGAACAGTTTATACGCTTAACATCGGGGCCGGGGGAAATGGCGGCTTTCACGGTGGGCCCGGTGCAGTCGGGGAATCCTCAAGTTTTGCCTCGCCTTTTGCTACTTTGGTCTCGGCTTTGCCCGGCCAAGGTGGCGGTGGCGGGAATACTATAGGAGCTCAACCGGGTGCTGGCGGCGCAGCTACGCCGGGGTACACTGAAGGTTTGGCGGGGTATCCGGGATATTCTTTGCAGGGCGGCCCGTGCGCGCGAGATGGCCAAGGGGGCCTTGGTGGTTCACCAATGGCAAATGACGGAAACACTCCCGGCGGCGGCGGTGGCGGCGGTGTTGGTGAAGGTTACGATTATGATGGTTCGATTGGGGGCAATGGCGGTAACGGTCAAATCATAATTGAAGTCGTTCCTCCGATTTAATCAAATATGAATTGTATTCGAGGACAAGATGGGGCGGCTCCGGGTCGGATAATTCCTCCGAATTGTAGCGAACCGGGTCGAGTGATTGCCAGTGCTCCGGCGCAGGCTGACCGGACTCAAAATTTTACTCTCTCGCGCGGCCTAACAGGCCCCACTGGCCCGACTGGCTCGACTGGCCCGACTGGCCCTACGGGGCCGACTGGAAATACGGGTGCTACTGGCCCAACAGGCCCTACTGGCCCTACGGGCCCAACTGGCCCGACAGGAGCGGCATCAAATGTTCCGGGCCCCACTGGGCCGACCGGCCCCACTGGCCCAACCGGCCCGACAGGCCCAACCGGAGCAGCTTCTAATGTACCGGGGCCTACGGGCCCCACCGGCCCTACTGGCCCGACTGGGGCTACAGGGAATACCGGCGCTACGGGCCCGACCGGCCCAACTGGCCCCACCGGCCCAACGGGGCCAACCGGGGCCACGGGTAATACGGGCGCGAGCGGCCCAACTGGCCCAACGGGGCCCACGGGGCCGACCGGCGCGACCGGGAATACTGGTGCATCAGGCCCAACCGGCCCGACGGGCCCTACTGGCCCCGCAGGAAATACGGGCCCGACGGGCCCGACCGGCCCAACCGGCCCAACCGGCCCAACCGGGGCTACCGGCGGTAATTCAATGCAGCACATTGAATTTACCCCCGATAATACTACGCATGTTTATTCCGGGGCACACGGAATGTCGGAGGTTCCTCCCATTCTTCGCGCTGTTCTTCGGTGTATCACAAACGATACTCGGTCAGGATATGTAGTCGGACAAGAGGTTGATTTAAGTTTTACATTCTATGACCAAAATTTGCCGGCTCCGGCTCCCCAGCTAACCGCAGATGCGACTAATGTCTATCTTGCTTTTCCTGATACTTTGGTCGGGAATGAAACTGATTTTCTTTTCCTTTCAAGTAGTGGAATAAATTGGGTATCACCGACAAGTTTTAACAATTTCAAAATACGGATTTACTACGGGGACGCGAATGGGCCTACTGGCCCAACGGGGCCCTCTGGTACTGGCCCAACGGGGCCGACGGGGCCCACCGGCCCGACCGGCCCTACTGGCCCGACTGGCCCAACTGGTGCTTCGGCTCCGACAAATGGCGGTACGAATCAGACTCTAAATGCGGCTGATACCTACTTGACTGGAAGTAAGCTCACTGTCGCGGGAAATGTCCAAGCTGGTACAGTGTATAAATACATGATGTTTCTCACCAAAACTGCCGCCGGGTCTGCGGCTCCGGTTTTTAGTATTCGTGTAGGAACCGCCGGTACGACGAGCGATACTGCCGAAGTAACCTTTACGATGGCCGCGCAAACAGCGAACATTGACCAAGGTTATTGTGTTATTGAAGTCGGAGTAGTGAATGCGGGTTCAAGCGGCTCGATTAGCGCGAGCATTCTGTTTATGAAAGCTACAAACGGAACGACAGGATTTTTAATTTCTACGTTCCCGACAATAAAGACTGCAACATCGAGTACGTTTGATTTGACGGCGGCAAATTTGGTAATTGGCGTTTCCATCAATCCCGGTGCATCTGGTGTTTGGACATTGGTTTCTCTGTCGTCTATCGTAGTCAATGGATAAGGTTTTAATCACCGCCATTACCGCGAGTGAACCAAATCCCGTTGCACGGGCTAGTTGGTTTCGGCAGACTCATAGTCTGACTCAAGTTCTCATTCGGCATCAGGATTCTCAAAAGTTCCCTATGCCAGAATCTTTTCATGTTGCTTTGAACGTTGCCTCGAATCGTGAGGGTGCAAGACTTGATGCTCTTGCCACGGATGCCGATTACATTTTGTTTGTGGATGAGGACATCTGCTTGCCGGAGAACGCGGTCGAACAGTTTCTTGGGCAAAGTAAGCTTCACCCAACTGCTGCGATTGCCGGTTATTATCCTTTGAAAGACCGGAATAGAAAACTTTGCAATGAATTTGCCATCGCCATTTTTGCGTCGGGGCAAAATAGTTCAGGACTAGAACCGATATTCTTTACCACGAAGCCTTTTCCATCGGTATCTCAAGTGGACTTTGCTGGTTTGGGGTGCTTGTTAATCGGGCGCTCGGAGCTCGAAAAAATCCGTATCAAAGTGGATTTGACTCGTCTTTTCTATGTGACGAACAGCGGCGGCGTTGCGTGGAGCGACGATAGTTTTGACTTTTGTAATCAACTGGCGGAACATAACATTCCGCTTTACGCAGATAGCTCGGTGATATGTGACCATCTATGAGAATCCATTTGCTCGCTCCCCCGAACGTGCAGACTACTCAGGAATATGCACTGGACAATTTTGGTGTGATGACCTGTCGGTTTGCCAAGATGCTCAAAGGACTGGGACACGAGGTCACCCTTTACGCCAGTGAAGAAAATGAGGCTCCCTGCGCGGAGCTCGTCACTTTATTTTCCAAAGCCGAACAGATTCGTTTACTGGGAATAACACCCTTTTTCGCCGCACGTCCTGCGGCGAATCATCCGTTGTGGATGGTGGCTAATGTGGCTGCCATTAAAGAGATTCGTGCTCGCAAACAGCCGAGGGATTTGATTTGTTCCATTGGTGGCCTTTCGCAGAAACCCATTGCCGACGCTTTCCCGGAACTTTTCTTCGTGGAATACTCGATTGGCTACCACGGCACTTTTTCCAAATACCGGGTGTATGAGAGCTCCGCATGGCGTCATTTCATTCACGGCGAGCAAAAAAATTTGTACGGGCGGTATTTCGATGATGTGATACCGGCCTTCTTCGATGAGGAGGAGTATCCATTTCAACAGAAAAAGGAGCCGTATGTTGCGTATCTTGGCCGGCTCACGTCAGACAAAGGGGTGAATGTGGCCTGCCTTGCCGCCAAGGAAGCCGGAGTGAAACTTTATGTCTCCGGCTACGGAGACAAATCCTTGGTTACACACGGAGCCGAATACCTTGGCGTCCTCTCGGATAAGGACAAGAAAACTTTTCTTGGGAAAGCATCTGCCGTACTCTGTCCGACCCAGTATCTCGAACCCTTCGGATGCGTGGCGGTCGAAGCTCAGTTATGCGGCACCCCGGTCATCTCGACCGATTTCGGGGGGTTTGTGGAAACGGTGGAGGAAGGAATTACCGGCAATCGGTGCCGGTATCTTGGTGAATTTATCCGGGCAATCCGGGAACGGCAGCTTTTCGACCCGGAACGAATTCGCGCGCGCGCCATCGCTCAATTCTCAATTAAAAAAGTGGCTCCGCGCTACCAACGATATTTCGACCGGCTTGAGCTTTTGTGGGGAAAAGGATGGAATAGCCAGTAAGGGCCGTTTGGTTGCTTATTTGGGGATTTCCGACCATAATAGTAACAGGAACACACGATATGAGAACCATCCACCTTGGCCGGCGTGAAAAGGCCCTTTCACCAATAGAATCCGTCAAATCATCGTCCGGGGCCCCGACCAAAAAGATGCCCGTTCATTATCCGACTTTGCATCTGTCCGGCGAGGGGAAACAATTTGAAGATTTGCACAAGCTCCCGGAGAGCGGGACGATGCACGTCAAATACCACGTTCACGCGCGCGAGAGCCGGAATTCTTCCGATGGCAAGACCAAGACCCACGGCGTTGAGTTGAAGATTCATCACATCGTCAGTGCAGAATCAGACAAGGCCGAACCCTCCGGTGAGGAAGCATTGGACAGTTTGGCGCTTGACGCGAAGAATTCCAAAGGCGGGAATTCCGCCGGCGGCGCTTACGTCGGTCAGAATATAGGAATGCACACGCCCTAAAGCGTGTTCTATATCTTTCGTAGTCTATGGAAGCACAGACTAGAGTAATTCATATCTATGAGGAGGCGAAGAAAATCGTCGGGAATAATCACGACCATTTCATTTTCCGCCGAATCACCGATGCAACCGAGATACTCTGTCAAAAAGGGGATTTTGACCCGTTATTGGGAACGCTTGATATTTGTGCAACCAGCCGTATTATCACTCTCCCACCGGAAGTGGATACCATTCTTGCGGCCAATATGTGCGGACATCCAGCTATTGGACGCGATGAATTCTTTCAGTTCCATTTGAACGGCCCCGGCTCGACCGGCTGGGGTTATTGGGGCGGTTCGGAATACGGCCCGGAGATTCGATACGAATGGTTGGATTTGAACAATGCGTGTACCTACCGGGAACTTTCCTGCGCGGAGTCGCTAATCGCTTATTGCATTGAACCGGGCGATGTAAATTGTGAATTTTGGGTCTATGGATTCGACCAGAATGAGAATCGAATCCGCACCCAGCTTCTCGACGGAAAATGGCGCGACGGTTGGAAGGTTCCAGTTTTTCAGAATGTCGCCGCCCAGCCGCTAACCTTTCCGGTGTTCAGCCGGATTACCGCCGTGCAGAAACAAATCACCGGCGGCCCGATTCGTCTTTCTACCATTGGTGGGACTCTTTTGGGGGTTTATCAAGGGAATGAGACTCTCCCGTTATACCGTCGAATTCAATTAGGCCGACACGTCCCGTGGATTCGGATTCGGTATCGGCGCAAAACTTGGGAAGTTACCTCTAAATATGATATTTTGCCGGTCAACAGTCCGCAGGCAGTACTTATGATGCTTCGCGCTCTAAAACGATATGATGAACCGGGCGGATTAGCGGACGCGGAAGGGTTTGAAGCAACCGCCGTCAGGTGGATGACTGAAAAGCAATTTTCTACTAATCCTCCAACGGCTGCCCCGATTCAGGTTCTCAATTCTGCTCCGTTGTTAGATAGTTATGACTACATGGAATGAAAACCTGTATCTATCATCCAACTATCGCTGCCCCGGCGAGGGAACTGTGTCCGAAGTGTTATCAACGAATCCGAAGGACTCATTTTCGCGCGAAAGTGAACGAAATTGCTCGGAATTGGTTTCAAGCGAATCGTAAAAAAACCAGTTCCGCGGTCGGGCGTTATCATAAAAAACGTCGTCAAATTGACCTAGCATTTCGCCTTCGTTTGGTCTTGCGTAACCGTTTATGGAATGCAGTTACCAATAAGGGCCTTAAAAAACGAGGGTCAACGTTATCACTTTTGGGCTGTGATTTGGCCGGCTTAAAATCCCATTTAGAGGCGCAATTTCAGCCGGAAATGTCGTGGGATAATTACGGTAGTGTGTGGAATATAGACCACGAAACGCCGTGCGCCGCCTTTAATCTAGCTGACCCGGAGCAACAGAAAGTCTGTTTCCATTTTACTAATCTCCAACCACTTTTTGTAGAGGATAATTTGAAGAAGGGAGCAAAGGTGTTGGTGTAATGACATCTCTCGAACTTAAAAAGAAAGACCCGGAGCTTTTGATTTGTCCATTGGGGACGGTTTCTAATCCGGGAGCCGCATATCCGTGGGTGTGGATTTCCCCGGATGTGCTTAATAAATTACCGGCATCCGGTTCGATGATGGTGGATTTCCAGAAACGTAAATTACCGGACGGGACGACCGTTTTGGAATTGCGCTGGCTATCGGCAGAGATGCCGGAGGAGTCCAGCGAATCAGCGCTTGATTCACTGGCGGAGGAATTCGCGTAACATGATTGGTGCAGTTAAAGACGGAGACACTAAGTTCGACAGGGGGCTGGACTCTCTTTCGGATATTTGTTCGTTGCCGCCCGGCTGTTACGGTTGGTCGGTCAACATGCTCAATCGCGGCGGCGTCTTGCAGACTCGGCCCGGATTCGACTGGCTTTTTTCCCTGCCGCCCGGACGGCTTCAGGGCCTTTACACCTTTACTCCTATTATCGGCACGCCGGCGCTCGTAGCCTTTGTGGACGGTGTGGGCTATGTATCCCCGTACCCGTATCGAAAATTTTCCCAAATCAAGGGAGCCACGATGTCGCCGCTGGCGACTCAGATTTATTTTGCACAAGCTACACAATCGGCTCAGAATAATGCGGACGGCTCGATTCAGCTTATCACGCCTCGCAATTTGTTGATGGTGCAGGACGGCATCAATGCACCGGCTTATTTTGATGGCCGTGTGTTGACCGCCATTATGGGCGTCGGAGTTACGCCGCAGGGAACCCATATTGCATGGGCCGGCGCGCGCCTATGGGTGGCTCAGAAGAATCTCGTGTTTGCGTCGGACATCGCCAATCCGCTTGGGTTTACGGAACAGACGTATAACACCCTCGGTGGTGTGAATTACTTCACGCTGCCCGATGTTTGTACGGGGTTAGCCGCGCTCCCCGGCACAATTTTGACGAATGCCAATCTGCTCGCCTTCACCAAGACGACCACGACCTTGTTCCAGTCCTCGATTCTGAACCGGACACTCTGGCCCGCTACACCCAATTTCCAAGCGGAGATTTTCCCGACGGTCGGTTGTGTTGCCCCCCGGAGTATTGTGGCCGTCTCCGGGCTGCTCTGGTGGTTCTCGAATATCGGTCTGACTCGATTGGATTCGGCCCAGTCTTCGGCGCTTACCACGCAGCTTTATCGGATTGACCGTGAGCTCGCACGAAGCTCGTATTTCTTGAACGAAGATTTAAGCAAGGTTTGCATGGGCGCGTATGAGAACATCGTGCTTACTTCCGTTCCTTACGCCGACGTGATTAACCGGCATACATGGGTGTATGACGCCAGCGCAAACAGCCTTGCATCTCAGAATCAGGTGTC
>Ga0307475_10000046_pt1 | contig 63553 bp, 53 predicted proteins | sample atmos_gasesECM1C_FD_203317 | JGI IMG/M metagenome (GOLD analysis project Ga0307475, IMG submission 203317) | Hardwood forest soil microbial communities from Morgan-Monroe State Forest, Indiana, United States - atmos_gasesECM1C_515 | ecosystem: Environmental > Terrestrial > Soil > Temperate... | reverse complement strand
CGCTTCGCGCTAGCTGATCCCAGGCTCTGACTGATTGATCATGAAGGTAGACATCTCATTGAAGAATTTCCGAAGGACTTCTTCGGCGTTGCTTGGCAGCGAAGCTTCCCCCAACGCATTTTCCATCAGCCGCATCCAGCGGTCGCGGATAGTCTGATTGATAGCAAACGGCGAATGCCGCGCCCGGAGGCGGGGATGTCCTCTTTGTTCAATGTAAGTCTGAGGTCCCCCGAACCTACCGATCAGGAAATCTCGGAGGCGCTGCTCGGCCCCTGGAAGATCACTTGCGGGGTAGATTGGCCCTAGAAGGTCGTCTTGAGGGACTTGTCGATAAAAGGCGGCGACTACCCATTGCGAAGAATTTCAATCGCCGCTTCATTCCAGTCGACTGGTGTCGGACTCTTGCCGCGCTCTTTCTCGCGCAGGTGTCGCATTCGGTGCCAGACTTGGGCAGGCACTAGCTCGGGGGTGAGTTGCCGTACCCTTTTGACCGCCTCCTGAGTGCCTTCGGGCCGTATTTCATCCCGACGACTAGGATCTGGTCTATCTCCTGCAACCAGCGGAAGGATTGGCTTTGCTTTTTTCTGTCGGGATTGATTCCATCTTCCATAAACAAACCATCTCTGCATCCGGCTCCTGCTCCTGAGAATCGCAGTGGCCCCATACCTATAAAAGGAACCAAAACAGTACCGAACCTATCGAAAATATTTTCGCTACTTTCTGCGGTCGCTCGGGTTGGTGTTGACATCTCCTTCTGTCGGATAGCACGCTTGCGTTAGCCCTCTGGCCGGGTACCACGCAAAAGCTGATGTGAGGCGCTTGGTATGCCAGCCCCCGAACCCGGTCCTGAGTGGGTCCTTTCAGGTGCCAACCCTCGTTCAGACTCGGCCACCGAAAGTGAACTCTTGAAAGCGGCTAGATCGGCGTGGCCAAAGGCCTTGGCCCACGTCCGACAAGTTCAATCACAAAATCCATTCAATGACGACGGAATCTTGGTAGTTGAAGTGTGGGAGAGTGTTCTGCAATCTGTTTCTGGGACTCTCGATCGGATGAATGGAAGGCGGGGTGAGATTGGGGATCTGGAGGCTTACCTTCTCGGAAGCTTTTACCATCGGCTTAGACGTGCTCTCAAGAAGGAACAACGCCGTGAGGAAACGATCCATCTTGTATCTTCAGCCCAGGAGTTGGAAGTTCTTGGCGAGACGAGTCACCTGGAGCAGCACGATATTGAAGGCACGGTTCATGCTCAGGAGATTCTTGATCGGATGGACACGTGGAGCCGCAAAGTCTGGGTTGCACGCGAGTACGGCTACACATGGAAGCACATTGGCCGCGTTCTGGGAATTCCTGGCGATAGCGTCATGCTTCGCTTCCGACGCCGCATGAAAATTCTACGAGCACGTTTGTCTGGAGGTAGATGAGATGCCAAGGTGTCATGAGGTCCTCCTTCAGTTACACTTGGGCTGTTTTTAGACTGAACTGTTAGCGAGTGGACTCTCTCTGAGCAGCGAAAGCCAATCCAACGCGGCGGACAAGCGCTTGCTTGATATTCTCCGGCAAGGCTTAGCCACAGAGTTCCCTAATCCCGAGAGGATCGGCTGTCCGGGGAATGCTCTACTCAAGGGCATAGCACAAGGGAAGGTGTCCCTTACCGAAGCAGAGCCTTGGCTTGACCATCTCGGCTCATGCAGTCCGTGCTTCCAAGAATTTAAGGAGTTTCGGAGGCAATCGGCGATCCAGCGCCGACGGGTGCTGATGTTGGTGGCCACCGCTGCTGTTCTGCTCTTCGCGGTGGGGGGATGGTTCTGGGTGCGAGCCCGACGCTCGGTGGAACCGACCGACGTAGCGGTCTTAGATCTTCGTGAGCGCTCGGTGGCCCGGGGGCAGAGCCAATCTGAGGCAGATCAGGCACCTCTGGAAATTTCCCGAGCTACTAAACACCTGGTTGTTGATCTTCCGATTGGGAGCAAAGAAGGACCCTACGACGTCGGTCTGCTCACAGAAACCGGTAACCAGATTTTGCGCGCGACGGGGATGGCACAACTGCACGACCACATTACCGATCTGAGGGTTGAAGTCGACCTTAGTGGCGTACAGCCGGGGGCATATTCTCTTGGGCTTCGCCAGGTTGGTCTTGAGTGGACCCGATATCCCATCCGGGTGTTTTGATCCTATCCATTGTCGAATCGCGCCAAAACTGGGGCTCCGGTTCTGGCCGACAGCGATTACTGCTGCGTTAGCGAGAATCCAGGGCGTCGGTCCATAAATTATTACAAGCGCGTTTGCAGGTACTAAACCGACGGGATGAGTCAACTCTCATCAGCGCGCAAAGATTTCCTAGCCCGACCTAACTTTTCTAGGGCGAACGATCTAAAATTGTCTACGACTGCCGCTCGAAATCGTTTACTGACAGCGATACCGATTTCAGACATCGGTATCCGGTCTAAGATGTTACAGGCCACCACCGAAGCGGCACTATATTCGACCACCGATAAGGGCGCAATGGTGATACCCATGCGCGAATGGACGAGTGAGATCCACCGAAGTCGAAAAATGGCTCAAGAGTCTCTGTTTTCCGAAGACCGGCATTCCCCTAGCGCGGGGCAGCAGGGCCAAGATCAGAAACATCATGAGCGCGATCTATGCTCATGCGATCAGATGGGAATGGACGGAGAAGAATCCAATCACGAGCGTTCGCCAGAACGCGAAACGACAGAAAGCACCCGATGTTCTGACGCCGGAAGAGATCATGGCATTTCTCAAGGAACTGCCCGATCCACTCCGCACGATGATCGAGCTGGACGCTTTCCGGGGCTGCGTCGAGGAGAACTGATAGGGCTTCGGTGGCAGGACGTGGATTTCGAAAACCTCATCTTGCACATTCGTCGGTCGGTAGTGGCGATGGTGGAAGGTGCGCCGAAAACGGAAGCTTCTCTGAAAGACGTTCCGCTAGATGCGCAAACGGCCGAGTCGCTGTGGGCATGGAGACGCCTTTCTCCGTACCCAAGTCCGGGCGATTGGGTATTTGCCTCGCCGCACATGAAAGGCCGACAGCCTTATTGGCCTGGAACGTTGTGGCGATATTATGGCAAGCCGGCTCTGCAGCGTGCCAAGGTGACGAAGCAAGTTTCGTATCACACTTTTCGGCACACTTTTGGGACGCTCTTGAACGCGAACGGAGAGAATCCCAAGGTCGTACAGGAACTGCTGCGCCATGCGAGTCTGAAAGTCACGACCGACGTTTACATGCAGGCAGTCGGGTCCACAGAAGCGCGAGGCGCAGAGCAATCTGGTAAAGCTGGTGCGGAAGGGCGCGGTTTTGGAGATCAAACCGGCCTAAGTGGATCAAATTGGATCATGAAGAAAAACGGCGGGTTTGTGGAAGTCTATTGTTTTGTTGGCGTCCCCGACGGGATTTGAACCCGTGTTACCGCCGTGAAAGAGATACTTCGATTTGTAAGTAATTGAAACCAGAGGCACGGATCGCAACAATTAGAGCCATAAAGCACTCTCAGAAACGCTTATCGAACCCTTCGTGAACCCTCGGCTGACAGATTGAGGAACTGCGGGCTGACGCGAATCACCAGCTTCGACCACCCGCCGAAACTAAGCCGGTAGTGGCAACTCCATTTGCTTGGCTGGCAGCACTTGAGGTGCGAATCTCCGAAGGAATGATCGGGCGAATTCGTTTACTGCTCGCGAAGTGTCTTCCGCTCGCATTATCAGACAGGTCTCAAACCACAGTGCCGAATCCGCCAGTGGTTTTATTACTACACCTTCTTCTTGAGACCGAAGATCTCCTGGCTTGAAAAGGATTGCGACTCCCACATGTTCGGAGACGAGATGAACGGCTTGATGTGCAGTCATAACGTCATGAGCATCCTTCGGAGCGATTCTCTCTAGTTGTGCGGTCTGCAGGATTGCGTCGTGGATGATGGGATGCACGTTTCTAGCGAGCATGATCCACTCGTCCGATGCGAGATCCCGGAGGGCAATTTGCTCCTTATGCGCAGATGGATGAGTCTCTGGAAGTGCCACATGCAGCGGCGCCCGCGCGAAAGGGACTCTAGTGGTCTGAGCATCTAGAGGCGGCGCGGTCACGAGAGCAAGATTTAGTTCGGCTCCGGAAACACCGCGAGCCAACTCCATTGCAGATCGAGTCACGAGGCGGACTCTGAGCTTGGGAAAGAGCGGCAAGCGAATTGCGAAGAGAGCGGAGATCCACGCATGGTCGGCATAATGCGAATGTCCGATCAGCAAGACATTATCGGCACCCTCGTGAGCAGCGTGGGCTAGATGAATAGCCCTCTCGGCATGGAAAAGTGCGGCGCGAGCCTCTTCGACAAACGCTCTACCGGCTTCCGTAAGTTCCACGATCCGTCCCTTTTTCCGCGTGAAGAGCTGAAGACGGTGCAGGCTCTCAACTTCGGTGATCTGTTTACTCAATGCGGGCTGTCCAATCCGCAGTATCTGGGCGGCTCGCGTGAAGTTCAGTTCTTCGGCCAAAACGATAACCGCCTGTAGATGACGCATTTCGGGCGTGTTGAGCATCACTCTGCCCTTCTGGCACCGGGCCAGCGTTTCCGGCGTGCAGCCGAACCCCTATGTCTACTTAAGGAACCAATAGTCAAGGAAAAGTATTAGTAAGAACTTTTCGTCACGGCTTGGGTTGGAGTATGCACCAGGAATGTCGGGTTGACGCCTGAAGTTCGCGGATGGCAACCTAGCTTCATGAACCTGCAAGAGTTCCGCGAATCGCTGCTTCGAGATGAACCGCCCGCGGGGTTGAGCGATGCGCTTGCTGGACCGTGGTGGGACGCTAAAGGCAACTGGACGAGAGCTCACGAATCCGCGCAACAAGACGAAAATCAGCCGGGCGCTTGGGTACACGCATATCTGCACCGAAAGGAAGGAGATTCTTCCAATGCGGCGTATTGGTACCAGAGGGCGGGAAAGTCCCCAGCCCGGAATTCGCTTCAGGAAGAGTGGCTTGAGGTTGCACAGGCACTCCTTGGGTGATTCTGAGTCCCGCGCAGTGCACAGCCTTCCAGGTCTCACGATTCTTGTGCTCTGACCATCTAATCACCATTAAGGTCGAGGCCGTCCAGATGTCCAACCCCGAGTTGGGTCCAGAGTGGGTTCTCTCAAGTTTTACCTCGAATGATCCGGACACTCGATACGAGCTGGATCAGTTAATCGCCGCCGCGCGACGCCTTTGGCCGCGAATCCAAGCCCATGCGATGAGAGAGCAGACTCATAAGAGTTCTGATGATGCGATTGCTACTGCAACCGACGTTTGGGAGGAAGTGCTCCAGTCTGTTGCGAAAACCGTATTGAGGTTGAACGGCAAGGGTTCGACGGTGCGGGATCTCGACGCTTATCTCTTTGGTGTATTTCACCACCGCTTCAATCGCGCTCTCAGGAAAGAGCGCAAAAGAGCGGAATTTATTCGAAACGTTGCGTCGAGCCGTGATTTGGAGACGCTGACACAAGCTCACGATTCAAGGGCGATGCGGGATGTCGAGCGATCGATTCAGGTCAACGAAGCCATTCAACACATGGATGATTGGACTCGGAGGGTTTGGGCATCGCGGCAGTACGGTTATTCCTGGCGCGAGATTGCAATTTTTTTCGGGCTTACAGAACCTCAGGCTAAACTTCGATTTCGTTATGCAATCGGTCGACTGCGAGCGAAACTAGGAATTAAATGATTTTGTAATCAGGTGCGTCGCAGTATTGCAATTTGAGGCTATTGAGTTTTGCTTTGTGATACGAATTGAAAGCAGGCGGCTTCTGAAGGAACAGGAAGAATTGAGCGTCGAGGCAAGACGGATACTGGATCTGCTGGATCGGGGTTTGTCCCGAGATTTCCCTAATCCCGAGCGAATCGGGTGTCCAGGCTCGGCGTTTCTAGAAGGTGTCGCGCGTCACAAGGTTCCATTGTCTGAAGCCGATCAATGGCTGGATCATCTCAGTTCTTGCAGTCCATGCTTTCAGGAATTCACCGAAATTCGGAAGCAAGCGGCAGGTCAGCGGAGGCAGAGACAGATGTGGCTCGCTGCGGCTGCGATCGTGCTTCTAGTGTTTGGAGGGTGGCTATGGGTGCGAAGTCGGCCATCAGGACAAACTGCAGCGGTTGTGGTTCTCGATCTCCGTGGCCGTGCAACAGTGCGCGGAGAAAACTCGCCCGAGACTAGTCAGCCGGCATTAGAGGTTCCTCGTAACGCAAGGAGTTTGAACTTGGAGTTGCCAATCGGAAGCAACGAGGGGACGTACGACGTAGCGCTGCTCGATCCGAGTGGCGCTGAACTTTTCCGCGGGAGTGCCACGGCTAAACTCGAAGATCACATTGTGGTCCTGAGGGCTAAAGTCGATCTCGCCCGCATCTCTCCGGGTTCGTACTTCCTTGGCGTTCGACAGCCAGGCCTTGAGTGGACGCGGTTTTCTATCCGGTTGCTCTGAACGTGATCCCGATGAAGAAGAAACAAAAGCCAGCCAAGAAGAGTCGTCCCGCAGTAAACCCGACAGCTCAGAACGAACGGCTCAAGGGTTGGAATGAAATCGCCAGTTTTCTCGGTCAGCCGGTAGCGGTGGCGCAGCGATGGGCGAGATCAGGTATGCCCGTGACGCGAGAAGGCAGATTCATGTACGCCTCTCGGGAGGAATTGAGCGGATATCTCGGCCGCGAGGCTGGTCTGGACGTACCTGTTCACATCGCGACAGAAAACATGGTCTCTCTGCCGATCTGAAACTTGCTCTCGCGCGTGCCCGAGCTGGCAAGCACGACAAGAAAAAAAAGCTAAGCGATGAGAAAGAGCGTCTGGTTTTTTCGCAGTATAATAGCCGTAATCGTGAGCCGCTCTTCGTCCCCGGAGGTTCTGCCATGCGGATTCTCGTTCCTTGGAAGCCAGTCGTTCTCGTGTGGGGATTGCTGAGCGCGATGATATTCTTTGGTTTCGTTGCATCTTCGGTGCTTCAAGGAAAGGACCCCTTCGCGCCAAGTGCGACCATCACGCAGCCCGCAGCCGCGAAAACGGGTACGACGCAATCGGGGCAACAACCTAAGCACTCCCAAAAGCCTGCTCGGACTCCGAGTCAGTGAAACCTAGGGGATCTCTTTTGCTGATCTGATTGCTTACCCCTTTTCGGTCACGTCCTCGCGTGATTTACCTTTCCTAATATTTTCTCCAGCTTTTGCTTCAGTATGACCTCAGCGGGAGAACGTCCTTGGCGGCCGAGCCATGAGACAAAGTCCTTCATCTTGACTTCGTGCTTTACAGGCGGCTGTTGGACAAGAACGGTCACCGTTGCGAACCCCTGACCGATCTCTCCTACCCAGTTGTCTTGCTGCAACGCGGCGAGTGCCGTGGCGATCGCTTCATAGAGAGTCTCCGCAGTGACCTCTATGGAGTGCTCAACGTCTCGAATATCCTTTACCGCAACTGTGCACGTTCGAAGGACCACAGCCCAAAGCGTAGCATATTCGCCTTTTGTTCGCCAAGGTGAGTGCGTCAACGTGAGTGACCAATCCAGCGTTCACCGTGGTTAGGAAGTTTTTTGCGAGCTTAAAACGGAATGTCTTCGTCCGCGATGGCAAGCGGGCTATCAAGGCGAAGATCGAGCAATATGCGTGCGGATTGATCGAGAAATTCATCGCGATCCATGAAAATGATGTGGCGGCGCTGGCCTTGGTCCAGTTGTTCCACAAGCCACGTCCTGGCAGCGCGCGTAATTTCGCCTGCAGAAATCAGGAATATATGATCCAACAAGACCTTGCGGTTGGCCTCGGGATCGAAAATCGGATGCTCGATGGCCATTCGCGCTTGCGCCAGTACGGTCGCGACATTCTTGCTTCCGCCTGCTCCGCTAGAATCGATCTTCTCCTTCTTTATCTGCGCGCAAAAATATATCCAGTGGCTTGTCGGCAACTGGTATTTCATCCAAAGATCTTTGCCGAATTCGAGGGCCTTTTCCGTGTGGCCGGTTGGGCTGACCCGGTGAAAGCCGAGGCGCTGGAATAGGGGGACGAGCACTTTTTCGGTGAATTCATCCTCGCTGGCCCGGTCGAGGAAATCGGCAAGTTTTTGACGCTGTACGATCTCCTCCTGAGACAGCGGCCGGGTTTGTTGCGTAAATGATGCGCTGCTCATGCCGGTTCCGGTGCTGCGCAGATAGCAGCGCCCGGATTCGTCAAGATATGCAATCAACCCGGCTCGCTGAACAAGCTTGTTGAAGCTGGCCAAGGCAAGCTGCACATCCGCGAAATATTCGGGATTGGCATCGCCTTGATTGGCACGTCTTTCGTTGTAACGCTCGAAATCATCCTGATCGAAGAGTTCAGAAATCACGCGGCACAAATCGTCCGAGGGAAGATCGGCTGATTGTGCTGCCCCAAGGTTCAGTTCAGCCAGGCGCTCATGGGCCCATCTGGGGCGCGTGCTTCCGTCGTGCACGAAGGGCAATCCGCAGCGAGCGAAAAAGCGCGTTATGTAACTGCTAGTGCGATAGGGGAAATGCTTGGCGTCGCCCACGACCATTTTGGCAAGCTCTTCGAGAATGCGATCCGACAGCTTCATGGGCGACTAGTCTACCCGTAGCTAGGCATGGCCCAGCTTTGCTTCTTGTGCGCACCATCATAGTTGATGGTCGCGCCAGGACTCCCTAGATTTTCGCATCGTCGCACCAAGTCTTCGACTGGAACGTTGTTAAGAGTTTAGACTGGCAAAGCAAGAGCTGGACCGCGGACACCATGAGTCAGGAAGAGCATATTGCGGGGGACGAAGGCACTCTCCAGTGCTGTCCGATTCCCAGAACACACCGCCGTATGCGCCACGCGCACGAACTTTGGCATCAAGCTCTGCAAAGCTATCATGCGCCGGAGAAGTTTCACGCTAACCTCAACGCAACTATTCAAGCCCTACGCAGCGTCACACTCATGCTGCAAAATGAAAAAGCTGTATTCCCAGACTTCGATAAGTGGTATGGACCATGGCAGCAAAACTTGAAGGACGACACACTCTCGAAGTGGCTCAACGACGCGAGAGTGACCGTTTTCCACGTTGGAGATCTGGACAGCTACAGTTCTGCCGAAGTGAAGTTGATTACTTGGCGCCAGGAAGTGTTATCCACTGTGTCTATTCCCATCCAGACGCCCGGGCAACTTATCCTAGAAAACCCGGCACTTTTGAAACTCCTTGACCCATCTAAGAACAATTCGACGGATTTGGGAGACGGGTTCCTCACGATAGAACGCCGTTGGAGTACCAAAGATCTTGGAGGAAGAGAGCTTCTGGCAGTACTTGCGCACGTATATGGTTTGATCGCCGACCTGGTCCTCGACGCACATACCCAGCTCGGTCGATTGAAATGCATTTCGGGCATCGAGGAACATCAGGATTTCCCCTCACCCCACGACCGAACAGGAGTCCTTAGATGCATGGTTGCTAGTGTCGAAGCGAGGACGGAGAGGTTTAAGGCATCTACGCGTGAGCGGCTCGTCGCGTCGGCTGAGTTGGACTACTCAGAAGTGGACTCTGCAGAAGTTGCGATGCGATACGGCATCGACAACCGAATGCCGAAAGTCGCATCAGGCGGGCTCGATCCACTGACTTTTGCAAAAAAGCTTCAGTTCATTGCCAAACGCATGTTGCGTAGAGACAAACACCACGTTTGGATGATGTTCATTCGAGACGGTCGAGGAAGTTGGCACAACATTACGCTGTCCGCGAAAGATCGAACCGAGAAGTACGTTGTCATGCAACTTGTAGCTCAATTTGTGGAGGCTCAAGGAGCCGATGCCGTGATCGACATCGGGGAAGTGTGGACTGTGTTGGCTTCGAAGGCTGTCCGATACCCGACAAAAAGCGCCGAAGATATTCCCGGCAGGGAAGAAGCACTTGCTGTGATGGTCGTAACTCGTGGAGGTCTCTCGCATTGGTTTCTGACGCCGATCAAGCGCGGGCCTCTTGGGGGCATAAAACTGGAGGATACGGTGGAAGTGGAGAAACGACAACTTCCCTATTTCGAGCCGGTGATCGAGGTGTGGCGCAAGCAGATGGAGTTCCGTGCTCAAGACGGGACGCGCTCGCGAGTGTGGGAGCCGGATATTCTAGATCTCTGTCCCTGCGGGGGACCGGAAAGATATGGTCTGTGCTGTAGATCCTCAATTGCGAAGTTACGTGAAGCCAAGAGTGTTAGCTCTGAGGAACAACATGCAGCCGGGGACCACGATCCGACTGTGGATGAAGCCAGGGTCAGAGCATCATTAGCCCGATACGTTATTTGGATAAAGCAGCACACCGCGGAGGCGATGGAGGCTGGTCACTCGGGTAGGGATTTCTATGACAAGATTGTGCAAATCGACGCGCTAGCTTTGCAGTCGCACATCGATTTGATGATGCAAGCTCTGAAAGCTGTGGGCAAATCAGATCTTGTGCTGCCGCAACTGCATCGGCTGAGAGAGCTCGTCGGAGTGCCCAGGCTCGCGATGCGCATTACCGCTCTTGCATCAAGTTGGCTGTTCGAGTGTGGCAGACCCGAGGAAGCGGTTCTGGAGTTGGATGCACTCGGCGATCCATCGGAACTCGAAGATTCTCTCGCTCTCTCTCTTGTAGCGCGACATTTCGATCTCCCGGACGAAAACAAGAAGAGGGTTCTGCAGAGGGCCATAGATCAATCCGCTTGCGACGAAGAAAGGCACTTAGCCAAACTCAGTCTGGCAGCCCATCTGTTCACAAAACAGGAACTTGTGGAGGCAGAATCTCTGGTCCGCTCGATCCTCAAGGAGACCGAGCAGGACAAATCATCGAGCGAACGATCGGCTGCCCTCATCCTACTGTGGAGAATTACCGGGAGAGATGAGGATTTCAGAACTGCTACGGCAGATATGGACCAAGAAGCTTTCGCACGTCACTGTTACAGAAACGCCAGTTTTCTTATTGAGGGCGGAAAGTACGTGGAAGCAGAGCGTCTCTTAGAGAAGCTCGTTGCATCTGGAGATGTCGAGGCGAAACTTCTCACGTTCGACGCAAAACTGCGCGCTGGCGACAGCACCGACGCTCGCGAGCTTTTCACTACTATCGACTCCGAGAAGATGCTTCACATTCTCCGCTTCCCATACGCGGCTGCTATGGCTCACCTAGTCCTTGTTGGTGGATTCTCGGATCTCAGTGAAAAAGCCATTGCACTGCTCGCCTCGTTGCCAGCAGCCGGCGGAGAGCAGGACAAACAGGTAAAGCTGTTCATGAACTTGCTGCGGGGCGGTCCGGTTGTGGGGCACTAAATGACCATCCGCTGATACGGTAACCAGTTCTGCCAGCACCTCCCAGTGCCGTGGATGCGGTCGGCGTCGGCCCGCGCAGACGCAGCGACTGTCGCGCTGCCAGGGTAGGGGGACTATAATCTTCTTGCCACCTCGACCGCAGTTTCGAGCTGGGTGTCTCTTCCTGCTATCAACGCTTCTCGTGAGAGTTCAACCGAAAACTTTGGGATGATGCCGTTGTTCTCCAGCATTCTTCCTTGCCATGTGAGATATGCAGCAACGGGCAGGCCAAGAATATATCCCTGGCCGACCTTGTATGCGCTGCCGCTTAGGAGACGGCCCGGCGTCTTCGTTCCCACGATGGTCGCCAGACTATTTTCCTCCGCAAACGCCGACACCATCTCGCCGGCGCTCGCGGTGTGCTCGTTTACCATCAGCACGACTCGACCGTGGAATCGTCGCTCGCCGAGTCCTTCGGTGACCACTAGGATAGATTTTTCAACGAAAGCATATCGGGCCGCTAACCATAAGAGAGTCGCTTTGTGGGACGGAATGCGTCCGAATCGAGTCAGTTCCTCACGACGATAACCGTGCTCGCGACGTTTCCGCGTGAGGCTGTAGCCCACCTCCAGCTTTCCAGGTGTCAAATAGCTCATCAGGCGTAATCCGCCGATTCCTCCGCCTGTGTTGCCGCGTAGATCGACAATGAGCCGACTGCATCCGTCGAGTGCGGCGATGCCGCGGTCGATGTCCTTTGCTACGTCGATTCCGATGGCGCCCGGAAACATCGCGACTCTCAGCAATCCAATTTCATCGCTGAGCCTTTTGGTGGTGACGGCCTGCGGAGCTGTAACCGGGTGCTTCTGGGATTTGGGCATCGGCAATTGAACGTTGACCTTCTGCACTTCACCGTCGAGCTTTTCAATAAGAAGGCTCGCGGATTCGCCGACAGAGAACGTCAGGTCATTTGGTGGGAAAACTTCTCGCCCACCGCATTCGAGTAGGAGATCGCCAGGCCGGATGCCGGCCGCGAACGCTGGTCCGCCTTGATGGACATCTTGAAACATCCAGCGCTCAGTTCCGTTTACGCCGATACGCTGCAGAGTCGCGTTGATCGCGTGGCGAGCGGGAATATTCCGCATCCCCGCATGGCGAAAGCCGGTGTGACTGGTCTTGAGTTCAGCAACTAGCTTGTGGACTTCTTTCTCGAAATCCTCTGGTTCAGTACAAGCAAGAATCTGATCCCTGCGGCTCCGAGTCAAAGCAGTCCAATCCACTCCGTTCATACCTGGATTGAAATGCTTTTTCTCCACCAATCGGCAGACTTTGTCGAAAATCTTCGTGCGTTCGTCGAGAGTGAGATTCATTGTTGTCTTATGCCAATCGGTGTCGAGGTCTCGCCCACAGCGATGAATGCCGCCCAATAGAATGGGCTCACCTGGTCGCCATATTTGCTGAGCAGGTCAAGTTTCGCGTTTCGCAAAGCAGAACTGGTATCTTCGCCCTGAGCCAAGTGCCGGTAGAATTGTTCCATCAGCGCACTGGCGAATGTGTCGTCTGCGCTCCATAGGCTCGCTACAACCGATTTCGACCCAGCCACTAGAAATGCTTCCACCAGGTTGCTGATGCCCTCTTGCCCCTGCAATTTGCCAACCCCACTGTCACAAGCAGAAAGGGTCGTGAGTTCGGCATTCAATCGCAGTCTTACGATCTCGCGCACTTGCAGCAAACCGTCATCGCTCGATTGTGGGTCAGCACCCAGCACCAGCGCTGATCGTTCTGGGTACTGCGTGTCCGCGAATCCATGAACCGCCAGATGCAAGATGCGAAATTGATCAAGTGGTTGCTTCTTAAATCCAGTCTCCGTAGCATCCTTGCCAAGCAACATTACAGCGTCCGATCCAACAATTTTACCGATTTCCTCGACCTCTGCTCGCGTCTCTGGAAGGTCGTGAAGGCCGATCCCAGAGAGATCCGCAATTCCGCGCTCAATCCGGCCACGAATAGAGGCCGGAGTTGGGATTCTCTGCCCCGCACCCCCTTGGTTCTCGTACTCGACATCACCGACTGCGAGAAGGGGTTTGGGAGCTGATTTCTGTTTCTCAGCGTGGCGAAGAGCGTTCAAAATTGTGCCGGAAGGCACGTAGCTTATGACGCGCGACTTCAAGAGGTACTCGCCCTGAGCATCGCGAAGCGCCTCAAACGGGAGCAGGTTCAATATTGCATCCGGTGCGATGATGATGCGTGGCACCGTGGCTTGCTTCCGGGATGGGATTTATGAGGATCGCGTCGAGTCGCTTTGAAAGTTCAGCACGGGTGCCCTTGGTGCGAATTTCGGCGACAAATCGCTGGCTGAGATTCTCGATCTCCTTGCGTCCTGCCGGTAGAACTCGGACGTATGCCCTTTTTTGAGAAATCACGACGCAGAAGGAAGTCGGGTCATCCAGAACGTACTCCAGAAGCACTTCGTCTGGTTTCAGGACTACTTGGACCTCGGACAGTGACGCAGGTTGCACCGGCAGGCCATGGCCGGGAGCGTCCTCCTTTGTCCAGGCTAGTCCAAGCCGCCGCTCATATTCGACCAATTGATCCAGCAGTTGCTCGCGCTTTTCTGTGCTGTTGGTTTGCATCAGTTGAACTTGGAGGCCCGCAAGGTCTGTTTCGAGCGATGCCGTCTGCCCAGACTCGGCCGTCGGAAGAGCCTTCCTATCTTCGAGGGCCCAAGCAAGGGTCCGTCCGCGTACCCGTTCCAAAACGTTGAAGGCGCCGGGCACGTTTCCCCTCTTGGTGACCAGTTCAAAATGCTGCAAGTACGTTTGACTCATCGAAGCAGCAACCGAACTGTTCCAATAAGGCTCATCCACGCTGATTAACATGCTTTCAATTACGTCTTCTGCCTGCTCGTAAAGGGTGTTGGCTTCGTCAACGCGACTGCGCCGCGCCTTCAGGTCGGCAAGGATGGTCAGGTTGCGAGGCACATAGTAACGATCGCCAACACGTTGGCTCGCGTCTAGGCCATCTGTAGCACGCTCCTCTGCCGTGAGGAGATCGCCGGCGTCGCGGTAAAGCGTCGCCAACTCGAACATGGCGTCGGCCTCCATTCGAAAGAATTGGACTCGCTTTGCGAATTGGGCGGCACTTTCCAAATCGGCGATGGCCTGTTTCTTGTCCCCTGTTTGCGAAGCCAGCTTTCCAAGCAAGATCAATAACTCCGCCTCATGACCTCGCTTCTGTTGTGATCGAGCCTTACCGAGTGCGTCGTCAAGCACCGCCTTTGCCTCTTCTGGTTTTCCGATGGCCACCAGAGCGCGTGCCTTCCCCTCGTATGCCATGTACGGGAGACCGGAGTCTTTTTCCGCATCTGCAAGCTTGATTGCTCTTTCAAAGAATCTCAGTGCCTCACTATGACGATTCACCTCTTCGAAGCCTCTGCCGATCAATTCCAAGAACCTGATCTGACCGCCTGTGTCGCCGCTAGCCATTGTGGAGAGGAGCGCGCCGCCTAGCAGCCGCGCGGCTCGTCCGGGATTTCCCTCAAGGAAGGCGACCAGCCCTAGTTCGCCCGAGGCCCGAGTTGCCCATTGATTTTCGCCCAACACGTTTGCGATCTCCTGGGCCTCCAGCCAATCTCGTTTCGTAGCCCGATAATCGATCTCTATATCGGTATAGCCTTTGGCGATCAAGCACCAAAGCCGCAGTCTCTTGTCAGTCTGCACGATTGGATTCTGGAGCTGTTCGTTCAAGAAACGGGAAATTTCAACAAACGACATCGTTTCGGCGTCTGATCTGAGCCGACCCACTTTGGCGTGAAGTTCGTTTCGCGCATCACCCCGTGCTGAGAACAGTTTCTCGGCCCTGGCATAGAGCGGCGCCGCTGCGGGTCCGTTATTTAAGAAGTAAAAGTGATCCGCGGCAGCGAGCAGGACCTGTGGATCTGCCCACTGCTGTGCATCCGTGGCGTCTACTTTGAAAGCAGCGCGGCGAGTCGAAGTCGCCATTCTGTGTCGCAGGGTGAAGACAAAGTACGAGCAAGTAGTTAGAACTACCAGAGCAAGGGCGACTGTAAGTGCCGCCCGCGTTGGGACACTAATCCTCACGCGATATTCCCTGGTGCTGAGTACTTTTTAGAGAACTAAAGGCAACCCGTTCCGAGGTGTCAGGCCTTCGTTCCTAGGGACTGGGTCTGAAACGACGAGTGGTTACCACCTTAGAACCCCGCCAGTTCTGAAAGGTTTCGCGAGAATCAGATAAAATTGGAAACCCGCGCGCAACTTCGATTTCGCTTGGCTTTCCTTCTTGTGCCTAGGGACGCAGAACTGACTCAGGAGATCGACCGCCTTTGGTCACGAATTTGGCCAGACAACTCACCGGCAGCTGAGGTATAGCCTCATCTTCTTTAGTCATTCTTAGTCTCCCCGATGCTCCGACCCTAAGTTCAGCATCTTGATCGGACGTGAACAGTTTATTGCGATCACGAAGCGAACAAAAGTAGAATATGGAGCGCTCGGGGTGAGTTAGCCGTGAATTGCGGTCGAAAGCTGTGGATAGCTGTGCACAATTCTCAGTGCAGGCTGGGTTATGCCTTCCGTATGATAGGTGGAAGCCAGCCAAAGTTGTTATGCAAGGATTGACATGAACAAGGATGACCAGATCCTCAAGTCTCGTGATGACAAAGTTCCGATTGTCTTCTCGAAAGTGACGGAAGAGTCGGCGACTGAAGAGTCATTCAAGCTTGCCGGTGATAGTGAGTGCTCATGGCAAAAGAAGGATGAAACATTTGGGCCAGCAAAGTTGCGCGAACGGATTGAACCCTGGCTTACTGCGCTGTTCCAATCCGAACATTTCGCGCTGCTGGTGGGATCTGGGCTTTCCCACGCCGTTCATTACATCGCGGCAGGCCAGGCTTTGCCCGGCATGGCCACTGTGAAGTTTGCCGAATTCAACACTGAGATAAGTGCTGAAGCAAAAAAGTCTGCCGAGGCGGCAGGCCGGATGAGCGGCAATATCGAAGACCAAATCCGTGTCGCAAGTGAATTGTTGCGCGGCCTAGAAATTGTCTCGGAAAGCAAGACAGAAAACACAAGGGTGCTAGGGAACAAAGCGTCTGCTCTCAAGGACAGCCTGGGCCAGGTTCTACAGGACTTCGCCGCGTCGGTTCTGAAGGGTGAAAACGATCTAACAACGGCAAGAGTCAAGGAACGCGAGAAAGCATTCAACTACCTCGTCAGTTTCCTAATGAGCTTCGCCAGCAGAACAGGTACGCGGGACCGGCTCCAAGTCTTCACAACGAACTACGACCGCTACCTCGAAGCTGGCGCTGACGTCGCCGGACTTCATCTGCTAGACCGGTTTGTGGGTTCACTCTTACCGGTCTTCCGTTCTTCCCGGCTGGATGTGGACATGCACTACAATCCGCCCGGCATCCGGGGCGAGCCCCGTTATCTGGAGGGCGTCGCTAAATTCACTAAGCTCCACGGATCATTGGACTGGGTGGATGCCGAGAAGAGTATCCGGCGTATGTCTCTGCCTTTTGGTGCCGACAGTATCGAGCCGTACTTGAAGGCTCCCGGCCTAGCGGGCGCCGGAGCACGCCAGCTGATGATCTACCCGAATTCTGCCAAAGACCGTGAGACGACGGCCTATCCCTACGTCGAGCTGTTCCGTGACTTCGCCGCTGCAGTGTGCAGGCCGAACAGCACACTGATTTCCTTTGGTTATAGTTTTGGCGACGAGCATATCAACCGGGTGATCGAGGATATGCTTACGATCCCATCGACTCATCTCGTGGTCATTTCCTACAGCGATCCTTTGGGTCGGATCATGCAAATATACGAGAAAATGGGAAGACACGCGCAGATTACTCTATTAGTTGGCAACCATCTCGGTGACCTGCAGACGCTGGTGGATAACTATCTGCCGAAACCGGCAATCGACCGGACCACCATGCGTATGACCGAACTCTTGAAATCACGCTGGAGCGGGAGTCACTCGACCGCTCCTGCCGGAGATGCTGTACAAGACACCAAGGGAGAGGGCGAGTGATGAGTCACGCTCCCTTCGAGTACATCGAGAGTCTCCGAGTCGGCACAGTGGACTTCGTTTCCCCGGATGAGATCAAAGTCGCTCTAGACATCGAAGCGCCTGAGTCCGTTGCCCTGAATGCCGGCGGACCGCGCCCATTTCCCCGCGTCAATAGCTACGTTTTGATACCCGTTGATGACGGCTACCTGGTGGGACAGATCGAGTGGTTGACTGTGGAGCGTTCCGCATTTCCCAAGCGGCGCGGCATGCAAGATTTCGGGCTTGTCGATTTGCCGTATCCGCTGCGGAAAATGAGTCTCAATCCCTTAGGTACTCTCCGCAAGACATCAACCAGTGCGGAAAAAGAAGCGTATGCCTTCCGGCGCGGAGCGGATGCTCTCCCCTCGATTGGCACTGGTGTCTTCCTGCCAACCGATGAACAGCTTCGCTCCATTGTGGAGTCTGGAGAGCGGAGAAGGGTAAAGATTGGCACAAGCCCGCTCGCCGGAAATGCTGAAGTCAGTGTCGATCCTGATCGCTTGTTTGGCCGCCACTTGGCGGTTCTTGGAAATACTGGAAGCGGAAAATCGTGCTCTGTCGCCGGACTCATCCGTTGGTCGCTGGAACAGGCACAGAGTCACTTATCCGGCAACGCAAGTCCGAATGCGCGCTTTATTGTGCTAGACCCGAACGGAGAGTATTCGCGCGCTTTTGCCAATTCAAAGCCGCCGGCGAAGGCACGGATGTTCAAGGTCGCCCCTGACGTAGAGGCGGGAGAGCTGCCTCTTCGGGTTCCCCTGTGGTTCTGGAACAGTGCTGAATGGTGCTCTTTCACGCAAGCGAGCAGCAAGACCCAGAAGCCTACATTGATCCAGGCGTTGCGAGCAGTGCGGGATGGGCAAACGGAGCCGCCAGAGAACAAGAGCCATGACATAAGGCGATTTCTACGAACGATGTTAACGACACTCAGGCTTGAAAAGAACTCCGGCAGCCCGTGGGGTTCTTTCCCGAAGCCGAAGGGTTTCTACGAGAAGCTTGAGAAATGGAAAACGGGGCTTGAGCCAGAACTACAGGCGTTGGGTGGCGATGAACTTGTGAAGCTGACTGCGCTTGTTACTGCGATCAATAATCTGTGCGTAACGAGGCGGCTACCGTATCCAAACTTTGATTTTACAAGGCAGGATGTTGATGGGTTGATCTCCCTGACGAGTGCCGCCCATTCTGCGTTTGGCGGAGCTGAGCTGGATACTCAACCGCCAGATGTAGACGCGCCCCGCGCCTTCAAGGGCGACTCTTTTCTACGCAGTGTTGAAGCGACCGCCGAAATGCTGAACGTTTCCGAGCACGCTGAAACCTTGTTGATCCGAATTCGAAGCCTTCTGGCGAATACTCTCGTTAAATCAATTATCTGTGACACAGAGGACATCTCGCTGGAGCAGTGGTTGAAGGACTACTTGGGAGCCGATGACGCTGAGAATGGGTGCCTGTCCGTCATCGACTTGTCGCTTGTTCCGACAGAGGTAGTCCACATCGTCACGTCTGTGATTGCCCGTATGATATTTGAAGCTCTCCAGCGCTACCGGAAAATTAACAAGATCGCTCTTCCTACGGTGTTGGTAATGGAGGAGGCACACACGTTCATCAAGAAATACCGAGATGATGTTGAAAATTACGATGCCGCTTCTGTCTGCTGTCAAGTGTTTGAGCGGATTGCGCGGGAGGGACGAAAATTTGGACTGGGGCTTGTGCTCTCGTCTCAGCGGCCTTCTGAACTTTCGGCAACAGTTCTGTCCCAATGCAACACGTTTCTGCTCCATCGAATTAGCAATGATCAGGATCAAAAACTCGTCCACAGCCTGGTGCCGGACAATCTTAAGGGTCTATTGCGCGAGCTTCCCTCATTGCCGTCGCAAAACGCTATTCTCCTTGGCTGGGCATCGGAGTTGCCGCTGCTCGTGAAAATGAATGACCTTCCCAAGTCGCAACAACCACGCTCAGATGATCCAGATTTCTGGGACGTCTGGACGGGCAAGGAAAAGAGGAAGGCAGACTGGAAGCCGATAGCCGACGATTGGCAGGGCCCAGCCAAGCAAGCTGATTGAAGGAGTGCGATGTTGCAATGAACCCCATTGATTGGCTGTGTGCGAAGGCTCCTGGGTTTGAAGCGCTATCTCAAGAAGAGCGCGATGCAATCATGCATTTCGCTCTCTTGTGGAGTCTTTTTGAAGCGGCTGCGCTTGATACCCACGCATGCGCAATATCAATTGTTGAAACGGCGAAGCGTTGGGAAGTTGAAGGACAATTAAAGGCAGAGTTACTCGGTGATTGCCTCACGTACTTCCGAAACCGCCACTTCCAAAACAACGAGTTTACAGAGCATTTTGCCGGCCTCCACTTTCGCAAGAATGACAACCAACGATTAGTCGAGGCCGTGCTGAGGGGCGAGAACAATAACGTCGGGGACACTGCCGGAGCGCTCCTGATAATTGTGTATCGGCTTCGCAATAACCTTTTTCACGGGGTAAAGTGGGCATACGAACTTCGCGGACAGTTGGACAACTTCACAAATGCAAATTCGCTTCTAATGCTGGCTCTTGAGCTGAGTGTGCCCTGGTTCTGAACATTAGTTTGATTTCGACGATGGCTGACTGGAGGGCGCAGGTTGAGTCTTAACCTGGGGTAGCAAGTCTTCTGCATCCTCGATCTCTGGTTCAGGTTGACCCTCTCCCATCAAGCTAAATTTGGCTTCCCGAAGAGTATTGGAATAGTAATCCTCGGCAGCCTTCCAGTTCCGGAAGACACGGCATCGAATCTTTGACACGAAAACCTGCGGCTCCAAAGCTAAGAACAAGCCAGATGTGGACGCCATATTTTCAAAAATCTCTCTGCGCAAGGGATGATCCTGCGGCAGGAGGCCTGGATTGAAGTTTTGATAAACGAAATTCCGAACTGAATCCTTTACCTTGACCCAGTCGTCGAGGTCCACCACAGGTAACGTTTTGCTCTTCGCTGATTTCACAGCGTAAACCGAAGGCCCAAGTTGATTGAGGGTTTCGAATAATTGCTTTGATCCTCGGTAGAAGAGTGGCTCGGAAATAATTACTACGTCTACATCGGAAGTTTCCGCAAACGGCGTGCCGAACTTATGCGGGCTGGGGCTATAGCCCAACTTGGCACTTCCTACAATGCAGACATCCTGCGAACCGATCTCAAATCGATCAGCGACTTGTTCGCGGAAGATTACGTATTTCATCGGTCGGTTCTCAAAAACAAAAGGGGTACCTTCGAGGAGGAAAACTTTCGCCAAAACGCGGTGGTTGTCGAGAGCCTGTATGAGTTGCTTGAACTCCTCCGAAGTTGGGGTCTTTTGCCCGGCCAAGAGAGCAAGAAGCTTGTCGTGACCTTGACCGGAAGTCTTCGGGTTCTTGTCGTGCATGGATGTAATCGTAGCACGCGCTGTCCAGTGCGCCAGGACGGCACCCGGCCCGCAACATCCGAACCGCTGGCGAGAATCCACACGAATTAGATGAGGCGGGTGATGTAGCTAGCTGGTCGGAGAACACGAAAGGCAACGGTCAAGCCGAGGTCTCGAACGGGCAAATTGTCTTGCAGTCAGTAAAGAGACAGAGTAGCACGGATGCACTAGCGAATATACGGCGAAAGGTGTACCATTGCCCGTTCATGGACGAAGGACGCAAACGCGTACTCGGCATCATGGCGGCGATTCTTGCCAGTTTGCACATGCAAACTGCTGACGATCTCTTTGGAGGACCCCAAGGAAGTCCACGCAGTGACAAGTTGATTGCTGCCTCGGTTCAATGGGCTCAAAAGATCATGGAGAAGATCGATAACGCGTTTCGCTCATCCGATCTGCCATAATCTCATCATGTGCGGGCGCTATCGACTGTCGCGAAGGAAACAGCTTGTCGAGGAATACTTCGACACGGAGTCTGACGAACCCCAGTGGACTCGCCGCTATAACATTGCGCCGTCTCAGCCCGTTCCCGTCATCCGGCAGAATCCAAAGGAACCTCGCCGGGAATTGTCCTTAATGCGTTGGGGACTGATTCCTTCATGGGCGAAAGACGCGTCAGTGGCGGCCCGGATGATTAACGCTAGATCGGAGACGGCCGGGACGAAGCCCGCGTTCCGTGACCCATTGACCAATCGCAGGTGCCTCATTCCGGCGGACGGATTTTACGAGTGGCAGCGGAAGGGAAAAGTTAAGCAGCCGTACTGCATTGAAGTCAATGACGGCGAGTTGTTCGCGTTCGCGGGAATATGGGATCGCTGGACGGACCCGAATCGCAACACTGTAGAGACCTGTTCGATTCTGACCACGAGCCCAAATGCTGTGACTTCAGCCGTTCACGACCGCATGCCAGTCATTCTTGATCCCGACAGCTACGATATTTGGCTCGATCCCGGAATGAGGGACGTGACTACGGCGTCCGAACTGCTGAAGCCTTACGATGCTCAGTTCATGCGATGCTATCCGATAAGCACTCGCATCAATCATGTGGCCAATGACGACGAAGAATGTTCTGCACCCGTCGAACTTGCCCAGATTCAGAACTCGCTATTTTCGTAGTTTGATGAGAGGCCGGGTGTGAGAAATGATCTCACCTGACACCTTCCAAAAGGCGATGGCAAGTTTATTTTGCAGTGCAAGTAGCTAAATTTCCCGCATTAGCTCGCTAATCGTCAATTCAAAACTCTTGGCCAAGATGTCGAGCGTGTTCAGGCACGGCTCCTGTGTTCCCTGCTCCATAGCGTGTAAGAACCCCTTCGCCAATCCTGAGTGTTCTGAGAGATAGACGAATGTCCAGCGGCGTTCTTTCCGTAGCTCCCCGAGCCTCTTCCCGAACCTCACATTCAACGCAGTTTTCCTTTTTGACATGCGGGGATGATTGCAGGTATTATCTTGGGCGTGTTCCGCTATAGAGGAACGCCGATTTGGAGACCGTGCTTGTGAGGGGGTTGTTAGGCGTCCTGTGCGGTCAGGATTGCGCCAAGCACGGTCTCCTTCCCCCTGGAAGGATTCGCCCTATGCGTCACAAAGGCGTGGAATACCCGGAATTGAAAGCGAAAACGGTCAGACGGGTGTGGTTCAAAGACGACGATGAGTTCACCGCACTCTTCTTGGAGTTTGAGGATAACACTCGTGCCAGGTTCGATCTGAGAGCCGCTGTCACCTTTGAAAGAGCACCTGAGATGTGCAGCATCGCACCGAATGGCGATCTGACAGATTGGAGTGATTTGAGGATACAGAGCCTCGCTCCACACGAATCCTGAAAGGAAATCGGCATGGCGTCCAAGAGGAAAAAGCCAATAGAGCGTCATTCATATTGCAGGGGCAGGAAATGCCGCTCTTGCACGTGGGACAGTGTGCACGTCTCCGTAGACGGACCGCACCCTCGATACACCAAAGGTCATCGCGGCTTCTATAACGGCGACATCGACGCTGCGATTGATGACTTCCTGATCGTGCTCAAAGGCGAAGCACAGCGCCTGTTGCGCGATTGTGCCGAGCAGACTCCCGCACTCAAACAGTTCAATCTCAAGTTCGCCTAGGAATAAGTCGTATGGCGAAAGACTGGAATCCGCAATATCCAGGGGATGAAGTCGTCTGGAAGTCCATCAACGCCGTGCTACAGGATGCGTGTGAAGAGAAGGGCACGACGCTGGACAAGGTTTACAAGGAAATATCCCGCAAAGAACCACCGGGGCACTTGCGCAGAGTGATCGGCATCAACCTCAGAAACGCCCGCGAAAAGGTCGGATTGACTCGTGAGCAGGTCAGCAAGAGGGCAAACGTTCCGGTTCGCAGAATCATTTTGATCGAACAGGGTCGAACTGACGCCGGTTTCCTCGAATGGGTGAGGATCGCCTATGGGCTCGGAATTAAACCGTCGAAACTCGCTGAGGCTCAAGAAGAGATTGAGAAGAAGTTGAGCCTGGGAAAGACTGGTTCTGATTCTTAGGAGCGTTCGCGACGGTCTAGCTAGCGGATCACGCGCGTCCGGCGTGCCCTACCACTCCGATATTCGAAACACAGGCGCGCCGTTGCTGTTATGAAACGAGAATGGGGTTCCCTCAATCGCTCCTCGTTGATGGGATGGGGGCGTTCACTTATCCGCCTTCCTGTAGTACTCCCGAATCATTTTGAAATTTCCTGTGCTCATGTCTGCCAAATCGATGCTGTCCGTTAGGATTTGGGGGCTGAACTGCAGGGAAAACTCGGTCTTGTCCATGAACCGGATGCAGACGTAAACGGTACCGTCCTCGACTGAATGGCTGACCCAATCAACTATTTTCTTGTGGATCTCTCGGTACCTGTTACGTAGCCGGGCATGCCGTTGTTTTATCTTCTGTGCAAGGATCTCCCGTTCTTTCGTGCTTATCTGCGTCACCGTGATATTTCCCACGCGGACGGTCTTCGGTTTTTCCATAACTGCCGCTCCTAAACGTGGCCCGTCTCAACAGCCGTTTGGCCTACCCTCGATGAAGCCTACGGCGAAGTGCGCTCCCAGTGGTGAAATTTAAGTATCGTGGCCCGAATACCGACCAGCCAGCCGTATCTGTTGACTGCAAGCCGATGAAATAGAAAGACAACAGCTTGAGATTGTCAGGGAAGGCACAATAGCGGAACGTCTAAGACAGTGGCCGGAATTTCGGACAAGTGGCTCTCTACGCCGACGAAGCTATGTGAGCCTTTACAATGTGGGAGCAAGCTGAGGGGGTGAGCCGCCCGTCGCAGCGCAGCATAGCTCCGGGCGGCTCTTTGCGCTTAACTGCTACAGAGTCGACACAGGCCAAAGTTCTTCTCCAGGCCTCTGAAATAGGACAGAATGGAAGGGTGCTTAATGTTGATCTTACACTTCTGCGCGACCCGAAGCGCTTTCAGGAGATGTGTTTCCGGCTAGCTCGCTACGAATTTCCTGACGCAATACCTCTATCGGAAACGTGGGACGGTGGCTGGGATGTGGTTGTCTTTGGTTCGCGGGACAGCGGCGATGTCGTTTTCCAATGCAAGTTTACGAGGGATCTCATTAGAGCGAAGCGTAAGATTGCGGCGTCACTCGACAGTATGATGAAGAATGGCCGTCATACAGCACGCTGGATTCTGTGTGTGCCCGTCAATCCCTCAGCGATCTTCCTCGTTTGGCTTCGTAAGGAATTGGAGAACCGTGGCTTGGATGGGCATGTTTGGGCCAGGAGTGAACTCATCGCAAGGCTGGAGCAGCACCCTGATGTGGTCGATACGTTCTTCTTTCCTGTTTTCTCCGAGCTGGCCTCGAATTTCCACTCCGAGCACCTAGAACTTTTCAAGGTGTCCCTCGATCAAGAGTGCGAATGGAAACAGTCTGACGACAGAGTGCTCTATTTCGCCCCGCGTGAAATCGTAAGGTCGCCTGATCTAGTGTTGGACGTAATCGTGCGGAACACGGGCAGCCTCGCAACAGCGGTAACGGGCATTGAGGCTGAGGTGTTTGATAGACGACAGAAAATGCATGGGATTCCTGGGGAAGGCCTTCTGTTTCCGCAGATTACGTATACCGTCTCTATCCAGGGCGGAAAAGTAGGTATCCACTCAGCGGTCTGCGAACCTCCGGTCGTTATCAAAGGTGGGAATTTGGAACGCTTCAAGGTCCGGGTGACCGACACTGGGTTTGCTTGGAACGGTGGCTTGCGACTCACATTACTGGCCGGCAAAGTCGAGAAGCTTCAGTTACCTGCGATTCGCGTCTTTACGTAGCGTGAGAACTAGCCTTGGGCCAGGGGAGCACGAGGGGCGCGGCCAGAGCGCCCCTCGAAAATTGTGGGCAATGAAAGATGCCTGGCCGCGCTCGTTGAGCGGAATTGATTGAAATAGACCGGGGTATTGTGCCTCATTCTTCTGCGCTCGACTCGCCGTGAAACGTCTCGATAATGGCTTTCAAGAAAAGGCGGAGTGCGAATCGGCACTCCGCCAGAAATCACAAATGGATGGACTCAGGCTACCCCCTTGCGACCCTTCGGCTTGATTGTTTTCTTGTCTCGTTTCGCGGCGAATTCTTTGGCCACGGCTCTCTGGAGCTTTTCAGTATCCACTCGGTAGCGTTTGGCGGCGTCCATGAGAACGTCGTTGCGGCTGGCAGTGGATCGCTGATACGCCGAATCCAGCAGGCTGATTTCGAGAAGCAGCTTGCAAAGCTCTGCCTCGTCGTAGGTGCCTACCTGCTTGGCCAGAAGCTCAGGCGCGGTCGCAGAATCTTTCTTCGCCTCTACCCTGTGCCGCTTCGCCAGAGCCGGAACTTGGCTGTAGGAGAGATGGCCGATTAGGTAGTGGGCGACCGCTAGCAAGTCGGCCTTCTTCAACGGTGCCGACACGCGTTGTAGGATCGTAGCCAAGACACGATGGCGAGTCGTGATGGCCAGCTTCTCCTTTTCGATGCGCTTCCGTTCCTCCGCCCGCTCCCGCTCGATTTGCTGCGGAGTGGGAGTGTCGGGATGGTGGACACGACAAGCAGGATCGGCACAAACCCTGACGACCTGTCCGCGCTTCCCGCCGTCCATGACGATGGCCTCTGTCATTCTCTCGCAGGGCTTCTGGTTAGCTGGTAGCTTGGTGCTTGCGCCGTTTACTTTCGGCTTCTTGATCTCCAACTCCACATACCGATTCCGTCCAAGAGGAGAGCCTTCGCGGGAATTCCACGCCGCCGAAATTTGTATTAGCTGCGGCTTGGTTTCCAGAGTCTTTTTCACGCAAGCGTCAATCTTGGCCCGAAAACAATCGGGAGACGTACACGAATCTTTGCGCACGTCCGGGAAGAGTAGTTTGTTGAATCCGGTTCGCTTCGGACAGTTCGCGCACGAACCTGCCTCGGGAACGAGTGTCTCGTCCTGCTTGTCAAACGGCGCAGACGCCAGTTGTAGCAAGATGTTCGATTCAATCCACGCTGCCAACTCCCGCACTGGAATGAGGACTTGACTGTTGCCTTCGCTTGTCCACAAACCCCGAAAGGAAGCCGAGAATGCCTCCTGCTGTTGCGAAGCCGGAAGCTTGGCGATCAGCAAAGCGTGGCCGATGGTGATCTGGTCTTTCAGGAACGCCTCGGCCACTGCTGATATGAGATCAGCGAGTCTGATACGACCATAAACGTAAGCCTCGCTCTTGCCAGCACGTGAGGCGATGGTGGCAATGGTGTAGGCCGGCTGCCCGAGTTCCAAAAGTGACTTGAAACCCAGAGCTTCCTCAAGCGGGTGGATGTCCTCGCGTTGCAAGTTCTCAACGCATTGAGCCTCGATTGCCTCCGCATCCGTCAGCTTGACTATGCGGACAGGAAGTTTTTCGAGTTCCGCCAGTTTCGCTGCTCTGAGGCGACGTGCCCCGGCGACCACCTCGTACTTGCTTTCTTCTAGTTCGCGTACCAGAAGAGGGGCGAGAATCCCTTGCGTCTTAAAGCTGGCTGCGAGTTCTGCAAGGCTCTTAGCGTCAAATCGTTTGCGGGGATTGGTCGCTGACTCCGCAAGCGCGGTGATGGGAACGCTGCGATATTCATGGTTGTTGACTGCATTTTGCGTACTCGGCATGATCTTTTCTCCTCTCATGTGTCTTTGGTTAGGTTTTTCGTGGACTCAGCGCACACGTCGGGCCTAAAAACCAAACGGCGCAGGTGTTGGCGTGTTATGCGGCTGCCGCGAGTGCCGCTGGCTCGGGAACAATGCCCCCGAGGATCACGGCAGCAGTTTGTTGAACGGCTTCCAAGCTCTCGCGCAAGAGACTCGCGTCTCCGTGCCAAAGCTGGATGTAGTCCTGGGAAGAAGTTCCGTTCTGAAGCCCGACAGATTGGCAGACCACGAAAGCCACAGCTTCGGCCTCGGTCTCGCGGACTTGTTTGGTGGTCAGGGTGCGGCGGTCGCCACGATGCAACATTTCGTGAGCGATCTCATGCACAAGCGTCGAGAACTCCTCGGCTGGCTGCATCCCGGATAACAGCTTGATCTTGCCGCCATACGAGAGACCCTTTGCAGGAGCAATGCTTTCGGAGAAACTAATCTCGACGCTTTGCGCTTCCACGAACTTAAACAGACGTTCGCGGTATCCGCTCACATCGCCATTGACTTCGGTCAGTGTTGGGAGTTCTTTGCCTTCGGTCTGGGTGACATCGAAAACATAGACGGCTCGGAATCCGTACAGCGTCCGCTGACCCTCGGTTGTTTCGTCTTCACTCGGCTCGTCGGTCGCTACATCCTTCGTGCTTCGTTTTCCGACCATCGGGGCGAGAATGAAAATCCCTTTTTCACCCCGTTTAACGAAGCGGCCAAGCGAGTTCCATGTCCGAAGTCCGGCAACGTTGGTCGCATCGGGCTTCTGGCGTGCGATGAGCATGATGTTGCCAAAGCTGTAGGTGTGAAACTTCGCCATTGCTCCGAGGTATGCGGTGAGGACTTCACTGTGACCGGACTCCAATGCTGCAACGAGGAAATCCACGGCCTCTTTTGTGCGTGTGTTGACTTCTTCTAATTTCATGTTTTTTCCCTTTGTGCCGTTTCCGGCTTGTTTCTTTCTTCACTTGAGCGGCAGCGGGAAGAAACAAGGCGGAACGGTGAAAGGGACAGAACGGAGGCCGGAGGAGGGTGGCAGGGCGTGAGTGAAAGCGCGGTGAGTGCCAAACGGGTTTGGGGTTAGTTTGGCGCGAAACCGGCGCAGTCCGAAACGCCCGTCCGAGCCGCGGCCAAGCGGCGTCCAGACGGAGGAGGCCGAAGTGCGAAAAGAAGGCGTAGCCCACGGTTGAGATTCTCAGACGGCTTGAGGAAGGGGCGGGCCGTATAGGAGAAGAGCAATGTTCGCGTAACGAATTCTAATGCGGTGATGTCATCATCAGCTTGGCTCGCTAGGCACCGCAAATCACGTCGAGATCGACGCCGACCGTTTCCTTCAGGTAGCTATACGCAGCCGCCAGGATGGCCGTCTGATCAGGAGTGTGTCTCGTCCGAGAAAGACCCGGTTGAACGACAATGATCTCCGCGCGAATCTCCTTGAACCGACTAACTTTCACAAACTTGTTCAGCATTGCCGGATTTCCGTGTAGAAAACGGGTTGGCCGCTCGGGTTTGGCGAGTCGCTTTTCCCTGCCCAAGAGATGGCGGCAGAGATCTCGGAACTTCCATTTCCATTTTGCTGATCGAACCGCCTGTGAGCATACCTCGGTGACATCCTTCACACGGACACCGGCCGTGGCCTTTGTAAATTTACAGTGGATCAGTGCCAACCGAATGTGATCGGGTTGTTCTTTCAGGCATACCAGGTCGGCGGCTTCTCCGGACGAATCATCGTCAAAAACCAGCTCGAAGCCGCCATCTATAAAATTCCTAGCCGCGCGCCATTGAATTGAATCGCGGCGTTCCAGCCCATCTTTCCAGATTGATTCTTTTGCCACATCGACACCGCTCCACTCCCAGCTTTCAAATCTCTCAACGGGAAACACGCGGTCCTCCGCATGTTGAGGGTGAATGAGCAGATTGCCCTCAAGTTCGGAGAGATCGACAAAGCGAACAAGGGGTGGATAGTTCGACAGCCACTGTTCCATCGTATTTTCAAGGGCGCCGACACGAACTCTCACGGGGGAACTTGAAGAGCACGCAACTCGAAAACCCTCATCGCCGCCAATCGTCATTCGGAATTCCGCCCAGACCTTCTCGTCTGCAGATACGAGCCGGAAGTCAATGGCGTTCGCCGCCGAATCGGTTGCCACAAGCTCAAGATTGAACATCGAGATGGGCAACTCTTCGCTGCTGCGTGACAGGACGACCCGTTCTTCCGCCTGACGCACGAGCTCAAAAGGCCAATCCATGCTTAGGATTTGCTTGTCGGGGAGTTCGGTCACCTCTTCCGGGATGAGAACATTCGCGATTATCTGCGCCGTATCGATCGAATTATCTTGCAGCTTGTCTCCAATTGTCCTGCACCAGCTCACAAATTCTGGAACCGTCCCGACTTCGCGCGACCAAATTCGACCCTTGTACGAACAGCCGATCGTGACGGGCTTGCCGTCCTCCCATCCCATACCGCTCAGATTTGACTTCACCGAACCAGCCCTCTCTGAGACACTTAGTGCCTCTACTACATCTGACCCGGTGTAGAGCGCATAGCTGAGATTTCGACGACCGTGCTTGCGGACACCCACATTTTGGAAAATCAGCCGATTGATCCCGCCTAGGGAGCGGAAGATTGCGTCTCCAGATATGAGTGTCGTGGCGCCGACGGCCTTTGCTAATGGCTCGTGCATCGAGGCTCGGTCACTGGACGAAAGATACAGTAAGCGCTGATCCAGATTCCAATGCAGGATGAAGAGGTCCCATTGACGGTCACGCAACTCGCGCGACCGCGTCCACTGGATGGAGGGTTCGATCCGCGTAACAAAATAGAGCGTGTTGGATGCACTGTGTAGCCATATCCGGTGAACTTTCACGCCCTGACCCAGCCCCTCAAAAAAGCGCTTAGGGTGAAACGCCGCGGTCTCATACACGACGGTGCTCATCTTTGGACGGAGCAGTTGATGCGAGACCTCTATCCCGTCGTCCTGTTCGGCCTCGTCAAGCCTTTGCGAAGAACTGAGAAACTCAATGAGCTCAGCATGTGCTTTCGCCGCCTCTGAACTCAGTTCGCTCAACAGTTGGTTCCAGTCGGCGTCTTCACTGTAGAGACGCTCCAAAGCGGACGATACGGCGTTATCCGCAATATTGGCGACGACCGTAGCATCGCCGATGTAGGACCCTGCACTGCGCGTGAAGCGACCGGTAAACTGCAGTAGCACGGCCAGGCTCTTATGAGTGTCGTGAACGGCAGCGACTTTCAGTTCCGGCAGGTCGAACCCTTCGCCGAGCATGTTAACGCACACGACGATGCGGCTTCGCCCCGACTTGATGTCCTCAAGTCCTTGGTTTCCCGTTTCCGCTTCCGAATGCACTAGTACGGGTCGCAGATCCGCTGCAATTTTCATATAGATTCGGTGGACGGTGCGCGCGCGCTCAATATTTGCGCAACGGGCCATCAGCCTATGGTTCAAGCCGGAGGTAACGTCCGCCCTCAGTTTCGCGACAGCCGCCACCGCAATCGTTGAATCGCCGACGTCATCATCGATCTCGTAGACGGGCTCGAACGTTATCTTCTTGAAGTAGCCGTCTCGTTGGGCAAACTGCAGCGGATAATTGTAGATAACTTTTCCGTCAACGAGCTTTCCGTCGCGCCTGAATGGTGTGGCGGTGAATTGAAGAACCCTGCGGTGCGCGAAATGCTCCCTGAAGTTGGACCATCCGTCGGCGCCGATGTGATGAGCTTCATCGACAATCAGTGTTTCGATGCGCTCCGCGATCTGGTGTCCGCAGGCAGCGGCGTCTCCCTCTCCTATTGCGGCCATCGTGCTGATCACGACATTGCATTTCTCGAACAGGTCCAAATCGGCATCAGAGGTGGGCCGCTTGGTTATGACGCCCACAATGGGATTTCGTGCCACATCCGTCAAATTACCGAGCATTCGTAGCAACCCGAAAGTGGAGAATTTCCGGGCCGTTTGATCCCGGAGAACTTGCGATGGCACCACGACCAGAAGGCAGCCGCCGACGAAGGCAACTAGCGTCGCTAGCATCGTCTCGGTTTTTCCGGTGCCTGTTGGCATGACAATGGTCGCGGGCTGCTTATACAGGCTCCAATGCATTCCGATTGCATGAAGTCCGCCGATCTGCGGGGGCCGCAAACCTCTCTGCGTGGTATTGCCTTGTTGATCCCGCACTTCGCTGCGGTAAGTGAATTGCCCCTCCCAACTACGGTTAATCTCTTTAGCGACTTGGTGCCATCCTTTAGCCTGGATTTCTGCAGAGAACGCCTCAACCGCCCTGTGCCATATCCACGATACCTTGCCATCTTTACTCAGTCGCAATACGCCGTCGGCCTCAGCCACCTGTTCCTTGATCTGCGGCCGTTCTGTGACAATGATTGTTTCGCCGCTTGCAAGTGTGTATAGCGGTTCCTTCCGTCGAGCAGAAACGTTAACTTCAGCGACTGCGACTGTGTTTTGAGAAGCAGCGGGCCTGATGACATGCCAAAATCGCCCCAGGGCATGCGCCATCGGCCCCATGGTCAGGGCTGGCATATCCAAGGTTCTAGCTCTCGTCATTCGCTCACCATCGACTGCTCCACCAACCCGGTACTTGACCGCACACCCGGAGCAAACAATGCATTAGCCAGCGCTTCGTCGTCCCGTTCGCGTCTCTGATCTCCCGGCCTTGCGAACCGAGTTCGGTAGACTCACGCATCCTGCTGCCCGCTCTTGCCCGATCAACTTGACCACCCATTCGACATTCCGCGGAAAGACTCTCATACGCCCGATTTGGAGGGCGTTGAACACAGCCTCAGCCAACATCCGTTTTCCCATGCGTTGCTCTACAGAGGGATGTGCCAGGATGTCTACGGTTGAGCCGATCCGCAACGAAGGGAACATTTCGGCACACAGGCGCGAGGCCTTGCGTTCGTCTATGATGGCGACCGCACGATGGCTGTAAGCGTAAGCAATCGTCGCCGCTTCGCCGTCATCGAGTGTCATCGCCGCTGCTCCGACAACGAGTCTCTCGAAATGAATTCCGGAGGAATCGTCAAGCTCAACCAGCTCGACCACACGGGCGGCCACGAGTTCGCCGAGCAAGTCCGCATCACGTCGGCCACGTCGCCGCCCTTCGTGTAACTCGCTCGCGACGACATCCAGCACCACTACTTTGTTGGGTATCGCTTGAATGAGTTCTCGCGCGCAACCGGTCGCGTTCAAGTTAATGACCGTACTCGCGTCGGTCGCGACAATGGCGGCGGGATCAGTCAAGGGCGTTGGCAATCCCATCAACGTCGCTCCCTTCCGCGTCCGCTACATCAAGAATCTCGCGTAGCTCTATCCGGTCGAGGCGCAGAAGCCGCGCGAGTTGTCCCTCGCTGAGCAATCCTCGTCTGTAGCTCTCCGCCGCTAGGAGGTTTAACCGAAGCGTCGTGGGACGATCCGCATCGGCCTTTTGTGAATCGGCGACTGACAGGTCGCCGAGCACCTGTCGTGCCTGCTCGTCGGTGATGCCGCCATTAGATTGAAACCAGTCCCAGGTTCCTTTTTTCGTCAGCCCCAACTCTTCGAGTCGTCGGACCATCGCCTCCCGCGAGACGCCGAAGAAATGCGCCAAAACGATCACATGCCGACGCGTTAGTCGATCAGATCCTGCCATTACGTCTTGAAATTTCTGCATCACGGCCCGCACAGGTGTCAGAAACGCGCGTCCGAATGAATTGGCATAGCGCTCTTCGCGCGAATTCTCCGCCTCGTGATTGCGCAGGATTTCTGGCTCGCGCCGCGTTGAAACGAAGTGGCCGCACTCATGGGCCGCGGACTGGGTGCGGCGGTCGCGCGGATGATTCGCGTTAAGGAGGATGCATGGTCCCAAAGCCTCGTCATAGGCGAAGAGGCCGGAAATCTTGCTGTCGAACCTTCGTACATAGATGCGAACCCCCATCTCCAATTCGAGCAGCGTGACGATATCCGCGACGGGGCTGATGCCCATGCCCAGACGTTGTCTGAGCTCCATCGCGTCAAGCTCAGCCTGAGCCCGCACATCGCCCTGCAAGATCGGGCGTTCCGGCGGGAGATTCAGAACACGTTTAACGCCCAGCAAATTTTCTAACTCCACTTCAGCCTTTGCGAGATCAGCCAAGAGCTTCGCGGCCGCGTCAACGGCGTCGTCGCCGGTGCCGGCGAGCTTGCGAAAACGCGGTGCCAGGTCAACCTGTATTGCCTCCTGCCTGAGGAGTGCATTGACCGAAGTGCCGTATAGCTTGGCTAGTCGCTGAAGCTCGGGCATGCGCACACGCCGCTGACCCTGTTCGATCGCGACGATGGTCGTGCGCGCGACGTCAATCGCGGCCGCGGCCGTTGTCTGGTTAATGTCGACAGCTTCGCGGGCAATTCTCAGGCGCTCGCCAAGTTCAACGGGATTTAGCTGTTCGAGGGGCGTCATAGGCTGGCTGGAACCCAATCGGCGATAAATGAATTGCGTCCAAGAGACTCCATGAAAGTTTTCCACTCCTGTCCATGCTTTATGAGCATGCGGTGGAGCTTGGGTCGAAGCTTGGCTTCGTTGATGTTCAGCGAACGGCTCAGTTGGCTAACGGTCAGACTGAGCGCATGGGTATTTGAGGCAGAAGATGGAACTCCCGCGAGATGATCAAGGTGCAGCGAACCCGCGATGGCGTATTGCCGGAGTTTGCCGGTGATCTTCTCCCGAGGGAAGGTGGGGGCGGCGCCATCGTCGAACTTTCGGGCCGAAAGATTTTCCCAGACGTAAGTCTGCTTTGATTCAGTCAATCCTGCCGCATGGATGCTCATACGTCGCAGCATGCATGCAGCGCAGATGCCGCATTGGCGTTTTTTCTTGTTCACGCTGACCTGTCGCGCGTTCTGCCAGCACGACCACGTATCCTGCCAAGCTCCCACGCCATCGCATTCACTCATGAACTTGGCTAAGGTCTCGCCCTTCGTGAACCAGAGCCGGGGAAACTGAAATCGAACCTGGTGTCCGAGCAGCGCCACGAGAAAAGTCTCCATTCGTTCGGTAAACAGGGGGTGACTGCGATAATCTTCATATGCCTGCCCTACGGGAACGAGCGCAGGTCCCAGAGCGCCCTGCCCGCTTTCCGGAATAATGATCTGTCCAGCCTTTGCCAAATAAGCAGCAAGTCCGCTGATGAGCGCGAATTTGAAACCCCGTGATCGTACACTCGATTCCACAAAATCCCGCGTAACGGGACGAACGCTGTAAGGCACTGAGGTAAAGGGCTGGCGTCGCCGGGGATTGGTTTTGTCGGAAGCCTTCGAGCCGAGCCGGACGCTGATGAGTTTGTTACCCAATTCGCGACGCATCAGGCCTGCGACAATCCGTGAGTCGAGTCCGTCGCTGAAAGGAATAACCGCCGCCAGTCCTTCGGGGAGATTGAAGACACCCTGGGTGGGTGATTCCGCGGGTCGTCGGCGCTTGACAAAAGTAACGTGCCAACGGTCGCCTGTCAGGAAATTGAGAGTGCCATGCAGGGATTCTGTGACCCGCTTATCATTCCAGCGATCCAGATCGTGAACGGGCACGCGGATTTCAATTTCTCGTTCCCACCTCAGCGCAGGACGATGCAACGTACGGTCCGCAATCTCAACGGCGGCTGCTAATAGCAAAACGTCGTAGATGATGGGCTCCCACTGTGCCAGGCAATAGGTTTCAAGGTGAACCGTCGAGAAAGTAATGTTCTCGCCCTCTTCGCAGCGGAGCCAGCCTTTCTGCGAGCGTCCGCTCTTCTCCACTACCTCGATACGGGTGGAGGGCAATGTCATGGACGTGAGTTTGATTTCGGTCATCAGATTTTCACTCCGTCGTCCAATCCTCTATTTTTCAGTTTTGGAGAAGAAGATGGGCGGGGATCGAGTCTTAGAATCTGCCTCACCAGGTCTTTGATCGGCGCGGTTCTTATGCCTTCTTCGATCCTTTCCCGAACCTTTTGAGCGCGTGGCGCTGTTGATTTGCGACAATAATGTTCCTCGACCTGTCGGTTTCCCCGTGCTGCGCGATCCGTGAGCGCGTTCGTCACTGCTTCCTGCAACCCTTCGTTCCCGGTTTTCCCGCGCTCCGCTGCTTCGATTGCATGCTCTAGCACGATGCGCCCCATGCCTTGCCCGGCAGATTCACGGAGGCTGTCCAGCCGCGGCGCCATCCGGTCCTTGAACAAGAGGGATTCGTGATCCATAAAAATGCCACGGATAGATAGGAGGAACTCTGGGCCCATTTCGTGATTGCAATCCTGCTTCAGGGCGTGAACGATGGCTTTGCCGATCTCTTCGGGTGCGAAGGCAATGTTGTCCCCACACTTAGCCACGCGTTTCCATCCCGGTAACATCGGCAAGCTTTTATGTGGACCATCGCTCATCTGGCATCTCCGATGTCAGGATATTATCTAAAAGTATCTGACAATGTCAACTCGCATTCCTGTGGGCTGGATTGGGCGGCGTGAGGATCCGGGTCTTCTCTAGCGCTTGTTCGTACGCCGCCTCCTTTCGATTTGGAGGCGTGTCGTAACACGACTGTTCGGACACACATCCGGTGAGTTTGTAACAGAGTGAGAACCAGCTTCCAGAGTTCGGCCTCGTCATAAGTGCCTAGCGTCTGTCACACTGACAGTGTTGGCTGAAATGCTTAGAATGGGTTTGCTTTCCCAGTTGGAGATGGTGACGAAGCTCATAAATGGATAACCACTTCTTCGAACATCCGATTCTTAATTCGCCATACGACTACCCCAGTCGGTATTGGGAGCTTGACGGGCAAGGGCAGCCGACACAGCAGATCGTTGAGAACCGGCGTCGTGCAGAGTTCATTACGCCAATTCCCAAGCCAAAAAAGCAGAAGCAAAAGCCAAATCAAGAAGGGTTAGTTTTTGACGAGGGCAAGGGGCTTTCAACAGAAAAGCAGCAGTATGACCCGACTTCGATTATCAATGAGCTTCGCTACCAGGTGGATCAATGGCGGAAGTTGCCGAGTCCGAATGACTGGCTCGTCACGCCCGAAACCGCCCAGCTTCTTCAGCATTGGCGCGGTCACAAGTTCAACGATGTCCGTCCATTTTTCTGTCAGGTTGAGGCTGTCGAGACAGCAATTTGGCTAACGGAGGTTGCACCGAACAAGGGAAAAACCGGCAAGGGATTCCTCGAACACATTGCTAATGCCAATCGCGACGCGAACCCGGAGCTTCTGCGCCTCGCTTTGAAATTGGCGACCGGCGCGGGCAAGACGACTGTTATGGCGATGATCATCGCCTGGCAAACTATCAATGCTGTCCGGAGGCCGGGGAGTACACACTTCACTCGTGGCTTTTTGGTGGTTTCGCCTGGTCTGACGATTCGCGATAGGCTGCGCGTCCTGCAGCCAAATGATCCTGACAGCTACTATGCCAGTCGAGAACTGGTCCCCGGCGACATGCTTGGCGATCTCGAACGCGCAAAGATCGTAATTACGAACTACCATGCCTTTCGGCTCCGTGATCGTATGGAGTTGTCAAAGGGAGGTCGGTCACTTCTTCAAGGCAGAGGCGAGGAGCTGGATACACTCGAAACCGAAGGCCAGATGATCCAGAGAGTCATGCCAGATCTGATGGGTCTGAAGAACATCCTTGTTCTCAATGATGAGGCGCATCACTGCTATCGGGAAAAGCCCGGAGATGCTGCAGAAACGGATTTGGCCGGTGAAGACAAGCAGGAGGCTGAGAAGAATAACGAGGCCGCGAGGGTTTGGATTTCCGGCCTTGAGGCGGTTAAGCGGAAGCTTGGGATTGAGCGCGTGATCGATCTGTCGGCAACGCCATTTTTCCTGAGCGGTTCCGGCTATGCCGAGGGGACGTTGTTTCCTTGGACAATGAGTGACTTCTCACTGATGGACGCCATTGAATGTGGCATCGTCAAACTTCCGCGCGTGCCAGTGGCTGACAATATTCCTGGGGAGGAGGTGCCGGTATTTCGGAATCTGTGGGAGCACATTCGCACCAGAATGCCGAAGAAAGGCCGGGGTAAATCAGGGGCGCTTGATCCGCTCAGCCTTCCCGTAGAATTACAGACCGCTTTGGAAGCGCTGTACGGTCACTATGCAAAGACCTTTGCTCTCTGGGAAGGAAGAAAGATCAAAGTTCCGCCTTGCTTCATCGTCGTCTGCAATAACACTTCCACCTCGAAGCTTGTTTACGACTTCATCTCAGGCTTTCACCGCGAAAATGAGGACGGATCAACTACGCTCGAAAATGGCCGGCTGGCGCTCTTCCGGAACTTTGACGAATTCGGGAATCCGATCCCCCGTCCGCGGACGCTGCTGATCGACAGCGAACAACTTGAATCCGGAGACGCATTGGACGACAAATTCCGGTCTATGGCCACTGACGAGATTGATCGCTTCAGACGCGAGATCGTCGAGCGCACAGGAGATCGTCAGCAAGCGGAAAACATCACGGATCAGGATTTGCTTCGCGAAGTGATGAATACGGTCGGCAAGGCGGACCGTCTTGGGGGATCAATCCGCTGTGTCGTGTCAGTGTCGATGCTCACTGAAGGGTGGGACGCAAACACTGTGACGCACGTTTTGGGTGTTCGAGCTTTCGGAACGCAGCTCCTGTGCGAACAAGTCATAGGAAGAGCGTTGCGGCGTCAATCGTATGATCTGAACGAGGAAGGGCCGGACAAGGGTTTCTTTAATGTCGAGTACGCAGACGTGCTCGGTATTCCGTTTGATTTTGCAGCTAAGCCGGTTATCGCCCCGCCACAGCCGCCTCGTGAAACCATCCAGGTCAGGGCAGTCCGCCCTGATCGCGACCCGCTTGAGATTACTTTTCCGCGTGTTGCCGGATATAGAGTTGAACTCCCTGAAGAGCGCTTGACCGCACAATTCAACGATGATTCTTTGCTGGAATTGACTCCCGATCTTGTTGGCCCCTCGATCACGAGGAACGCCGGTATCATCGGTGAGGGTGTCGAGCTCAGTCTTGAGCACCTCGGTGACATGAGGCGGTCAACGTTACTCTTTCACGTCGCCAAGCGCTTGCTTTACACGAAGTGGCGTGATCCTGGGGAAGAGCCCAAACTCCACCTCTTTGGGCAGCTCAAACGGATCACCAAGGACTGGCTGGACGGCTACCTTGTCTGCAAAGGTGGTACGTTCCCGGCGCAGCTCATGTACCAGGAGTTGGCGTACATGGCTTGCGAACGGATAACAGCAGCAATCGTTCGCGACACGATCGGGAAATCGCCGATTAAAACGATCCCAGACCCGTACAATCCAATGGGTTCTACAAGCTATGTGAAGTTCACAACTTCGAGGACGGATCGTTGGGAGACAGACCCGCGTCGTTGCCACATAAACTGGGTGATTCTTGATAGCGATTGGGAAGCTGAGTTCTGCCGTGTGGCCGAGTCACACCCTCACGTAAAGGCGTACGTAAAAAACCACAATTTGGGTCTGGAGGTGCCTTATCGCTTCGGTTCTGAAAACCGTAAGTACCGACCTGATTTTATTGTGCTGGTAAATGACGGCCATGGCGAAGATGACCTGCTGCACTTGATCGTCGAGATCAAAGGGTACCGGCGTGAAGACGCAAAAGAAAAAAAAGCTACGATGGAAACGTACTGGGTGCCAGGTGTCAACAACAGCGGCAAATATGGTCGTTGGGCATTCGCGGAGTTCACCGAGGTCTATCAGATCGAATCCGACTTTGCTGGCAAAGTTGAAGCGGAATTCAACAAGATGATCGAATCGGCAATTGTGCCGCAGATGGCGTGAAGAATCTTATGGCGAAGAACGGTTCAAAGCAGAAGGAAAAGAAGAAGGTTGAAACGCTGACGCACGACAAGGCAAAGCGTAGGAACATTCCTACGGCTGAATTCCAATCGGTGATGCGGGTTGATGAACAAAGCCCTATTCGTGCGCCCTACGAGCGCCGAAATCGCGATTTAGATCCACAAATGGTTTGGCGAGGCAAAGACGAGCAGGACTGGTCCGACCTAGTGGTCCATGCTCCTCCTCTCTATATTCAGGAAAAGGTTCACGCGAAGGTATTGATCGACGACCTACGGCGGCGAAGCGAAATCGATTTCAAAGAATCCGAACCACAGATTGATCTATTCGCTAATTTCAACGGTCTTCCGAATGAGGCTGCTAAGACTGAGTTCTATCAACACGATGCGCACTGGAGCAATCGGATGATCCTCGGCGACAGCCTGCAAGTGATGGCGTCGTTGGCTGAGCGCGAGGGACTACGCGGCAAGGTCCAGTGCATTTATATCGATCCGCCCTACGGCATCAAGTTCAATTCTAATTTCCAATGGTCGACCACGAGCCGCGATGTGAAGGACGGAAACGTCGATCACATCACCCGGGAGCCCGAGCAAGTGAAGGCCTTTCGGGATACGTGGCGTGAGGGGATTCATTCGTATTTGACCTATCTTAGGGATCGTTTGACTGTAGCGAGAGAGTTGCTGAAGGGCTCTGGCTCGATCTTTGTACAGATTGGAGACGAGAACGTGCATCGCGTTCGGGCGTTGCTCGACGAGATATTTGGCGACGACAATTTCAAATCAGAAATAGCAGTTACCAAGTCGACTGGTCTGGCTACGGCTTATGGGCTTATCAACCGAACTGACTATGTGCTTTGGTACTGTCGTAATCACGAGGAGCTAAAAGTCCACACACTGTTTGTTGAGCAGGAAGATCCGGCAAGTTCCGGGTATTCGTCGCGGGACAACTCCGGTCGTTTGTATATGTCGGACAACCTAACCAAACCAGGTCCCGGGCAAAGGTATGATGTCAATTTTCAGGGTAGGACATTCAATTCCGGGCGACGTTGGTGGGGTTTGCCGCCAGAGTCGATGACAACGGTTGCAAAGGCCGGGCGACTGGCTGCCGGCGCAAACGTTCTCCGGTTTAAGAGGTTTTTCGACGACTATCCATACAAAGCTCTGACGAATCTATGGGACGGAATACCCGGGGCACCGGATCCGACCTACGTTGTCCAAACTCACCCTCGCATTATAGAACGGTGCGTCCTCATGACCACGGACCCGGGTGACCTGGTTCTCGATCCGACCTGTGGATCGGGCACTACGGCAACAGTCGCGGAGCATTGGGGCCGCCGCTGGATAACTGTGGACACTTCCCGCGTCGCTCTCGCGCTGGCCCGTGCGCGGATCATGGGCAGTCGTTATCCGTACTTTTTGCTTGCCGATTCGCCGGCAGGTCAGCGGAAGGAAGCTGAGATCACGCGAACGATGCCATCGAACCGACCTACGCACGAAGACATCCGCCAGGGTTTTGTCTACGAGCGCGTGCCGCATGTCACGCTCAAGTCCATTGCCAATAATGTTGAGATCAATGTCATTTGGGAGAAGTTCGAGAAAACGCTGGAATCGTTGAGATCGAAGCTAAACAAGTCGGTTGGAAAGACGTGGGAGGAATGGGAAGTTCCACGCGATCCAGACGAGAGGTGGCCAGATTCAGCGAAGGAAAGTCACAAAGAGTGGTGGGAGCATCGTATTGCTCGACAAACGGAAGTCGATGCTTCTATCGCCGCTAAAGCAGAGCCGGAATACCTTTACGACAAACCCTATGACGACAAGAAGATCGTGCGTGTCGCGGGACCCTTTACGGTGGAGAGCGTATCGCCCCACCGCGTGCTAGCAGTGGATGAGAACGGTGAATTCGTCGGCGGCCCCTCGCAATCGCGCCACGGCAGTAGTGACGAACTGGATTTTGCTGAGATGATTTTGGAGAATCTGAAGACCGCTGGCGTTCAACAGGCGCATAAGGAAGACAAGATTTTGTTCACGTCTCTTTCGCCGTGGCCGGGCAATCTGGTCTGCGCTGAGGGGCAGTATGTTGAAGGCGATGAGAAGCCTGGTAGCCGGAAGCGCGCTGCCATCTTCATCGGACCGGAGTTCGGTACTGTTTCACGCCCAGATCTGGTAGGAGCGGCCCGCGAAGCGGGCGATGCGAATTTCGATGTCCTTATCGCCTGTGCCTTCAATTACGATGCGCACTCGTCGGAATTCAACAAACTTGGACGTATCCCGGTGTTAAAAGCGCGAATGAACGCAGATCTTCACATGGGCGACGATCTAAAAAACACCGGTAAGGGCAATCTGTTTGTTATCTTTGGCGAGCCCGATATCGAGATCGTTGAAGAGAATGATGAGCGGGTAAGAGTACAGATCAAAGGCGTCGACGTGTTCCATCCCAATACGGGCGAGGTTCGCAGTGACGGTGCAGAGGGCATCGCCTGCTGGTTTATTGATACCGACTACAACGAAGAGAGCTTTTTCGTCCGGCATGCTTACTTTCTCGGCGCGAATGATCCCTACAACGCATTGAAGACCACCCTGAAAGCCGAGATCAGCGAGGATGCTTGGGCTACGCTCAATAGCGATGTTTCACGTCCGTTTTCCAAACCAAAGTCTAGGCGGATCGCTGTCAAAGTCATCAATCATCTTGGGGACGAGGTGATGAAGGTTCTGAAGGTTTAGTCAGATTGACGAAAAGACCTGCGAAAGCGTTGAGATTTCAAATTTTGCAGTCGGCTGCTTTTGCTCCAGCATTCTGAGATTCTGAAGAGTGGTGTGCCGATGGCTACGATCGATCTGTCGCACAGGAAGACTGACCACACACAAAGACTCGTTGGCGCTTTAACAAAAGAAGGTTGGCGGGCTATCGTCATTCCGGCAGACGGAAAACTGAAATCAAACCACCAAATCGTTGAACTCCACACGCCAACCACCCCTGTAAAGGCCCGCTTCTGTATTTTTGCTGTGGGAGACCGGGGCGAATCACATCGGCGGGATGAAAGACGCATTCAGATAACTACGACCTACTTGAGCGGATTGGCTCGGTTGAGTGATTGCATAGATATTGTTCTCGGATACGATTCCGAGAACGACGTGTATGTGGGACTCGACTCCAGGCGACTTGAGTTCGGCGGAAAAAAGCACAACGCTTCCAGTTCTGTGGATCCTACAGCCCTTGAAGAGGCCCCAACGACTCATATTCTCGTTCGTCCACACGATACCCAGATCTTAGGAGGGCTCGAATATCAGGCAATTTTCAAGCCTGAGCGACTGACCGAGTACATTTTCAACTTAGACTCGATTCATCGCGGCCTGTACGTCGGGAATGGCCGATTTTCCGACTCTCCTCAACCTGCGAGTCAAGCAAGTAACCCGTTAGTGGTGCCTTCAGAGGATGAGCATGGCGAAGTACTGGTATTAGGTACTTCCTGGGTCTCTCGGCCTAAACTTCGGATCAAGAAATCATTGATTACGGCGTACGAAAAGGGCGATGTAAAGATCCTTGCTGATTTGACCCCGGACGAATTGGAGGCCATACGACGGAAGTGTTGCGAAATAGGCGACAAGGGAGAATATTTCGTCTTTCGATACGAAAAGCAGCGCCTTCGAAAGGCGGGCCAGGAAGCGCTCGCCAGAAAGGTTGATTGGGTCAGTCGTCGTGCAGTCGGAAGAGGGTATGACATCAAGTCGTTTGAAGTTGACGGATCGCCGCGATTTATCGAAGTCAAGTCTACAAACGGGTCCGGCATGACATTTTTTATGAGTGACTATGAATGGAAAGTAGCTGCTCGGGAAAAAGAGTCTTATTACATCTACCGAATTGTTGACGTGGACAAGACTCCAACCCTTAAGCGGGCGGTCCAGAACCCGGTTTCTGCTGAAGGAGAACGCCGACTTGAAAGAACCGCTGCTGGCTGGAAGGTCGTATTAAGGTAACCGGGGACTTCGTGATCCAATCGGGGCGACTGTGCGAACCGTATACGCGAGTTTTGTCCTGAAGGAACGAAAAAGGAATTTCTAATAAGGCGATGGAATTTCGAATTGCGGACACGTTTACCGACAGCCTCGCCAAACTGACTGGAGAGGAGCAGAAAGCCGTCAAGACTGCGGCATTTGATCTCCAGCTGAATCCAACCCATCCGAGTCTGCAATTTCACAAACTTGCGAAAGCGAAAGACCCCAATTTTTGGTCCGTCCGCGTGAGTCGGGACGTTCGTCTGATCGTCCACAAGACAGGAACCAGTCTATTGTTGTGCTATGTGCATCATCACGACGAGGCGTACCAATGGGCGGAGCGTCGCAAAGTTGAGACTCACCCGAAGACAGGCGCAGCGCAGTTGGTCGAAATTCGGGAGAGAGTCCAAGAAATTGCCATCCCCAAGTACGTCGATGTGGAGGCCAAGCCTAAAGCAAAGCCTCCTTTGTTCTCCGCTCTATCAGACGACCAATTGCTTGCGTTCGGCGTACCGCGTGAATGGCTGGGTGACGCACGGAACGCCAACGAAGATTCGGTCTTGGACTTGGCTGGGCATCTGCCTGCTGAAGCTGCGGAAGCTCTACTCAATTTGGCCACTGGCGGAGGGCATCGGACGCCGCCACAAGCCTCACCTTCCGTTCACGTTTATGCCTCAAGTGCAGACTCAGACTCCGCCAAGGTGTCGGAACCCACTCTGGATGCATTCAATCATCCCGATGCTCAGCGAAGGTTCCGAACCATCAGTAGTCAGGAAGAACTTGAGCGGGCATTTGAATATCCGTGGGAAAAATGGTCAATCTTTCTTCATCCCGCACAGCGCCAGTTGGTTGAGCGTGACTACAGCGGGCCGGCACGTATTTCCGGCTCGGCGGGTACGGGAAAGACAATTGTCGCTCTGCATCGGGTCGTTCATTTGGCTCGCGCTAATCCGGAGACTCGGTTGTTGCTCACAACGTTCTCCGAGATGCTGGCGAACGCTCTTCGGTCCAAGCTAAGGCTATTGATCAGCAACGAACCGCGCCTAGGCGAGCGCATTGAAGTGCACGCCATGAACTCGATAGGGAGGCGATTGCACGAAGTAAATTTGGGCAAGCTTCAAATCGCCAGTGGCGAAATGATTCGCCAGATTATCGAAGATGCCTCCAATGCCGCAAAGGGAAATCGCTTCTCAGTTCATTTCCTGATGACGGAATGGGAGCAGGTCGTCGATGGATGGCAGTTGGATACTTGGGAGACTTATCGCGATGTGTCGCGCCTAGGGCGCAAGACCCGCCTCAAGGAACCCCAGCGGGCATTGCTTTGGTCGATTTTTGAGGATGTGAGGTCTAGACTGCGATCCAAAGGGGCAATCACGTATTCCGGGATGTTCAACCGGCTCGCATCCCACTTCGAGGGTAGTGCGCGGTTGCCGTTCGACTTTGTAGTTGTCGACGAGGCTCAGGATGTAAGTATTGCGCAGCTGAGATTTCTGGCTGCTCTGGGTGCCGGTCGCCCGAACAAACTCTTTTTCGCTGGAGACCTTGGGCAGCGGATATTCCAGCAGCCGTTCTCATGGAAGGCTTTGGGGGTCGATGTCCGCGGTCGCTCAGCGATGTTGAGAATCAACTACCGGACATCCCACCAGATCAGAGTGCAAGCCGACCGACTTCTCGGCCCTGAAGTGTCGGACGTCGACGGGAACATTGAGGACCGTAGGACAACGGTTTCTCTGTTCAACGGACCGCTACCGACCATCAAGATTCTGAATTCCCTGGCCGAAGAAACCAGAGTCGTCGGCGAATGGCTGCAGGCACGGACTAGTGAGGGCGTTCAGCCGCATGAAGTAGCAGTGTTTGTGCGATCCTCGGCTCAGCTCGATAGGGCCAAATTGGCTGCGAAATATGCTGAGCTTTCCCTGAAGGTTCTTGACGAGAATGTGCAAACCGCGATTGGGAAGATCTCGATCGGCACGATGCATTTGGCGAAAGGCTTGGAATTTCGAGCTGTTGCGGTTATGGCTTGTGACGACGAGGTCATTCCCTTACAAGAGCGGATCGTAACAGTTGTTGATGATGCTGATCTAGAAGACGTTTACAACACTGAACGGCAATTGCTTTATGTTGCCTGTACGCGAGCGCGAGATCAGCTGTTGGTGACCAGTGTTGCTCCAGCATCAGAGTTTCTGGATGACCTGCGGAAGTGACTGATCCTTTGAGGAGCTTTTGAGGGAATTCAAATGAAGTTCATACACTGCGCGGACGTTCATCTGGATACGCCCCTCCAAGGTTTGGCTCAGTATCCTGGCGCTCCGGTAGATGAGATTCGCAATGCTACTCGACGTGCGTTCGAGAAGGTGCTGAATGCTGCGATTTCGGAGAAAGTGGACTTCATAATCATCGCGGGCGACCTCTACGATACAGGCCTTAAGAGCTTTGAATCGGCCCTATTTTTCAATAAGGAAATGGCTCGCCTGAAGGACGCCGGCATCGATGTTTACCTCATCCATGGAAATCACGATGCTGCCAGCAAGCTCATCAAACAACTTCGCCCGCCTCGGAACGTCAAGGTTTTTCGTCAACCGAGCCGCAAACCATACTGAACGAGGTGTTGCGCGTTGCGATTCACGGTCAGAGTTTTGCGACTCCTGAGGTCACCGAGGACCTTGCTGAAAAATATCCACCGCCGGTTCCCAATTTTTTCAACATCGGGATACTGCACACGAATCTCGGTGGGGTGTCCGAGCACGCAAACTATGCACCGTGTTCGTTGCAAACGTTGAAGAACAAGGGATACCAATACTGGGCCCTCGGCCACGTGCACAATGGACAGGTTCTGTGTACCGATCCGCACGTCGTGTATCCGGGCAACATTCAAGGCCGCAACGGAAGGGAGCAGGGAGAGAAGAGTTGCGAGTTGGTAACAGTATCCGAGGCGGGAACCATCTCAATCGAGAAGATCTTCACTTCAGTGGTTCCGTGGATTGAGGCTGTGATCGATGCATCAGGTTGTCAGACCGCAGACGAGGTGTACGAAAAGCTTCGGGCTCGGTTTGGAGCTTTGTTCTTAGAATCAAAAGATCGGGTTACGGCCGTACGTCTGCGGATTGTTGGCGCGACTGATGCGCACTCTGAACTCAATCGCGATGCGGAGCAAGTTCGGAACGAAGCAATCAGCATCGCGAACGAGTGTGGAAACGGTCTGTTCTGGGTAGAGCGTGTGCAGCTCGCAACTCAACCGCGTTGGGATCGAGAAGAATTGCTGAAGCGGGACGATCCAATTGGGGAGGTCGTGAGAATCGTTGCGGCGCTCCGTCAGGACGCCGCAACAGTGGCCACTTGGAGTTCAATCGCAGAACTACAGAACAAGTTGCCAGCTGAACTTGCCGACGGAGCTGAACCGATCAAATTGGATCTGGAGACTTTGAGAACGGCGATTGAAGAAGCTGAGGGACTACTGCTGGCACGATTGTTGGCCTCGGAGGTTTTGTGAGAATCGATTGCATCGATCTCATTCGCTTCGGACACTTCGTCAATCGTAAGATCGAATTTCCGACGACCAAGCCAGACTATTACGTCATCTACGGTGACAATGAGGCCGGGAAGTCGACGCTTCTGAGGGGCATCTCTGCTTTGTTCTTTGGAGTGCCTGCCAGGACGCCGGACGTGCATAGCTGCAAGAGTGCTGAGCTACGAATTGGAGCGACCGTTTCGGATGCTGAGAAAACCTTCTGTTTTCGTCGTCGTAAGGGAACAAGCGGAACTCTCCTGAACCTCAGTGAGGCTCAGATCGAAGACGACGCCCTCAGTCTTTTTTTACGAGAATTAGATCGCGAACGGTTTGAACAGTTTTTTGGGTTGAATCATCAACGGTTGCGAGAAGGGGGTGAAGAACTCCTGCTTGGCAAGGGGGACGTCGGCAGTGCTTTGTTTCAGGCTAGCGGCCTGTCGGACCTGAGAAACCTGTTTGACGGACTGGATCGGGAAGCAAAGGACCTGTTCTCTGCCAAGTCGCGTACCAAAACAATTAGCCGCGCCATCGACGAATACAAACAGGCCAGATCCGAAGTCCGAAGGATGGCTATTTCGGCGGCGATGGTGAAACAAAAGCAAACGGAATTGGACGCCGCGGAAGAGAACCTTAAAAAGCTGAAGATAGAGTCGCAGTCTTTGCAGCAGGACTTGGTGCGGCTGCGCCGGATAGCGAGTAACAAGCCGGACGTAGCTCGGCTACAAGAGCTCCGAGCCGCTCTTGCCGCTCTCGAACTGGTTCCGGTGCTGCCGCCTGCCATTCGCAGGCAGCGCGACGAGGCAGTTGCAGCTCTGGACGACTCGGCGAGTCAGATCAAAATAACAAGGGAACATATCGCGGGGCGCAATAAGCGGATTGAGGTACTTCCTGCCAGTAGTCTCTTAAAGGTTCATGCAAAAGAAATTGAGGAGCTCAATGGTGGGACGAGTGACTACACCCGAGGTGTGACCGACCGTCCTAAGCGGGAGAGTGAGCGAGATGAAGCAATTCGCCTGGCGGAATCGGAGTGGAAAGAAATCTGGCATCGTCATCCTGTGTCTGCTGCCGAGGACTTGAGGAGTGCGTACTCCCGGAAGTCTGAAATCCTTGCTTTAATCACAGAACATGCTCGTCTCAGCACCTCCTATGGCCAAGCCGAAGAACAAGCGCGTGCCGGCAAAGAGGAAGAGGAGCGGCTTCGTGGAGAATTGGTTTTGTACACTGATCCGCCGGATCCTGCCGCACTCATTGCAACCATAGAACAGGCAAAGTCCCTTGGTGACACGGACCATGCAATTACTAAACTCAAGTCTGATATTGATCGTCTAACTGCTGGCGTGGCTCGCGATCTCAAAGGACTGCGCCCATGGTCGGGAAGTGCGCAGGAATTGGAGAATGTAAGAACGCCCTTGCTGACCAGCATCGACAAGTATGGGCGGGAATGGGAGAGTATGGCAACTACCCGAAGAGAGCTGACATCTCGGCGTTCCGAGATCGCGGACAGAGTTCAAGGAGAGCAGGTTGAACTTGATCGGTTGGCAGCTCAATTCGGTGTAGCTGGTGAGAATGAGCTTGCTGAGGCTCGTACTCGCCGCGATCAACTGTGGAAACTAATTCGCTCTTCGGCTTTCGATAGGACCTTATCCAGCGAGAACGCCCAGAAACAGTCGGGCTCGTCCGTTCCGCTAGGCGAGATCTTCCCAGAGCACATTCGCCGTACCGACGAGATTGCAGATTTACGGTTTGCTAACGCCAAAGCCGTGGCGATTCATGATCGCTTGGTGAAAGAAATTAATTTCGGTCGGGAGGAACAGGGCAGGATCGAAAGTGAACTCGCGAAGTTAGACAGTGAAGACCACGAATTGCGGCAACGCTGGGGGGAGGAATGGGATGCCTTCGGCTCAGCGCTCCTATCGCCTGCCGAGATGAAAGAGTGGATGCGATCGCGGCAAATCATCTTGGATCGAGTCGAACAGTGTCGCGACAAAGAGGACGATCTCCGCGTCTTACAAGAACGCTCTTCGTCGGCTGCCGCTCACATTAATGCGCGTTTGGCGGAGGTCGGATCGCACGCTGGGTGCGAGAACAAGCCGTTGCCAGTCGTAATCAAAGTCGGTGACGCACTTGCTAAGAAACTTGAGGAGCAGATCCGGCTGATCGAAGATATTCGTCGCCGATTGCATTTACTGGCGGTTGAAAAGCGCCAAGCAAAGCTGGCCGCTTGTGAAACACAGCTTTCAGCCTGGTCGGAGAGGTGGACTCCACTTGCGAGTGCGTTGTTGCTGCCCGAGAAGAGCACTCCCGACGACGTGGGAGGAGCACTGGCCATTCTTGAGAAGGTGTTTGACCACCTTAAAGACGCCGAGCGCCTGCAATATCGGTTGAAGAGAATCGGAGACAATATCGAGCAGTTCGAGAAAAGAGCTTCGCACATTGTGGCAGCCATTGACCCATCGCTGGATTCGGTTTCCCCTGGGGTGGCGGTTACACAACTGCACTTGCGGCTGGTTGAGGCCGGCAAGGCAGAGACTCAGCGCGAAGAACTTGAGGCGGAGAACAGGAAGGATGAGGCGGTGATATCTACGTGCCTCGGCAAATCCCAGATGGCTGCCGACACCCTAAACAAACTGAAGGAAATTGCGAAGTGCGACGACGACCATCAGCTTGAAACAACAATCACGGCGGCTGAGAGAAGAGCAGAGAAACGAGACGAATATGATCGGATCGCGGTCGGTTTGATCGAGCGCAATTCTCTTTCCGACGTGGGACAGATCGAAGAGGAAGCTTCCGGATACGAATTGGATTCTCTTCAGTCAGAAATCCTGTCTGGTGAGGATCGGCTGAAGACTCTTCAGGATGAGGTGTTCAACACTGGCAGTGGGCATGGCAAGTTGCTACAGGAGTTCGAGCGCCTGCAGAATAGCGACGAATCCACACTTCAGGCTCAGAAAGCCGAAGATGCGGTGGCCCGGATTCGTCCAGCGGTTGCGCAGTACTTGCGCCTGCGGCTCGCATCGGAGGTCCTTCATCGGTCGATTGAATCATATCGCGAAAAACATCAGGGACCCGTTTTGAGTCGTGCGAGTGAGCTGTTTTCGAGCCTTACCCTCGGGGATCATTGCGGATTGACCACCGGTTTTGGCGATGATGACAAACCGGTCTTAGTCGCGATTCGGAAGAACAAAGAACAAGTGCAGGTCGAGGGATTGAGCGATGGCACGCGGGATCAACTCTATCTTGCTTTGCGACTAGCGGCTATCGAACATCACGTTGAGACGGTTTCGCCTTGCCCGGTGATACTTGACGATATCCTTATTAACAGTGACGATGCGCGAGCATCAGCTGCGCTGCAGGTCATCGCGGATTTGGCGAAACGCACACAGGTTCTTTTTTTCACCCACCATAGGCGTCTGGCAGAGTTAGGAGTGAATGCCGGGGGGCAGATGATCGAGCTTGGTTCTTTAGCGGCCGCATCGCTTGGCTAACAAAGTAGCAATCGGTACGCATATGCATACAGCTTCGTAGGAACAAATTCTCGTCTTACACGGCACGCGAAGACTTCACAGGTGGCGGACTCTGACCGATGCCCGTTTCTCCAGCTCCCTGCGGGAGCGTTCAAGTTCCTCGGCGATGAGCTTTTCTTTTGGGAGGACTGTCTGGTACTCAGCGGCGAGCACCTTGTTGGGAAGATTGTCGAGTGCGTAGTGGGCTTCGGCTGCTCCCTTTTCGGCACACAGAATGAGTCCGACAGGCGGGTTCTCGCCGGGCTTCATCCAGTGTTCGCGGGCATAGTTCAGATAGAGGTGCATCTGCCCAGCGTCGGTGTAACTGAATTTTCCGACTTTGAGATCCGCGATTAGAAGCGCTCGCAAACGGCGATGGAAGAAGACGAGGTCGATGCGAAACCAAGTGTCGTCGATGCGAAGCCTGCGCTGGCGGCCAAGAAAAGCAAAATCGTCGCCCAACTCCAGCAGGAAGTCGGTGAGGCACTGGATGAGGGATTCCTCCAAGTCTGACTCGGAGTATTCGTCCTTGAGGTTTAGGAATTCTAGAACGAATGGGTCTTTGATGGCCTCTTCGGGTGTCACCGAATCGCTGGGTTCGGAGTTCTCTGGTTTCTCCAGCATGGCGGCCTTGTTTTGGGATAGCGCGATGCGTTCGTAGAACTGACTGCCGATCTGGCGGTCAAGTTGCCGAACAGACCAGCCCAACCGCAGAGTCTCGGTTTCATAGAAGGTTCGAGCGTCAGGGCTCTTGACGGAGAGCAATCGTACGTAGACGGACCACGGCAAGGGGAACTTGTTAGCGAGCATAGGAATACTTGAAGAACTGCCCCGTATGTCATTGGTTAATATAGGCGTTGAGGATTTTTCAGACAGCGTCTGAAAAATTCCCTTAGCGGGCCATGCGAGGAAGAATCGCCGCATTTGGCTGAGGTTCACAACCCCAAATCCGCGCCCAAATTGGGCGGACAGATCATTCGCCAGTTGCTTAATCAACTCGTCGCCGTAATTGGCACGCACGGCGCCACCTTGGTCCGAGCTAACAATTCGCCGTCCGATTTCCCAGTACACGGCGGTCATAATCGAATTCACATTCCGGGCAGTGGCAGAGCGTGCTGTTTTGAGCAGTTCCACGATTCCGGCGCGGAGATTCTGGTAATTCTCGGGAATGATTGTCATCTTCGGCATCGCGATTCCTGCGTCGTAAATAGTTGGCACTGTCAGAGCCCTATCCCGATTCCCTGGGCGACGGATGAAGCCTGACTGACTTCCAAAGCGGAAGTCTTCGAGACATCGGCCCCGAGGTGGGGCCCGAGTTTCCCCATGTCGTCCGTAAAGAGCATGGCTTCATGGCTGGCGCGGGAGATGGAGACGTAGCCGAATCGGGAGTTGAGCAGATCCGGGTGAACGCTGGTATCGGCGTGAACAAGGACGCGTTCGGCAGTGAGGCCCTGGGAGCTGTGGCTCGTGACTGCGTAGCCGTGGTCGAAATGACGATGCTCGCTGGCGTTGAATTCGACCTGGCGGTTGTTGTCGAGGCGTGCAGAGACCCGACCATCGGAATGGATCTCTTCAATGGTGGCGAGGTCGCGATTGGCAACGCCGAGCGATTTATCGGGCGCGGTGAACTGGATGCGGTCGCCTACGGACACCTTGCGTTCGATCTCTCGGTAGACGCTGACGCCGGTGAGGCGGCGGGGATCGTAGGTGGCAAGCTCTCCGCTCGCTTTCTCGACCGTGAGCTGGTTTGCGGTTGGGTTGATCGCGACGACCACTGCATAGGCGCCGGCTTCGATTCCGATGGCTTTACTGCCACGTGTGTAACGAACTACGTCGTCGATCTCGTAGTGGCTGGCCCATGATCTTTCGGCTCCGGTCATGTCCTGACGCTGAACCAGAACATGGAAGGTATGATCTTCCGGGGCAAGAATTCCAGTGGCCTTCAACTCCTGGCGAACAGCGAGGTTCAACTGGCTGCGGGAAGCATTGTCGGGCGAGACGATGAGCGTGTTCTCTGGCGATTCGACGTAGTTCCTGGCGATGGCGCGGACGCGGTCTTCTGCATTGGGAATTTCTTTCACACGGCCCTGCTGTTGGAGTGCGTCGAGCGCGGCGGAGACTTGGCCTGTGGCCAGCAGTTCGACCGCAGATTTTAGGGCCGGGTCTTGCTGGCGAACGATCTCATTGAGCTTAGCCGCGTGCATCCCGGCTTGCTGCAATTGCTCGAATGGACGGCCCGCTTCGATGCCCTGATGCTGGCGGATATCGCCGATCAGAAGCACGCGGTCATTATTATTGGGACCAATCCGTTCGAGGAAATCGCGCATCTGGTTGGTGCTGGCAAGGCTTGACTCATCGACGAAGTAGAAGCGCTTCTGCTCAGGCGCGCTTGGATTCGAGCCGCGGGCGAGGAAACTTTGCAGGGTTGCAGCGTGAACTCCTGCCTCGTTCAGTTGGCGCGCGGCGCGCGAGGTCGGGGCGAAGCCTTCAACCTGGTAGCCTTGCGATTCAGCAGCGCTGCGGATGGCCGCAAGCGTGGTCGTCTTGCCCGCGCCGGCATACCCTTGGATTCCTTGGATGCGGTCCGGCGAGCTGAGAACATCTTCGACCACGGTCTTTTGTGCGTGGTTCAGGTGCGGGTGCTGGTCGGCAACGTTGATGGCTTTCGGACGCGAAAGAATCGGCTCGATGTGGTTTTGCCCCGCACGCATCCGGCGAAGAATCTCATGTTCCGCTTCGATAGTTTTCGCGGTGGTGAACTGACGGCCCGGAACGCTCTGGGGTCGCTCGACGATTTGAAATTCTCCAGCGGCCAAGCGGGCGCCAAGGTTAGCGCGGACCTGGGCGTGGGTGATCTCCCCCATGCCGCGACGAAGCCCGTCGCGGATCAGCGCCCGTTCATCCACAACGGCCTCCCGCTCGAAGTTCTTGTCGCGGGAGAAGGTGAGAGATTCTCGAACCCGATCAAACGAGTTGACAAGTTTCTCTTGATGTTGAGACCGTTCCCGCGCTGCGCGCACAACAGCGTCCGCTTGGTGTCCGAAGTCGGCTGCCAGCTTGCGGTGCGCGGCCATCACTTCGCGAGGCGAATGAATTTCTTTGCTGTCACGCGTCGAGTGCGCGGCGATCTCGGCAGCTTCCTTCCCCGAGCGGCCCGTGCGTTCGAGGTACTCACGAATCAGTTGGCTGCGCGGACTGGAGGCATCGAGGTATTCCTGCGTGTAGCCTTTGATCTCGGGTGCTCCGCTCCTGCCCGCAGTAATCTCGTATCCGAGTTGGCGCAGTTTGTAGGTTAGTTCGGATTGATAAACGGCCGTTGCGAACTGCTGCGATGCGAAGAGGCTCTGTGGCTGGATGGCGCGAGGCTGGCCGTTGCCGCGCTCAGTAACGTTGAAAACGACCGCGTGTGTGTGCAGTTGTGGGGCGACGTAGCCATCGACGGGGCGGGCGGTATCGTGCTCAAACTTGGCGGCGATAAATCTGCCCGTCGTCTCAGGCGGATGATTGCCGCCGATGCGGGCTTGCGTATAGTGTTCGAGCTGGTCGAGGGCAACGCGGACACTTTCCCGGTGTGCTTCGCGGACGCGCTCATCGCCGCCGACTAGCGCGGTGAGTGAGACGGATTTCGGTGCAGAAAAGGTCGCATCCCAGCCGGCCCGGTGCTCCATCGTCTTGATGGTTTTGCCGTCGGCATCTTGATATTCATAAGATGCTCGTTGCCGCACAAGCTGCTCGCCGGTCTCTGGATGCTGGCCTTGGCTGAGTTTCGCGAACTCGTCGGCAGAGACAGTCCCGGCAAGGCCAAACTGCTCGGCCAGTCTCCCTTGCCATTCGCCCGCGATGACGCCGCGTTGCGACCAATAGTTCTGCTCCTTCGCGGTGAATTCCCTCTCGTGGTAGGTCTGCGCCTGGCCAGCGGAGAGCGGCTTTGAAATAGTCAGCATGGCAGTTATCTACCCCCGAAGATTGAGGCTTTGTTGAGCGTTGACGTTCTCAGCCTCGGTTTCCTGTGGCACGATCTCGGTCACGGTCCGTGGCGACTTTCGCGGGGGCGTGGGCAAATTTGCCTCCGGCTTCAGTTCGTGCGGACGCGACTGGGGATTGGCCGCTCCGATGTTTTTGGGATCGTAGGGGAGCTTGTCGTCGGGCGTGTCGCGGAGATCGAAGTCAGCGGCGACAGTGGGCATATCGAAGTACGGAAATGAGAACCGCGTCACATAGTTCTCGTACTTCATATAGGCGTGGAGGTCCGGCAGTCCGGAGATTTCGGACTCCATTACCAGCGGTTCAATCTGCCGGTCGAGCGCGAAGTTTCTCCCAGCGCGGGAGCCGTCGAAGTGGGTCTCGCGTAGCCGTTCGATCTCGACCTTTCCAATGAATTTGCTGACCCACTCGCCAGCGGTCGGCTCTTTTGTCTTCAGCCAAATGCTGGTTGCCGGCTGGGACAGCATGACCTCAGCCAGATGGCCGTATAGGTATTCCAGCTGGGCCTTTCCTTGGAAACCCAGAATCACAGGGTTGTTACTCTTTCGATTTTCTGTAATGGCGGTATGGAGCTGTGGGAGCTTTTGCAAACTCGCCAACTCGTCGATGACGAACCATGCCCGCTTTTGTCCCTCCTTTGGCTCATTTAGGAGACGCAAGACGAGCAGGTCGATCCATAGACTTTGAAGCGGTCGAAGTGCCTCACGTTCTGCCGGGAGTGAAGTAATGAAGATCCAGCCCTGCCGCGTCTCGGCCCACTCTGTGGCCGACCACTCGCCATTCCCGTCGCCCCTGTTCGGCAAGAGGCGGAGGCTGTCGGCGACGAGTCCAAGCGAGCCGAGAACTCCAGCACGTTGTTGGTGCGCCCTCGGGTCGATTAGGTGAGCATGCTCTGTTCCTTTCAGCCTTCGGTCGATCTCCTGCGGGTCCGACATCCACTTCACCAACTCCTGTGGTGTCGGGCCATAGGCCATCAGGAAGGCGAAGATCTTCTGGGGGGACTCGATGAAGAATTCACCCTTCTTGTCCTGCGGCGGCTGGAAGAGGGACACCGCCAGAGCCTTTGCCTCGGAGCGTCGGCGCAGTTCTTCAGAGGGCCCCCAGTAGGGACACCGGTGATCGAGCGGATTTAGGATGACGTCGCCGTTTTTCGGGTCGTAAAAGCGTTTGACGAACTCCCGCGCTGGGTCGTAGACGATCGCGGAATCGCCACGATGTTTTATCTGCCGAAGAATTTGGAGCATGATCATAGTCTTGCCTGCCCCGGTATCTCCGATGATCTGCAGGTGCTGGGCCTCCGCCCGCTGCGGTATGCGGATCATTGTTTTCATTTCGTTGGTCTTAATGCCTATGCCATCCCCTGCGACCTTGTCGTTGAACTCCCTCGGAGTCATCATCTCGGGGCCCTTCAGTCGCCGTCCGTATCTCAGCGTTTTGCGTCGTCGAACGTCCTTGGCGATGGAAAACGGGAGCTGGATGACCAGTGATAGAAGACCGAAAAGCAGCGGGAGCTTGTAGAGGTCGAAAAGGCCATCGCTACCGTAAACCGCACTCCTGAGATAGGCACTCAAGGACGCGTCGATATATTTCTGCTCCGGTCCCAGGTAAAGAATCGTATAGCCGCGCTGGAAGGTGGGCTGCGAAAGCGCTAGCGGGATAGGCTTGCCGCCCGGTTGCGGCGTCCTGCCGTCCGTCACGTCGGTGTTGGTCGCCAGACGCGGCTGAATTCCGCGAGCGCCCACCATGAGCATCCGGTAGTTGTCTCGGCGGGTCGTTCCGATTGCTCCTGCAACACTCGATCGGATATAGGTGGGCGTGTAGAACCTCTGTAGGGGGCTATTGCCGAAGGTGAACCGACAGTAAAGAAAGAGTCCAGTAAAAATGAGCGCCATGAATACCGCCCCATACGTATAAATCGGGCTGTGCGGCGGCCAGATGATGGATTCCTTGCGTCCCCACTTCGTCATAGCCATTGCTATTTCCTCCCTGCGGAAGCGGCTAGCTTTCCAGCGAGGGCGTGCTTGGCCTCGCTGATTTCGTCGAGCAGTTTGTCGAAAGCCTCGGGCGTGAGTTTCTGGCCTGCAGCCAGAGGCCGCAACACGTTTACCAGCAGCAAACGAACACCAAGAATCTCCGCGAGGGATGGATCGCTGGCCGATCCTCCGCGCATCTCCCGGAGGATCACCTCGCGTATCCATTCCCCGCGAGGAAGTCCCTGCGATCTGGCGAACTCAGTGACCCGTCGCAGTTCCTCTTTCGTTAGCTTCGCTGTCACGGGGAAAACGCGATTTAGAGTGCGATCGCTGTCAGAAATCGCGTCTGGGCTGGCTTTCAAAATTGACATGTTCCCACACATTTCACAGGTGCACCCAAGTGCACCGGAAATCGTTATGTCCTTGAAATCGCTGGAAGTGCACCGTAGTGCACTTACACGACCCTCGAAGGGGTGGAGTGTCAAAATTCTTCCGGTGCGAAGCACCGTTCTTGCACCACCACGAAATTGAATGGACGATCATGCCTTCACTGCGCGCACAGAAGCCGTGGACTCCACCCCGGTTGCAAGCTTCTTTGTCGGCTGCTCCGTCGCACCATTGCTCGGGCCTTTTCGCACACGCAAAGCGGGGGCAACCTGCTTGGCGTGTGCCGTCTTCAGGAAGTCCTGGAAGTCGCGGTCCTTTGAGAAGACATAGTTGAGCGCCTTGTCCACAACATCATCCGCGGATGCGTGGATGAAGGCGGCATACTGATCGACCTGCGTGGCGGTGGCCTCATCGAGTCGGACAGAAGCACAGATGTGGCGGCTCTGGTTGATCTCAAGCAGTGGCATGTGGGTTCTCCTTTATAGGTAGTGGAATCAAGGAATCGTTATGTGCAGAATTGGTTAGCAAGTCAGCAACAATAGGCGCCGCAGTCCGTGCGAGTGCTGTAGCATGTTCTACCTCGAAGACGGACTCAATAAGGAAGCGTTTCGCGTCGCGGTCATAGCCGCGAAGCGCAAGCACCTCGCGGACAACGCGGCGGCCTGGCTGACGTTCAACATGGACGACAAAATCGACAGCTTCTGCGATCTCGGCTTCGGTATCGGCGAACGTGCTTTGTGCGTGACTTCGCATCACGAGATTGGCGAAACGGTGAAGGGCTTTCTCCGCCGAGTTGGCGTGGATCGTAGCCATTGAACCCGCATGGCCCGTGTTGAAGGAATCGAGCAGCGTTCGTGCCTCGATTCCCCGGACTTCCCCGAGAATGATGCGGTCCGGTCGCCAGCGGAGAGCGGACTTTAGAAGGTCGTCGAAAGTTATCTTGGCCTTGAACGTATCAGTCTGACATTCCGTCGACAGAATGTTCGGCATCTGGATCTGAAGTTCGGAGGTGTCCTCGATGACAACGAGGCGATCCTGTTCGGGAATAAAGTCGGCCAGTATCCGCAATAGCGTGGTCTTGCCGGTACCGGTTCCGCCACTGATAAGGAGCGTCTTACCGCTGCGAATCTGCTCGGCTAAGAAGTCCGCCAGCGCCCGCGTCAGCATGCCGCGAGCGATCAGATCATCAACTGTGTAATGCCGGCTGGTGAATTTCCTGATGATGAGCGCAGGTGTACAGCGCACAACCGGTGGGATGACTGCCGCCAACCGACTCCCGTCCGGGAGTTGTGCGTGCAGGAGTGGGCTGTCCTCGTCGAGCTTCTTACCCAGTTGATTAGCAATAACTTCGAGGCCGGTTTGTAGCTTGCCGGCGTCGAACGAAATGTTCTGCTCTTGGAACATGATGCCGTCGCGTTCGTACCACCACGAGGCGTCGGGGTTGCCCATGATTTCGCTAACGTCTTCGTCGAGCAGCAGCGCCTCGATGGGCCGAAGGAATGGCAGGATCAATTCGAAGCTCATAGTGGGAATCTCACAGCGATGGAAGCCCAGCGGTTAGCCGGGCTTCCGAGAGTGAAGAGCAAGGGCCTATGCGGCCGTTTCCTCCTGGGTTGCATCCTCGTGATCCTGATCTTCCGGCGCGGCCTTTTCAGCGCGGTCCAGCTTCAGGATCGAAGCGACCCGAATTTCCCAGACGCGCTGCTTCGTGTCCGTCTTCTTGCTCTCGTACTCCCGGCTGCGCAGTTCCCCTTCCACCTGGACATGTGCGCCCTTGGTGAGCGTCTTGGCGAACTCTGAGAGCTTGCCGAAGACTACGCAACGGTGCCATTCGGTGCGCGAGATGTACTTGTCGTCCTTCTTGTAGGAGGACTTGGTTGCCAGCGAGAGTGTCGTGAAGCTGCCGTTGTTGGCGGTGCGAACTTCTGGGTTGCTGCCGAGAAAGCCGATGAGAGTTACTTTGTTCTGGTACATGAGAGTGTCTCCGTTTGTTGAATTCGCCCGTTGTTGCTCGGGTCACACTGGGCGGAGCTTAGCGAGTGGGCCCGGCTCCCAAGTGCCGAAGGTCTGCTTTCTGGGAGGGGCCCGAAAGAAGTTTGAGAGGCGTTCTGTGCCGTGGTTCTCAAACTTGTTTTGGGAGGAACCGAGACCCCGAAGGGGCGCGCAATGCGAAGCAGAAGACCGAGCGCCGCAGGGCGCCGGAAAGGCCCCGAAGCTGTGACTGAGCAAAAGACGGGATACATAACGGCAGACACGCGCCAGAGCAAAGTTTTCATCTGCACATTGGCTGCGGAAGTTCACAACAATTGGGATGCGATTCGAGCTGGCATGTCCGCCGTAGGAAGGGCGCAATTCGCCACCGTAGTTGTGCGTCGAAAGGCCCTTGTTCGCCGACTCCACCGGACACGAGGACAGGTAGGAAAAGCTAGCCGGATTAGCAGCACGAAAGGACATGAATAAGCCTCTGGGCAGGTCGATGAATCCCTAGCTGAATGCTTGGTCGGCCCGGAAGCGCACGATGGTCAGACCGAGGGGGTTCACGGCAAGCTCATTGTTCTTCACATTCTCGCGAAAGACATAGGTAACGCTGGCTGTCCATCGCTCCCGCTTGAGTTCGCTATGATCCGCGGGGTTGGTGTAGACCTTTTCGAACTCGATGCGTGCCGAATATGGCGACAGTCTCAGGTCGTCAAGGATGACGTTCTTGATCTCGACATCGACATACGGCAGGGTGCTGTCTTTTACGTAATTCTGAATGCTGTTGTCCTTGCGTTCCTGGTCGATTACGGCACGTTGCACGTCGCTATTGAGGAAGTAGAGTGATTGCGTTTGATCACGTTCGATCGTGAAGCGATTGCGGCTGAAATACAGCTCTGCCCAGCGAGTGAGGTAATACTTGTTCTCCGCTTCTTGCGGGCGATACTGGAAGTTCCGATAGTCGATTGCTTCCGCGTGGCCCACGTCGTTAATCCGCACGATCATTGGGTGCATGTTGGCGAGCGCCTGCTGACTCTTGAAGGTGAGCGCCGCTAGGCTGATACAAACGCCGGCGAGCACAAGAACGGTCACCTTCAAGTACGTATTCATTACCAACGGGTCCCCGTATTGCTCCAGGTAACGCTCTGCGGCTCGGGTAATTTCCGGGGTAGCTTTCGTTCCCGCGCTCAACGTCTTTGCGCTCATTTCGACCTCCCTAATTGTTCTGTGGCGATTACATCGCGGCCCGTATGGCCATCACGGCCACGCCCAGGCCCCCACCGTGTCCACCAGTACCGCCAGTGAATAAGCTGTGTGTCATGGTCGGAATCTTGAAGAGGATGTAGATGTTGACGAGGACGAGCAGGACGAGAAGCGGCAACGTCTGAACTATCGTTGAAGGATCCGACACGCTCTGGCCAAGTTGGATGTAGTAATTCGTTAGCACATGAGACAGAACATTCATGGTGGCTGCGGCGACGACCTTGTAAAAGCTGAACCCCAAATACGCCTTGAGCCATCCCCAGAACAGCCAATCAAGTTTGTCGACGACAAGGAACGGGATAAAGATCGGACCGAGTACTCCGATAATCGTGGCCGCAATCGCTCCATAAGCCACAATTGCGGACACAATTGCGGCCAGCATGGCTAATAGGAATTGGACCGCGAAGTACACGATTGCGTAGTAGGGATTCATTACGGTGTTCAGTATGGACGGGCCGGTCTTGGAGGATGCCTGGTGGATTTCGTTCAGCATGGTGTTTGAACCATCCGATCCAATTAGGTTCACGAGATTGATAGTTCCCCCGTCGATGAAGCCCTTGATGGAAAAGCCAAGTCCGGGAATGGAGCTGTCGTAGTAGTTCACCATCACATATGCAAAGGTGAGCAGCATGAAGAGGTTCAGGAACCTCCCCATGCTGAACCCTGGGCCGCCGTGGGCCGATGCCAGAGCCTCTTGTACGCCGAACCAAACCATCATGATGGTCGCCAATGCCAAGACGATGTGAACCCCCATTGCTGTTATTGAGGGAGCCACCGTCGCAGCAAGCGTCTGGCACGCCTGAGCGATGTATTGAAAGAGACTCATATATCCTTCCCTTTAGCGTTTTGTTGCCTCAGTACGCCTGCGTTAGGAGGTTGGCGGACCCACTGCTAGTCGCGGTGATATTGGCGTTGTAATAGCTCTCGTATCCATAAGAGTCACGAAACGTCGATTTCATCGCGTCCTGCTGTTGCTTTTGGGCAATAATCTGCTGCAGCGCAAGGTTGGAGTTGATCTGGTTTGCATCTTGCAATGTCCGCAGTTGCAGGAGCAGGGCCTGATTGATGCGTTGCAGTTCAGCCATGATGGTTTGTTGCGACGGGTCCTGGGTTTGGGTCGCGGCCTCCAGATTCCCAATATCCGTCTGCCTGGCGGTCTGGTTGGCACGGATCGTACCGAGAGACTGCAGGTTGTTGGTCATCACTGAGTCGCTGATGTCAACAGTGGCGCCCTGTGCGGCAATCTGGAGTTGTCCGGCCATACTCGCGGTGCCGTAGCCGGGAATCATGCTATTGGTGTTCGGAACACTAACTTGTTGGTACGCGGATGCGGCACCCTTCCCGGTGTTTGCCGAATTGAGCCAACCCATCGAATTGCCATATGTGTTGGATATTTGCTGCAGCAGCAGCAAGTCAGAGGTTGGAGACAGAAACCGCGCATAGAGCATCCTGGGCGCGAGGATCATCTGGTGGCTGAGTTCGTATTGCTGCTTTGCGACGTTGTAGGCTTGCAGCGCTGTCGTGGCGATCTTCACGGTGTTGGTGAAGATCTGTTGGCCCTGCTCGATTTGCCGGACTTCGTTGGCGATGGATCTCTGTTCGTTCTCGATCTGCGTGACGGCATGCCCCGCCTGTGTAGGATCGAAGACGATTCCGGAACCGAATTGTGCATTTGCGAACGGTTGCAACGCCGCAAACCCAACGGCGAGCACCGTAAGGGTAAGTTTCTTCATTTGTCTCATCCCTTCGTCGCCGTTGGCTTCGTGATGCTTTACAGCGGTACGGCTTTACTGCTGTGCAGCGAGAATCTCCTTCTGGAGCTGCGCGAGACGGTCGGCCTGTGGCTTGCACCGTGCCTCGCGTTCTCTCTTCTTAGCTTCTAGGGCCGCGATCTCTTCTTGAGTCAGCTTCTTTCCTGTCAGAAGATCGGACGACCCAGCGGTCTCCGGATCGAGACAATCCTTGGCATACGCCGGGTATTCAGCGTTGTATTGATCCTGTAACTGTTTCACTCTTGCCGCCTTGCTCTGACAGCCGGCAAGGGTGAGAGTCCACAGAACTAAGAGGGAGAGGGCAACGATTCGCATGGAAAGCCTCCTCAAAACGTCTGTGGAATAGTGTGGTTGGAGTACGCAGGAAGAAGCAAGTCCTGCGTGAAATACACTTTCACCCGATGGCCCTCGCGAATCGTGATGGTGGGCGGTATCTGGATGAAGCGGTCAATGATCGTGGTTGCAGACTGCGAAACACTGCCCGCGGCCCCGTTCGTGAATGCTTGGGAACCACTCGTTGTAATGGTGCCACCACCCTGCGTGATCTGGCTTGCTCCAGCAATCACACCCAAAGCGATAGAGGTGCCGAAAATTTGGAGGTAGTGGTTGTTGACCTTATCTTTGAGTCCTTCCTCTCCGATTTGATCGAGTCCTTGGAATTGATCGACATCGACGGAATAACCATCCGGCATTATCAGTCGGTGGAAGACCACTGCCATGCGGCGCTGTTGGCCGAAGCCGGCCGCTCCAATCTTCTTTGCCTCCCCCAAAACAACCGTTCCCTCGGGAATGATGACGTGTTGATGATCGTGCGAATACAGCGGATTTGAGACCAAGACTTTAACCGGCCCTACGGCGTCTCCATCCAGACGATTCATGAGAACAGTGTCGAGAACCGAACCCTCGTAGACGAGATAGGGCTGACCGACGGCTGAATCAACATTGGCCTCTAGTGGGCGTTTGTAGCCTCCGGGTGTGTCCTCCTGTTTTGCTCCGGCTGGTGGGGAGACGAGACTGCTGTTTGTCTGCCGTTCGGCAGGGCCATATTGGGCGGGCACCGTCTGGGATTGCTGTTGTTGTTGCGGCGGATCGGCAGAGCGGGAGTACACAAGATTGGAAGCGAAACGGGAGTTGTCAGCCCGTTCGCGTTCTTTCGCAGCGATCAACTGTGCCTGCTGTTGCACAGGCGTGAGTTGCATCTGCATGTTGCCCTGCTGCGCTTGCGGGCAGGGCTGGCCCGGAATACAGGGCACGGCAACGCCGGTCGGTCCATAGGCCGCGGCTGCAGCCCGCTGCTGGGGCGTCGCAGACGCGAGCGCTGAATCTCCCATCGCAGCGGCGGCCATTGTCGCCTGCTGTTCTTTCTGACGTTCAGCCTGAAGCTGGTTCTTCAACTCCTGCACGTTGCTGTCGGTGTTGTCCTGCAAGGCTGGTTGCGGTGGTTGGCCTTTCGCGCTGGCCTGTTGCGCGGGGGTCTTCTTGCCGGACGAACTGAAGAGCGCTGCCACAATCACCAGCAGTACTGCACCCAGATAAACGAAGGTCTTGAGGTTCTTCTGCAAGACACCTTTCGGCAGTTCCAGGTTGCGCCGCAACTTCGGTTCGGCCTGCGGCTCTGTGTGCGGAGTAAAGACGTTGTCGGTCATGACGGCGATCCCTTGCGCGTGAATTCCATTTTCTTTTTGCCGAGTTCTACATATCCGTTGTCCATGATCTTTGGGATGATGTACGTGCCTTCCCGGAGGTCGTAGGTAACGAGATTGGGCTTTCCGTCTTTCATTTCGTACACGCTGAACTTTTCGCGGGCATTGGTCTTGATGTAGGTGAATTTGTCGTCGTGATAGATCGACTGAATGTCGAACGGGGATTCGTTCGCCTTGTAGGCATAATCGAACTTGAGTTGTGTGGGATAGGCGCTCTTGTACTCATCCACAGCTTGTTCAACGTGCGATTGAAGAGCGGCGAGTTGCTGCCGCGACTGTTCGAGTTGGGCTGCGGGCACGAACTGCGGAGGGCCGCTTGCGGCCACAATCGCGGAACGGTCGGCGGGTTCGACAATCACCTTCAGGTCAGGGCTGATCGTGGTGGACCCCGAGACGTCCTGGAGGGTGAAACTGTAAATGTTTCCCTTGTCGGTAATGAGATTCAGGTTGGAGTTGATGCCCTGTTTCGCCGGATGCACAAAGCAGAAGTTGCCGACCACGTCCACGATCCAGAACTCCTTGTCACCCGTGGCGGCTTCCATGATTTTCTCGGTCGTGGGCAGTTCGATAAGGGTCGTATATTTCAACTTGGCGCGGATCGGGATGATGTCCTGCGAGTGATACTGCACAGTGCGCGCAGAGTCTTGGGCGAAAGCACCGATGGAAGAGAAAACCAAAGCGCAATTGACGACGAATTTCAGATGCCGCATAGAGCTCTCCTTAGCGGTTGTTGTTCGAAGTTGATACGGCCAGCGCGCGCGGCCGGAACGGATGATCTTCCGCCAGGTGGCGAAGTCCATCCGCAATATCGAAGCGGTCGAAATAT
>Ga0307475_10000043_pt1 | contig 64592 bp, 76 predicted proteins | sample atmos_gasesECM1C_FD_203317 | JGI IMG/M metagenome (GOLD analysis project Ga0307475, IMG submission 203317) | Hardwood forest soil microbial communities from Morgan-Monroe State Forest, Indiana, United States - atmos_gasesECM1C_515 | ecosystem: Environmental > Terrestrial > Soil > Temperate... | reverse complement strand
TGCTCAAAGCATGCTCCGATCCTTCCGGCCTGAGTGATGCTCTTGACTATTTGTTCCCAACACAGCCCTCGATCTTTGCAGTCGAGTCCAAAATGCCGGATCAACCATTTGCGACCGCTTCCGGGACTAGTCCAAACAGTGTGGACGGGTGGACGTGGGCGAAAGGACCTGTACAGATATCGTCAAATGGCAAAATCGTCTTTTCGCATGCTCTACCAGGCTTTGAAAAAACAAAAAATCCATTCGTCAAGTTTCACCTTGCGTACTATCTTTCGAAGAACTATCCCCGTTTGCGCCATACAACTGCCAGCGATTTTGTATTATCAGATTGGGTTCAGGCCTTCCCGGACGACCTGTTGCTGGTAGAGAACGGGCCCACCGGCATCGTGGTGAAAAATCCTTGGGGAGGGAATCCAAAGCTCAGTGGGAAACTCGACGCCTTGGTTTTGATGCGATTTCACATATTTGTTTCCAGCGATAAGAAGGGACCGGACGTACCGGCCTTTCATGTTTCGACGTTTTACACCGACGATTCGGCAGTTACTTATAGAGATCTGGGTAGCAGACTCACGGCTGGATTTACTCAGATGGGCATCGATCCATCAGTCTTGTCCGCCAAACACAATGGCCTGTCCGCGAATATTGTGGCTGAAGAAGGGCTGTGGGCAATGACGAGTGCCGATTCAGCAGCGGCGACCGGTGTAAGCACGGTCTCGGGGGCAACGTTCGTGGTTTTCCGCAGTACGCCTAAGCCCCTCATTCTTAGCATGAGCAAGATACCCTGACGCTAGCACGAGTGGATTACCTTAAGAGTGGCCAACGCATTCTAGGGCTGGGCGTTGATGCCCCGAACTGTTACATAGCGTAGCCGACAGTACTCGAATTAGCGCTTTTGGGGCATTGGCCCGCGTGTTGGGGCTCTATATTGACATGTAACATTCAAGGGCATATCGTAACCGCATTCGGCGACCAGAAGGATGAAGCGGATTGTCGCTTCTCGTCCGAGGGGGCTTCTACTCGCCGACTTCCCAAATTAGAACGAGCTTTCGCCCGAGCCGGAGAGTGTGCAGCACGCGAGTTGCACGCGGCATGGAACGCACCGCTGTGGGTGCCCCTGAAACGTGTGATTGGATCCCGCTGCATTACTACCTGCTTCCTAACGAACGCAACAAGGAGCGGCGTCATTTGTTTTTTGACACTGCTAGGAGAAGACTCAAAGCAGAGGGAGGAAGATTCCTATGCGATGCACAGCAGGCTTGCTGGCCAGTGCTCTGGTAACACTTGTATCAGTGTGCGTATCTCAGGAATTCAGTAGTAGTACCCCCAGCGCGTGCACAGACGAACAGTTGAGGCGTTATGCAGCATTCGACATTGAGCAAGGCATCAATGGATTCGACAACACAGGATTCCATATCTCTACGTACAAAGCACACACGGATCTTGTCGTTGTCGTTCGCCGATACTGGCAGCCGTACATGGAGGACAAACAACCTCTATGCGGGAAGCTCAACCATTTCGGCTGGTTTCATACTACATGGACAGACGAGCAGGACTGGAACAATGTCATCACCCCATACGGTCCATTTCAACAGATGCTCCAAGATGCTGTTGCTCTTGGCACGAACGTGGACGAAATGGTGGATTGCCCGAAAGGCCAGAAGAAAGGAACGTGCCTCGAATTGGAAGTAACGCCGCAGAAACAGTTCTGGACAAATCATTTCTTTGGTAGAGGTGCCAGCCACTACGAGCTCTTTGACACGAAGTATGATGGCATCACATCTCTAGTTGACCAAGATGCTTGTTTCTACGGACCGTGGGTAAACGATGCGGCACACGGATCACGCCCGGAAATTCACCCAACAGAACTGGTCTGGTGGCGCAGCGACGAAACTCCAGGCTCAAGTGCGGATCATTGGTACATGATCGGAATCACCGATGATTCCGACCGATTCGATAAAAACAAGCATTTCGACCTTCCCTCGCCCGTACCGCACTCTTGGCTCCCATGGGCATACCGACCATACGATGCCGTGTTCAGGGTCCCTTTTACCCTCGATGTTTCCGGCGGCGCGTCCTATCACTTGGGCTCTTACAACACAAGCACATTGAACGCAATTGGTACGAATGACCCGACTGCCGTTTTGAATGTAAATGGACAGCCGCTGGTAACCGTCCACAAGCCGGTTCCGACTGATATCGTTACAATTGTCTTTTCTTCTGATCAAGACACTTGCACTGACTCAAACCATCGGGTTCACGGGTATTTCGACATTGAATTGCAGGCTGGAAATCAGGCCAAAAATGCGAAAGGTTCTTTTATGTTGCAGGTTGCGAAGGATCCCATACCCCTCGCACCCGTCACGGATAACCCGGTCCAACAAGAAGAACAAGAGTCGGTATATGTACGTGGCTCGTTGTTCTCTACGTCGACTGATCACCAGCGTGTCCTATCTGGTGAGTTCACGTTTCCTTCAACAGGTCGTCTGCATTTGTTTGGTGTCCAACCGGAAGCAGTTCACAAATGCAAGCAGCAGGCGGGCAATTGCTTCTCGGTGGTGCTGCTCGGTAAGACTGCAGGTACTCATCCGGAATTGTTTACCGCGCAGGCTGCGGCAGCGCCCCCAATCGGGCTCACCTACTCGAGAGCACCCCAAACATCACCGACACGACCAACCGGCGCAGGCAATCCTGATTTTGCGAAAGCTCTGAAGATACCTGCACTTCCTGACGGTATCGTTGCTGTGAAGCGGGATAAACAGGTCGTCCGGATACATTTTGCATATGCTGCGATCAAAGACGGCCTCCCTGCGCGGGAGGAAGACTCGCCTCCTGTCAGTGACCTGAACCAGGCGCTTTATCAGCGGAATACGAAGATGCACACGGACCTATTTGGCGCCGGGGTTCCTTTCACGGTCAAGGATCAGCAATTCATAGTGTTTGATGAGAGTGATGGGACTAAGCCGAGTGGCGGAAATGCTCGCCTTTACTATGAAGGGGGAGAGTGGCAAATCGAAGCGAACTTTCCCGCAACACCGGTCGGTCACCTTATGCGAGGAGACTTTACTGCCGATGCCTTCGACGGATTCGGGGATGCGGTCAAAATCAGTGAGGAATTCTGGAACGGAGCTTTACAAGTAGTGAAAGAGGGTAAATCTTTTGAGCAAATCCTGGACTCAGTTGCCATTTTGGCCGGTATGGACCCAAACGCAATGAATCAGACATTGCAATCACCTTCAACGCCAGGCTTTCCAAATTTCGACGAGGGCTTTGTACACGCGAAGGCATTTCGTACTCGGGTCAGGGAATTGCTGGAAGACACAGATATCCTTGAATACGATGATTTTGTTCAATTGCGCAATTTCGCGCAAAATGCGAAACCGCATTAGGTCGGGGTCAGCTTCTTTACGAACGGGTCGTGCCCAACGCGATCCAGCCCGGGGAGAAGTTTGATTTCGCTGGACGTAACTCTTGACAGTGGCGGCCCGGCCGGCACCACCAAGTGCCCTTTAGAACGACTGTGAGAACCGAGATTCCAGGAACTCACTCAGCTTTGCTGTCGCCCTGAACTGCGGAATGGGCTCAAGCTCCTTGAATGCCGACGTGAACGCGTTCGACAGGCTCCAGATCGTCCGCGAGCGGAATTCCTCATACTTCGGCTCGAAGTACAGGTCGTGCACGGTGCGGGCGAGATGTTTGGGAGCTTCCAGTCTGCCCTCGACGAAGGCTTCATATATGACTACCTTCGCGGTGACGTCGGTTAATTCACTCTTCTGCCAGGCTTCCACCTGCTTCCGCATGGGCTCGAAGTTGCGCTGCATTCGATCAACGCCAACCGAAATGCAATCGATCAGCGAAAACGATTTTGAATGTTTGGCGAGTACCGGCGTGAAGTCCCCAGAGAACGCCATGTTCGAGCATACGAATACGCGATAGCCGCAGGTCATTGCCAGGCGCATGCTTTTGTCGTGCGAATTTCTCACGCCGATGGAAAACCGGCAGCCTTGCATCTCGGTTGCGAGGTCGAGCACGCCGAACATCTTCATCCCATCCGGCGATACTGCATATTCGTCGTGGACGACTCCAATGTGGCGAAACCCGAGGGTTTCGATCAATGCCCGTACGATCTCCTGATGTGGGACCGGGCGGTGCGTTTCGGTCGCTGGCGGTGTGGGTACTAGCGTCAGTTCTTCACGGCCAATCGTCCGGCCGCTATAGCCAATGAGCGTACTTGTCTCTGACATACTGCTGTTTCCTCCTTTTTGGGGTGAAATGAACTGCAAAACCTGAGAAGTGAAAGCCGACCGCCAGCGGGTGCCAATTCCACACTGGTGGCGGGAGTAGAGTCACGATGACCTAAGGAGTCAATTATTCTTGCGACGGAAAGGTGAGGCGATGAAGAAGCCGACTCTACGCGTTACGAAATGGCTGGCGGACATCCCGGTCGAGGCAAACTGCACACAGTGCCCCACGGTTTCGTTCAAGGCGCAAGGGACTAGTCATCGCCCAAACCGCGAAGAGTATCAGAAGTCGTTGCAGGCCCAGTTTGACGCGCACTGCAAGGGGGTGCATTCCGAAGGTTGATGGAAGGCCTGGCGCACTACCCGAACAGTGAAGGTTGTTCCGGAACAGGGGCTTTGATACGGGGTTTTCTGCCCGATCCTGGTCTTTGTCCGAAGATTAGGACCGAACTCGAATCGATCAGTTCATGGACTAGTACAGGCGTATCGGAATCGCTGGGAATCACGTTGCCAGACAATTCGCGAGACGCCACTTCATCGACTGCTTCAGAAGCGGTCCGAAATAGCTTCTGATGTTCCGCATTGAGCGCTTTCCAGACCGCATCCGCGGACTCACCAATCCCGTTTCGTTCGACGAGTTCCCGCGCCATGGATGACAACATGTCATCATCTTCGTCGATCGACTGCAGCCCTTCGCCGGCAAACTTGCCCTCCATGGTGAGTGCAACCAGGAGTTTCTTTCCCATCAAACGGAGACAGGCGGTTTGCATCGTCCCCTCGTAGCAAAGGAACTTCACGCGCACCGGACGCCTCTGGCCGATTCTCCATGATCGGCGACTGGCCTGGCGCAAAGTGTGCAGGGAATATCCCGACTCGTAGAAGATGATCGTCGGGAAATCGAGCAGATCGAGACCGGTTTCAACCAGCTTGGGATGGGAGATCACCACCTGCACGCCTTCCTTGATTTGCCGTGCATACCAGGCTTCTCGCTTCGAGGTGTCCACGCTCGCCCGCAAAACTGCCGTGCGAATTCCCTCGTTCGCCAGAATCCGCTGGAGTCTCGCGGTGACGTCATGCTTCCGCGTGTAGACGGCGAACACCTGGCATCGCCGGCCTTCGGCGAGTTCTTTTCTGATCTCTTCGATGAGTTTTCTTTCCTTCGAATAGAGCTGCTCTTCGGGAAGATCGCGGGTCTCGGCAATCACAAACCGAACATTGCGCTTGAGTTCGGGATCAAACTCCGTTCCGTACAAGGTTCCTAAACCATACGGATGATCTGGATAGAGCAATAGCGTATTCAGCATCGTGCTCAACACGGACCTGTTGCCCCTGTACTCCTTCAATGTCTTGCGAATGGCTTCTTCCAATTCGCGGTAGGCCGCCATCATCAGCGGATCCATCGAAACGCTCACATAATTCTCTTCGTATGGCGGAAGTTCTCCCGAGATGTCTTCGAGGAAAACAAAAGCACACAATTGCATCAGAAATTCGCCGAAGAGCAGGGGAGATGCTCCCGGCTTGCGGCGAACCATGCTGGTGGTCTTGGCTTTCGAGCAACGGTTCTCGGCTGGCTCGATTTTCGTGATCGTTTCAAGTACACCGTAGTCCTGGGTGAACGAGCTTCGCCCCGTCGTGCCCCACTCGTAGCCGTGTTCCTTCATCCTCGCGGCTTCCAGCCGAAACAAGGTATTGAACAGGTCATCGGCATAGCCCCCGAGCAGCGTGCCAGTGAGGCCGACAATGCGATCTGTACAAGATGCCAAAGTACCCAGAGCATTCCCTTGAGCGGTATCGCCCGCCAACTGGTGAATCTCGTCACAAACCGCGTAGTCAAACCATTCCGGCATGTAACGGCCGATGAACTCAATCGGCGCCATGCGGCGGATCTTGTCGGCATCGGCTTGCCATAGAGGACTGTGAAACGGACGACATCGCCTGTCGCCTCTGCTTTCGATGGTCTCGGCAATCTTGACCTTCTCAAATTCAGCTGCAGTCAAACGGCTCTCATCCACGATGACGGGTTTGCCGGTATCGGAATTTACGACACAGCCTAGGTAAGGACCCGAGCGCGGTATGCGATACGCATGACGCCAGAAGTAGCCGAGCTTTGCCCGCTCGCGCCCGACGATAAACAGCGAGGGTCTTCCACAGAGGGACAACCATCGTTTTCGAGAGCTCGGGGAATCCCGGCGCAGCCGCAACTCGCTCAAGGTTGTGCACAAGCCTTCGCGGAGGATGCGCCCATGTCTGAGTCGCACTTCGTTGACTCCGTGATGCTTGTTTTCATCGCCGCCATTTCGAAGATCGTCGATGATGAATACACGCACCCCCGGCAGCGTGAGGAAAGCCTCACGTGCCCACTTCTCGACCAGATGAGGAGGGACCATCGCCAGTGCCGTGAACGCGCTGCCTTCGCTATGGACATGGATTGCACCAAGCGAGATCAGAGTTTTGCCTGTGCCGCACTCCGCAACCACCATGCCTGTCGGCGCCTGCTGCCAGCGTTTGGCCAGTCCCATGATTGCGATCGCTTGTGCGGGAAACGGCCTTCGCAGCAATCCTTCGATTCGCGGGGAAGGAGGATCTTGCACCTGATGCAGCGCGGGAAATTGTTCAAGTATCCGCGCTCCCAATAAATTGGCGTGGGCGCGCATGTAGTCGTAGATCGTGCATAGTTCAGGCATTGTGGCTTTCTTGAAGAAAGGAACTTTGTGAGATCAGAGGTACGAATCAGCAGAAGGCGAAGGCACGAGCGGTCCGGACGTGACCGGGATCAGGTCCTCAAGACCTGATTGCAGATTCGCTTTTGCGTCGACTGGAGATCACAGATGGCGGTGATGTCTCAGTGAACACCAAACCGGTTCTAGAGACGCGTTGACGATCTCTGCCTTTCGTTTCACGATCGACATCAATTACATTTTCATTGTCGATTTGCAACTGCCTTGGTTTCATGCGTTTATGGGAATCCCGCGGAATTTTCTGTTTTTCTCCCAATATTCGCCCCTAAGTAGAGGTTGTGGGTTGGACCTTCGGAAGGGGCGTGGCGGTCATGGACTTTTACACTAAAGTGAAGATTCATGCGGTGAACGTGGTGAGCACGGTATTGTTCTTAGCGGTGCTCGGCTATGTTGCGTGGGTGGAACTCCATAAGCTATTCAACTAACGACGGCGGGGCGGGTTTTGGTACCCGCTCTGGCCATTTTCAATCGCGGATGGGGGTTCAACTACTCAGCTGCCGTGCTGATTGAAAGAAGATGCCCTTCAGACTTAGACCCGGCCAGCAAATCGGGCCCGGTTGGCCGGGAAACTGAATTGCATCGCTTTCGACACCCCAACTGAGCCAATCCAGAAACTGTTCTTTCTCTCCTTTAACAATGACGGGGCTACATCCAATGCCCAACGCCGGCACGATCGCATGATGTGTGTTCAGTTCGCCTTCGAACCAGTCGGCCCATTCGGGAATCCCAGGTATTCCATAGATGTCAGCAATGGAAGCCCAAACAAATCTTTTGTCCGAAATTGCTAGGAGAGTCCTACCCGAAGTCGCCGACCTGTTTGTTGAAACGAACTCCTCCGACAATCCAATGAGGTGGCGCAAGGGCTTCTTTCGTCCCAGCACCTGTATGGACCCATTGAAGGATTGAGCGTTGCGCTCCAGGCACACGCGGGTGGGGGGAACCTCCGGACCTTCGATCATGAATCGATCTCCGAGAGAAATGGCGGCACTGATCGCAGAGATTTGAGTGTCTCCTCCGATCACGGAAATCAAATGAGCCTTTGCCTGTCGCGGAGGATCCGGCAGGAGTTCACCGATGAACCGATCCAGATGCAGCTTGATGCTGGTCGTAGTCTTTTCTGTGCTCTTTACATAGGTGAGCCAGCCGAACCGAAAGTGTGCGTTCTTCATTCGGGGTCCTTCTTTTCATGGGTAAGTATCTGGGTCTTGCCATTGGCAAAGACCAGCGTCAGTTCGTGCGAAAATCGCTCGCGGTCGTGCAGGATTTTGGTGCCGTCTTCTTCCTCTTCTTCCCAGTGATCGGTGAACTTCACTGACCGCCAATGCGCAATATGGCGGTTTTCTCCTTCGCCGAACACTCCATTGAGCATTCCTGCGGTGCACAATAACCCCACATGTCCGCCATGCAGCGGCGTGAGTGGCCGTCCTCGCACATCCCGTTGCTTGGGAAGAAGGATTCGGCTCGCTTGACGATAGGCCGCGGAATCGAGCAGCAGATCCTCCACTTCATCCAACGGAATGCCTGTGTCGGTGAGTACGACGGGTCCAGAGGGCGGTACTTCGTAGGAGGCTGGCGGGTGGTCGGTCAGGTCAGCGAGATCAGGTTTCCAAGCCAGCATCTCTAACCAGCGCACGCTATTGAGCAACTCGGAATCACGAAGATGCTGGTGACGTTTGCGTCGCCGTGCTAGGACCACAACCTGCTTGTACTGGACACTCGCCGGTTCGGTGAGCCGATAAGCCGTCAGATCGCCAAAGTACTCGCTCAGGATTCTGGCGCACGGCTTCAGTTGTGGTTGTGGGATCACAAAGATGAGCACGCCACCCGGTTTCAGCCATCGGTATGTGTGCTCGAGAAACACCAACTCCAGCCGCTGATTATTCGTCTGCCCCACCTCCCGGTCGTACGGAGGATTGAGATAGAGAAGAGAGGCTGATTCGGCCGGACAGCGCACATCCGTCGTATTCGCTTGGAGTGTTTCGATTCCCAGGCTTCTGGCCTGTTCGGCTCGATACGCATCAATTTCAATTCCGTATCGCCGCGCGTGAGCCCCTTCCACCAAATGCGTGAAGGCCACGCCGTCTCCCACACATGGGTCAACTGCGGCAAATTCATCCGGGAAAGTCAGACAATTTCTGAGACGCCCGGCTTCGACTGCTGGAAGTGGGAAGAAACCCAATTTTGCCTTGCCATGAGGACGCATCGAGAGCCCCTTTTGCGTGTAAACAGGAAGATGGGCAGGGAAACTGGAAGGAAAACGCTTCGACCCCAGATTGTCATGATCGCGGACGGAAGGCGATCAGGGGAAGTTGGGCAACGAGCCGACGGCGGTCGCCCTCGAACCCTTATGGATTGCGCCCATGTCGACTGACGGCTCCTCCCGGAGAAAATCGGGCCGACTGATCGTACATTCCTCAGAGGTCACGTCCGTAACCTTTCATGAGATGGCCTTCACTGATATTTCTTAGATTCGACTCAACGTCGAGATCTCCGTCAGAAAGGCGAGGACGATCATGAAGGTGCGATCGGTATTGCTGGCATCGGCTCTATTGACGGTCGTTTGTGGGGTCATGTTCGCACAGAAAGCGACTTCGGCGCCGGATCTGACGCGCACGCTGGTTCAGGCGAAAACGATCTACCTCGTTTCAGGTCACGTGAAGTATTTCAAAACGAAGGGCTTCAAGACTCGCCTGGTGGAGGACTCGCCCTTTGAAGAACCCAGCCACCAAGAACTGGAAAAATGGGGGCGGTTCCAGATGGTCGAGGACGCGAAGAGCGCGGACCTTATCCTGCGCGTGTACGAGACAGCAACTCCACACCCTGTACCGGTGGGCACCGTCAACACGGGCGGTACTGGAGTCATCATTTTGGATATCGTGCATCCCGCTTCCAAAACGATCTTGTGGTACACATCCAAAAACGCTGGGCTGAGCTGGAGCACGAAAACAGCGGTGGCCGCGCTATTCAAGAATCTGCGGGAATATGTGGAAAGCCAACAGAGCGCGGCTCAAGCCGCGAGGCCGGCAACACCTCCGGGCACTCTCGAGCCGGTCGCTGCCAAATCCGAACAGCACTGATGCGCTATCCGGTCGCGATTCCTTTCTTTGATCGACGAAGTTCCCGAAGCCGGGGATGAAGGGGCTTAGCCGCCGCTGGTCCATTCATGCTCTGAAAAATACCCCTGCCACATTCATCCAAGGTGTCGCATCGGCACTTGGTCATCAACCTCCTGAGCACGCCTCGTACTGCTCTTATTCCATCCATCAACTGGTCCAATTCCGCGAGCTTTCTTTGAGATAGAGTTCGCCAGCGCTCTGACGGCCGCGTGACATCGCGGAAGCCAAAGAACACGTGACGAATTTCACTCAGCGTAAAACCCAGTTGCCGCGCACGCTGGATGATCGCTAAACGGTAAAGCACCGTGAGATCGTATCGTCGTTGCCCACTCCGCCGTTCCGCAGGAGGAAGCAGGCCAATCCTCTCGTAATAGCGAATCGCCGATGGACGAAGACGAATTTGCCGTGCCACTTGAGAGATGGTGAGTTGAGGCATGCGTCATTCTAACGCTCTCTTGATCGCCGCTCCTCCGTGCGTGACAGGTTATTTACAAAACACCTCTTGCCTTAAAGTCCACTTTAAGTTGTAACGTGACAACAGAGCGGAACCCCTCGGATACTTTTCCGCCCGAAGGAGAAAACGAGTCTTGCAAACAATGAAATGGATCACGATCCTTGTGCTGTACTTAGCTGCAGCGGGCCCCTTGGCTCAGGCGGCTCCCCAAGTCGTTGATGCAAAGAATGCTGCGAGCCTCGACGCACAGAAAGAAAAACGTGCTTTCGAGTCCCTGTTGAATCTCGTCGAGAAGGAGATCATATCTGCGGTGGACGCCATGCCGGCCGACAAATTCGGGTTTGCCCCCACGGATGGCGAATTCAAGGGCGTGCGTACGTTCGGTCAAATGGTGAAACACTTCTCCGCCACCAATCACATTTTGGCTGCGGCAGCATTGGGAGAGGAGCCACCCGCTGAGACTGGTGATGAACTCGGGCCCGAAAGTGTCAGGACCAAGGCTGAAATTCTTGCGTACTTGAAAGGTTCATTTGTACACCTGGACAAAGCCGTCGAAGCCATCGGTCAGACCAACATCCCAGTGAATGCCTCCCCGATGTCACCCCTGAAACGCGGCGAAGTGACTCGCTTGGCGCTCATCACAGAGACGCTGCTCCACGCGTATGACCATTATGGTCAGATGGTCGAATACCTCCGCATGAACGGCGTCGTCCCACCCGCGAGCCGGCCATGACGAATCTTGATAAGCTGCCAATCGCATGTTCTCTGACTAGCGCAGAACTGCGTGAAACGTGAGGCAACCCTTCTGGCTCAATTCAGAGCGGCCAACGTTAAGACAGAGGAACTTCAGGATGGCTATGCTTTTCAGATTCCCGGCGACGGTGACAGCATTCGGCAGGTGGCGGAATTGATCGTGGCAGAACGAGAATGCTGCCCGTTCTTAGTATTTGAGGTGAGTGCTCCGCCCAACACGGGCCCGGTGACCGTCCGTGTGAGTGGTCCAGCTGGAACAAAGGAGTTCCTGAGCAGCCTGCTGGGTCTGCCTGGGGAGCCCACCCCTGGCAGCCCGAACGAGGTATCGCCGCCTCGCAAGCAGGGCTGACTTCATGTCCTGTCGCCTGAGAAGGTCAGGCGCCACGAAAGGAGCCTTATGCCGCGGATCTCAGCACAGGAGTTCGCACATTTGCCACTGCGAGTTCACGGATTCCTCGCCGACGTTCCGCTCCACGACGTCTGGGCGGTCGACCTACCGCGTACTCGCTCCGGCATTACTCTGGATGAGTTTCTTAGAGCGGAAAAGGTCCATCAGTGCAGGCTCTCGCCGAGCGCGCGTGCACTGTTGAGCGTCCGCCTCTCCATCGGCCGCCTGCTCGGCTGGGATCGAGCGCCAGCCGCAACCGCGTCCGAAACCTTCACCACGCGGATGACAACCGTCGATTGCTCGAAAACCCTTGTACCGACCGGAGCGCCTGACGGGCTTTTCCGTGTCGTCTATCGCTTCGAGAACGAGCAACTCCTTGAGCTGGTCAACCGCACCGCGCACGCCGCGGCCCTGAGCGCTCTGGTCGAAACGAAGAACGCCTACCGCTTCTATTTCGCAGTTTACGTGCGCAACGTCAGCCCTTTTACGCCGGTCTACATGTCTCTCATCGACCCGTTCCGCAAGCATATTATCTATCCGTCGCTGCTTCGCTCGGTCCGCGCGACGTGGGACACAACCTTCGGCACGACCTGACGCGCTACGACCCGACCGGCAGATAAGCTAGCATGAAATCAGAGCTCCAGATTCTGTCCTGGAACAGTGACGCAGCCACATGAAGATCACGATTCGACCGCTTATGCTCTCTCTCTGGCCCGATCTAGAAGCCTTGTTCGGAAGAAACGGCGCCTGCAACGGTTGCTGGTGCATGTACTGGCGGATCGGCCCCGAATATCACAGGCCGCTGCGCGCGAAAAATAAGAGCGCATTCCGTAGGATCGTGAAGCAGGGTCCACCACCAGGGTTACTGGCTTTCGATGGGGACCTGGCCGTGGGCTGGTGTCAGCTCACGCCTCGACAAGACTTGCGCTGGCTCAATCGCAAACCTGCTCTCGAAGCCGTCGATGATACGCCGGTCTGGTCGATCTCATGCTTTTATGTGCGGCGTGGCTATCGCGGAAAAGGCGTCATGTCGGCTCTGATTGTCGAGGCATCGAAAGCCGGTAAGCGTGCCAATGCGCCGGCTTTGGAAGCATACCCAGTCGACAGTGCGCGGCCGGGCAGCACGTCCAACGTGTTCACAGGTACCGCTTCCGCATTCAGGCGCCTCGGCTTCAGGACCATCGCTCGCCGCCAGCCATCCCGACCAATCATGCGCCACGACTTAAGGAGCATTGCTCTCTGATGAGGCAGCAGGAGGTCAGCACTTCGGCAGGATCAAAATATCAAACGAAACAACGCTTTTCATATCGGTCAATATTCCTCAGGCAGCAGCAACGTGGTCACGGATCGATCCGCTTCGGTGATGACCCAGAGCTTTTCGGTGTCTGTTATCGGATAGCTGCTCATTAACCGGAAGCCATACTTCAGGCTTAATTCGTTTTCCGTCTTGTCTTCTTGGCAGAGATCGCCCCAGTCGCCGCGCAGATGTCTCGAAATGAATTCCAAAGGTGACTTATGGGTCTGCTCCAGCAAGGCAAGGGCATCGGGCGTGGCAACCAGGCGGCCGGGAGGAAAAAGCGGAATTGTCGGTAGAGAATTCATGATTCATCTCCAGTTTCAGAGCGTGGCTCAAGATCAGGGACTTGTCGTTCTTCACGATCGGAGGCCGCCCGAACCACGATGAGGTTTGCGTCTTCAGCTCTTCTTTTGGCGATCTTCGTGTAGAGGTGAATGACGTAGAGAGACTCGCATCCTTCACACTTCCCATCAGGTGGACGTCCATCGCGCTTGGGGTCGTAGCGAGGATGGCGTGTACAGCGTCCATCGAAACGAAACCGGATTTTGAGCGACATCGGGCACCTCACCAGTCCCCACGGGCAGCGTGGTTTCCGTTGAGCGCCTCTGCTACGAGCTCGGCAAGCCTGTCTGAAACAGGTAGCTCCCGCACGGCGATGAACGAGCAGAAACCGTTCACCGGAATCGGTCGTTCATCTTCAATGCGGTATCCGCGTTCGATGTGCTCTTGTTTTCGTTGTTCGTACAAATCGGCTCTGGTGGTCACACGAATTCTCATGGCCATCCTCACTTTTTGTTGTGGTCGTAATTAGTTCTGAATGCGCGCTAGACAAGTCGTTGAAGACTGCGTGCCCGTCAGGTGACGGCGTTGAGGTCGACTTCCTCGGGAGCGAAAGCGCCGCTGATGCGGATGAGAATGTTCTCGTTGTCCCTCGTGGTTAGGACCTTTAATGGCGGCGAGGAACTCAGGAAAGAGGAAATGAGGGAAGTCGCACCGAAGTAGCAAGACAAATCGCTTGAAAAAACATTACACCGTATGGTGTAATATTAGAGTGGATCAATTGACCGATACGCTGACAGCTATTTCCCACCCGAGTCGGCGGGCAATCATCGAGCAGCTAGCAAACGGCCCCGCTCGGTTTTCAGATATCGCGAAACCTTTCGATACCGCCTTAAATGCAGTGACGAAACACCTCAAGCTCCTAGAAAGAGCCGGGCTGATTGAGCGCGAGAAGCGGGGCCGGGAAGTCTACATTTCGTTGCGGGGTGAACCCCTTCGGCAGGTTGCGGGGTGGGTGCATGAGTACGAGCGCTTCTGGAACCAGCGCCTCGATCAATTTCAGCAGTATTTTCTGGACAAAAGGAAGAAGGTGAAGAAGTGATGAAGAACTCTAAGAAGACCATTGAAATTAAAGTTGAACGAACGATCCTGGCGCCTCTAAGGGAGGTATTCGATGGATGGTTGGACCCAAAAATCCCCGGCAATCCCTGGAATGCAGCCGAAAAGTTCATTTTGGATCCGAAAGTAGACGGGCTCTTCTACTGGACCCTCAAGGGCACGTCCCATTACGGCCGATTCACCGAGATTGAGCGGCCGGGTCGAATTCAGCATACCTGGGTGTCACCGAACACCCTGGGAGAGGAATCCACGGTGACCGTGACCTTTAAAAAGCAGGGAGAAGACACCCTGATGACCCTCATGCATTCCGATCTTCCCGATACAGACAGTGGAAGAGGGCACGAGAAAGGTTGGAATTATTTTCTGGACGTTTTTCGCGAGCAATTTGGAAATGGCTCACGCAAGAAATTTCGCTGGGATGAGGCTCATTCGCCTGGTGAGAAATGACGCAGCGTTACGTCTTGCGTCAGAAAGAATGCCTGCTTGCCTCATGCCATAAATCGCCGAACTGAGCAATCCAATGTCTAAGTCGACGTTTGTCTACATGACCTATATCCGCACCACACCAGAGAAGCTGTGGGAGACGTTGACCGACTCGCAGTTCGTCCGCAAGTACTGGTTCGACGCCACCATCGAGTGCGGCTGGAAGAAGGGCTCGCTCTGGAAGCTGCTCTTCTCCGACGGTCGCGTGGCCGACATGGGCGAGATCCTGGAGATCGAACCACCGCGGCGCATGGTGATTCGCTGGCAGAACGAGTGGAAGCCTGAGTTCAAGGGCGAGGGTCCGACTCGCTGCACCATCGATCTCCAGGCTGTGGACCGCGCGGTGAAGCTCACCACCACCCATGAGATCGACCGGCCGGAGTCGGAGCTCATCAAAGCCCTGTCCGTCGCCTGGCCACTAACCGTCTCCAATCTGAAGTCGCTGCTCGAAACGGGGGAGGTCGCCGTCACGACCCATCCCGGGCATTAGGGCGTCACCGAAAAAGAGAGACAAGGAGCAAGCATGGCAAAGGTAATCTTTGGAAACCATTCATCGGTTTTGGTTCCGAAACAAGATCGAGACAGCATTCGTAAGTTTTATTGTGATGTCCTCGGTGGCAAAATCATGAAAGCAGATCCGGAAAGGGACTTCGTACGCTTGGCAGAAAACTTCTTCATCGGGTTTCTCTATGGGGATGTCACCGATGAGAGCGAGTTCTTGCGAAGTGCCAGATCTGTTTGGCTGGAAATCAAGTCCGACAACGTGGAGGAAATGAGGCGAAAGATCCTCGAATCCAGTCTCGTCCGGAAACTGGAGGTCCCGGACCCTCACCTTTATTTCCAGGCTCCAGGAGGTCAATGCCTCCGGCTGGTTGGAATTGACGAGGACCTCTCCTTTTATGAGGGGGCCGGAGAAGGCCCGGACGTGACAAAGGTAAAAGAGGCGATCACAAAGGAGGCCATGAAAAATGAGCTGCGAAATTGAACATCAAGTGGGCGTGGCACGTCCTGCGCCGCTAGCGATTGCTATCCCGTTTAGGTCGAGGGGGTGATGGTCCGCTTAGTTTCAAGCCTTGGATAGCGCCTTCTGCTCAAGCACCATAACGATCTCCTGCAGCGTTTTGAGATTATCGATTTGTTCGGCTGAACTCAATTTCATCGACCTCAGAATCGTGGCGTACGCCTCTAGTCCGGCTTTCTCCCTCGCTGCTCGTGCTCGAAGCAGTCCTCTTTCCGCCGCATGCATGTATTCGAGCACTTTCTGTTGAATTGCACTGTCCTGAATTTCCCTAGGGTTCCAGACTCTGGCGACACTTTTCAGCACACCGCGATACAGGCGTTTGCCAATGACGTTCTCCATCCGCTCGATCTCGCGAAGAAGGTCGCCACTGGCACTGGCCGTGCCTCCTCGATTGTGCTGCGCATTGCCAGCGTTCCCTGCAGTTGTTCCTTTCGATTGTTCTTGCTTACATGCGCAACTCGGCCGAAGGCCCTGTTGCCATCCGGCGGGAGTCGTCCATCCCGCGAGTTGAGGAACACTCTTCGGTCGTTTGTGGTCATCCACGTCCACCCACGTTCCGGTGAAATAATAAAGATAGCGGCCGAGCCCTAGACAAGCACACGCTCGCTTGAAAGACTGTGCTTCGGCCGAGGTCAGAGCGTTCTCATCGTCCGCCCACTCTTCGCCTGTCGCCGAATGCGATCCTAACCCGAAGACCGTGACCTCGCAGGTGACGAGCACTTTCGCAACGATCTTCTGGTCTTTGCTTCGTTCGAAACTTGCACTCGTTTGAATCGTGTACCTGCGTGTCCACCCCGCCGGCGTAAAGAGTGCATTGAGTCGGTCGGTGTAGGCTCTCTGGTCGGCATACGGAACCACTTGGCCCCGCATTGGTTGCCCCTTCTTCGTGGTGTTCATCACCCGCCACTCGATCTGCAACGGATCAAATGGCACTTCCAATGCAGCTACCAACTCCTTCACTTTCTCTGCGCTGAACGGATTCATCGCATGAGCGCTTGGAGGGGGAGGTAGGCTTGAAACCGATGAATCACTGACTTCCGCATGACCGTTAGGACCGGACATCATTTGATACTCCTCGAAGGGTTTGGTGTGACTGGCGCGTGGGACTTTCAGAGCGCATAGGAACTACGACACTCTTCGGGACGGTTCCGCGTTGCGTTTCCCGGCCTTACGTTTCTGCCTGAGGCGTCGCCAGATCTTCGGGTCGACGCGCAGGGGCTGTACGCTGCCGATCGATCCAAGTGCGACAAATGCTCCGTGATAAGAAATTGTTCCATAGCGGAACAGGCGCGCCAGCAAGCCCAGCGCATGATTGGCCAAGGTAGGATTGACGAACGGTTCCTGCCGCTCAAGTGCTTCCACCGCGCTGCAACTGGGTTGTCCATCATCGTGGACTTCCTGCTGGATGACTTCGGGGAAGAGTTCAGAAACGGTGCGCAGCCGTAATCTGTGCCTTCGATTCCTGCGATTCAGAGGTTCTCCCAGAATGAACTGTCCACTATCAGCGTTGTTGCCCAAATCCAGCCAGTAGCCGACTTCGCTCCCGTCTTCGGCGCATTTAGCAATCGCTGCTCTCGCTTTCCGCGTATCCACACACCCAATCACAATATCAACGCCGTCCAGCCTTCGTTTGGGGTCGAGCCGTTCTGGAACTCCGTCCCAATCGAGGCCCCAGAACAGATTTAACCGGTTGGCGAGAACCGCAGATTTATAGAGGCCGATCTCAGATTGACTGAATGGCTGACGCACGCAATTTGTTGGCGAGATGACGTCTGGATCGAGCAGAGTGACGTGAAGGCCTTGTGGATGTCCGTATGCCAAGAGCGCCTGATGCAGGTAAGGCAGGCCGGCGGCGACGGCGCTTCCATTTCCGCCACATCCCACCACCAGCACACGCACCCGGCGCTTCAGCAGTTCGGGATGAACGTGGTGTGTCTCCATAGATGTTTGATCTGACTCCAACCTGCGAAGCTGTTGTGAGACCTGCCCGATTGCTATTTTGGCTCGTGTTTGAGTCGACTTAGTGTAAATTTGCTCGCATGCAGCCGGCGACAATAGAACATCTTAAGTCTCTAGTGACCATAGCCGGAACGATCGGCAGTGTCATCGTATTCTCAATCGGCGTCTCAACCTATCTTCGGACTGAGAAATGGAAGCGGGCCGAATTTCTAGCTAATGAGATGAAGGAGTTCTTTGCAAATTCGCGGGTCCAGAAAACCCTTTTCTTGATTGATTGGGGCTCGCGTGACCTTCAGCTGATCGACGATCGCTCGCCAACTGACGCCCGTGTCGTCGTCACCCGAGACATGCAGACCATGGCACTGAGACCACACACGATGCTGGAGCGCACGGGTTCCGATCCTGAAGTATTCACTGTCGAAGACGGAGTATCGAGTGTGGGTTTCACGCCGTCTGAGGCCGCGATCCGGGACTGTTACGACGCTTTTCTCGATGGGCTGGAACGGTTTGCGAGCTACGTCGAGACGGGATTGACGGATGTCAGCTCTCTGCGTCCTTATCTTGGCTATTGGATCGACGATATTTCGTCACCAACGGAAAACGCAGATGATGCTGCGTGGTGTGCGGCATTGTTAACTTACATATCTTTTTATCGGTTTGATGGTGTCTTGAACCTGTTTGACGCTTTTGGCAAGGGAATTCGGCCTTCGTCCTCCACTTACCGCTCTTTCCTCGAACGCATGGCAGATCAAAACCTTGCATCGCAACTTGCAGCGGAAGTGAAGTGCGATTATCAAAGACCACAGAATTGAGACTTCTACTCTTGCATTCGGACATCTCGACGCTCCCGGTCCATTCAGGCACAACGAATCAGCCACACTACGGGGAGAAATCCGCAGGCATCAGCGTTCTTGTTCCAAGCCCCGTATGAACTCAGAGAGCACCTGCCTCGAATCAACGAGCAACGTCGTAGGAAACCGTCGTCGGCCTGTTAGGCTGGACCAAACACCGACGAATCCGGCAGGATGAGTTGTCAATCGCACCGCGCCGCCTGGGTGCGTGAATTCGCTGGCGAAATAGGCCTCTTCCCAGACTCGCAGGGACGAGGCGCTCACCTCGTCCTGTACACGCATGCTGCCGAGACACACTCGGCCCTGCTCGTCGGTGTTCCAGTACGGCGCGTTCATGAGGCGCGTATCAGATTTCGGCCGACGATTCTCTCTGAGTGCGCGGACGAACAACTCCCGCCCACAGATCACGAACACGAGCGCGGGATGAGGATAATTCGTCCCATTCAGGTGTCTTGTCTTCGGATCACCATCACCGAAGAACATTAGCCGGGTTTGTGCCGGGCTCCACCAGGCGATCAGCTCTGGCGTTCTGGCCAACACGTATTCGGGTAGAAACTCCGCTGCCATGCTCGCGCCGAGGCCCTTCGCGAGCGTTTCGAGAAACCCTGTCGTGACTGACTGACCGGCGCACAAATACGATGGTCCGTCAGGCTGGCTTTTCACCTCGTGTAACGTGGCGAATGCTCGATTGCCCTCCTGATAGACAAGCACCGCTTGCTTCAGCGCGAAGATTCGGTTATTTCCAATTCGCACGCGGACATCCATACCTATCCCTCGCGAGTGATCACACCCTCTTCGTTCCCCGGCATCAGATCAATCAATCGGCTCGCCGCGGCCAGTGCCTCGCAGACGACTGCAACCGTCCGGAAGCCATCGCGCACGCTCCTTGCATCGCTCAGCTTGATTGGGATAATGACATTCGGTTGCGGCGTTACCTCGAGTGCCGTCTCGCCTTCTTCATCAAAGCACCCCACAACCGCATCACCAGTTGAGAAGGCGGCGAGCAGACAGGGCAATGCAGGGTTCGAGTCCATGAGTTGTTCTCCCATTTCCTCGGTGAAGTCCGGCCGTTTAGCCTGTTTCGAGATCCGACACAATTCGAGCAAGCCTGTGATCAACGCCTTCAGTTGCGCGTCGCGAACCTCTTCGTTGAGTTTCTTCAGCTCGCACAGATTCAGAGGCGTTTCTTTCAGGGACTTCGGCGTACATCCCTCCACATCGGGTATTTCGTACTGGTCCGCATTCTCCTCGCCTTCGTACCATTCCCGCAGCATCTCGACTCGCTCTTCGGCATCGTGATAGTCGTACACGCGAACCCACCGGTTGAGTGCCCCAGCAAAATGGTTGTAGAACGTTGCCGGGAGACGCGGATGTGCGTTCTCCAGAAGCTCAATGGTCGGAGTCAGCAGCACGAAGGCTGCACTATCGGGATCAAGGACAAGGTAGAGCGTTCCTTCTCGTCCTCGCTCATCCGAGTAATCAACCAGGCGGTCGCTCAGTGTGAGATCCAGATCGAAGCGGCGGTCAATCACTGGGCCGCCATGCATCCGAACCCACCGTTCGAGGGTCAGCAATAGGTACTTCGTCGCGTCTCGACCGCTTCTCTCCCAATCGTCCGTTACAGCGATGTCGAAGTTCACCAGAATCTCGACCAACGCGACGACCTCTTTGTCATCAGCAGAGAAACGTTGTTCAGTCGGCACCCCCGATAAGCAGGGCAAGACAATGCCGCTGGGCGCTGCCATCAACTTGTCGGCGGCAGAGATTCCCCGGGTGGCAATAGGCGTCTCCCCCCTCGCCATCGTGAGCATTGCTCGACGGCTCGCGCCACCAGCGCCGAGGACATTTGCAGTTCCTGACATTCCAAGAATCTTCCAAGAACGGTTTCGAGCCGCGATTTCCGCTCCTGCTTCAACGCGCGCAGGTCAAGCAGAATTGCCGTCTTAACGCGATTGGCGGGAGAGTGAGTCGTGGGTGCCTTCCTGACATTTTGGGCCATGATTTCCAGAGTTCGCCGTCAGAGTATGCATTACAGGCTGGCGCACCGGTCGTCGCTTGGCTACAATTTTCGCGCGGAGAATTTCTATGATGACGGACCCAGCCACCGCTATCAAACGCGAAGCTCTGCAGTTAGTGGAACTTCAGATCGAGACCTTGAGACGCGAAGGAAGATTGACCGATTGCGATCTCGAACAGTATCGCGCACGTTCGGGGAAGATCTCCCGCCTATATCAGGAACTTGATCGGATCGGAAGGACGCGGTTCGACTGGCAATCTGAGCGAGCCTCTTAGATTTGCCTCAGTTTGAGGGGGCCAGGCCGCTGTCTCAAGCGTGATCCCTTCCGCTCCGACAGCGCCCTGTTGTCAGCTCCGTGCACACGTCGATCACTACCCCATGACTTCTTTCCCTAAGAGCTCGAATCCGACATATTTATGACTGCGTCTGCTCTTAAGGTCGACCTTCCCGATGAAACGAATTCTTCTTTCCTGGAGTAGCGGCAAAGACAGCGCCTGGTGTTTGCATGTTCTGCGCAAGAATCGCGAGCATGAGATCCTCGGTCTCCTGACGACGTTCAACGAGGCTGCAGATCGAGTCGCCATGCATGCCGTCCGCCGTGAACTGGTCGGGCGGCAGGCGGCCGCCGCTGGGTTGCCGCTCTGGCCCGTGCATCTGCCCTGGCCGTGCTCGAACGAGCAATATGAAGGATTAATGGCCGAAGCCTGCAAGAAGGCAATCAGCAACGGAATCGAGGGAATTGCGTTCGGCGATCTCTTTCTTGAAGATGTGCGCGCCTATCGTGAGAAACAATTGAAAGGCACTGGTCTTGAGCCGATATTCCCCTTGTGGGAACATCCGACTGCGGAACTGGCGCGCATTATGATTCGATCGGGATTGCGGGCAAAGCTGACCTGTGTTGATACCAACCAACTCGATGCACAATTCCTCGGACGAGAGTTTAACGACGAACTACTCGCAGCCCTGCCCGCCGGCGTCGATCCGTGTGGCGAGAAAGGCGAGTTTCACTCCTTCGTCTATGCCGGCCCGATGTTCGATCTCGAGATTCCGGTAATCGTTGGCGAGACGGTCGTGCGCGATCAGTTTGTATTCGCAGATCTGAGTTCTGCGCCCATGCCGGCTATCCTTTCGTCCCGATCGCTCTGACGAAGCTGTAAACCAGGTGTTCTCCGCCCGCTTCCGGACCCGTGATGGCGGCTGTCGCTAGTTCCGGATATTGATGGCTGTAGACGGCCTTGACATCTTCGGGCGCCATCTTGGGATCAGGATCCGGAAGCTTCACCCCGTTGTAGCTGAAACTGCGAGCCAATACTTTTGCATCGATCATGATGTTTTCCTTTCTTCTCCGGGCGAAGACTCAGGCGGCTCTGCCGATTTCGGCGGCGAAAACAGACTTGGCGTTGCATCTGTAGTGCTGGGTGACGGTGTGGCTTCCGCCTTCTTGGCAATAGCGGGATCGGTCTTGGGTGCCTGCGCCGCTTTGGCTTTTTGACGTGCGGTCTTCGCTGCCGCGTCCATTTCAGCTTTCACTTCGGTCAAAGTGCTGCCGAGCGCGACATGAGTGTCAACATAGCTGGCAAGGTGTTTGCCAAGTTCCGCGTCCAATTCCTCCGGTGAGGCCGTGTAACTTAGGGGCGTCGTTAGGGCTTGGTCTTCACCCTCTTTTGCTTTGGCAGGAATCACGTTCACTTTCACTTTCTCGCCAACTCGGGCGACCGTAAGCAAGAGCGTGCGGTCTTTGAGCAAAGGCATGAGTTCAACGAACACGGTTTCCTCCTTTATGTTCGAGGTGCAATGAAGTCGAGAATTTAAAATTCCGAGAGCGCCGGGACAGGCGCGCACCGCATGGGGATGGGGTGAGTAGGACGCGGAGTGCGCCCGTCCCTGTCCGTGGCTCTGCCAATAGTGGAGAGGTTTCCACAGATGCCTTGAGTCCTAGAAAGGAATGTCGTCGTCAACCACCGCGGGGGCAGGCTCCGTGTTCGATCCTTCGCCGGCAGCCTGCGCTGCGGCGTTCTGCCCGTTCTCGCGGGAACCGAGCAAGACAAGATCGCGAGCGACAATCTCTGTGCGATATTTCTTTTCTCCGCTCTGCCGGTCTTGCCAACTCGTGGTCTGCAGCTTGCCTTCAATGTAGAGCTTCGTTCCTTTCCGGACGTACTCGCCTACAATCTCCGCCAACCGTTGCCAAGCCACAATGCTGTGCCATTCTGTTCTGTCTTGCCATTGATCGTTCCCGTCCTTGAAGCGTTCGTTCGTGGCCAGACTGACCCTCGCGACAGGAACGCCGCTCGGCGTGTACTTCACCTCTGGGTCCTGGCCCACATTGCCGACCAAAATAACTTTGTTCACGCTCTTCGCCATGTCGTCCTCCAACTGCTTTGCTCTACGAGCATCCGCTCGTGCCGCCACATTCCAGGCAGCGATAACAGGAACCGTTTCTCACCATCAACGAGCCGCAGAACAGGCAGCTCGGTGCATCTCCCAACTCGACGAGTTGGCCAAGTGCCTTAATGCTGCTTCGCTCGTGCTGCAGTTCGCCTGAACTCTGTCGCTCGAACAGGATGCCTTGCTCACCCTTGAGGAAACTCAGTTCGAGCCACCGGAATAGATAATCCATCAAGGACTTGGCATAACCGATCTTCGGATTTCCCGACCATCCGCTCGGCTCAAATCGTGTGTGGCTGAACTTGTCGCACAGGATTTGCAACGGCACTCCGTACTGCAGAGCCAGCGACACCGCGGTTGCGAACGAGTCCATGAGGCCGGAAACAGTCGAGCCCTCTTTCGCCATTCTGATGAAGACCTCACCCGGCAGCCCGTCTTCGTAGAGACCAACGGTCACGTATCCCTCCTGCCCACCGACCGAAAAGTGGTGCGTCAAGCTGCGGCGCTCGTCCGGCAATCGTCGCCGGACTGCTTGGGTCGCCTTTGGCTCTTGCGGCCCGTTGGTACTGTCTTCCGCGCTTGGACTCGAAGAACCGTCTGGGCGTCTATCGACACTCACAATTTCCTTCGTTTCTGGCATAAGGACCTCGTCAACAGTTGTGTGCCGGAACAGCCTCGCCGGATTGCGCAACCCTTATTTCTGGTTTTCGATTTTCACAAACATGAGCGCAACCCGATCCGAATAAACGAGCTCCCAGTCCGCTCTTTCGCGCAACACTGTAGCCAGCGCTGAATCCACCGGGACCAGGGCAGCGTTGACGCGATACTTTGCAAAGGTCTCTGCCCAATCTGGGCGTGCGTCCCACGCGCGCAATCCTTCCTCGACGAATCCAGGACCGTAGAAGTCTGTGCGACCGTCGTCGAACACGCGAACCGAAGGCCAAAGGCGGTAGATCAGATACCCACCCCATTGCCAGCTTGCGTACAGCCGAAGAGTGGGTGCAGAGTCGTTGAGAGAGAGAAAAGTAGCCGCGTCCGCAGGGAAGCGACTCCGGTCAAAGTCAGCGTGCAAGGTTCTCACCCTATCAAGGTGCGAAAAAGACAATGCCAGCGCGAGCAGAGCCAGAGAGGGCGCTAGATGCCAGTGCCTTCTCTTCTCATGACTGGCGATGGTCTGCAATTCGGTCTCCAGTTCAGCCAGACTTGCGCAGAGTTTTCCCAGCAAATCGAGCGGCCAACGTGAATCTACAAGTCGCAACCAATCGCGCATTGCCAGACCGATTCCAGGCGCAGAGACCACGGCAAAGATCGGAATGTTGCGAACGGAAAACAGTGCCAAGTGTGCCCAACTCAGCAGCAGCAACGATTGAATCAACATGCCCTTGCCCAAATGCCAGGCTGCTGAGGCAATCGCGAGCACGAGCAGAGTTTCGAAATAGGCGGCGGTAAACGTGTGGAAGTCAGCAGATTGGAATTCGCTGATGCGCTTGAAGTAGAAGGATGAACCGAGATATTGAGCCACGTGGATATGCAGGTGATATCCGTAGGGGTTTGCGAGGCTCGTGACAACACACGCCCCAGCAGTCAGTAGATACTTTTGCGATCGAACCCAAGCACTGCGTCTCGTCCCATGAGCCAACTCTTCGCCCGCTGCCCCCATCGCGTAGCTAATTAGCAAAATAATTCCGACGAAGAAGCCGCCATGCAGATTCACCCACAGGACCATCAATGCGGGCAGCAATAGGAGGAGTCGGTCGTGACTTGCTCTCTTCTCTACTCTGTTGAGCACCCAGCAGAACACCGCGGCGAACAAGGGTGTGACGAGGTGTGGCCGGGCGAGCCAGTGGATGGCGCTCGCCGCCATTGCAAGTCCAGCTAGCGAGATTGCGATTAGACGATGCTCGCACTCTTTGATCGTGTTGCTGTAAATGCACAGCGACGTGGCTCCTAGGGCCAACAAGCTCACGAGGACGATTCCGCCCAATCCGAAGTGGCTGTGTACCGCTGCCATCGAGACGTCCGCAAGCCACTCCCAGGCAAACCAGGGCTGGCCAAACTTCGTGAATGAGAAGAGATCTGTTGCCGGGATTCGGCGCTTCGTCAAAATCCATTCGCCGGTTCGGATGTGCCAGCCGGTATCGGAATCGGTGAGGAACCAGCCCACACCTGTAGTGCACCAGAACAAGACAAGCACCGGCATCAAGAAAGCCAGATCGGACACGGATGGAACGAGAGAGACCCAACGGCTGAGCGGAAGTTCACGAGGTTGCGCCGTCGCCTCTTTTGCCCGCGGGACACGCATCTGAATTGCTCACTGCCGGACCACGGTCTCGATCTCCGATGCACCACGATGCAGTACTTCGCCTTCGGCAATGTTCCGCACAACGCCGGGACTTCTTGATGAAGGCAACGGCTCGCGTTCGACTGCCCTTGATGACCATTGCCGATTGAAAAAATGGATTAGGAGTGGTGTGCCCGCCGCAGCTGCGAGAAATGCTCCACCAGGGTTGAGGTGCAGTCCGCCCCCAATCACGATAAATAGAAACACAAACAGGCACCCGATCAATGCCGCCTGCTTTATTTTCGCGAGCACGATGACACCTCCTATCCACTCCGCTGTTGATGGCAGCGAACTCGTTCGTCTTCCTAGCCGGCTAGAGTCTCGGGAATTTCACTGCCAGCAACATCGCGATTGACTGAATCGTTCAGTTTCGAAGGGCCGAGCGGATGCGGCTTGCGCAGATAGTGCATGTGGGAACACCCGCTGCAATTCACCCCTCGTGTCGCTGCGCGAACCAGCCCCAGAAACTTGTTGGGGATCGCGCTCGCCTCGCCGGCCAGCGAATAAAACGTTGGGACGACACTGCCCGCCTGGGCCTTCTCCTTCCCGTTGAGATCCAGTTCCAAACGCCCATGAATGCCCCGGTAAAGGATCTCGCATCCCAGGCCTGGCTTCTGCCCGTCCGTCACCGAGGCTAGCCGGTGATGCGTGATCAGCAGTTCATAGGTTTTGCCTTTTCGGAGCATGTCCGCACGCAGCATGGCGCTCGATATGACAACCGCGTGCAGTCCGTTCACAGCGATGGTTTCAACTGGGTGCAGATACGCCAGTGGTTCACCGTCTTCACCTGCGAACGTGACGTAACGGCCAACATCCCCCGCCGAACCGCCCGACTCGAGGCCACGGATCACATAACGCTCCGCCAGTTGCTGATGTTCGACACTGAGCAAAGAGTGAGCATAGACGCCCCGCTCTCTGAGTGTCCGAACTGCCCGCCTAGCCAACGGCAGTCCCAGGATGCCGGTAAATTTCTGACCACTCATGGCGATCATCACCTCTTTTTTTTGTTCATGCTGTGTTGCGGATAGGAATTGGTCTTCCAACCGCAGCCCGAATCATTTCCTTCGTGCAGCCCGCCCAGCACTGATAAAAGCGCGGATCAGAAACAAGAATCGCCAGGTTGTCCCGTCCGCGGTCGCATCCAGCGAGCGCGCAAGATGGGCAACGCGTCACATAATTCCGGCCTACAACTCGCGTCTCGGACACATAATTAAGGATGCAGAATCTGCGGTGTTCTCCTTCAAACCCATTCTTGCTGACGGGTTCGGCTTCGGATCGCGCCTTTGCGATACTCGGCGGAAGGCTCTTTCCAGCCGTGAACTGATCTAATTCTTCTTCGGTCAGTTTTCGCAGCCGCGTCAGGAATTCAAGCTGCGCATCTAACGCGTAATCGGCGCCATAGAACCAGAAGCGACGTTTCGCCCCACGATGAATTCCAAGCGGTCCCCGTAGGGCATTGCCAAATGCACCTTCTTGAATCTCGTCATGTTTCGGAAACACCTCGATCCCCTCAGCCAGCCCGGATCCCTTTACCGGTACTCCCAGTTTTTGCGCTAAATCATAGATATAGATTCGGCACTTTCTCGCAAGCAGTGGGAGAGCCAGGAATATCCAGAGATGGCCTCCCCGCTTGCTCATTTCTAGGGCTGATTCGACGCCGTCCTGCGTGAGCTGATACTGAAGCTTGATCAAATCATCCATCGCCGTCGAGTAGTCGGCATCGATGGCGACCCACTTGCACCGCTGATTCTGCGGGTTAATCGCGTACAGCCCTATCGTTATCTTTCCATCCAGGTGATCTGCGATGGTTTTGTCGGTGAGCAGCAGTGGGCCGCCGGATTCACGGTCCTTGGGACGGTAATAATAATGACGCCCGCTTTCTAGATGCGGCCGCATTGATTGGAGGGTGTAGGCGCGTCGATTGACGAACAACGTGATATACGTCTTCACCAACTCGGGCGTTGGGACCATTCTTTGGGCCACGATTCACCTCCTTTCCGGCACCTATGGCTTGGTGCTGTGTGGTAGATATGTCGGGATTGCATTTCTGTCAAACGCCCACCACAGACCTCTGGATTGCAAGGTGCTACGTAACCATTTCGGCTTGCCTTCCCGGTTCCAATAACCAGCCCGCTTCGGCCCTCAGCAGACCGGGGCGTTCCACCAGACTGAGGAAGTCGTATTCGTGTACCAGGAGGTCAAAGTCAGTCATGCTGTACCCACCGTATTGTTCGTCCTCAAAATCGATCCAGAGCCAGATTCCGTTCCTGCGGTCTAGAACGTAAAAGGCACCGGACTCCGGATCTCCGGGGACCACGACAAACAAGAGAACCACTGAGGGAAACTCAATCCATCGGACAGCTTGAGCCTTGTCCGTTGCTGTGAGTAGACAGTTGACCGCCTCCGCGATCGGCGTGGTGGGCGTGACTCTGATGATTGGTTGAGCTTTCATGCGACCGAACATAGTTTTTCCTCCCTTCTGAACATCTGTGTTCGAGCAAAATCGAGTGCAGCCATGACAGCGTGATGGTTCTTTCTCCACTGCTAAAATGCCTCCATGAAAATGTTGGGCGGAGCCTGGTCAAAAGGAGATGTGTTGGCTCTTGTTGGCGTTCTCGTGGCCGTTCTGTGCAGGGACAAAGAGGGGCTTGGTGAGAGTCGCGACCTTCAACATTAACAACATCAATAAGCGGTTGGATAACCTCTTGGCGTGGCTAGCTAAAGCCGAGCCGGATGTGGTTAGTCTCCAAGAGCTCAAGGCGGAGCAGGGAGCGTTTCCCGCGAATGCCCTTCGAACTCTCGGGTACGAAGCAGTCTGGCAAGGGGAGCGTTCCTGGAACGGCGTAGCCATTTTGGCGCGAAACCACGTTCCAGTGCTGACCCGCGCAAGCTTGCCGGGAAATCCTGAAGATCGGCAAGCTCGTTACATCGAAGCGGCTGTTCAGGGAGTCCTTATCACTTCCATCTACCTCCCCAATGGGAATCCTCAGCCTGGACCGAAATTCAATTACAAGTTGGCCTGGTTTGAGCGCCTCATTGCCCACGCCGCCGAACTTATGGCGAGCGGCGCACCCGTGGTGCTGGCGGGTGACTACAATGTCGTGCCGACACCGCAGGACATCTATCCGACTCGATCGTTGGATAACAACGCGTTAATCCAACCCGAGAGCCGACAGGCTTTTGCGCGTTTGCTGGCTCAAGGCTGGACCGACGCCATGCGGAAGCTACATCCGCACGGGCCGCTCTGGACATTCTGGGATTACAAATTTGAACGGTGGCAGAAGGACAAAGGCATGCGACTGGATCACTTTCTGCTCTCACCGAATTTGTCAGTCCGGCTCGTGGACGGCGGTGTAGACCGATGGGCGCGTGGGCAGGTGAACGCTAGCGACCATGCGCCAGCGTGGATCGGGCTCGATCTTTAGACCTGAGTTGCGCGTTCGGTCAATTGCCACCGAGAACGACGAGCCATCTGCGATTCAGGTCGAAGGACGGGCAAGCATGAAGTGATCCCAAGGTAAGGTTTGCCGACAATTCACTGGGAACCGGCTCGAAAGCGCTGCTTTCCGCGAACTACAACATTTTGAGTCCGTGGATTATGTGTATAATCCAATAGTCTGATATGCGTTATGAACCGGACCACAAGACGCGGACCCGCGATCGTATTGTGCGAAATGCTGCTCGCAAGCTCCGCGCTGAGGGATTGAGCGGTCCCGGCGTCGCAAGCGTTATGAAAGCATCGGGTCTCACTGTCGGCGGCTTTTACAAACACTTTCGGAGCAAGGATGAGCTTCTCGCCGACGCTATTGAGGAAGGCTTCTCGGAATCTAGCGAGAAGATCTATTCCTCTCTACAAAACGTACCGCGCGAGGACAGGTGGAAAGAGCTCGTTCGGCTGTACCTCTCACCGGAGCATTGTGATCATCCCGATTCTGGCTGCCCGGTGGCGGCTTTAGCGCCTGAGATGGCGCGCACCAAACTGGGTGTTAGAAAACGGATTTCCGGCTTGATCAAAGGCCGCGCGGAGCGGTGGGTGGAGTTCATGCCGGGACGGACTGCCACGGAGCGGCAGCAAAACTTTTCCGTCATTTTTAGTGCGATGGCAGGTGCCGTGTCCGTTGCTCGCGTTCTCACCGAGCCTGCCGACAGGCGGAAGGTGCTGGCCGATATGCGAGATCATCTTTTGCGCAGCTTTTGATTTTTTTGCATCATTGGGATTATGCACATAATCCTATCTATGGACGGGTACGAAAGGATTTTCATGAAACTCACTGGTCGCACAATCCTAATCACGGGAGGCTCAGCCGGTATCGGCCTGGCTTTCGCGTTCAAGTTCCTCGAACTGGGTAATGAAGTCATCGTCACTGGTCGGCGTCAAGCTGTGCTTGATCAGGTGAAGGCGAAGCACCCGAAGCTCCACACGATCCAGAGCGATGTCGCGGACCCGGCGCAGATCGCCGCCCTCGCGGCGCGCGTGAAGCCGAATTTTCCCAAGCTCGACGTGCTGATGAACAATGCGGGCATCATGCTCTACAAAAACCTCAAAGCGCCGGCGGCTGACCTCGCTGGGTTAATGGCGGAGATGAACGTCAACGTAGGCGGCGTAATTACCACGACGTCTGCGTTCATCGACATTCTCAGGGCCAACAAGGGAACCGTGATCAATACATCCTCGGCGCTCGCGTTCGTGCCGTTGCCGTCTGCGCCGATCTACAGCGCCACCAAGGCCGCGATTCACTCCTACACCCAGTCACTACGGTTCCAATTGGAGGAAACTGGCGTGGAAGTTATCGAACTCATGCCACCGGTGGTCAAGACCGATTTGGCGGCAGAGCTTGCCGACGGCGGCAGTGTGACTGTGATCACCACGGACGAGTTAGTAAAGCAGTCGTTTGCGGCCCTTAAGGCGGGTGCCGTCGAGATCCGGCCGGGGCAGTCCAAACAACTCGCGTTCATGCGCCGGTTCGCCCCCGATTTCATCAACAGGCAGCTCTGGAAGGCGTCCAAGAAGCTGGTTCCGGTCGGGGTCTAGGACCCGGTTGCAGCTGACGCTTTGCATCCCGCCCAGTTGGGACAAAGGAGAATATTCGTGGCGCAATTGTCTGAACACCCAAGCGTGAAGCGTTTTTACCAGGAACAGGCAAGCCGGGGTGAAGTCCCAACCGATCAGGTCCTTGATGCAGCTTGGCTCCGGCAGTTGTGCCTGGATGCGGGTGCAGACGATGTGGGTTTTGTTGAACGCGAACGGCCAGAAATTGCCGATCAGAGGGCCGACATTGAGAACGTCTTTCCCAGAACGAGAACACTCATCAGTATTGTCTGCCGCATGAACCGGGAGAACATCCGGACGCCAGCCCGCTCAATCTCCAATCTCGAATTCCATCACACGACAGACGAAACCAACGAAGTGGCCCGCCGCATCGTCTCGGCACTGGAAGAAGTTGGGATTGGCGCGATCAATGGGGGAGCCGTTGGGTTCCCTATGGAGGCTGATCGTTGGGGATCAAAAATGTGGGTGATTTCTCACAAGCCTGTAGCCGTAGCGGCGGGCCTCGGACAGATGGGGATTCATCGCAACGTGATTCATGCCAAGTTCGGGAATTTCATTCTGCTGGGAACGCTACTGGTGGATGCAGAAGTCTCCGAATATTCATACCCGATCGTTTTTAACCCCTGCCTGGAATGCAAGCTATGTGTTGCCGCGTGCCCGACAGGTGCGATCAGCCCAGACGGTCAGTTCAATTTCTCCGCGTGCTATACCCACAATTACCGCGAGTTCATGGGCGGGTTTAACGATTGGGTGGAGAAAATCGCGGATAGCAAGAGCGCACATGATTACCGTAAGAATGTCTCAGGGGCTGAGACGGTCTCCATGTGGCAGAGCTTGTCGTTTGGCGCCAACTACAAGGCTGCTTATTGCATGGCGGTATGCCCTGCGGGTGAAGACGTAATCGCGCCCTTCCTCACGAACCGCAAGCAATTTCTAGACGATGTCGTTCGACCCCTGCAGAACAAACCTGAGATGGTCTACGTTGTTCCCAATTCCGACGCCGAAGAGTTCGTAGCGCGGCGCTTTCCGCACAAAAAGATCAAGCGTGTGTCGAACGGCCTAGCCGGCCAGGGAACCACTCGCGCCTTCCTGCGAGGCTTGAACTTCGTTTTTCAGAGAGGTCAGTCAAAAGGTCTTAATGCTGTCTATCACTTCACGTTCACCGGTCAGGAGGAAGTGAAAGCAACCGTCACGATTCGAGACGAAAGGTTGCAGGTTTCCGAAGGCCACAATGGACAACCCGATCTCCGGCTCATTGCCGATAGCCAGACCTGGCTGCGCTTTCTGCGCAAAGAAGCCAATCTCGTATGGGCGCTGGTCCGGCGGAAGATTCGAATCTCAGGATCGCCGAAGTTGCTGCTTGCATTCGGGCGCTGCTTTCCATCGTGAACGGGTATACAGATGTTCCTTGCAGTCACGTCTTAGACGTCCAGCCAGTTACAGTGTTCGTGCGGCTCATTTCCGTGTGCTTGACGAATGACGCGCAAGCCCGGAAGGAACCGAATTACTTCTTGTTTGACGGCAATCCACCCCAGCACTCGCAATCAGAAGTCTATCTCGGCTGGAGGAGTGCCATGCCTGTTGGCAGAAGTTACCAGACAGGTCATCAGCCTTTCAAACGGCTGATGGGAATTCCTACGGAATGGAAGAAGCAAGAACGTTCAAGACAGCCGTTCCGGTGAATCTTTGAATCCCTCAGGGAGAGCAATTCATCGAATCCACCGTTTCGACGCGATCAACCTTCAATCGGCCGAGGAAACCCATGATGAGTACCTATCCGAAAGTGCATATCCATACATCATCGCCCGATGCCTTTTTTGTTAACTCCTTCATCATCGAAGGAGTTAAAAGCCTCGTTTTAGTTGACACGCAATTCGTACTCTCTGAAGCCAGCGCGGTCGCCGAGAGGATTGCAGCACTGCAAAAGCCCCTGGCCGCCATTCTAATCACCCACCCGCATCCCGATCACTACAATGGCCTCGCCTCCATCTTGGAGAAACACGCAGGAACCCAAGTCCATGCAACTGCCTGTACCATAAACGGGATTCGTGAAACTGCCGAACTCAAGCGCGCATATTGGACTCCGATTGTTGGAGCCGATTATCCTCAGCGATTCGCATTTCCCAACGTATCCGTTACTGATGGAGAGCACCTGAACATCGATGGCGTCGAACTAGTAATCGACGATTTCGGTCCGACAGAATGCTCCGACAATACTGCGATCGAGTTGCCACAGATCGACGCGGTCATCATTTCCGACCTGGTGTACAACCGAGTGCATCCTTGGCTTGCGGAGGGTCGGTCCCGGCTTTGGCTCGAGGCTCTGGCTAAGGCAAATCGTCGTTTTGGGTCAGCAAAGGTACTGTACGCCGGGCATGGTTCGGCAGGTTCACCATCGATCATTGACGAACAAGCCGCTTATATCAACCTGGCATGGGAGACAGTTGCTCGTGCAGTGAAGGAGGACCCGGAACTATCTGACGAGAGCAAGAACGCTATTCAACAGAGGATGCGATCTGCGTACAAGAATTGGCCGCTGGAGATGATCATCGATATGAATACGGCCAGCCTTGTGGGTGAGATCCGATCGCAAGCCAGGGGCCCGATACCTGCGGTCATTTAGCAGCTTCGGACGTCATCCAGGAGTTTCTGCGAACGATTCACACAAGCCGACTTCCGAGTACCGATCGGCATGTCGAGTTGAGCCGTACCGGCGCAATCCTTACTTATGAATTGAGAGCCGCGGCTGTTGATCGCATCGCACCACGAAGCCATACGTGTCGCGGGTCGGAGTTGAGTCTGGGATGCCATGCCATGAGGAAATGAAACGCATGCAATTCTGGTGGCGCTTTCACAAGCCGCAACCTGCGATCGTTCTTGATAACAGACGTCATGCCGCTCGTAAGCGTAAGGACGAGTTCCGTGCCGGGAAGGCATTGCAGCGCCACGCCGAAGTAAGGTACTCGAATACAAGAACTGCGTTTTGCACCGAGAGCGGCCAGTTGCTTGTCTGGAATTGTTTGCACCCCTTCATAGGGGGAAACCACCACGTGGCTCGCGGACAGGTATTGCTTAAGTGATAGCCGGTCGCCACAGTGGCTGTCGCGCGCCACAGCGCAAATCCAATTTTCCTTGTATAGCTTTTCCAACTGGAAGTGCGATGGCAGGAGCCCCTCATCATTGCGGAGAACAAGATCAAGTTGTCCGTGCTCCACTAGCTCCGCGATGCCGCTCTGCCAAGGAAGAAATTCAAACTGCACTTGATAGCGTCCGTTCGCGTACTGGCGGCACAAGCGCGGGAGCACGACTGTACAAACGTTATCCGGTCCTGAGATGCGGAAATGACTCTTCTCGCGCATGGGATCAAACAGAGCCGGCGCAACGAGATTCTCCATCCTGGGAAGCAGTCCCTCTAGTTCGTCGAGAATCTTTCGACCTCGCAATGTGAGCTCGAAGCCATTCCGCGATCGGATCAGAAGGTCATCTTCGAACATCGCGCGTGCTCGCTGCAGGGCCCGGCTCACGGCGGGCTGGCTGAGCAATAGTCGCGACGCTGCTGCGGTTATGCTTTTCTCCTCGGCGATCGCAGCAAACGTTACCAGAAGATTCAAGTCCGCCTGGCGTAATTTCTCTAAACGCATAGACACCATGTCCATTATGCATGATCCACATGGGAATGTCCGCTCATCTGTAGCTATGTAAATAGACAGAACTGCGCGAAGGAGAATTCAATGCCACGAGAAAACGGTTTCAAGAATCAGCGGGTGGTCATCGTTGGAGGGTCGTCGGGGATTGGCCTAGCAGTCGCCGAGGAGGCGGCATCGCTGGGAGCTGAGGTCGTGATCGTATCCAGCAAAGCGGAACGAGTTCAGGAAGCTATTAAGTCCATCGGACGTGAAGCACGGGGAGAGGCCGTTGATGTCTCGGACGAAAAGGCTGTCGAAAGCTTTTTCACGAACCTTGGTGCCTTTGATCACCTGGTTTTCACTGCCGGTGACACCCTGCAATTGCACGAGCTCGCTGATACGGATCTCAAGCGGGCCAGAGGCGCGTTTGAACTGCGTTATTGGTCTGCACTCGCCACGGTCAAATACGGGAGTCCACAAATTCGAAAGGGCGGCTCTATCGTTCTCACGACGGGAGTCGCCGGCAGACGTCCACACAGCGGATGGGTAATTGCCGCAAGTGTCTGCGGAACTATCGAGGCTTTAACACGTGCCCTGGCGATTGAACTGGCTCCGATTCGGGTTAACGCCGTATCCCCCGGAGTCGTCCGGACGAACCTCTGGCAGAACATGAGTTCAGTAGAAAGGGAGCAACTCTTTGAAAGCGTGGGCAAGCGTCTGCCTGTGGGACGAGTCGGCGAAGCTCATGACATTGCGCAAGCCTATCTGTTTTTGATGAAGGAAGGATTCAGCACCGGGCAGACCCTTGTGGTGGATGGGGGTACGGTCCTGGTTTAGCGTCGCAACACACTAAAAAAGAGGAGGAAGATGATTATGCGTTCTACTGAGAGAATCGCAACGGTGGCACTGGCATCGCTGGTCATGGGGGTCCTGACTGCCGGCATGATGAGGGCGCCTGCATTCGGACAGACTTCGCAGCTCGACAATGCCGATTGGCCGCTACGCTCTTCTGAAATCCATTGGCCGGCTGGACATACCCCGGCGGACGCCGACCTATTCGCTCACAACGAATTGCTGATCCACGCATCCTGCTCGATTGTCTGGCAGCATCTCGTTCAGGCGCAGACTTGGCCCGAATGGTATCCAAACTCACACAATGTAAAGCTGCTGAACAGTACTGATGGCAGGCTTCACCAGAACACCCAATTCTCATGGGATACGTTTGGCGTGCACATTAAGAGCCAGGTACATGAATTTGCGCTGGACTCGCGTATCGGCTGGTTCGGTCAGGGAACCGGTATGGATGCCTACCATACTTTTCTGTTGCTTAAGACACCTGACGGTTGTCGTGTCATCACTGAAGAGGTGGTAAGAGGACCAGGAGCGGTGGAGTTCCGCAAGAAAGACCCTGACGCCATGCATAGGGGTCACGACCTCTGGTTATTGGTCCTAAAGCAGGCGTCAGAGAAGCGGCGTCAAACAGCGGTTTCTGTCGAGTAGCACCTCATGATCCGCCGAACCTGTGCGAAACTATGCCACGAAGCAGGAGGCGAACTGGAGCAGATCCAATTCTTGCTTGGCCAGGTTTCGGTGCAAACCACCGAGCGTTACCTGGGATGCAAACAACGTTTTCGCAATGCAGTAAACGATCGCATCGGCCTGGAACCAGGCTCTTCATGAGCCCATGGTCCATGATTCGATGACGACGTCCCGGCACTGATCTCCTCGATGAGTGGATTGGCGATAGTGCGCTCATCAAGAACGCCCCAACGAGTAAACTGGCAGCGGTCACTTGTCTGCGCCGCCGGTTTTACGGTAACTTGCCGGTGAGCGCTACGCGAACCGCAGGTGGGGTGTGAGCTTAACGAGCCGGCATTTGCTTTGGTTGTCTATCTTCAACTGATCGGGGAGCCAAGCGGGGAGTGCACTCATTTGCGCTGCCGGCCCCAACGGGACCGCCCTGATACCCGCATGACCGCATAGCAAACAACGAGGTACCGCCCGTGACCGCCTCGTGAGTTCGGGCTGACAAAACCGCAGGGAACGCAGTCACTTGTATATTGCGCCCAGCCGCCGCGAAGACCGATATTGTGTCGGCGACATTCCGAAGGAGGTTTTGAACAATCGGCTGAAATGGGCGGAATCATTGAAACCCCACCTATAGGCGATCTCGGTTATGGAGGCTTCGGTATCCGCTCCGTCTAATTCGGCTCGGCAACGCAGGAGACGTCGTCTTCGCACCCACCCTGATACGGTCTCGCCCTGTTCGTTGAACAGCGTATAGAGATATCGAATCGAGATCCCATTACCGTCGGCAATCCTCGTCGGCGATAGATTGACGTCATTAAGGCGGGCTTCGATATAGTTGCTGATGCGCGCAAATAACTGATCGCGAGGCGCTATTGTTGACGATCGCCGCTGTGCCCGAAATGCGGCTCCCAGCAGTTCCAGCGTCACGTCGATGGCCTCAAAGGGCGTGTTGTCGTTCCGCGTCATCACGCTATCGGTCAATGTCGACAAGTATGAACCAAGAAGCGTGGCCAGGTTGCTGCCGCGAGGTAAGCGCAAGCCCTCATAGGTCTCGGCGTTGTACAACACGCTTTCAAACCGCGCGATCGGGACGATCATGCACAGCTTGTCGAATTTTTCGGGCATCTCAAATGAAACAGGGCGCCCACTGTGCCAGACGCAGATTTCCCCGGGGCCGACGATCACTCGATCGTCGCCTCTCCTAACCAGGGTCGAGCCCAATCTTTGATAGAGGATTCCAAGGTACGTGTCGCTGTCCCCCAATATCTCCGCGCGCCCGCGTGCCGCTCCAAACGGATTGCCGGATAGCTCGACGAGGCGGATGTCGCCCAGGCAATGTGACACAACGTGCGTGAGAAGAGGCGCCTCGCGCGTTTCAGAAACGGTCCAGCCAACCAGATCGGACCTCAAGGCGTGATGGAGAGACTCCCGATCAACGTATGTCCGCCGCGTCGCGACCGCTAGGCTTGCCATAGCAGATACATCCTTCGAGCCGCTTTTTGAACCTCTGGCGAATAGGTCACAGTATAGCCGAAAGCCAGCTTTGACATCCTCGCCACTAAGCATTCGATGCAGCCAAATCCAAGAAAGACTGCACGGCCGTACATGCAACTGCCGTCCAGTAATTCTAATCTAGGCTCATGACAACGGCTCGCTCGACAAAACTGCCACCATCGAAGACTTGGCGCAGGTTGCACAACGCCGCATTCCAAAGACCACGTTAGGGTATTTCGAAATCGGCACTGGCGTGTTGGAGCAGCCTCTGGTGTTCGACGCGAGCGTAATCACGAGCCCCTTTATTTACGACATCCCGCAGTTTGGCAATGCGATTGTCGCTCAACTTATCTGAATGCCAAACCAAAAGGAGATACCAATGGTCGAACTCATCGTTCTCTACAAGACACCCAAGGATCCTAAGCATTTCGAGAAGTATTACCGCGAAGTCCATGCGCCGCTGAGTGGAAAAGTGCACGCAATTAACGGAATTGGAGACTATAAGTATGGGCGTGTCCATGGGTTGGACGGCGGCGCCGGCGAATTCTTCTGGTACTGGTCCGGCACATGGGAGAGCCGTCAGGCGTGTCTCGATGCCTTAGCGTCGCCGGAAGGCCGGGCGGGCGCTGCTGACCAGGCAAACTATTATCACGAGGACCCAGTCTTCATGTTCTTTGACAAGTAAGCCTACTTCGAAGCCATCACAATCATCACTCCAGTCCACTTTGGAAAAGTGGACTGGAGTGGACACCTTAGCCAGGAGGAGATATTTATGGCCGCTTATTTGATTGCATTTGCAAAGGTAAACAATGCCAAACGCATTCCCGAGTATTCGTCAGCCGCTGGACCGACCTTAGGAGCGTCCGGGGGAAACGTTGTCACCCGCGGCAAGGTCCGATCCCTAGTTGGCGGGTTCCGCGCTGATTCCTGCTTGATCGTGAAATTCAAAGACGCTGCGGCGATTGAAGCTTGGCACGGTTCTCCCGGGTACCAGGCGCTGATTCCGCTGCGAGATGAGGTGATGGACTCGAATTTTCTGGTACTGGAAGAGCCTGCTTGAAGGGTACGAAACATCCTGCGGCGGCGTTTACCCCGCCCCGTCCGTCCAGAGCCCAGACCAGCGATCCGCCTTCCTGAACTCAGCGTGCGTTGACATAGTCACCAGCCGCTCTCTGAAAGACCATCGAACACCATCGGCCCGGGCGCAGTGCAGCCCGGGAAAGGAGCTACTTAGATGAATGAGATTTTCTGGCCCGAGGATTACATCCCTGGCTTCACTGACAACTTCGCATCAAACGAAGCTATCGTTGCAGGACTAAGCGGCAGCGATGTTTGGCCATTCCTCAGCAAGGCCCCGCTCTGGCCGACCTACTATTCGAACTCAGCGAACATCCGTTTCTACGACGGCAAGGGGCCCGAGTTGGAAGACGGTGTGCGTTTCTACTTCGAGACCTTTGGATTTCCGATAGAAGCGCAGGTTTTGGAGTATCTCCCACCGGCCGAAGGTAAACCGGGTCGCCTTGGCTGGCGCGGCTGGGGCGGCGAAGGCGACACACGGATCGACGTCTACCACTCCTGGCTGATCGAAGATCTCCCGGGTGGGCGGGTGCGCATACTCACGCAGGAATCCCAGAAGGGCAAGCCGGCCCAGGAACTGGCCAAGACGAAGCCCAACGTGATGATCAACGGCCATCAGGACTGGCTAGACGGTCTGGTCGCCGCGGCACGCAAAGGGAGGTCGTAATGAAAGCTGCAGTCCTTCGTGCGCCTGGCGGGTTGGATCGGATCGAGGTCCACGACATCCCGGACCCTGGTCAGCCCGGGCCGGGTCAGATCCGGATCGCACTCCACGCGACCTCGCTCAACTATCACGACCTGTTGGTTGCCAATGGCGGTCTCCCGACCGCTGACCGTCGGGTATTGATGTCCGACGGCGCCGGTGTGGTCGAAGCCGTGGGCGAGGGCGTGGCGGAGTTCCGGCCAGGCGACCATGTCGTTTCCTGCTTCTTCCCTCAATGGCAGGATGGGCTGCCCAGTGGATCAGTGGGCGACCTCGCCGGCACGCCAGGTGATGGCATCGACGGCTTCGCCGCGCACTTTTCGGTACGGGCGGCCGCGGCTTTTACCCGCGCGCCACGCGGTTGGAGCCACGCCGAGGCCGCAACCATTACCACCGCCGGCGTCACCGCCTGGCGGGCTCTGGTCGGCGACAGGCAAATCAAAACCGGTGACAACGTCTTGGTGCTGGGTACCGGCGGCGTCTCCATCGCCGCGCTGCAGATCGCGAAAATGGCGGGTGCGGCGGTTATCGCTACGTCGTCGTCTGACGAGAAGCTGGAACGTGTCCGCGCCCTCGGCGCCGACCATGTGATCAACTATCGCCAAGTCCCGGACTGGGGGAAGCGGGTGCGAGATCTCACGGGAGGCGGCGTAGATCATGTCGTTGAGGTTGGTGGCCCCGGCACGCTTGCACAATCCATCGAAGCGGTACGCGTAGGGGGCCAAATCTCGTTAGTTGGCGTGCTGACCGGGCTGCAGGGTGAAGTGTCGACCGTCGCTCTGCTGGCCAAGCAGGCGCGCTTGCAAGGACTCATGGTTGGCAGCAGGCGTCAGCAGCAGGATTATGTCGCTGCGCTCGAACAGTCGGGGGTACGTCCCGTCCTGGACAGCACGTTCTCCCTCAATCGGTTGGCCGAGGCCTTCAACCACCAGGCCAGCGGCGTCCATTTTGGCAAGGTCGTCGTCGAATGGTGAGCCTGAGACACAACGTTCGTAACCCCGCTTTCGGCAGGCCTCGGTTGCAGCGCCGGCCGGCCCTGAAAAACTGAGGGAATGCAAGGATTGCGATGAAGGGCCGCCGCGAATTTCTGAAGGACATGGCAACGGGCGCCCTAATCTTGGGCTCGCAGAACGAGTTCGGACTGGTCGGCATGTTGGAGCTGCGCGGCGAAACAGAAAAGGCGGAGGAGGATCGATCGCGTATGGAACCTAAACTTGCGGCACAAACGCCGACCACCACGCTGAAGATGGCGCAAACGCCGTCACTTAATCTCGGATATGAGCAGACCGGCCCCGATTCCGGCGAAGCGATTGTCTTGCTGCATGGCTGGCCGTTCGATCCGCGCTGTTACGACGATGTCCGCGGACCTCTGGCCACCGCCGGCTATCGCGTCATTGTGCCGTACCTTCGCTGCTTTGGACCGACCGTCTTCCGCTCGCCGGATATTTTCCGCTCTGGCCAACAGTCGGCCCTGGGCAAAGACGTTATCGATCTGCTGGATGCGCTGCGGATCGAGAAAGCAACGCTGGTCGGTTATGACTTAGGCGGTCGCGCAGCATGCGTTGCCGCGGCGCTCTGGCCGGAGCGCGTCCACGCTCTGGCATCCGCGACCGGATACACGATCCTGAACCTTGAAAAGAATGCGAAGGAGCCCGGCAGCATCGAGGTGATCCGGCTAAGCTGGTATCGCTGGTTCCTGAACATGCGGCTGGGGGAGATCGAACTTGAGAGAGACCCGGAAGCATTGGCCCGCGAATGCTGGAAGGCGTGGTCGCCAAAGTGGCAGTTCACTGAGGCGGAGTTCGCTGCCACCGCGAAGTCTTTTCACAACCCCGATTGGATCGCAACGACGCTGAACTGCTACAGAATCTGGTACGGAAACGCGCCGGGTGATCCGGCATTGCAGAAATACGAAGACCAACTTGCCAAGACACCGAAAATCTCTGTTCCGACAATGACTCTGCATGGAGACAGCGACGGGCTGTACCGAACCTCAGCTTCAGAAGGGCAAGAATCGCTCTTTACCAGCTTCTACGAGCGTCGAATCCTCAAGGGAGCGGGACACTGCCCACCCAAGGAAGGACCACGTCCCTTCGTGAAAGGCATCGAAGACCTTATGACGGCAGCCAAGAAGGTTTAGGCGATGGAGAGTTTCTTCAGTAACGGCGCTCCCTCCCCTATAGCGCGAGACGGCCATGGAACGGGCGAAAAAAGTACGAGCGCCTGCGGTGAATTCTTCAGTCCCGGTAAACGCATTTCTGTTGACTAATCCGATCAACTCCAACCTTGACGGCAAACAGGAAGCTATCGAGAAACGGGCTTATCGCCATCAGTCTCCGAATCTTCGGGCAATCCCAAGCTGTTTACTCCTCCATGCGAAATCAGCATCTTCTAATCCGCTTGTGCGACGTCAATGGGGCCCTGCTCCCGGCTATAGTCTTCAGACAAGTTCTTGAGTCATAGAAGGTTGCGCGCTGGCCAACACCGCAAAGGCACGGCAATGACACCCCAATCACACCGCAATGCCCGAGAAAAGCTCGCCCGAGCGTTGCACCTCTTTCCCAGGCGAAAGAACAGATGCGAGCGTGAGCATGGCAGGGCTTCGACTCCTCCTTACCGGCAGCGCTAACGTTTGCTCGAGGAAGTCATGGAACAGTCCAATGTGGACTGCTCGTCTGCACTGGGACAGTTTCTCAGCAATGAACCACATGAAATCATGACTCGGTACCAAATACAGAAAATGTGCAATCGCCGTTTCCTGCTCGATCCTGTCGCGGATGGCAGCGTACTGGCGCGCCCCCTTTGGAGTGCGTTCATATTCCAGTGCAAACTTGCAGTCCTGCCCCCCAAGCCGGACTGCCACAACCGCGTCGTAGTATTTGCAATAACCATACGGAGTGAGGTCACTTCGCGAGCGAACCTCGGTCTCAGGCATCCAGTAGACTAGTGATCCGGAGCGCTTCAAGGCCAGATGTATTTCATTCAGATCGAGGGAGTGATGAAGCTGTCTGTTCTTAATGTTGGAGGCTCTGTTGGCGATTGAATGGTGGGGATTCCCGTTCACACCAAGTGCCAAAGCACCTGACATTGACAAGGAATATACGACGTCACGACTGGCCGAGAGCCGTTCCTGGCGGATGAGCAGGCCGTGCTTCACCAAACGGAGAACGCGGTTATTAAAGGCGTTGCGCGATGACACGCAGTAGTCCAGTTTCAACAATTCGAACAATTGGTTGTGCGTGATGAAACCTGATTGAAAAACGTGGCGCAAGAGCGGGTAGTCGCGTGTCGAGCTTAACGAGATTGAGCCCTTCCAATAACGCATGGAATACCCCACTCATTGTGCCGTACGAGGCTTGAGTGCGAGCGGTCGACCGATCTTCGAAGGTCCTAGCACGAACTGGCCGAGACTGCTACGAATCCAGTCACCGATCCACATTAGAAGCATGGCCTCCTGCTGCCCGACGGATTCACTCAACGAAAGAAGCCGGGTTTCTGGGGATCGCCAGTCCTGCTCGCCAACAAGCAACTGACCGACGAACTCCGACTTTGCAACAACCAAGAAGCAGTCGGGACTCTCGCCCCGGCTCAGAATTCGCCTGAAGAGCAGTTTGTTGCAACCCATCCAGACGGATGGGTCGGCACATTCGAATACCCGGCCCAGCATTCTCGACAGGCGGTTGGGATCAAAACCACCGACCGCTTCGAATCGTGCATAGCCGCAAATCTGCGGCCGCTGACGGATCCGTCCATTCACGGTGATTCCGGTCGTGTTGTAGTAGACAGCTCCAGTAAGACGGCCACGCGCATCGCGCTTTCCGGGTCGATGGCGCCACACACTGCCGAAGCCCATGACTGCGACTCGCACGTTCTATCCGCCTTTTAACCTGCGATTGCTACTTCGCTCCGCGTACAACTGCTCTTGGAGATTGTTGATATGAGTTACCAACCTGGCATCGGCACCGTGCGGATCATATGTTGCTTTTGCCGCACCTGCCGCGTCGGCTTTGCTTCTGGCCGCGTCCAGGCGAACAGACATGTCGGCCAGGATCTCGGACTTTCGCCGCAACTCTTCTCGCGCAACGTCCCTGTCCCTTATGGCAGTGTCCCGCTCTTCGGCCACGCACATCAGTTCCGTCCGCAGTTGCTCAATCTCTCTAGGATTGGTTGCCACCGGGCCGCCTTCAACACGTTCGATTGCGCGGTTACAGCGCTCGATGTGCTTGTTGTAGCGTTCAATGGCCTCCTTGGCGACCGCTCTCGAATACACATCCTGGTTGTACAGGTCTGCCATCATCTCGGCTGTGATGGACATCGCGCGCCGGTGATCGATCCGCTTCTTCAGGCAGATAGCTGCGGCAAGAATCAACGCAATCGTGGTCCAGAGGCTGTAAAGGAAGTACCAGTTCTTGAGGCGAAGCTCGATCAGATTACGGCGCTGTTGCTCAACCCACTTGCCATAGTCAACGTTGCTCGGATTGAACTGCTTCAGGAGGAACTCGTACCAAGTGTCCTGATGTTGGTACGGCGATTGGACACGCACTGCTGCGGCATCCATGCGCGATTTCGGGGGCGCAGAGCCGGTCCCTCTTTGCAAGCCATAGGCATGCACTGTCGTGAATCCGATCAGTAGGCCACAAAGTATAAGGCTGCCCCTCACAACCATCCTCCCGCTCTCCGGCGGCGGCCGACCGGAACTACTTCTGGCGACTTGAAGCGAAGATTGGCACCGACAGAATCCTCTCGCGACTGCCGCAGCGTGGGATACAACTGCGGCTTGAAGCGCGGTATGCTGACATCGTCCGGCGTCCTTACATGCAGCAGCCCATGCAATGTCCCGCGCGAGTCGTCGGTCATCAAGATCTCCATTTGGGCTTTGGGAAGATTCTTAATGTGTTCATCCAGGGCGCGTGTCTCCTTCTCTTCACGATCGACGGCACGCTCAGTTTGTTGGTACTTCTCGTAGCCGAATAACTTCCATCGCTGCATGGAAACGCTGCGTCGCGTGACGCGATGTTCCGCAGAAGCGCGCAAGAAGTACTGCGTTGTCTCTTCGTCGCGAGTACGCAGGATCATGGTTGTATTCGGTGCCGATGAGACGTCCTCTTTGAATCCACGGTCAACCTGCAACAGTTGAGGCAGTGCCTGCATGGAAAACAGGAACGCGGTATTCGTACCGCGAGCGGTCTGGAGGATCTGCGCAAAGTTGCGGTAGCCGAATGGAGCAAACTCGTCGAGCACGACACTGAGCATTGGCCGGTTGCTGCGCGACCGATGCTCCTCGCTCTCGTAACGTTTTCCGATAACCAACTGCAGGTTCTGCAGAATCATCTTGCCCAGTGATCGCATGGGTTCGGGGTTCTTGTTGATGTTCAGCGAGACAACCAGGATGAGTTCCTGCTCGATCACATCATCGATCGAAAGCAGCTGTTCGTATGGTCCGGTGAGGACACTCAGCTGGTCATCGAGAAAGGTCATGCACTCGTTCAGTAGACCCTGGATCTTCTGCACCCGCTCTCGATCTGCAAGGGATGTATACAGGTTCTTGACTGACATCTCGAAATTGAGGCGGCGCTGCGTCGGGAGCGAAGAGTCCATCGCAATGCGCTTCCGAGCTTTCTCGACCTGCTCCTTCATGACTCTTTCGTCCATAGCCATGACGAGGACGTCGTAGAAGTTGAACTTCAAACCGGTGTAGAAGAGCACGCGAACGATGTCCGCCAGGTAATTGAGCTGGTGCTTCGCGAAAAACTCTTTGCGCAAGTTGAATGAGCCAAAGATCATGGCGACCACCGGCATGTACTCGTCATCTGAGCACTGAAACGGGTTGTAGCGGACGGAGAGGTCGGGACGGGCGGGGTTCAGCAAGCGCAATTGATGTAGCCGGCCAGCACGATGCACATGCGGCAAGAGGTCCTGAAAGAACTCCAAGTCTCCCTTGCCGTCAAAGATCACCATTGGTATGCGATGAGGTTCGGCGGGAGGGCCAACAACCCGCGCGAGGTCCTGGGAGATGATGTTGCGCAATAACGTCGTTTTTCCAGTGCCGGTCATGCCCAGCACGATCGCCTGCATCACCCGGACACGATCCGGCCAATACCAGGGCTGGCCGTGAATGTCGTATCCGAGCACGACCGAATCCTGATCCCAGGCCTGCCGGGTAATTCTTTCGTCACGTTTGCGGGAAATCGCTAGCGGCGGATGCGGCCATTGCTTCTCCCTTCGGGATCGCCGGGTGGCCCAAAGGGCAATGGTTGTAACCAACGTGAAGCCCGCAATAATAAGGTAGGTGGCAAGCTCGGTCAGCTGGCGCGCTGTCAGGAGGTATCGTTCTCGTCCGACGTACCACGCGAACCAGCCAGCAAACATCAGAACCGCGGCGGTGAGAATCTCAGCGCTCTCTAGGAGAGGCGGATGATGGTGGCGGTCAGCATATGTTTCCCGGATCATGACGCTGGTACGCGGTCGAGGAGGAAGGCGAAGGCCTGCATGGCGATCAGCGCAACGGTCCAACGCCACAGGCGCAAGAAGCCTTTCCGCTGACGCTGAACCTCGCCTTCAGCGCATCCGGAAGACGGAGTGAACATCACAATCAACTTGTACGCGAGCATCAAAAGAGCGCCGACGAGCCACGCCTGCAGCAAAGCAGCGCCGGTCCATTGGCCTGTGAGGCCGAACGATACGCTCTGGCTGGCGGGATGTTGGGATAACCAGTAGACGATTCCACCTTCGAGAACGATAGCCAACATCATTGCCAGGAAAAAAACAACGGCTTCGATTCTGTGGAGCACAGTTGCGACCAACTCAATTCAAGAAGTTGAAGTATGCAAAGGCAGCGAGCACCGCAACCAAATCGACCACGAAAAGCACAAACCATCGGTGGGGTTTTCTTCGTGGCTCAGTTGAAAAAGGATTATGCGATTCGAAGATCATCGCTGTTAATGCATTCCACAGTCCCAAATCGGAGCGGAGACGCAGGTGTTGCCGCAGCAAGCGATCCACTTCTCCCGGCGTAATCCGTTCCATAGCTCACCGCACCAGCAATGCTGCGATCTGTTGTTTGTCGTCTTTGGGGAATTGAAAGCGCAATATCGTGGGTTCCGTGCTCGATGTTAGGCGAAGGGCTATCACGCCAAGGGATTCCTCACCAGGTGCAAGATGCTCAGTCTGCAGGTGACTTTCAAGCACGGGAACTGGAGTCTCGTGCTTCGCTATGACTCGCAAAGACTCCTGGTCGCCTAGCTGCGAGTCCACCAGGGGATAAAGAGATTGAGGGTAGCGCACGCCCGTAAGCTCAAAGACCTGCGGCGCGTTAACGTCGTAGACATGGTTGCCTCGATTCCGAACGGCGTATCGCACCAGCAGGCGTCCATCTTTTTCGTAGAGATCGTGAATCGTGACCTCCACTGGTTTGCGCGAAGGCTTTGCGGACTCGAGCCGTACTGCCCTCCCGGCAAGGAGGATTTCGATTGGGGAGGGCTGAGGCGGCTGAGGGACACTGGCTGGCTTGGGCTGAGCGAGCGGAATCTGATCCACTGCAAAGTCCATGCCAGCGATGTCACCAGGCGGTTCCAGTTCATAGTTGAGTCGTTCGGATGCAGTCCAGATGAACAGATTGGTAGAGGCATCAGCCTCGGTGGGCTGCACAAACACTTTGTTTTCCCGCCACTCGACCTTGAAGGACTGACTCCCGGTGGCGACCTGAGTGACAGGTTCGCGAAGCTCAATCACCGTCAAGTGATTCAGTGCAGTTTTCAGGTGAATGATCTGGGAGCGATCGCTCGAGGCCCGCTCGATCTTCTGGCCGGCCAGCGGTATCCCTACAGTCGAAATGACCGCAATAATAAGGATGGATCGCATCATTGTGTTTTCTCCTGTTGACTTGAGGTCACATTGAGAACGTCCAGGAGGTTCGAAGGGAACCTCCCGGACAAATTCAGTTGACGGTTTGCGGCAGTATGACGGCCCCGCCTGGAACTTGAGGGCGTCGCTGAGTTCCGGGAAAGGTGACTACCCCATCCCGCGCCTCGCTTCTGCCGGGCTGAAATGGAAATGGACGGACTCGTTCGATCACGATAGGCGAGCCCTGCTCGTCGCGTTCACGAAACACCTCGCCTTTCCTCGTTACCTGAGCAAGAAAGATGAGGCGTTCGTGGACTTGACCGTCGCCATTCGTGAAATGGCTGACCAGGAAAATGCGGCCATCCCGGTCGATTTCGACTTCGCCGTCTGTGAGATCGGGGATCTCTACTGTGACCGGCCGCCCTCCGGTTCGTTCGGCGATTTGGTTGACGACTTCCTGAGGAAACGCATAGAACACGATCGACCCGGTTCCCGGAACAAACTCATGCTCCGGATCCGGCCGCCTATCCCGGCACACGATCGCGTGCAAGGCCGATAGGTATGCCAACCGCGTTCCATTCTTGCTTTGGGCCCAGATGCGGACCTGATCGATCAGCGCCCGCAACTCTTCCCGCGACCGCTCCTCGTAACTCTGAAGAGCCGCCGAGGCCTGCTTACGGCGGAAAATGGCGTCTTTCCGAGCCTCGGCATCGTCCTTCAATGCCTCGACTTCGGCTTCGGCCTTCTCCAGTTCGTCCCATAGTTCCCGTCGCTGAGTCAGGGTTTGAGTCACGACGGCTGCATAGTACTTGTTGACCGTGGAGCACTCGGCAAAGATTTCCGGGGTAAACTCTGCACCTCCGATCAGCCCGCGGAAATCGCTGAGCGGCGCCACAGCAGCGTCTGAGAAAAAACGTCCAAGCTCTTTGCGGAGAAAGTTGTAGAGGTGTCCGACTTTGTCGTGTTCTGCGACCGGCAAGTGCTCGGCCATCTCCACGATTCGCCGTTTTTGTTTGAGCTTGAGCCACGGGGCCTTGCTTACCTCGTTTCGGATATGCCGAATCACGTCCTGGTCCGGTTGTGTCCCATGCTTCAGTTGGTCGAGCGCGTTCTGAAGTTGGTCGACAAGCTGCCAGGCCAGATCGTCTCTTCCGTTTGCAAGACACGAGGTCTTCAGATCGGTAATCGACCCGATCTGGTTTCCCCGAGCCTGCATGGCAACCTGCGGCAGGTTCCACCAGGGACTAGGTGGTTTGGGAGTTTTGTTTTTCTGAGCGGCATGCCGTTCTTCATAAGCAATTCGGTCGTGAACAAAACGTGGAAACTTGTCGCCTTCGAGCACACATACCTGATCGAAGTCGAAGTCTCCGCCGTTTCGGGCAGCTGCTTCCGAGTGCAAGATCAATGTGCCCTTCAGCTGCAGCTGCTCACTGGCCACCGCTGAGACCTCTTGCTCGGAGATATGGCAACCGCGACTGGAAAGGTCGGACGCCAAAAGAGACGTAACTTCCTCCGGCGACAGATTTTCAAACGGGAGCAAGTCTTCCTTCATCCGGATGGGATAGCGAACGATGAGACCTTCACGGGACGAAACCGGAGCAAACCCGCGGTCTTTCGGAATCCAGTCCGAACCACAGAAAATCTCGCCATCGCGCAGAACGAGATACCCATCGTCTGCCAAGGCGAAGCCGGGCAGGCGAAAGCCGCCGCTGGTGCAAAGGCGATACGCCCAGCGAGCGAGCACTTTTTGCAGATGGCCGTTCACAAAGGGATGTTTCAGCATGTAACCTGTGCCATCGGCAACGAGTGCACCGTCGGCAACTGTGTACTCGCTGCAGGTGTACTCCGGATCCACTTCTTCGGCGATGTCGAGCGCGCGTTGGCTTTCCTGTGTGCCCAACAGGCCAAAAAGGTCCATGAAGTTGTTTTCTTCCCACGCCTTTCGCAGTTTCTCAATCTGCTTCAAAGCGTAAGGTTTGAGTTCGAGTTCTATGGAATCCTGAGGCGCATGCTCCACAAGGGTGTAGCTCGATTGGAATTCGAGATTTCGAGAGACGTCCCGAATGCCGATCAACGTCAACCCGCGATAACAGTGAGCCTGGCGGTCACCGAGGACGGACCGAATCGACCTCAGCATTCCTCGCTGGTACCTGGGTTTGACCGAGGACCTCGGCAGGATGATGTCGGCCTCAAGCTCCTCAGCCACTTCGTCCGCCATAACCTTGAATGACCCCTTTGCCTGCGTCTTATCGAAGCCCAGACGAAATTGATAGAAGCGATTCCCCCGCAGCAGCTTTCGGGCAATCATCGCCTCGGCTTGCTGCTTGAGAGCCTCCCCATCGTCCGAATTCGGTTGAGAGTCCTGTCCGTGTCCATGCTTGCGCAGCAGTCTTTTGACTTCATCGGCCAAAAGATTCTCACGGTGTTTTGCCTGGAGTTTCATGAACAACGTGCGTGAGATCCATCCCCGACAGTCGTTCGTACCCAATTCACGATCGTCGACGACGAGAACTCTGCACTCCGGGACTTCGACCATAACCTTGCACGAAGACACCAGAATGCCGAAGTAGGTCATGGCTGCCTGCGGCGAGTATCGAAATCTCTCGGCCAGACGCTTCTCAAAGCGAGAGTCGACGGCGTAGAACTTTCCTTTCTTCGCACTGCCGCTCGCGCCCACGAGGCTGTATCGAATCCCATCGAACTCAACCCGCGTCAACGCCTGCTCGACAATCGCTTGCTCGCAGGCATCCAGAGGTTCGGTTGGCACATCCACTGTGGCCACACGGATCCCCGGACAAAATCCCTGGAGCAATGTGTTCGTGAGCGTTTCTTGACGGTTGAGTCTCATGGTTTTCCTGGAAATGTGACCCTCGCGATCAAGTTCGAGCGCAAGGATCGGCATCGTATTGTGCTCCACGTGTGACATACCTCATCTCCTTTTCTATCAGGCAAAGGACAGAGAAGGAGGCTCGTGTCCGCCCCTCGCTGTCCCTTGCCGAAAACGGTGAAATAACTTTTCGGCCGGGCAGCGAAGCGCCAGGCCCACGAGTTGGATTGCTTAGCTCACACTTTCCTCAGGGTCTCGAAGTTCCCAATCTCCGCTGGTTGCGTTGGGTAGCGAAAGCTAATTTGTAGCTTCACAACCCACGAAACCTGCGCATTTTGAAACAGCACCACTCTCCCCACGCCCAACAAGCACAAAGCATCGCGAGCGCAAAGAGCGCGATCGTTGCCGCCGTCACGACATCGGAGATGTTGAGAGGCGGATGTTGACGCCATATACGAATCTGATCGAGCACTTGATACGTCACGATCAGCGCACCGGCTTTACATACGGCGATGAGCCACGGTCTGAAATGTGTGAGAAACCGTTGCTTCACCATTTCTCTTCCTCCTTTCTGCCTGAAAACCAGAACAGATCGGAGGGTCGCTCGTGCGGCTCCATTTGCTGTTCTGGTCGAAAACGTTTCAGGTTCCCGGCCAGGTTCGCGAAAGAACCGGACCAGCACTCATCCACAATCAGCTTGTGGATCGCTCACTACAGACCAACGTCTGTCATGAATCCTCGTGCTATGAATGCCGAAACTCCTCTGGTTCGTTATTCCGTTCATTTCCTTGCAACAGCTTCCCGCTTCAGTTCGGGATTCTTCCCGGCAAAATCCGCGACCGGGCGCCACTCTTGGACGCTGTAATAGGTCACGCCCAATTTGAGCGCCTCCACTCTTGCTTCGCCTTCGGTCGGGAATTCACGCCCGAGTTCAGGGGCGTGGCCTCCGGTGCCTGACTTGGGCAAAAAGAAGCGGGCTCCTAAGACCGCCTCCTCGTCACCTGAATGGCGCGCCCGCCGGACCCCCTTGCCGGCCGGGCGATTGCTCGCTTGGATTGTTCTATCCTCGGGTGGTGATGCAGTCATGGTCGCCATCTTGGTCCTTCCCACATTCGTGATTTCACCTGTCCAGTTCACTTCTCTGCAGAAGACTGTTGTCGCGATCTCCCACCATCTGCTGCTCGGAGTAATCGGCAACCAGCAGCCCACTGGGGTTCAACTCCGTGCGCCTTTCTTCCGCTAGCCGCAGGTTGTATTGACCCACGATCCGATCGGTTACCTCGGTCCCATTCTTGATGCGGTGAATTTCTTTCACGCCAAAAACCACGTAGCTCCACGGGGCATCCTTGGATCGTTCGATCGACCGAATTCGGAAGTCCGAGATGATCTGGTCCTGCTGGATCTTCCCGACGGTGTCGTCGTCCCGCAATTTGTCCATGGTGAGTTTGCGGAGATTGGCAGTCATCATGTTGAGCGACTCGGCGAGATTGCGGGTGGCCGAATCAGGCGTATAGGAAAGGTAGTGTTGGAGAAACCGGCGAAGCACGGCTCTTCCTTCGAGATCGGTGGGGGCGGCCGAATTCGATTCCGCTGATGCGACTGCCTCCGCCGAGAGCATGCCAGCGAGCCTGGCGGCGGGATCTCGTCCACTGCTTGCCCCAACCACCGTTGCGTCGCCGTCTTTATCAACGCGAATGACCGTAGGCGGCTGTATGCGAACGTAGATTGCGAATCCCAGTGATCCAAGTGAAATCACTCCAAACAAAATGGCAAGAAACATAGCCCGGTTGGCGTAGGCCCGAAGCATGCCGTCATGTTCGTAGTACTTGGTGAACCAAGTAATTTCGGGACCAGTCCTTAATATCGGTTCGGTCTTCACCCGGATCATTCCGTCCCTCTCCTCACCTTGTTTGCTGTGCACCTCAAACGGCCATGACAGCTCCGGCCGCTCCCATTTCTCCTGCTGAACCTGCTGTCGCAACTCCGGGTTCAGCAGTCATCGGTGTCGGGGGGTTTGATTCCGCGACCACTCCGCTCCCATGCATGCTGGCCCCTGCCGCACTGGGCCCGAGTGAACCCGGCCCACTGCCGGTGGATGGGCCGGGTTCCGACATGGTTGGGGGAGGGCCGGCAGGCAAGGCTTGTGAGGACCCGCTTGAGCTCAAGACTGTTCTAGCCGTACGGGTCGCGACTGCGGCTATCGCAAACACGGTATTGCCAACATCTCCGCGGACAAGCCGACTTGCGATGAACGGAATCAACATGATCGCGATTGAGAACAGCACGCTCACCGCTCCGAGAAGTACCATTTGGCTGGAGCCAACGAAGGCGTTGAGAACGCCATTTCCACTTAATACGGCGTTGACGCTGTTCATCTGCAGGGCGGTGATTAGGACCTGGAGAATCGCGTAAAGCAGACCCCAGCTTTGAAAGATCATCAGATTCACAAAGTAGGTTCGCGATAGCTGACCCATGGACCGGCTCGGCCACAAGGCCAGCACAAAAGGCCCAACGAGATAAAGGATTGATCCGTACATGACGTAGGCGAGCGTGAACAATGTGTAGCTGACGGGAAGAATGATCAGCCCAACCAGGATCAAAAGCACGTCCAGAAGGCCGGAAATCGCTCCGGTCACGAGCGTCCAGAAGCTCGACAGTCCCTGCTGGCCCACGTAGGCGCTCACAGAATTCAGCCAGTTTTGAATCACGTCGCCGATGCCATTGGTGTTGTAGATGTAGTCGGCGACGCCGTTGAACATCCCATTCACGGAACGAAACGCCTGCTGGTAGTTAAGGAAAACCAGACCGAGAACCAGGTACTTGATGCCTGCTACTCCGAGAGCTCGCACGTCTCCACCATTGCTGTAGGCTTCGTAGACGGCATACAGCAAACTGAGGATCAGGATCGCACCTGCGACCTGCAGCACCGGCCCTGTGACATTTTGGTCGATGCCATTGAGCGCCGTCTGGAGCACTTGCTCGAAATAGAAGCTTGGCATAAAACTCTCTCGCTGCGTTTCAGTTGTGTTGCAGCAGGTTCATCAATTGCTGCCGAAGGTTGGTGGTGTTGGTCGCGCCCATCTTTATGTCCGCGCTTGAATTCGCGAGATCGATGGCCCGCAGTCGCATCAAGTCTGCAGTCGCGGCTTGGGTGTAGGCATTGGCCCGGACCAGCCATGCATCCGCCTGCGCTTCGATAATCGGCGCGCTGCCTGGCGCTGCGGTCTGGATGCTTTGGTTGATTTGGGTGGCTGCCTGAATCTCCAGGTCGGACAACGCGTCGATCTGAATTGCCCTTTTCATCGCATCCTGAGCAGCCGCGTCTGTCATGTCGACGAGGTCTCTGACCTGCGGTGACGCATCTGTTGTCGTTGGGACTGGCCCGTACAGAGCTGTGTAATTCGTCGATGTTTGACCGATTTGACTTGGATTGCGGGAAAGAAGGATCGCCTCCAGTTGTTGAGGATTCGGTTGGGTTGCGCTGTTCACCGGGATGTGGAGGAGAGTCTGAATTCGCGTGAAGAGGCCTTGTTGGCTTCCTACCAAAGCTTGCGCCTGAGTAATGGCGCCGGTTGGCCAGACCACCGTCTGCTCGAATTGCAACATTCCCTTATCCACGCCGAGAATCGCGTTCAGGGAACTAGCGATGGTCTTCAGCGAATTTGCAATGCTTGATAGACCCGCGGCAAGAATCGCACAGCAGGGACTGAGCACTTGCCCTCGGGCTGGCCACGGGGGAGTTAGAACCAGAACGACGCAGAGGAAGATGATGCGGAGTCTGTGACCCCACACCCAAGACCTACTCCCCTTAAGAACTGCCGAGACGCTTGTCATAAGACTCTTCCTTTCTAGAAATCAGTTGTGTTGCGAGAGGTTCATGATGAAGCCTCGCAATTGGGTCGTGAACATCGCCCCCCGCTTCCTTAGCCCGTTCTGGTGCGCGATGCGTGCGGCCTCTTGGCGTAGTTCCGCGGCCAACATCTTCTGCGTCAGCGCCTGGCTGCGGATGCATGATGACGTTGCGGTCGCTGTCAAGAATGGCGTAGATCCCGGGACTGCCTGGCCGGCAGCACTTTCAATGGAGTCGGCTGCTTGCAGTTCTAGATCGGTTGCGCTATCCGCAGCTTTGAGCGTCTTCAAACTGTCGAGTGTCAGCGCATCGTCGAAATCCGACATGTCCCGATCGACTTGATTCGCATCGGTTGGGCTGGGAATCGTTCGATAGGTGCCATTGAAAGATTGGGTCAGGCCGGCAAAATTGCCCACCTGGTGATCTCGTATCAGGGTTTCCATCGACTGCGGTGCCGGTAGTGTGGCGCTCCGCAGATTGATGTTTAGAATGCCGGACATCAGATTGCGATACTGGCCGATCATTTGGAGCACCAGCGACGTGGATTGGTTGATCGATGGCACAGGCCACACCGTGTTTTGGAAGAAGGCGCTATTCGCACTGCGAGTACCGTGGATGCTGTTCACGACAGGCAGTATCAACGAGTTGAGCACTTTCAGCACCGCTTGAATCGCCTGAACGATTCCCCCAGGCCCCTGCGCCTCCGCTTGTGGTGGGATCACCGTCACCGTCACTAACATGACGCTAGCGAGACTCAGAGTTAACAAACGTCGACGACCATTCACGGTCAAGACCATCCACGCGAATGCCGAAAACAAAACAGCGTATAGCAAATAGTGCATTTCATTACCTCCTGCTGCTGGCGAACTGAGCGTACTCGTTGTGGCTCTCTGAAAACTCCTCTCCACCTGTCACGCTCTTGCCTCGGCTACCTGTCCTCGTTTTCGTTCGCTGGCCAATGCTGCCACCGCTCCTGACAGCTCCTCGGGTAATGGAGCCATGTCCGCAAGTCCTTGCGGAAATCGCTTTGCGAGTTCCTGATAACGTTCGAGCAATGGCCCGCTGACCGATTTGTTTAAAAACCAGTTGCGGTATTTCCTTTCGCGCGGAAACGTGGTGCAGATCCAATAAGAGAGGGGCGTGGGCACGATGCGTATTGTCTGCGTCGTCTCTGCTTTCTCCCCTATCACCAGCAGCACGTCCGCACTCCGGCCTTTACGGGGTGCGCCGAACTCTTTGACCTGGCCGACTGCGACTGGATTTAGCGAAAGGTGATTCACGAGCGCGCTAACATCGCCCGGCTGTTGACCCACGATTTTCGTACTCGCGTTCTTGAGAATGCCTGGTCCGTGTGGGCGGGGCTGGGATTCAGTCCCAACAAAATCTTCCACGGTCTGACTGATACCCCAGACGCTAGAGTTCCGCTTGCGGGCAGTCCGGAACAACTGCACCACTTCGGGCGCCAGAGCCGCGGAGTCCAACAATGACCAGCACTCATCCAAGACTGTGATGCTCGGTCGCCCTGTTTTTCCGGTCGCTCGCGAGGCCATCGCAGCTGCGATCAACATGCTCATTGCGGTTTCGAGCCTCGGATCGGAGGCGAGACCTTCAACATCAAAGAAGAGCCAATCGCTATCCAGTCGCATCGTCGTGGATCGGTCGAAGAGGTTCGCGTAGATGCCACTCTCGCCTGTCCACGAGCGCAACTTGATTGCGGCGAGACGGGCTTCGTCCATGGTGCGTTGCATCTTCTCGGCGTCCCGCCAATTGGCCAATTCTTCACGCAGGTCATTGAACGTCGGGGTTGGATTCGAATAGCGGATCGCGCAGCGCTTGTAGACCTGGGGAATCGCGTCGGTCAACACGTTGTCGAGCAGGGCAGTGTCGGCCCCAGGGCTCTCGCCGATCATGTGCCGCGTGAGGTTCTTCAGAAACGCGGTCTTCTCGTTGCTTGGTGCGGTTTCTCCCGTCGGCAGGTCCCAGGGATTTAGTGTCTCCCTGCCATCGAGGTCCACGTTGATGACGCGCCCGCCCATCAACTCGACAAGCGGTTCGTACGAATCGCCTCTCTCCAGGATGGAAATCAGGGGCTTGGCGCGGGCCATCATCAGGAGAAACCCTTGAGTCATGAAGGTCTTCCCACCTCCGCTCTTGGCCATAATCAGCAGGTTGGCGTCACCCAAGGTTGAGTCGAATGGTGAAAACGGTATGAGTTGACGGTAGGGTGTTTCGAACAACATCAAGGGTGAGTTCGGTGTGCCGCTCCACGGCATCTCCACCGGCAATAGATCCGCGGCGTGCAAGGTGAGGACGTCCAATTCCCGTTTGTTGGTTTCTCCCTGTCCCGGCAGACTCGAAAAGAAGAATCGCTTCTGCGCAAGCGTTTCCGGAATACCGCGAGCGCCGTTCATCCTGCCGATGGCATGCAGAACTCGTTGGCGGCGGTCCGCAAGAATGCGTTCCGCATGCTCGGTTTCCATACGGTTGCACGCCGGACGCGAAGTGCGGATCGCGATCGTTAGGCTCATCTGACACGACTTGAGCGAGCTTGCGATCAGATCCTGCAGGACGTTGATCAGTTGATGTTCTGCCACTTGTGCATCGACATTCAGCCGGAATCCGCCGTGGATATCTTTCTGCGCCGCCGTCATTTTTCGCAGCCGGCTTTTGTATTGCTTCACAGCCTTTGCCTGGTCAGGGAGAACAATCTCTGCGGTGATCACAATCGGGAAGTCCAGGACGACAAGTTCCCGCAGCACCCCTGGAAATGTCGCATCCGGCAGGTCCTTCAAACTGATGAACGAATACAGCAGACCCCCGATTTTCAGATACTCATCAAGCTCGTCCTCGATGTTGACGTTTGCTATTTGGCTTCGCGCGCTTTCGTAGAGAACCGAGGTTTCCGGACGTCGATAGGGCACCCGGTCGTTTCCGAGGGGATGGAGCGCTCTCTTGATTTCGAGGAAGAGATCATTGCCCGACATTCGCGACAGCGTCATGCCGGTCGATTGAAGTGTTGCTTCTACTCCGGACATTAAGCTGCCGAACTCGGACACGAGGTCTTCGTGATCACGACGACCTCGTTCGATACATTTCGTCGCAGACATGCTGAGACTGCCGCCGCGCATCTTCTTCTTCCACTCGAAATCGGGAGACTGATGATGGATCCGCGGGTCCCAATTGAAGTAGAAGTGCAGGAAATGGCGCAGGTAGAAACCCTCGGCGTCCTTTTTCGACCACGCGTCCGCCTGTTGTCGGTCGAACTCCTGCAAAACTGGGCTCGGGTTCCGCTGCTCTCGGTTGTAGCGGCCAATCAGGTCCCCGGTGCCCTCTGAGATCTCAAAGCGGGCATGCATCCGCATCGAACGCTCAGGCAGGGATCGAACCGCGGCTTCGAGTGCTGACTTCGTGCGGTTGAGTTCTTCATCGCTCGCGTAATACGAGTTGATCCCGCTCACTTTGTAGCCGGCCACGAAGGAACCGTTCACTTGGATGAACAGGTCGTCGATGATGTCGCGCACCTTGAGCTGTTCGCACAATGGAGGCTGGCCCAGCGACCGGTGGTACTCTTGGCTCGTAAGCGGCATTTTGATTTTCCTCAGTCCTTGATGTACCCCTGCGTCAGTTCCCGGTCCCGCTCAAGTGCCGAATAGACATGCGGTTTTGTGTGAAACATCACCCAATCCAAGAGATATCCACGTTGTTTGCCGTACTTGAACAGCATCAGAGCAGGCACGCTCACGATCGGGACAACGTACTGCAACACCATATTCATGGGCAGCCCGAACATCTCCCGATTCACGAATCTCCCGAAGATGTTCATCACCACGGCCACTGCCAAGATCGCAAACAGGTCCTCCGCTTCGAGGCCGGCGAAGGTCACCCGAGTCCGGAGATTTCGATAGACTGGCGTCACGTCCAATGCCATGACCTTGTTCTCCTTCTAAGTCACCCCAGCAGTGCCGTGGCTCACAAAGAACTCAGCCAAGCGAAGCAAGCCCGACACCATCAAGCAGAGACCGGCTGCAAGGAAATGCCGCATCCAACTGCTCGTGGGGTGGATGTACGAGAACATTCCGATTCGCAAGGCTCCTATTCCAACTTGGGCGGCTGCGTAAACCGGCAGGATCACGTTTCCGACCCAATTGATCAGAGTTACGAGCGCCATCCAATAGACGTCTGGGTTATTCCATGCCCGCTGAGAAGCGAAGGTTTCAAACGCCCGCGTTAGGCCGGAGACCATTAAGCAAGCCAGGGCTCCATACATGGCGTGCGAGAATTCCTGCCCCTTTGAAAACTGGATGATCGCCATGACGATGAACACGGCGGCGATCGTCGGCATGATGACGTTTCCAACCCAGTTCGCGAGATGCAAGATCCCGTTGTCGAACGACATTTGAGAGAAGTTCATCTTCCTCTCCTACGACACCATCGCTACAACCAGCTTCCAGATTCCCGAAACACACAGCAGAGCGAGCGCAATCGCAACCAAACGCATGAACGGCTTGCGGGTCGCGAAGTTCACGATCGCGCCTACCAGAGCCAGGACGGCTGCGATCGGCATGATCGTTCCTGCCAAGTGATTCCAGAGACTGTCGAGTACGTCGGCTGTCGCGAACTTGGTTTGCGTGTTGTAGCTCTGGATGAGGTTGAAAGTTGTCTGTGTGCCCAGCAAGAACATCGCCGCAATAATCGATGGCAACGGGTGCTCACCAGACGCCGTATCGAGGATTGCGCGTAGCACGAAGAATGCGGCCAGCGTCGGCACGATCCGCCCAACGACAAAATTGCTGATAAACGACGCCACGTCGGACTGAATGCTGGCTATCCAGGGCGTGCTAATTCCGCCGCCTGGCAGAGGCATATTGATTCCGAACGAAGAAAACCAGGTCAGCAACGGCTGCAACGTAAGAAACACCACTGCCCAGAACATCCATTTCGTGAACCCGCCACCGATAGCGAATACCGTCCCTCCCTCGCGTCGCAGGGTCACTCCGGCCAGCACCAGTGAAACCAGTGCCGCGGACGGTGCTAGCAAAAGCAAGAGCGAGATGAAGTCGTTGAGCAGTTGCGGTGTGGGCATATACCTAAGCCTTGAAGCGCGCAGTTTCGGTAGGGGTTGAATTCTGCAGGCAGCCGTCGCCCGCCCTGATTCGGTGCGTCGGGCTGCCTGCGCGTTACGACTTGCGAGTTGGTCCTGTCTGGTTATGTCACGCCACCTGTTCCGTTCGTGATCCAGAACTCGATGAGTCGCGTGACACCGGAGATTGCCAGCAGAGCTGCGGCCGCGAATAGCCACCGGCCAAAGCCACGCCCGGTGAGCCAGGAAACGACGGCTCCCAAGACTGCGCCTCCGGCTCCGACTGGAGCGATTACGTTACCCACCCAATTGATGAAGTTCAGGAACGCTCCTTCCGGTTGCGCGCCCGTTTGTCCTTGAACCGCTACGTTTGAGGCCGGAGCCGAACCGAGGTTCTGCGCCCACATGAACTGCCCAATTGTGATGAGCGCAAGCGCGAGCAACGCAAAAAACGTCCTTCCCCGCGCATTGGCTTGGAGTTTCATCGACAATGCCCTCCTTTCTGCTCGCCGTTCCTGATCGTTCGAAAACTGACTTGAGGAACGATCGATGCGCGGGAAAGTAGGGCCAAAAGAAATTTCTGTCAAACGACGGGCGCCGAACCAGCGAGAGAAAACAATTGCCGGAAGAGTGGGGAATGCCGGGAGGGATCGGCGAGCAAACTGTTATCGAAGAGGTGCATTCCGAAAGCTGGGTTTATGTACCGGGAAAAGTGCAGCGACTTAGCTCGCCCTTGCGTCTCTGGAACCGGCTTCGGCAGAAGAGTCACCAAGAGGCGCGACGTCGCTTCGTCGATTCTTTGAGTAACAAATCTATGTCAACGGGACCACCCAGAATGTACTTAAGAGCAACCCAAGCCGACCGATCAAAAAAGGTGGTTAGCCCCTCGCAACCCGTGCAAGTAAACGGACTATTCGTCGCGGAAGCGACAAGCAGAACTTCAGCCACAGACCTGTTAGCCTGCCTAGACCGTCTGCGCCAAAGTAATCGAGCCAGTCGAGCCGGGGCTCCATAAACGTAGCCATCCTTATAATGGCTTACTCTAGCCCATTCTCGTGCTGGATGCCAGATCCGTGTTGCAACCCCCGATCAGGCAGAGCGGGTAGGGAGGTCAATGGATCGTCATTTCATCTGGTTCGACTTGAATAGTCAGCAAGGAAATCCCGTGTTGGCGCAGCGCTCTTCGCTTCTGAGCGATGAAATTCTCGTCGTAAGAGGTCTCGAGGGTCGCTCCCAAGCCTTTCAATAGCTCCTCCAATTTCGAGAGTTCCTGTTCGAAGTCCGTCGGGAGGTGGCATCCCGGCTTGCCCACAGCGTAGCAGTTCCCATCATCATCCAAGTAGAGATAAGTGCGACTGATCCCGTGTTTGTACAGATTGATGCCATTCGTGCGGCCCATAAACATGAATCCGGCGCACCGCGCAGCGCCCAACCGACTCTCTAATGGTTTCCAATTCGGTGCCATGACTGTTTGCCGGCTCATTGCGGCGCCATCGTCTGCTGCGAACTCGTCTGCAAGTACATCTGGTTAAGCTCATTCTTGAGTTGTAACAGTTCGCGTAGTTCTTCGAGGCTGGGGACTTTGCCTCCGGTGAGGCTTGCGCTGTCGGTGTCGGTTGGTCGCACTCCAGGTTTCCCACCTTGTTGGTCCGAACTCCCTTTTTCCACCACGATGTAGAATCGAGTATTTCCTGGCACGGTGACCACAATGTTCTGGTTCGCCGTCAGGGTGTTGATCTGATCTTGCCCAGCCATGCCTATGTTGTCGGCCAGGCGCTCTCGCAGCAGGGAATTCTCTGAAATCGGACCATTGAATCCGGTTGTGCCTTGCCCTCCCACAACATATGCCGCCACGGTTCCAATACCGGTAACTGAACGAACCAGGAAATTCTTCCCCCGGTTTCTTCCGGAAACGTCACCTTTCAGTGGCCCGAACTTGAGATCCATCGCCGTAGCATCGATCTTCTCCACCATGCCATCAGGCGTTTCGACTCGATCGAACTGAAAACCCACAATTCCAGACGGGGTGACGTGGGAGAGTTTGCCAAACACCCGTGCCCCTGCCGGCAGCACGATCTCACCATTGTGTTCGTAGTTGTATTCGACCACGGCGATCACGGGAGCGGGGACGGCTGAGCTAACTGGGGCCTCGAGGCGCGCCACGAGTCTCGTACCAGCGGGGAGAAGTTCTGCCAGTGTGTTGTCTTCATCGCGAGGACTTTGAAGCGCCGGTGTCGCGCTTTGTGCAGCGCGCACAAAAACAAGCGAAGGCTTCTTCAGGCCGGACTCCGACTCGGCGGAATGCATGGCAGGTGGATTAGGGATCGCGGCTACCTGCGCAACTTCGGCATCGGAGAAGTCCACGTTCTTGAGCGCATATTCTCCTGAGTCTCGTGGCTTGGCGGGCGAGGGCTTAGCCAGCGCAGCGCCGTTTCCAGCGGGCAATCTCGGTGATTCGTTATAACGCGGCGAGGTTCCACCCACCTCCTCCGCTGTGACTTGCGATCCGGAGCCGATATCTCCCCGATTCACGTCTGCACTGAGCAGCGGTGTCACGGTCTTCGCTGGATCACTCTGCTCCTGACCGGGAGCGACCTTGCGTCCGAGGCTAGGGCCGCGGCGCGCGGTCTCGCCCGGCAGTGGGCCACGATTCTTGGGGCTCGAGAACAGGCCGAAAAAAAGCAGGAGCAACGCAACACTTGCTCCCACAAGCACGATCAGCGATTTGCTCTTATCGCGGCTAAGCTCGCGGCGACTGGCGATCGGGTTCTGACTGCGTTGGGCACTTTCGAGGAGAGCACGGAACCGCTGGAAAGGAGTCGGCGACACGGGCTCCTCATGGTCTACTCCTGCAGTTGTAGTTTGCGATTGGTTTTCGCCAGTGGCTGCGGGCTCTTGCATCTGTTTAGTTTGCGGTTCTTGGTGTTCCATGATCTCCCTCCTCGCGAAGTGAACTGACTCCAAAGCCGATTGGAGCGAGGGCCGGGCGATCGACTGCACCTGACTCGGCCATCTGAAGGAACAATGTCTCGTTCGACTGTTTGTATGGGGGGCGTTCGAACACGACGACTCCGTCCGCCCGCTCTCCGACTCCCACGCGGCGACGGCTCAACCGGAAGTCGGCCACCAGTAACTGTTCTGCCGCGGACCAGCGATCATGCTTCACGATCTTCCCCGTCTTGTTTTTGCCGCCCAGCTGAACCTGTGGCGGCATTAGTAATATCGCGCGTTTGCCCGTGTTCACGACCGAGAACAGCACAACTACTTCCTGGCCGCCGTCGATCACTTCGCTGATGCCTGTCCGCAGGCGATCCCCTTTAACGTTTTCTCCTTCGATTCGTTCCCCGTACAGAGTGGGGAGAGGTGCTTCTTGCTGGCGCAGTAGCAGACTATCGAGCGATTTCGGCGCTGGTTGGTTTGTTGCCGTGTCTGAGGATGCTTTCGATCCGTTCGAGGGGTTCAGCGCGAACGCAGTTGGCATCAATGACGCTTGTCCGTCGATGCTGTTCGCCGCGCCGACACTCGCTATGGCCTGGGCCTTCCCGAGGGGAGCAGTCTGCGCTACCGTTGGGAACGGCACGACCTCTGGTTCAACCAGAAAACTGCCGGGAGACTTGTACTGCAGAAGGAAATCCACCTTCGCGGGACCGGTTTCAACGCCCCGGCAGACCAGAAGCAAACTGAATTGCCGTCCGCGAACACTGGAGATAAGCAAGTTGCTTTCGGCGCTGCGTTCCGTGAGAGCCTTCACCAGCACCAAGTCGGGTTCGCGCTCGGAATGCTCGACTTGAAACAGCGCAGGATCACCGACAGCCACCGCATTCACCGCTTCAGGTAGTCGGACTGCTGTTACGAAATGCGCCGCGACTTCCACGACTGTAACCTTGCCGTCAGCGGTGGCTCTTGTGCGCGTCTGCGGATTCACGTTTGTCACCTGGGCGTTAGGAACCACCGCCGCCGACAGCAACCAGCAAAATGCCAATGCCCGTTTAGGGATGTTCATCTTCCACCTCTTGCGCACTTCGATCCGCCAACTCGAACTCTGCCTTCCGCCTTCGCCGAGCCCGGAACCTCCTGGCCACTCGGTTCACATATCCCTGCACATCGGCGGAAGAATATTCCAGCCTTCTCCGAAAGATCGGATTTTCGCCTACGTAGTAAGCGGCTGTAACCAACCTGAGATCGCCCTGGAACTGCTGGTTCAGCCAGGCGAGGTAAGCCACGCCGCCGCGGATGTTTTCGTCGAGTCGAAAACGATTTCGAACCCCAAAGCGCGCGGCTGTCTGTGGCATAAGCTGCATCAATCCCACGGCGCCCTTCTTGGAGACCGCGTAAGGATTCCAGCCTGATTCTTCGTCGATAATTGCAGCCACGAGATCCACGGGAACTCGGTACACCTCTGCGTAATATTCGGCCCACCGCGCAGAAAGATCGCGCACGTTGCTGGTCCCAGTCGCCGTCTGTGCGGTTGCCGCCTGCAAGACAATCAGGAAAAGAAAACTCACTCGCACGCACCTCAAGCCACAGCCTCCTTTGATGGAACTGCCGCTCTGCCCGGCCCCACTTTGACTGGCAGGATATGCGGCATTAGCTCATCGCGATATCGTTTGGAGTCTGCGACCAACCCCTCGAAACCAGAACGCAACAACAGCCGTTTACGATCCGCCTCTGTCTTTGCCAACAGCGGCAGCAGCAAGTCACGCTGCTCGTGGGAGATTTCTTCCGTGCCCAGGATTTCGAGGGCTCGCGCCAAATCCAACATTTCCGCGATCGACGGCGGCTTTTCCATGTTCCAACCTCGCAGCGCATGTGCCAGCCCGGCGAGTTGGCCCCGCAGTCGGGGATTATCGCTTCCACTGCGGACACTCAGGATTTCAGTTTCGCGCTCCAACGTGGGGTATTCGAAGCGCAGGTAGAAACACCGTCGTCGCAGAGGATCACCTAGGCGTCGTTCCTCGTTCGAACTAAGCACGACGAACGGTACCGTCGTTGCGGAGATCGTGCCGAGTTTCGGCACTGTAACCTGCCACGCGCTGAGGACCTCAAGCAGAAGTGCCTCAAATTCCTGGTCCACTTTGTCGAGTTCATCGATGAGAAGCACGCAAGGGCGTTCTTCGTAACGCAGGGCACGAAGCAACGGTCCTTCCGCAAAGAAATCGAGCGTATGTAATCGCCGCCGGATTTCTCCCCAGTCTTTTTCGAGGTCTTCGCCCTGAGTCTCGAGAAACAACTTCTGCAGTGCTTCGTCGAACTTGCCGATGGCTTTGTCTTCTGTCATTCCCACATAGCATTGCAGGCGCTCAACGGCTGCATTTCCAGCTTCGGCGACCGCATACGCAAGTTCGGTCTTCCCACATCCGGGTGGCCCCTCGATCAGAAGTGGTTTTTGCATTCGCGCAGCGAGATACACCACCGAAAGTGTCACGGGATCGATGATGTATCGTGCGGCGCGTAGCTTGATCGCGAGTTCGCCTGCGGACGAGAACACGTCGGTTGTCCTCTTGGTGTGAACACTACACCGGAACGAATTTGTTCGCATTCGTGATTCTTGCCTCGGTGCTCGAGGCCGCAGTTGGTCTGAGGCGAGGGAAAGGCTCACACTGCTGTGGTGGAATGCCTGTAGAGCGTAGGGCGAAAAGACTTCGATTCCACTCCTGTCCAGATCTAGTTCAGAGTGCGTGCGCCGTTCACACAGATCCCAGTATTGTTTTCACCAATTTCATTCTCGCTGCCCGTGCGGACACAACGTTTTCTAACTACCGATCACAACTTCACTGACTCTCGACCTGCGTTGAGTGCACGCGACCACGCCCGAGTCGTCGTGGAAATCTTGCGCCCCACAAAGCGGGATTCCTGCGCTATCGCCACATTTTTTCTTTCACCGATCGAATCGTGACTGCCGCAGAGCGTTTGCGGCGACGAGGCAACGCACCTCGAAAAATGCGAGCCGTTTTCTATGCCAAATCAGCCGACAATAATTTACTGATCACACTTTGACTGATTTAAGATTTCGGCGCATCGGTGCACCGCGAATTACTTGCCTTTCGACCAACGTCGCCCTCCTCAGCGAT